>JADMIO011101888.1_pt1 | contig 82433 bp, 75 predicted proteins | sample 8958161 | NCBI WGS metagenome assembly JADMIO01 (sample SAMN16585339, study PRJNA669376) | soil metagenome | isolation source: Crop rotation soil | place: USA: Cullars Rotation, Alabama | collected 2011
GCCGCCTGCGCAGCGGCTTCGGCTTCCGCCCCGCGCAGCGCCTTCGCGGCGGCAGTCGCCTGCGCGTCGGCCGCGGCGTGGGCCTCGGCGGCGGCCAGCGCTACGCTCTCGGCTGCCTGCCTGCTGCGCGCGGCGTCCGCCGCTTCGGACTCGGCATTCGCCCGCGCCGTCGCGGCTTCCGCCAGCTTCAGCTCTGATTCTTTTCGGGTTTCTGCCGCGAGCTGCGCTTGCGCCTCGGCGCTCGCGCGAACGCGTGCGGCGTCTTCCAGCTTGCGCTCGGCCTCGGCGCGGATGGCGGCGACTGCAGCGGCTTCCTTCTCCGCGGCGGCGCGTTCGGCAGCGGCCGCTTTGACCTGCACTTCAGTATTGGCCCGCGTGCGTGCCGCGTGCGCCGCCTCGGTGTCCACGGCAATGCGCGTAGTCGCAGCGGTTTGCGCGGCAAGCTCCACTTCGCGCCTGGCCCTGGCGGCGACCGCGGCCGCCGTCTCCGTCGCGGCGCGCTCGCGGGCAGCGGCAAGCGCCTCGGCTTCCGTCTCGGCCCTGGCCCTGGCGGCCTCCGTCGCTTTTAAGTCCGCGGCCATGCGGGCAGCGATCGCGGCTTCCGCCGCGCTTTCCTGTTCCTTGCGTGAGCGTGCGGCTTTGGCTGCCTCCGCGTCCGCTGCGGAGCGAGCGGTCGCCGCGGCCTGCGCTTCGGCCTCGGATTCCTTGCGTGCGCGCGCCGCCTCGGCGGCTTGCGCATCGGTTTTCGCCCGCGCCGCGGACGCGGCCTCGGCTTCGTGTTCCGTCGCCTGGCGCGTGCGGGCGATCTGCGCGGCTTCCTCTTCGGCGCGCCGGCGCGCCGCGGCGGCCTCCTGGGCAAGGCGGGCGGCGTCGGCGCGGATCTGCGCGCTCGCCTGGGCGCGGCGCTCGCTGCCGGCCCGCTCTTCCGCGCTGCCCTTCGCTTCGCGGTCGGCCTGCGCGCGGGCCTGGATCAGCGTGTCGGGAATCTCCGCAGGCGCCTCCGCGGGAAGCGCATCGGCAGGGGATGCGGCGGAATCGGGATGCTCGAGGGGAAGCTCGGGTGCGGCTTCGGTCTGAGAGGCGCGGCTCAGCGCCCGCAGCAGCGGGCTGTCTTCCTGCGGCCGGCCACGGCGCGCGACACCGGGAGAGCGGGAGGCGTCGGTACCCGCCTCGGATTTGCGCGGCGACTTTTCGGCCTGCCGGCGCAGGCGTGCGGCCCGCTTGATGTCGTCGAATAATTTGCTCAATGCGGCCGTTTCCTGTTGACGCCCGGATTTCCTCGCCTGCGATGTCGCATTATAGGGTCGTCCCGTCGCAGCTGACGACCACGCCGACCGGCGTTTGCGCAGTGTGGAGCCGGACCCGCATAATCCCGCGTCACCCATCCGCAGCGAACGACGGAGAAATCTGATGGCAGGCCCATGGGCAGAGCATTTTCCCGGCAACATGATCTGGTCGAATGCGACCCTCGTCACCAAGGGCATGGCCCCCTACGGCGCGGTCGCGCTGGGCGAGATCGACGAAGTGTGCGAGCGGCTGAGGGTGCGCCAGAACGAGCCCGACGCGTGGCACGAGGAATGGGGGGCGATGGGCGCGCGGCTGGAGCGCGCCGCGAAAGAGGCGTCGGCGCAGGGACACGAGATGACCGCCGGCAATTATTTTCTGCGCGCCGGCATGTACTACTTCACCGGCGAGCGGTTCCTGTACCCGGGGGAGGCGAAGCGCAACATCGGGCTCAAGGCGCTCGAGTGCCAGCAGGCGGGGCTCGTGCGCCGTTACTCCAACCTCGAAAAAATCGAGGTGCCTTTCGAGGGCAGGTCGCTGCCGGCGCTTTTCATGAAGGCCCAGGGCGTAGCGGGGCCTGCTCCTACCGTCGTCGTCTTCAACGGCATGGATAACTGCAAGGAGATGAGCGTGCTTTTCGCCGGCGTCGAATTCGCCGCGCGCGGCATGAATGCCCTCTGCATAGACGGGCCGGGGCAGGGCGAGTGCCTGCGCTTTCGCGATCTCTACGCGCGCCACGATTACGAGGTGGCGGGCTCCGCCGCCTACGATTACCTCGCGAAGCGCCCTGAGGTCGATGCGAAGCGCATGGTCGTGATGGGCTACAGCTTCGGGGGCTATTACGCGTCACGCATCGCGGCGTTCGAGCAGCGCTACGCCGCGTGTGTGGCGATGAGCGCGCTGCACTGGGACCTGCACGGCTGGCAGCGCGACATCAAGCGCCGCCAGGATGCGGACCCGAAAGGCACGCCGCAGTCGGCCTTCCACTTCCGCTGGGTGATGGGCTGTCTGGAGGACGGCGAGGCGGCGCTGGAGAAAGCAAAAAAGTTTTCGCTCGCCGAAGTCGCGGCGAACATCACGATGCCTTTTCTCATCGTGCACGCGGGCGAGGACAAGGTGGTGCCGCTGCCCTCGGCGCACAAGCTATACGAAGCCGTGGGCTCTAAGCGCAAGCACCTGAAGATCTTCACGCCCGAAGAAGGCGGCCATTACCACGCGCAGGCCGACAATCGCCAGGTGGGCATCGATTACATCGCCGACTGGATCGCCGATACGCTGAAGCGATAAGGCAGGCGCGGATTCAGCGCGCCGCCAGCGTCTTCTGCACGATGTAGGGCAGCACGCCCTGGTGTCTCAGGTAGTCGAGCTCCTGGACCGAATCGATGCGGCATTCGAGGCTGGCTTCCTCGCGGGCGCCGTTGGCGCGCGTGATGCGCACGGGCACCTTGTTGATACCCACCCGCAGGCCGCCGAGGTCGATGTCGTAGGACTCTTCTCCGGTGGCGCACAGGTCGGCTCTCGTGCGCCCCCCGGCAAATTCGAGCGGAACGATGCCGAGCCCGATGAGATTGCTGCGGTGTATGCGCTCGAAGCTTTCTGCGATCACGGCTTTCACGCCCAGCAGCGTCGGCGCTTTTGCCGCCCAGTCGCGGCTCGATCCCGCGCCGTAATTTTTTCCGGCGAGAACGACGAGCGGCGTGCCGGCGGGGTAAGTGAGCGCGGCTTCGTACGGAGGCAGCAGACGGGACCGGTCGGCGCTCCACGCCATTGCGCCCAGCGGCTTGCCGTCGGCGCCGATGGCGATTTCGTTGATGAGCCGCGGGTTGCTGAAGGCACCCCGCATCATCACCTCGTGATTCGTGCGCCGCGTTGAATATTGATTAAAATCATTGACTTGTACTCCAACAGAGCGCAGGTGGCGCCCTGCCACGCTATCGGCGGGTATGCGCCCTGCCGGTGAGATGTGGTCGGTGGTCACGTTGTCGCCGAGGACCAGCAGGGGGCGGGCGCCGGCAAGCTTCATCGCTGCGGGACCGCTGCGGGACGCGTAGGGCGGACGCCGGATGTAATGCGAGTGTTCATCCCACGGAAACAGGGCGCTGCCCGGCGCGCTCAGCGCACGCCACTGCGCTGAGCCTTTCCAGATGTCGCGGTAGCGATCGACGAACTGAGAGGCCTTCAGGTGCAGCGCGAGCACTTCGTCGATCGCCTCGCGCGTGGGCCACAGGTCGGCGAGCATGACGGGTGCGCCGTCCGGGTCTATGGCCAGCGCATCTTTCGAGTAATCGAGCTTCACGGTGCCGGCGATCGCGGCGGCCACGCACAGGGCCGGAGAGGCGAGATAGGCGCCGGCGAGATGAGGGTTCACGCGGCCGTCGAAGTTGCGGTTGCCCGAGATGACGCCGACCGTGCGCAGCCCGTGCTTTTCCACGGCTTCGACCACGTCCGGTTCGAGCAGTCCCGAGTTGCCGATACAGGTCATGCAGCCATAGCCGGTGAGGTTGAAGCCCAGCGCATCGAGATCGTCCTGCAGCCCGGACGACGCGAGGTAGTCGGATACCACCTTGGAGCCGGGAGAGAGCGAGGTCTTGACCCAGGGCTTGCGCGTGAGCCCGCGACGCCGCGCGTTGCGCGCGAGCAGGCCGGCGCCCACCAGCAGCGCGGGATTGGATGTATTGGTGCAGCTGGTGATAGCCGCGAGCGAGACGAGTCCGTCCGCATACCGTCCGCCGCGATCGGGCGGCGGCGCGCGGTCGTCGATCTGGAATTCCGCGCGGAAGCTCTCCCACACGCGGGGCAGCGGTTGCCGCTGGTGCGGCTGGCGCGGCCCCGACATGAGCGGCTGCACGTCCGCCAGGTCGAGCGCTATCGTTTCGTCGAAATGCGGCGGCTTGCCGGCCTCGTTCCACAGGCCCTGCGCGCGAGCATATGCTTCGACGCGCTCGATATGCGCCGCGCTGCGCCCGGTGGTGGCGAGGTAGGCGAGCGTATGGGCGTCGATAGGGAAATAGGAGCAGGTGGAGCCGTATTCCGGCGCCATGTTCGCCACCGTCGCGCGGTCGCCGACCGAAAGCGCGGCGAGCCCCGGGCCGTGAAATTCGACGAACTTGTCCACCACGCCATGATCGCGAAACGTGCGCGTGAGGTGCAGCACGAGATCGGTGGCCGTGACGCCCGGGCGCAGCGCACCGGTCACGTGCACGCCCACGACCCGCGGCAGCACGATGCTGATGGGCTCGCCGAGCATCGCGGCCTGGGCCTCGATGCCGCCCACGCCCCAGGCGACGATGCCGAGCGCGTTGATCATCGGCGTATGGCTGTCGGTGCCGATCAGAGTGTCCGGCACGAGGAGAGGCAGCGGCTCACCGGACACGACTTTAACCACTTCGGCGAGATACTCGAGGTTGACCTGGTGCAGGATGCCGCTGCCGGGTGGGACCACGCGAAAGCGCGCGAGGCTCTGCTCGGCCCAGCGTATGAAGCGATAGCGCTCGCCGTTGCGGCCGAAGTCCTTAGTGAGATTCAGTTCGGCGGCGTCGTCGCGAGCGTAGTAGTCGACCATGACCGAGTGGTCGATGACGAGATCGACCTGTATCGCCGGATTGATGTGCGATGGATCGCCCCCGCCTTCCGCCACGCCGTCGCGCATGGCGGCAAAATCCACGAGCGCGGGCGAGCACGTGGTGTCGTGCATGAGCACCCGCTCCGGGTAAAACGGTACGTCCTGGCGGTCGCTGCGCGAAGCTGCCCAGGTTTCGAGCGCCGGTATCGCGTGCGGGCTCCTGCGCGCCACGTTTTCGCACAGGATCCTGACCGAGCGCGGCAGCGAGGCCAGGGTTTCCTTCGTGAAAATCCGCTGCAGGCTCAGGTACGCGTACTGTTCTGCACCCACACGCAGGGTGTCGTAACAGGACTCGGGCACGGAGGCAGGGTCGGGCGGGGGCGTGTGCATGGTGTGACGTTACAGGCCATCGCCTTCCAGCACCAGAATCTTCATGTTGTTCCGCCTTTGACAGGTTTCTCTGTATCGTCCAGATTGTATTATAGCAAACAATAATACAAAACGTCCGGGCGCGTGCGGACGCCCCGCCGACGGCGCGAAGCTGAGGATCTAGAAGTGGGCGCGCAGCCGGACGGCCGGGGCGGAATGCACGGGCTTCACGCCCGTTTTGAGGGAGCGAACGACGTCGAGGTGGCGCCGCAGGAAATCCGCGGCGGCCTTCAGGTCTCCGGCGCCCAACATGTCGAGGAGCCTGATGTGCTCGCGGCACTGCTGCGCGAGGCCCGAGCGGTCCATGCGGGCGCGGTATTCGATGAAGCGGCGCAGCTGGTTCTGCCGGCGTATGGCGTCGACGAGAAAACGGTTGCCCGACCAGCCGACCAGCACCTCGTGAAAGCGCGAGCCGATCTCGAAAATCTCCGAGCGTGAGTGCCTCAGGATGCCGCCGTCGAGCATGGTCTGCTGCTCCCGGCGCAGCTGGTCGAACTCGGCCGGGTCTACCCTGAAGGTGGGCTCGCTCAGCGCCGACGGCTCTATGATCATGCGGAAGCGGTAGCTCTCGTCGTGGGCGTCCGCCGAGTCGAGCAGCGGCTGGAATGCCCAGCCGCGCCCCTGCCGCGGGGAGATGAGGCCCTCTCTCGACATGCGCTGGAGGATCGCCTGCGCCTGGGCGCGCGTGACGTCGTATTTGCGGATGAGGTCGGCTTCGCGCAGCGCCTCGCCGAGGCTGCCCTTGAGCCGGTCTTCGGCAATCCTGAAATAAGCGGATTCCTGGTCCGAGGGCGGGGCGGCGGGTGCGGAGCGCTTGAGCGCGCGTCCGGTCTTGGCGAGGAAAAACCCGCGATTGCGCTCGGCGCGCAGCACGCCCATGTCCTGCAGCAGCTGCATCGCCCGACGGATCGGCGTGCGCGAAACGTGGAATTCGGCGCTGATCGCCTGCTCGGTGAGGTGATGGCCCAGGGGAAAGTCGTTACGGGCGGCGAAATCGACGATCTGCAGCGCAAGGCGCGAGGTGAGGGCGTTTTTGGGGGCGGGTTTCATTGATTCGCGGGCCATTCAGAGGGCGAGGCATTGCGATGGCGATCGTACCACAGCGCGGTCCGCACTTCCGGGGCGGCCTTGACGATTGTACTATTGAAATAGATAATACAATTTAATCGCAGAACACGGCGGGAAATTCAGTCCCCGACCGCACAGAGGAGAGTCCCATGCTGATCCGCATCGTTTCCCTATCGCTGATCGCGCTCGTGACGAGCGGCGCGACCGCCGCTTTCGCGCAGCAGTACCCGACCAAGCCGGTGCGCATGGTCGTTCCCTTCGCTCCCGGCGGGGGCGTCGACGCGACCGCCCGCGTGCTGAGCTCGCGCTTCACTGAAATGTGGGGCCAGCAGGTAATACCGGATAACCGGCCCGGGGCCGGCGCCAACATCGGCGCGGAGATCGCGGCGCACGCGGCCCCCGACGGCTATACGCTGCTGCTCACCAACAACGCGCTGGCGATCAGCGCGGGCCTGTACAAAAAGCTCGGTTACGACGCGGTGCGCGATTTTCAGCCGGTCAGCGAAGTCCTGAGGACGCCGTTCGTTCTGGTGGTTCCCGCCTCCTCGCAGACCAAAACCGTCGCGAACCTGGTCGCCCTCGCCAGGGCGAAGCCCGGGGAGATTCCCTATGCCTCGACCGGCATCGGCTCGGGCCCGCACATGGCCGGCGTGCTGTTCGCGAGCATGACCAAGACTTCGTTGAATCACATTCCCTACAAGGGCGGCGGGCCGGCGATACAGGATCTCGCGGCAGGGCGCGTCCAGCTCCTGTTCACGACCACGCTCGCCGCGATGCCCCACGTGCAGGCAGGACGGCTCCGGGCGCTCGGCGTCACGTCCGCTGCCCGCTGGCCGGCGTTGCCGGACCTGCCGACCATCAGCGAAGCTGGCGTTCCCGGTTATGAAGTGATGACCTGGTACATGCTTCTCGCGCCAGCGCGCACGCCTGCACCCATAGTGGCAAAGCTTCACGCCGACACTGTCACCGCCGTGCAGCATCCGCTGGCGAAAAAAGTGCTGGGCGGAGAAGGCGGCGAGCTCGTGGGCGGCACGCCGGCCCAGGCTTCCGCGCTGCTCAAGCGCGAGGTCGCGCTGTGGAGCAAGGTGATCCGGGAGGCCGGCGTGCAGCAGACGGACTGAGCGCGTCCGCACCGCCTGAAAGACCGGATAAGCGGCTCACGTATCGCGGGATTGCTCATGGCCTGCGCTGCAAGCAAAATAGCCTGCGCGCAAACCCGGAGGCGGATCACGTGAGAGCGGACGCAAGTGCGACGGTCGACCCGGCAGGACACCGCAAAATACGGGCGAGCCGCTACGCCCTGATCGCCGCAGCGTGGATGCCGTTCGCCGCGGCGGCAGCCGATTACCCCACGCGTCCCGTCCGGCTCGTGACGGGCTCGGCGCCGGGGGGCGGTTCCGACTTCGTCGCGCGCACGCTGGCGGAGAGGCTCACGGAAAAATTCGGCCAGTCGGTGATAGTGGACAACCGCGCCGGCGCCGGCGGGTCGATAGGCGCCGACATCGTCGCCAAGGCGCCGCCCGACGGTTACACGATGCTGGTCTCTACCGGCAGCGCGGTGGCCGTCAATCCCGCGCTGCAGAAGCTGCCCTACGTCGTGGAGCGAGATCTCGCGCCGGTCTCCCTCATCAGCACCGTGCCCTTTGCGCTCGTCGTGAATCCCGCGCTGCCCGCGAAGTCGGTGGCCGAGCTGATCCAGCTCGCGCGGGCGCAGCCCGGGCGCGTGAGCTATGCCTCTTCCGGCATCGGCGCGATGTCCCACCTCTCGATGGAGCTCTTCAAGAGCATGGCGCACGTGAACCTCGTGCACGTCCCCTATCGCGGCAGCTCCCCGGCGGCCATCGACCTCATCAGCGGACAGGTGCAGGCTTCGTTCAACAATCTCATCCCGACGCTGCCCCATGTGAAGTCCGGCCGGCTGCGCGCGCTCGGCGTGAGCGGCCGCTCCCGCGCCCCGGTTCTGGCCGACGTACCCACCGTGGCGGAGAGCGGACTGCCGGGCTACGAGTCGACGCAGTGGTACGGCGTGTTGCTGCCCGCCGGTGGTCCGCGCTCCATGGTGTCCTCGCTCAACCGCGAATTCCTCGCCGCGCTGCAGAACCCCACGGTGCGTGCGCGCCTGCTCGACGAGGGCGGCAACATCGTCGGCAGCTCGCCCGATGAATTCGCCGCCTTCATCAGGACCGAGACGGTGAAGTGGACGAAGGTCGTGAAGGACGCGGGCCTGCGCGCGGAATGAGATGACCCCTGAACCGGATCCGTCGCGTATCGCCGGGGCGCGCGCCCGCGTGGGCGCGCTCGTTGTGATCGTCGTCATCGCGATCGCCATCGTCGGATATCACGTTGCGTTGCCGAATGCCCCGCTGTGGGTGGACTTCGGCCTCATCGCCGGGGGCATTGCGTGGCTCGTATCCCGGCGTTCGCGCCGGTGATCGCACGGTCTGCGGGCGCAGCGGTTGCAGGAGTGCGCTCATGACCCCCGCCGAGTGGCAGATGCTGCATACCGTGGCGCTCGCTTCCGTGCTCGCATGGGCGAGCGGGCTGCGCCTTTATCTCGTCATCTGCGCGGTCGGCTTTGCGGGGCAGCTGGGCTACGTCGACCTGCCGGCAGGGCTCAAGGTGCTCCAGCATCCCTGGGTCCTCGCAGCCTCGGGCTTCATGCTGTTCATGGAATTTTTCGTCGACAAGATACCCGGCCTCGACAGCGCCTGGGATGCAGTGCACACGTTCATCCGCATTCCCGCGGGCGCATTGCTCGCCGCAGGCGCAACGGGCGACACGCTGAGCGCGCTGACGGTGGCGGCGGGGCTGCTCGGCGGAACGATTACCGCAGGCACGCATTTCACCAAGGCCGGCGGCCGCGCGATGATCAACGCGTCCCCGGAGCCGTTCTCCAACTGGGCCGCCTCGCTTACGGAAGATGCGATGGTGCCGGCCGGCATCTGGATGGCATTCGTGCATCCCTTCGTCTTCCTCGCGGGATTGGCCGTGTTCCTGGCGCTGATGATCTGGCTGCTGCCCAGGCTGTGGCGGGGACTCGCCGCGATGTGGCGTTTCGCCACGGGTCAGGACCGCGCCAAAGCATTGCCGCGCTGAGGCGGCAGAGGTGAGAGAATGCATCCGCCGTCGGGTCCCGGATCTCCGGTCCCGAACTTTTGAGTGCCGTAAATGATGACGTTTCATTTACGTCTGGTACCTCCCCTCGCCCTCCGGGAGAGGGGTCGGGGGTGAGGGATCGAGTGTTTCCCTGCCAGGGAAAGCTCAACCAAAGCGAAAGGAGCCTCACATGCTGACCGGGATTTTCGGTTTACTCGTCCTGATCGGGGACATCTACGCCATCATCAAGATCGCGCAGAGCTCGGCGACCACGGAAGTGAAAGTGCTGTGGATCGTGATCGTGCTGCTGCTGCCGCTCGTCGGGCTGATCGCCTGGTTCATTGCGGGACCGGGCCGCAAACCCGCGTAGACGAAGGATGAAGCGCCGTCATCCCGCGGGATGGCGGCGTCGGACTACCTGCGGTTTTCCTGGTGCTTGTTGCCCTGGTGATCGTTCTTGCCGTCGTTCTTGTGACGCCCGGCGATTTCTTCCTGCTCGGCCTTCTGCTTCTGCTTCGCCACTTCATCCACGCGTGGAACGGGCGGTCCCTTGCGCTGCTGATCGGGGCTTTTGTCGGGCTGGGTCATGGCGTGCTCCTTGGGTGAGTCGACCTACCCTAACACGCAGCAATTATCAGACCTTGATCCCCGGCAAAAATATAATAAATATTTGTTTTAAAACAATATTATTGTCTCACTCTCCCTGCGCCACGGGGTTCTCCAGCCTGCCGATGCCCGATATCTCGATGCGCACCGTGTCGCCGGGCTTGAGGAAAATGCCGCGCGGGCGGCCGACGCCCGAAGGCGTACCCGTCGCGATGACGTCGCCGGGCAGGAGGGTGAAGCGGCGGCTCAGGTACTCGATCAGCTCCTGGATGTTGAAGATGAGTTGCGAGACCAGCGTGTCCTGCATCTTTTCCTGGTTCACCCAGAGCTGCAGGTGGCAGGCGTACGGATCCGGGATCTGGTCGGCAGGAACGATCCACGGACCCATGGGCGCCGCCGTCTCGAAATTCTTGTGGCCGAACCAGTCGATGTTCCAGCGCGGCCAGTCGGGACGCCGGCTGAGATCGCGCGCGGACAGATCGTTCATGATCGTGTAGCCGGCGACGTACTTGAGCGCGTCTTCCACCTTCACGTTGCGCGCGCGCTTGCCGATGACCACGGCGAATTCTCCTTCCCAGTCCACTTTTTTGGAAACGCCGGGGAGCCGGATCTCTTCGTTGGGGCCGATCACGCAATGCGGGCCGGACTTCAGAAAGAGGTAGGGCTGGGTCGTCGCCTTGTCCACACCCGCGCCTTCGGCCGACATCTCCTCGGCGTGCGCCATGTAGTTCGCACCCGTGCAGTAGATCGCCGGCGGGTAGAGCAGCGGCGCCATGAGCTTCACGTCCTTGAGCCGGCGCTGGTTCCACGGCGCGTCGGCGAGCGCGTGCAGTGCCGGAAGCGCTTCCGTCCACGCGCCCAGCACGGCGAGCGTGCTCGAAGTCCATGGCTTGCCCGGCAGGGCCTCCTTCAGGTCGACGACGGTATCGGTGCCGACGAGGATGGCGGCCAGCGGGGCGCCGTCCTTGCCGCGGTAGTTGAGGAGCTTGAAGTGGGCCATTACAGGTTCCGTTGCAGGTTCATCGGGAAGACAGGGGGTCGAACGGAGGCGGGTCTCCGGTGCGTGCGGCCTGACGCGGATTCAGCGCGAGCCGACTTCGAACGCCCGCCCGTTGTAATTATATTGCGCGGAGAGCGGCGGGATGCCTAACTGCGCCTGCGCGGCCCGCGCGAGCGTCGCCGGACTGGCCTGGCCGCCGGCATAGGGAATGCGTATGACCTGCGCTCCCGGAAGATTGGGCGGGCTGACGCGCTGCGGGTGGTAGCCGCTGAGGACGATCTGGGCGATGCGCGTTCCGGAAGGCGTCCTGATGACCCAGTTCACGGACTCGTACGAAGACAGGAACAGCACCACCGGCCGGGGGGTGCGATTGACGACGACTTCGACCGTGCCTTCAGGATGCTGCTGGAAGCCGCGCTGCGCATTGCCGGGCAGCATCCCTTCATAAACGCCGATGGCGTGCAGGTCGATCGCACCCGGCGCCGCAGCGGATCTTGCTGCCGTCGAAGGTGCCGCACTCACTGCGATCACGGGCAGCGCCACCTGTGAAACATCGGGTGCGAAATTCGGCACGTAGACCTGGGCATTCTCCACCTGAAGCTCGCCGTCCGCGTAACGCAGCGTGCCCTGGACATATGCGCCAACGGCCTGGACGCGCGCGAGGTGGCCGAATTTCTCTATAACCCGCCTGGCATGCTCGCCGGCCGGCACGAGCGCCATGCGTCCTACAAAACGGGGCCGCAACGTGCCTTCCAAGAACGAATCGGCGCGCAGCACTTCGGCGAGCTGGAGCGTGCCCACGGGGTAGCAGCGGTCGTAGGCATTGCCGATGCTGCTCGTGACGGTCTCGCTGAGGGTGAAGCGCACGGCGCCCTGCGCGGGGATGCCGTTGAAATTGTTGACGCTGACGAGCTCGGAGGTTGCCAGTCTCAGCGATTCCAGGCGGCGCATCAGCTCGTAGCCGCGCAGCACGCCTTCCCCGCCGTAGCGCTCGCGTTGCTGAACGTTGTAGAAAGTAATGAACATCGGCAGTTGCTTGCCCGTCGTGCCGGGCTGCAATGCTGAATAACCCTGGGGCGCTGCGCCCTGGAGGGGAGTGTAGCCCGGCGGGACAGGCGCGGGTTGCGGGACCGGGTATGCGCGGGCCGCGCCATAGCCGGTAAGTCCGGGCCCGGTTTCATCGGCCTCGCCTGGCGCCTGCGGCAGGCGCAGGCACAACCGGTTCTGCGTGGCACCCGTCCTGGCGAAGTAAGCTTCCAGCGCTTTCTGCACGCGATTGGGCGTAACCGCGCCGGCGAGCTTCGCGGTGAGCGCGCCGTCCTCGCCCGCAGGGCGCACCGGGGCCTGACGGCCACGCTCGTTGATGACGGTGAACCCGGTGGGGGTTCGCGCGAGCTCGTAGGTGACAGGGTTCGGATCGAGCACCTGCTTCAGGTTGCCGGTGGTCGCGAAAAGATTCTTGAAGGACTCGGTCTGCGCCCAGGGCTCTACCGTTCGCGGTATGGCCCGGGCAGTCACTTCGTAGATGGCGACGTGGTTCTCGATGCGTTTGGGCTCGAAGCCGATGATTTTCGCCTCCCGGTGAGCGCTTGCGACCGCAAAGCACCCGTTGCCGTTCGAGGCCGCATAACCTTTCCACGTCATCGTGTAAACCGTCGTGCCGTCCACGGTAGTTGCCTCGAAGAAGCCCGGGCTGATCAAAGCCTGGAAGCGGCCCTGTAACTGCCCTTGCGGGTCGCTCTTCGCATCCGCCGTGAAACGAAAACCCGTGGGCGTCATGTCGAAGCGAAGGTCAGGCCAGCCGGCGGGGGTGCGGCTGTAATAGCCGGGCTGCACGCAGGGCTGCGCCTGCCCGTAGATATGGGCGGATCCCGCCAGATAGCGATCTATCGCGGCCTTGAAATTCTCCGGCCGCGGCGAGTTGGGCTTGCCGGCGATGTAACCGCGGTCGGCGGCATACCACCAGGCCCCCGCTCCGGCGGCGGCGAGAACGATCAGTGCGGCAAGAACGACGGCAGTTTTCTTCATCGTCGGCACCCATGCGCGTTTGTGCATGATGATGACATATCAGCGCCCGGCGCACTGCGGATTTCTACCGCCTGGGCAGCCTCTTATTCCCGGTAATCCGGGTACAGCTTCTCCACGAGCGCCATGCTGGCGACCCAGTCGCGGCTCTTCGAATCGTAGGCGCCGATGCGGCCGAATTTCTTCGCGCGCTCCTCGCATACCGCCGGGGGCGGGATGATGAGCTCCGTGCCGCCGGCGAGCGCGCCGATCTGCGCGCGGCACGCGAGCTCGAAGAAGTGGTGGTAGATGTAGCTTTCCGCGAGCGTCGAGCCGCAGATCAGCGCGCCGTGGTTCTCGAGGATCATCACCCACTTGTCGCCGAGCGCCTGCGCCATGCGGTCGGTGCCTTCGCGCGTGGTGTCGTCGGTTTCGTTGGCGTAATAGGCGATGCGGCCGTAAAAGCGCATCGCCTGCTGGGTGAGGGGCAGCAGGCCGTGCTTCTGCGCCGAAACGGCGAGGTTGGCCGGCGAGTGCGTGTGGACCGCGGAAACGATGTCGGGCCTCGCCTTCAGTACCGCGGCGTGCACGTTATAGGCGGCGGGGCTCGCCTTGTACTCGGATTCCATTACCTGGTTGCCGTCGACGTCGTACTTGACGAGGTTGGAGGCGGTGACCTGCTCCATGAAGACGTTGTCGGCCTTGACGAGGAAATGGCGCGGATCGTCTGGCGTGCGCACGGAGATGTGATTGTAGGTCATGTCCACGAACGAAAAATGCGCGACCAGCCGGTGCGCCGCGGCCAGCTCGCAGCGCAGCTTCCATTCCGCGTCGCTCACGCGCTCGCGCACCCACTGCGAACTCTTCATCACCTGTACCGTGCTCATGAATTGCCTCGCTTTCCAGCGGGTGGTCCCATCCGGCAGGCGAGCATTGTAGCGGATGAGGCGAACGATATAATCGCCGTACAAAAAATGAGGAGGGCATCAACGTGAGCGCCACCGCAATGCGCTGGACCGCCGTCGCCGCTGCACTGTGCGCCTGCACGGCCGGCGCGCAATCGTATCCGGCGAAGCCCGTCAGGGTGATCGTGCCGAACGCGCCCAGCGGGCTCGCTGACGTAGCCGCGCGCATCGTGACGGCGAAGCTCGGCGAAGGGCTGGGCCAGCAGTTCGTGGTCGAGAACCGGCCGGGCGCGGGCAGCACGCTCGGCACTGCCGCCGCGGTCAAGGCGGCGCCCGACGGCTATACGCTGCTCGCCGTCTTCGACAGCCACGCCACCAATCCGTCGCTGTTCCCCAGCCTCGCCTACGACACGGTCAACGACCTCGCGCCCGTTTCGCTGATGGTGCGCGGACCGCTGGTGCTCGTGGTGAACCCGGGGGTGCCGGTGAAGGGCGTGCGCGAGCTCGTCCAGCTGGCGAAGGCGAGGCCCGGCGCGATCAACTTCGCATCAGTCGGGCCCGGCTCTCCGGCGCGGCTGCTGATGGAGCTCCTCAAGCTCGAAGCCCGCATCGACGTCACTAACGTGCCGTACAAAGGCGCGGGTCTCGCGCTCACCGATCTCATCGGGGGCCACGTCGACGCGATGTTCCCGACGGTCTCGAGCGCGATTCCCCACGTGAAATCCGGCAGGCTGCGCGCCGTGGCCGTGACGTCCGAAGGGCCTGCTCCCGCGCTGCCGGGCGTGCCCCCGATGCGGCAGAGCTATCCCGGGTTCGTCGCGGTGTCGTGGGTCGGACTCCTCGCGCCGGCGAAAACGCCCGCGGAAATCGTGTCCCGGCTGCACGATGAAGTCGTTAAGGCGCTGGCGCAGCCGGACGTGAAAGCGCGGTTCGCCGAGCTGGGGCTGGAGACCGTCGGCAGCACGCCGGCGCAGTTCGACCAGTGGATACGCGCCGAGATTTCGCGGTGGGGCCGCGTGATCCGCGCGCAGAAGATCAGGCTGGAATAAAGCTCGGAAGGGCTATCGCCGCCGATGAACGCAGATGGACGCCGATAAAAAACAAAGCCCATCCACTTCAAGAGCAAACCATGGAACCGCCGATGAACGCCGATGAACACAGATGGAGCAACGAAATCGCCTCGCCATCGCGCATGGAACCAGCCCTTGGCATCTTCATTGTCCGTCCTATTTCAGGAAAACATCGCGCCCGAATTCGTCCTCCGGTCCATCGGCGTTCATCGGCGGCTGATAGGTTTAGACCTTAATGCCTGACGGAGCCGCTACGCCCAGTACAGCGTGTCCGGGTTCCTGACGAGGATCTGCTGGCGCAGCGCCTCGTCGTCGCACATCCGCGCGAACCAGTCCACGAGCGCGCCGTCGTTCGGCATGAACTTCGCGTTCGGGTGCGGGAAATCGGTGCCCCATAGCACGCGGTCGGGCGCGGCCTCGATGAGCGCGCGCGCGAACGGAATGGCGTCGTCGAAAGGCTTGCCCTTGGAGGATACGCGGTCGGGGCCGCTCACCTTGACCCACGCGAGCTCGTTGCGCATGAGGTCGAGCATGTGGCGGAACGGCAGCTGGTCGAGGCCGTCCTTCGCCTCGATGCGGCCCATGTGGTCGACGATGAAGGGCACCTTGAGCGCGTCGAGAAAAGGCCGGTAGAGCGCGATGTCCCCGGCGTCCAGATGCAGCTCGATGTGCCAGCCGAGCGGCGTGATGCGCTCGATCACGCGGCGCACGGCGGCCATGTCGGGCGCGCCGCCGAGGTGGGCGACGAAATTGAAGCGCGCGCCGCGGGCGCCGCCCTTGTTCAGCATTTCCAGCTCGGCATCGGTGGTGCCGGCATCCACCATCGCTACCCCGCGCCACGCATTGCGCGACGAGGCCATCGCATCGAGCATCGCGCTGTTGTCCGTGCCGTGACAGCTCGCCTGGACCAGGATCGCGCGCGTGAAGCCGAGCTTCGCGTGCAGCGCGGCGAGCTTCTCCTTGCCGGCGTCCGGCGGCGTGTAGGTGCGGTTCTGCGCGTAGGGAAAACGCCGGGCCGGCCCGAAGATGTGGCAGTGCCCGTCGCAGGCGCCGGGCGGCATCTGGTAGCGCGGCTTGACCGGGCGGGGATCGGGCGCGGGTATGGTCCGCAGCTGGAGCGGGAAAGGGTTGTTCATTACGGATGTTCCATGTTCACGCGGTTATGGCGACGCGGATGGTCAGCGTACCAGCCGGTTTACTGACGCGGGATGCGCGCCTTGTCGATGACCGCGTTCCACTTCGCGATGTCCGCGACGAGGAAAGCCCGCGAAGCTTCGGGCGTGCGCAGGTTCGGCTCGACGCCGAGCTCCTGGAAGCGTTTCTTCAGGTCCGGCGCATTGACCGCGGCATGGACTTCCCGGTTCAGCCTGTCGATGATCGGCCGCGGCGTTCCGGCCGGCACGGCCACGCCGTTCCAGGCCGTCACTTCGTAGCCGGGCACTCCGCTTTCCGCCACCGTGGGCACGTCGGGTAACACGGTGAAGCGCGAGGCCGGCGTGCCTGCGAGCGGGCGCAGCGCGCCGCCCTTGATCTGGCCCAGCACCGGCGCGAGGAATTCGAAAGCGAACTGGATGTTGTTGCCGCGCAGGCCCGTCACCACCGCACCCGTGCTGTTGAAGGGCACGTGCACGACGTCCACACCGGCCATGGACTTGAACAGCTCCGCCGACAGGTGCTGGGTGCTGCCGATGTTGATGGTGCCGACGTTGAGCTTGCCGGGATTGGCTTTCGCGTAGGTGATGAGGTCGCGCACCGACTTGAAGGGCGAGTCCGGGGCGGTGAACATCACGATGCTGAAAGCGCCCAGCGTCGTGACCATAGAGAAATCCTTCACCGTGTCGTAAGGCAGCTTGCGAAAGAGCGCGGCGCTCACCGAGTTCGTGTTGTTCATGAGCAGCAGCGTGTAGCCGTCGGGTGCCGCCTTCGCCACGATCTCGGTGGCGACGATACCGCCCGCGCTCGGCCGGTTGTCGACGATGACCTGCTGACCGAGCGCTTCGCCCATCTTCTGCGCGACTGCGCGGCCGGTGAGGTCGCCCACGCCCCCCGGCGCGAAAGGCACGAGGAGCCGGATAGGCTTGGTGGGGTAAGTCTGGGCGCCCGCGGCGGCCGGAAGGACCAGGAGCAAGGGCGCCAAAAGGGCGCAAAAGGAGGCTGCGATCCCGGCGCGTAACGAAGCGGACATGTCACGACTCCTGCAGTAACGAACGGTGGCGGGATTGTAAGTCAAAACCCCCACGCGCCGCGAAGGCCTCGCGTGAAGGGCGGGACAGCCTGACGAAAGACTGTGTCATGTCCTTCGCATGGCGAGTACGTCATGCATACGGTCGGCGTCGGGTCGCGCTTGATGAAGCGGCGTTTTTGGTAACATGCGCACTGCGAACGGGGGGGCGATGAGAACATACCTGATGTACTTTGCAGCCGTTTTTCCTGCGGCCGTCGCGGCCCAGACGTGCGCGCCGGATTGGAAGGGCGCGCAGCAGGTCCAGTCCGAGCGCTACGTCGTCGCGTACCGCACGCAGCCGGAGAAAGTCGCCGTGGGCCGCCATTTCGCCGTCGACTTCGCGGTCTGTCCCAAACCCGGCCAGCCGGTTCCCGAATCCGTGAAGCTCGATGCGTTCATGCCGGAACACGGGCACGGCATGAACTACAAGGCGGTGGTGAAGGCCGCGCCTGCCGGTCACTATCACGCCGAGGGCCTCATGTTCCACATGCCGGGTCGCTGGGAATACATCTTCGAGGTCGGGAGCGGAGGCAAGGTGGATCGCGCGGTGCGGGCCGTAGCCGTCGAGTGAGCGTCGGGCGCGCCATACTCCGGACCTGCTGCGCTGTAACGCTGGCGGCGGCCGCCCTCCCGTGGGCCGCGCTCGCCGCAAGCACCCCTGGTGTCATCGCGTTCACCGACGCCGAAATCCGTGCGATCGCGCAGCATGGGCCGTGGCCCGTCAAGGCGCCGCGAGACCCCAGCAACCGCGTTTCGGGCAATGCCGCTGCCATTGCGCTCGGCGAGCGGGTATTCTTCGATCCGCGGTTTTCCGTGCGCGGTAACGTCTCGTGCGCGACCTGCCATATCCCCGAGCGTCACTGGACCGACGGACGCAAAGTGGCCACGGGGCTGGGCGAAGTGGACCGGAATACGCCGAGCATCACGAATGTCGCGCTGAACCGCTGGTTCGGATGGGACGGCGCTAACGACAGCCTGTGGGCGCAGAGCCTGCGGCCGATGACCGACGAGCGCGAAATGGGCGCGAGCGACCGGCACGTGGCAGCGCTCGTTCGCAGCGACGCCGATCTCCAGTGCCGCTACCGCAAGGCCTTCGGCAGCGGGCCGGGCAGCGACGACGAGGCCGTATTCGTGGACATCGCGAAGGCGCTTGCAGCGTTCCAGGAAACGCAGGTGAGCGCGCGCACGCCGTTCGACGATTTCCGCGATGCGCTCGTGCGCCGCGATTTTGCCGCTGCCGGGCGTTATCCCGAGAGCGCGCAGCGGGGGCTCAAGGTGTTCGTCGGCAAGGGCTCCTGCAACCTGTGTCATTTCGGCCCTAACTTCACCCACGGCGAGTTCCACGAGGTCGGGATACCGATTTACCGCAAGACGGGGGGTGTGGACTGGGGACGTCACCAGGGCATCAAGCAGCTGCTGGCGAGCCGCTTCAACCTGCTGGGGCGCTACAGCGACGATGCCGCGCGCAGCACCGCCGTCTCCACGCAGCACGTCGTGCTCGCGCCGCAGACCTTCGAGCAGTTCCGCGTGCCGTCGCTGCGCAACGTGGCGCTGACGGCGCCCTACATGCACAACGGGCACCTGGCGACCCTGCGCGAGGTCGTGAGACATTATTCGGTGATCGACGTGAGCATGCTGCACGCCGCGCACATCTACCTCAGCGGCGAAGACGACATCGCCGAGCCCCCGCCCACCGACAAGCTCCTGAAGCGGCTCGACCTCAGCGAGCGCGAGATCGACGACGTCGTGGCTTTCCTGGAGACGCTCTCGGAACGAGGAGGGCCGCGCAAGAATGCGCGGCCCCCGGTGTCCACACCCTGCCGCTGATTACTGCAGCGGGGAAAACGACGACGGCATGACGATCTTGTTTTCCTGCTTGTGCAGCTCGTAGCCGCGGCCGCCGTTTTTCTCGGCAAGCTCCGAAGGCGGCCAGTTGCCCGTCTCGCGCGTCTTCTTGCGGATCTGGTCGCGCTCGTCCAGCGATTTGTACGGCCAGATGTGCACGAACTGGTTGAGGCCGCCGAGCTCCGAGTACCAGATCGCCGTGACCGGACCGAACTTAAGACGCCCTTCGATCGCGTCCGCCCAGCACTTCCTGATCACCGGAAGCTCGCCGGATTTGTAGGTGTAGGTGCGCATCTCGAAGTACGGGCCCTGCTTGCCGGGCTTGATTTCGGGCGAGATGTCGAAGGGAATCATGATCTCGGATTTCTGCGTCAGCAGGAATTCTCCGATCTTGGGCGGCCAGACGCCGTCCTTCACCGCGGCGGTGCGGATCTTGTCGCGCTCCATCATGTCCTTGTAGCCCCAGACGTGGATGATCTGGTTGAGCGGTCCGATCTCGGTGTGCCAGAAGGCGGCGAGCTCAGAATATTTCTTGCGCTTTTCGTAAGCCTCGCCGAAACGCTTCTCCACCTCCGGCTGCGAGCGCGGCTTGATGTCGTAGGTCCTGACTTCGTATATCATCGCCCTTCCTTCTTTGTTTGATTAGTGATTTAAAACAATGGGTTGCGACTTTTCTGCGGCTCAGGGGGCAGACCGCCCGGCGCGAGCCCGCGTGAGCCGGCCAACGCATCGCGCAGGCTAAGTGGTCTGTCCCCTAAGCTACCATAGCGCACTCGAAAATAGGAGCGGGCAGCATGCAGCGCAGGCAGTTCGGAGTGGCGGTCGTCGGATCGGGTCGTATCGGAACACTGCGCGCGTGCATCGCTGCGGGTCATCCCGCGGTCACCTTCCTGGCCGTATCGGATCGCGATCCCGCGCGCGCGCAGCGCCTCGCGGAGAAAACCGGGGCGCACGCGTGGTCGGCGGACAATCTCGAGATCATGTCCCGTCCGGAGGTCGGCGCGGTCGTCGTCTCGACGATAGAGCTCGAGCACACGCAGCCCATCCTGCAGGCGCTTTCCCTCGGCAAGCCGGTGCTCGTCGAAAAGCCACTGGCGCTCAGCCTGGCCGAAGCGGACCGCGTGATTGCCGCCGTTGCCGCCGCGAAGGGCGACCTGCGCGTCGGGTTCAGCCGCCGCTTCAAGAAGCGCTATCTGCTCGCGAAAGAACAGCTGCGCCTGGGCCGGCTCGGCACTATCACCGGCGGCACCGTTCGCCTGTTCAATACGCGCTCGCAGGCGATGCAGACGCTGGGCCGCCTGCCGGAGAACAGTCCGACCTCGGGACTCACGTACTACATCGATCTCCTCGGCTGGCTGCTCGAGGACAACCCCGTCGTGGAGGTTGTCGCGCGTGGCCAGCGCGGCGTCCTTCGCGACGCCGGGCACAATACGACCGATCTCGCACACGCGATACTTACCTGCGCCGACGGCGCGGTCATCGCGCTCTCGGTGAGCTACGCGCTGCCGCAAGGCTATCCCGCGCTGGGACACGCGGCCCGCGTCGAGATCCTCGGCAGCGAAGGCGTGATGCTGCTCGACGACGACCACACCGACCGCATGATGTACAGCGAGCGCGGCGTCGGGCACGTCTACATCCCGGACCACGACGTCAAGATGGCGTTCATGGGCAGCGGCACGCCGGGCGACTGGGCGCTCGATGAGTTCTGGGGCCCGGTGGCGACCGAGACGCGCGCCTGGCTGGATCATCTCGCCACGGGACGCGCGTGCGTGCTCGCCACGCCTGCCGAGGCCCGGCGCACGCTGCAGACTACGCTGGCGATGGAAGAGTCATTGCGCACCGGTGCGCCGGTGCGTATCCATAACGATTGAGGAGAACAAAATGAAACGCGGTTTACTGATGTGCGCATTGCTATGCCTGGCAGCCGGAGCGGGGGCAGCCGAATGGCGCCCCGAGCGTAACGTCGAGGTCATCGTCGGCACCGGCGCCGGCGGCGGGCAGGACAAGACGGCCCGCACGGTCCAGCGCATCCTCCAGGAGCGCAAGCTCGTCGCCGTGCCCGTGACCGTCGTCAACAAGCCCGGCGGCGGCGGGGGCGTGGGCTGGAACTATCTCAACCAGCACGCCGCCGATGGCCACTACGTGGAGATAGGCAATCCCACGCTGCTCACCAACCACATCATCGGGCGCTCCGCGGTCACCTACACCGACGTCACGCCGGTGGCGATCCTCTTCACCGAATCGGTCGCGTTCTCCGTTCGCGACGAATCGCCGATCAAATCCGGCCGCGACCTCCTCGAGCGGCTGCGCAAGGATCCCGCCTCGCTCAGCTTCTCGGTAGGCAGCAGCCTGGGCAGCGCCAACCACATCGCGGCGGCACAGGTCGGTAAGGCTGCGGGTGCGGATCCGCGGCGACTCAAGGCCGTGGTGTTCCAGGGCGGCGGCGAGGCGATCACCGCGCTGCTCGGAGGCCACGTCGATTTCATCGCGTCGGCGGCCAACAACGTCGTCCCTCACGTGGCGACGGGGAAGATCCGCGTCATCGCCATCACATCGCCCAAGCGCCTGCCCGGGGCGCTCGCCGCCGTGCCGACGTGGCGCGAGCAGGGCGCGAACGTCGTCGTCAGCAACTGGCGGATGATCGCGGGAGCAAAAGGCCTGTCGCAGGAGCAGGTCGCCTACTGGGAAAACACATTCGACCGCATGGCCGCAAGCGATGAATGGAAGAAGGATCTCGAGCGCAACGATTTCGAGGCGGCTTTCGAGAAAAGCGACGCGGCGCAGCGTTTCCTGAAATCGCAGTACGACGAATTCAAAACCGAGCTCACCGACGTCGGATTGGCAAAGCGCTAGCGGCCGCTAAGGAGTCTGTCCCTGACCTGCCCCTCCCGGCTCTTCCTCCGGCTCCGGATCGCCGATCGAGCTGGTCGCGAGATAGACGCGCCGTATCCTCGGGTACTGCGCCTGTATCGCGAGCTTGAACCGCGTGACGGCGTGCCGGATCTCGATCGCCGTCGTATCGGGGTGGAAGTGCAGCTCGATCGCCAGCATCACTTCGTCCGGTCCCAGGTAGAGAGTGAGCAGCTTGTCGACACGCTCGACGGCGGGATCGGCGCAGATGATCTCGCGCACGCTTCGCAGCGTGGACTTCTCCATGCCCTCGCCGACGAGGAGCTCCTTGCTCTCGTAGACCATCACGAAGGCGGTGATCCACAGCAGGATGCCGATGGCCATCGACGAGGCGCCGTCTATCCACGGGGCGTCGAGATGGGTACTCAGGAAGATGCCGAAGAACGCGAAGACGAGGCCGAGCAGCGCAGCCGTGTCTTCGAGCAGGATGGCGAAGGTGCTGGGGTTCTTGGTGCGCCGTATCGTTTCCACGATGCCGCGGCCGCGCCGCTCCTTGCGGAATGCCTTGAGGCCGAAGTACCAGCTGACGCCCTCGAATACCAGGGCCGCCGCGATCACTGCGTAGCTCCACCCCACGTCTCCGGGGGGCGTTTCCCTGCCGAGATGCATGTAGCCGGTGACGATCGACATGCCGCCGCCCAGCGCGAATATCAGCATGCCGACGATGAGCGCCCAGAAATAGAGCTCGTGGCCATAGCCCAGCGGGTGGTCGTCGTCGGGCGGCTTCACGCTGCGGCGCATGCCGTAAAGCATCAGCGCGCCGTTGCCCGTGTCAACGAGCGAGTGGATGGCTTCGGAGAGCATTGCGGCGCTGCCCGAAAAAGCCGCCGCGATGAACTTGGTCGCGGCAATGAGCAGGTTGCCGAGGATGGCCGCCAGCACCGCTTTTTTGGTTTCACCTGCCATCGAAAGGGGCTCCCGCGAAGCGGCGCTGTGGGGGCCGCCATCGAATCATCAGAGCAAGCCCCGTTCCTTGAATACGTCCACGGCGAGCCTTACCGCCCCGCTCGAAGCCGGCATTCCGCAGTAGACCGCGGCCTGGACGAAGACTTCGACGATCTCCTCCATCGTGGCGCCGTTGTTGAGCGCGCCGCCGACGTGCCCCTTCAGCTCGTCGGGGCGGTCGAGCGCGGCGAGCATTCCCAGCGTGACGAGGCTGCGCACCTTCAGCGGCAGCTGCGGGCGCGACCACACCATGCCCCAGGCGAACTCGGTGACCAGCTCGTTCTGCTGGCTGGTGAATGCATCGGGGCTCGCCTGGCGCCTGGCGATGTGCTTGTCGCCGAGCACCTTGCGGCGCACGGCCATGCCTTTGTCGTACAGCTCCTTGCTCATGAGGTCTCCCGGTTTTGCTTGAAGGGCGTTCGGCCCGCCGGCCAGTTTACGCATTTCCCGGTGTCCGACAGGCGCCGCCCTGAAAGCGGGGTGTAAGCCCCGGCAGGTAGTCTCGACGTCCGGGGCCCGGCACGCCCTATGCTCATGACATGCCGGGCGCAGACGTAATAGGAGCTAAGGCACTGTCCTGAAACGGATACTGCGCAGTCCAGGGAGTGTTTCGATGCGGCAACGGCTACTTTCTTTCCTGCTGGGGATGGCGGCGAGCGCCGGGTTCGGGCATGCCGCGGCCGCGCAGCCCGGCCTCATCGAGTATTCGGAGGCCGAGATCCGTACTATCGTTTCTTACGGGCCGTGGCCGGGACCGTGGTCTCCGGACCCCACCAACCGCGTCTCGGGGAAGCCCGCTGCCATCGATCTCGGCGAACGCCTGTTCTTCGATCCGCGTCTTTCCCGCGACGGCAACATCTCGTGCTCTTCCTGTCACATGCCGGACCGCAACTGGACCGACAACGAAAAGCGCGGGATGGGCCTCGCCGCGGTCGACCGCAACACGCCGGCCCTGATGAACATGCGCGCGCTGCGCTCGTACTCGTGGGACGGCGCGGCGGACAGCCTGTGGTCCCAGAGCACGCGTCCCATACTCGACGCGCGGGAGCTCGGGGCGACACCTGCCCATGTCGCCGGTCTCATCCGCGGCGATGCGGATCTCGCCTGCCGCTACGAAAATGCGTTCGGCAGCGCGGTTGCCGGAAACGACGAGTCGGTGCTGGTGGCAGTGGGCAAGGCGCTGGCTGCTTTCCAGGAAACGCTGGTCACGGGCGCGACTTCTTTCGATACCTTCCGCGACGCCGTGGCGCGCCGCGACTGGAAAGCTGCGGCGAATTACTCGGAGACCGCACAGCGCGGGCTGAAAATATTCATCGGCAAGGGACAGTGCAGCACCTGCCACGCGGGACCCAACTTCACCAACGGAGAATTCCACGATACCGGCGTGGGCGGTGGTCCGGGGCAGCCCGCCGACCCGGGGCGTTCCGCCGGCATACGCAAGCTCATGGCGAACCGTTTCAATCTGCTCGGTCCCTACAACGACGATGCGGGCAGGGCTACGGCAGGGGCTACGAGCCGCGCGGCGCTCGAGAAGCCGCCGTTCGGCGCGTTCAGGGTGCCGTCACTGCGCAACGCGGTGGTCACTGCGCCTTACATGCACGACGGGAGGTTCGAAACGCTGCGCGAGGTGGTCCAGCATTACTCGACGCTCGACGGGCAGCGCACGCATGCCGACAGCACGCGCCGGTTGAAGCCGCTCGATCTCGCCCCGGGGGAAGTGAATGACCTGCTGGTGTTCGTGGAGAGCCTGACGCAGCACAACCTCGGCTGGCGGAACGCGCCGCCGCCGTCGGCGTGCGTGAATCAGGAAAAAATCTATCCCATTACCCGCAGATGAACGCCGTGGAGGCGCGGGTGAAACCGGAGCGGCGCGTCTCTACTCTTCTTCTTCGGCCTCGCCGCCCGAAACGCCCGGTGCTTCACCCTCATCCAGCGTCGCGCGTATCCAGTCGAGCACCAGCGTAAGCCGCGGCGGCAGGTAGTCTTCCGCTTCGTCGACGCTGATCCAGCGCGCCTCATGGTGCTCGGCGCGGCCGAGCTCTGCGGATACCGGCAGCTTTATGGTTTCGTGCCGGGTTTCCGCGAGGTAATAGCGCGCGACCTTGGCGCCGGCATAAGGCACGGTCTCGCGGAATTCCTCGCCGAAGGGAAACTCCAGATCGGTAATGCCCGTTTCCTCTGCGGTCTCGCGGCGCGCCGCGTCGATCGGATCTTCGCCTTCCTCGACGAGACCCTTGGGAAAATCCCAGTTGCGGTAAGCGCGCAGCACCAGCATGCGCCAGCCGCCGCGGGTACGGCGCAGGGGGATGATGCCGGCGGATAGAATGCGCGCCGGCGGCAGCACGTCGCCGGTGCGGGCGGGTTGCGAGTTATACATGCGAGCCTCGAGGTTGCGGTAGAGAGCAGTGTGAAGAGCGCGTCAGTCGACGTGAACGCCGGCATCCTTCACGACCTTCGCCCATTTGACACTCTCGCTGCGCATATGTTTCGCGAGCTCGGCGGGCGTCGACCCCACCGGCTCGAATCCCTGCGTCGTCAGCCGCTCGTGGAAATCGGGCGCTTTCACGATCGCGACGATGCGCGAATTGAGCTGCCCGACGATGGCCTGCGGCGTGCCGCCGGGCGCCAGTACGGGGTACCACGTCGTCGCTTCGTAGCCCGGTACCCCGGCCTCCGCGACCGTGGGTATGTCGGGAAGCGCCGGCGAGCGGCGCGCCGCGGTGACGGCGAGCGCGCGCATGCGTTCGCCGCGGATGTGGGGCAGCGCGCCCGGAAGGCTGGGGAACCATAGGGCAACCTGTCCGGATACGAGGTCGGTCGTAGCCTGGCCGATGACCTTGTAAGGGACGTGAACGAGGTCGATTCCGGCCATGGTCTTGAGGAGCTCCATGGCAAGGTGCCCCGACGAGCCGCTGCCGGTCGACGCATAAAGCACTTTGCCGGGAGCCTTGCGGGCGAGCGCGACGAGGTCCTTCACGGTGCGCGCCGGAAACGCCATGTTGGCGACGAGCACGTTCTGGACCGTGGCGAGCAGCGTGACGGGCGCGAAGTCGCGCACCGGATCGTAGCCCACCTTGCGGTAGAGGCTGGGATTCACCACGACCGACGCGCTGGAGATGTAGAGCGTGTAGCCGTCGGGCGGCGACTGGGCAGCGATCTCAGCGCTGACGTTGCCGCCCGCGCCGGGACGGTTGTCGACGACAACCTGCTGTCCCCACGCCTTGCTCAGCTTCTGGCCGAGCATGCGGGCGACCAGATCGACGCTGCCCCCGGGGGCGAACGAGACGATGAGGCGGACCGGGCGCGCGGGATAGTTTTGCGCCTGCGCCGCAGAAAGCGCGGAGAAACAAAGCAGGAAGCCACCGATGAACGCCGATACACGCCGGTGAAACACGATCCGGCGTTCCCGCTGCGGTCCCGCCATCGCTAGCGGTTCATCCAGTCCGGGCGCGGAGGCCCCCAGACCGCGTTCTGGCCGGGACCCGCCTTCTGCGTTCCCGCGGGCGACTCCCGCTGCAGCATGTCGCCGTCGGTGAAATGCTCCACGACGTTGCCCCAGGGATCGGACCAGTAATCGAAGATCTGGCTGCCGAGGATGTGGCGTCCGACGCCCCAGCTCGGTCCCCAGCCCTGTTTCTCCATCCAGTCGTGCCCCAGCCTCAGGGCGTCGAAATCCACGACCTCGAAGGAAACGTGGTGAAGACGGGGGGGCTCGCCGCGGAAGATCACGATCGTGTGGTGATCGACCCATTCGTCGCCCCGGTCGCAGCGCAGGAAGATGCCGATGCGATGCTCGGGCGTGGCGGCGTAGCGGATGTCCGACGCGCGCAGCCCGAAGTTGAGCGCGTACCAGCGAAAGCTCGCTTCGACGTCTATCACCTTGAGCCCGATGTGTCCCAGCCGCTGGACCGCCGCACGCTCGACGGGCGGGCGCTGCGGCGTGCCGGTGCGGCGCTTGTCGCGGATGTCGTTCCACGCCATCGGCGGCCGCGTGGGCAGCGGATCGACTTCGGCCATGCCGTGCACGACGTCGACGCGAAAGCCGTTGGGATCGTGCAGGCGTACCCGGAACCCGCCGGCCGGTCCGTCCATGGGAGTGACGGGGGTGGCCCCCGGTACCTTGGCGAGGATGTCGAGATCCGCCCGGCTGTCGGCGCGCAGCGCATAGCCGAGGAATTCGGATTGCGCTCCGCGCTCCGCGACATACAGGTGATGCTCGGACCCGTTGCCCCGCATATAGAGCGTATCCCCGCTGCGTGACGAGCGCGTCAACCCGAAATCGGTGAGGAATGCTTCGCTGCGGTCGAGATCCGGATGCCGGTACATCACGTAAGCGATGCCGGCGACGCGGGTGCGCGGAACGAGCTCGGCCTTGCGAGTCTGGCCGCGGGGTACCGATGCGAGCATGGCGGGATGACCTGATTTTTAAGGATTGTCTGAATTTTAGGAGCCGCCTACCGCGGCGTCAAACCACAAAGGTCACATTCGCCGCTCGCGCAAGCTCCGGGAAGGCGAGGTCGGCGCGGACATGGCCTGCGGCACCGGCGGCGTTGTATAGTGGCGCTCGAGAAATGGGAGGCCGGGCCGCCGCGAGGGGAGGCCCGCACGAACCATCGCCGTCCTGAGCCCCGGCTCGTTCCAATCCGCCCGTTACCATCCATCCCTTACGAATTACGGCAAGGAGTGTTTTACATGGCCGATAAAGCCGCCGCAGTTTCGCAGCCCAAAGACTACAAGATGATCATCGAGAAGGACGTCGCCATCCCGCTGCGGGACGGCACCGTGCTGTATGCCGACGTGTTCCGCCCCGACGGGGGCACCGAGCGTTTCCCGGCCATCATGAACATCAGCGTCTACCAGAAGGACAAGCTGTGGGTGCCGCCGGCGGATCTCGAGGAAAAGGCGAATCCCCACATGAACTGGGAAACCGTCAACCCGGAATGGTGGTGCCCGCGCGGGTACGCGTGCGTGCGCGTCGACTCGCGGGGCTCCGGCCGTTCTCCCGGGAAATCCGAGCCGAGCTCCTACCAGGAGGCCGTCGATTTCTACGACGCCATCGAGTGGATCGCGAAGCGCCAGTGGTGCAGCGGCAACATCGGCACGCTGGGCATCTCGTACCATGCGAGCTCGCAGTGGCGCGTCGCCAACCTGCAGCCGCCCTCGCTGAAATGCATCATTCCGTGGGAAGGCCGCGCGGACCAGTACCGCGACCAGGCGTATCACGGCGGGATCTTCGCGCTGGGATTCATCGGCAACTGGTGGCTTACGCACGCCGCCCACCACCTGCTGGGCCGGCCCCGCAGCCACAATCCCGATTCGTTCAGCCGCGACATGATCTACGAGTACATGCGCAACGACCTCGACTCCGAGTTCTGGCGCATGAGCAGCGCGCGGTGGAGCGAGATCAAGGTTCCGGTCTACAGCGTGGGAAACTGGGGCGGGTATTCGCTGCACCTGCGCGGCAACACCGAGGGCTACATGAACGCGGCCTCCAAGCACAAGAAGCTGCGCATCCACACCGGCACGCACTTCCACCCGTTCCACTCGGAAGAAGGGCGCCTCGATCAGCTGCGCTTCCTCGACCAGTGGCTGAAGGGCATGGACACCGGCATCATGGACGAGCCGCCCGTGAAGCTCGAGATCCGCACCGGGGGCAGCGAGAAGCCCTACCCGTTCCGTTTCGAGAACGAGTGGCCGCTCGCGCGCACGCAGTGGACGAAGTTCTACCTGCAGGCGGACCGCGATCCTTCCACCGCGCCGGACGCCGTCGAAGGTGTGCTGTCGAGGACGGCGCCCAAGGCGGAGAAGACGCTCACCTATCCGGCTTCCGGCATGACCAAGGCGGGCGTAGCGTCCGGGTCGTCGCTCTCGACCACCGCCGGCAGCGGCACGCGCAACGGCGTGTCGTTCGTGACGGAGGCCATGGCGCAGGCGACGGAAATCACCGGGCCGCTCGTGCTCAAGATCTGGGTATCCAGCACTTCCGAAGACATGGATATCTTCGTCACGCTGCGCAACATCGGGCCCGACGGCAAGGACGTATGGGAAGTCGGGCAGCACGGGCAGCCGGTGCCGCTCACCAAGGGCACGCTGCGCGCGTCGCATCGCAAGCTCGACCCGGAGAAGTCGCTGCCGTACCGCCCGTACCATCCGCACGACGAGCGGCGGTGGCTGGAGCCCGGCAAGCCCGTGGAATGCGACGTCGAGGTGTGGGCCACGTCTATCGTGCTGCAGAAAGGACACAAGCTGCGCGTCGACATCCAGCCGCGCGACGGGATAGGCAGTGCGCCGTACACCCATTACCATGGGGATTACAACGCGGGCGCGCTGAACACCATACACACGGGGGGCGACAGGGCGTCCTACCTGCTGGTGCCCGTCATACCCGGGAAGGCGTAGACGTGAACGCGCAATCGTAAGGGCGTGAACGCGAAGCCCTGACCCGTGAGGAGGCACGACATGCGGACCCGTTACGGAATCCCGTGGATTGCGGCAGCAGGGATGCTCGTTGCATTCGTCGCGCCCGCTGCAGCGCAAACCTACCCGGCCCGGACCGTCCGCCTGATCGTGCCGTTTTCGCCGGGCGGCGGAACGGATGTCCTCGCCCGCATGGTCAACCAGAGGCTAGGCGAAGCGCTCGGGCAGCAAGTGGTGATCGACAACCGTCCCGGCGCCGGCGCGAACATCGGTGCCGAGATCGCAGCGAAAGCGCCGCCCGACGGCTACACGCTGCTCATCGCCACCATCAGCCACGCGATAAGCGCGAGCCTGTACAGCCGGCTGGGCTACGATCTCAGCCGGGATTTCGCGCCTGTCACGCTGCTCGCGGTGACTCCCCACGTGCTGGCGGTGCACCCTTCGCTTCCGGCGCGCTCCGTCAGGGAGCTCATCGTCCTCGCGCAGTCGCGTCCCGGCGAGTTGAGCTTCGCCTCCTCGGGCAGCGGGAGTCTGGCGCATCTCGGAGGCGCGCTCTTCGGCAGCATGGCGAACGTGCGCATGGTTCACATTCCGTACAAGGGCGGCGGTCCGGCCGTCATCGCGATGCTGAGCGGCGAGGCGCCCATCGGGTTTCCGACGATGCCTTCGGTCGTCTCCTATGTAAAGTCGGGCCGCCTGAGGGCGCTGGCGGTGACGGGCGCGAGCCGCTCTCCAGCGATGCCGGCCCTGCCGACGGTCGCGGACTCCGGGCTGCCGGGTTATGAAGGCGCGTCGTGGTACGGACTCGTGGCGCCCGCAGGGACGGCGAAGGAAATCGTTTCACGCCTCAACGCCGACGCGGCTAAGGTGCTGCAGCAGGCCGATATGAAAGAGCGCCTGCTGGCCGCGGGGTTCGAAGCGAACCTCAGCACGCCGGAAGAATATGCGGCCTATACCCGCAGGGAAATCGACAAATGGGCGAGGGTCGTGAAGGATACCGGCGCCCGCGTCGAATGAGAGCCTGTCCCGCAGGCAATTTTTTAACGGAGCATGAATGTCACGCCTGAAACCGCTGTCCCCCGACGCCACGGCCGAGCTCAAGGAAACCTACGCGCACTTCGTGGGACTCCTGGGCTACATCCCGAACAATGCGCTGACGCTTTCGCGCAAACCGAAAATCGTGAAAGGCCTTGCCGGCCTCGCGTCCGCCGTATGGGATCCCTCCAACGAAGTCGATCGCGGCTTCAAGCGTCTCGTGGCCTACATGGCGAGCAAGACGCACGGCAGCAAGTATTCGATGGCGCATTCGGCGGAAGCCGCGCATCGCTCGGGCGTGCCCGATGCGAAAGTCGGGGCGGTCGATGATTTTCTGACGAGCCCCCTCTACAGCGAGGCGGAGAAAGTCGCGCTTGAATTCACCGTTGCCGCCGCCGCCCAGCCCAACGCGGTGACCGACGAGCTCTTCGCGCGCATGAAGCAGCACTGGTCCGAGGATGAGATCGTCGAGATCGCCGCGGTCGTCGCGATCAACGGCTTTCTCAATCGCTGGAACGACACCATGGCGCTCGATCTCGAGCCCGAGCCGAAGGCCTTTGCGCTGAAACATTTTCCGCAGCACTACAGGTAGTGCGGCGGGAGCGACCGTGACAACCGGGAGGCGGGGATGAGGATAATAACTATATGTTTTATTTATATTTTTATGGGGATTTCAAGTGCGGCCGCGGCGGCGCCGCCATTCCCCGTGAAGCCCATCCGGCTGGTGGTTCCGTTCCCGGCGGGAGAATCCATAGACGGCGTCGCCCGCATCCTCGCGCAGCAGTGGCAGCAGGCGCTGGGCCAGCAGGTCGTCGTCGATAACCGGGGCGGCGCCGGCGGCACGATAGGCACCGAGATCGTCGCGAAAGCGGTGCCCGACGGCTACACGATTCTCTACGGCAACCTGGGGCCGCTCGCCATCGGACCGAATCTCTACAAGAAGCTCGGCTACGACCTGTTCCGGGACCTCGCGCCCGTGTCGCAGGCGGCAAACCTGCCTTTCGTCCTCTTCGCGAGTCCGTCGCTGCAGGTGAACTCGGTGCAGGAGCTCGTCGCCTACGCGAAGCAGCATCCCGGCGAGCTCAACTTCGGCTCGACGGGCATAGGCTCGGGCCTGCACCTCATCGGCGAGCTGTTCAAGGTGACGGCAGGCATCAACATCGTTCACGTGCCCTATAAGGGCGTGGCCCAGGCGCTGCCGGAGATGATGGCGGGACGGCTGCAGCTCGCATTCAACACCATTCCTGCGTTTCTGCCTCACGTCAAAGCAGGCCGGCTGAAGGCTTACGTGATCACGGCGCCCAACCGCTCGCCGCTGCTGCCCGAGGTTCCTGCATGCACAGAGGTCGGCATGCCCGGGCTCGATGCGTCGGCGTGGCATGCGGTCGTGGCGCCCGCCGGCACGCCGAAGGAAGTCGTCGCGCGGCTGCACCAGACGCTCGCCGCCACGCTCAAGCAGCCGGAAGTGCGGCAGACCCTGGCCAGCCAGGGGGCCGAGCCGGTCGGGAGCACGCCGCAGGAATTCGCCAAGTTCCTGCGCGCCGAGTCGGACAAGTGGGGGAAAGTGATCAAGCTCTCCGGGGCGCGGGTGGACTGACGACGCGCGAACCGGGCCCGGAGATTGCTGGGCATCACGTATGGATGCTCCACTCACAAGTGAAGACCTGCACTGGCTCGAGCAGCTGGACACCGAGGCGCCCGTCAAGCCCGAGGTGCCGGGTGAAATTGCCGAGCGCCTGACGGAGAACGGCCTGGCGATCCGGCTGGTCGAAGGCGGCCTTCAGCTCACGACGCTGGGCCGCGAACGCCTGGAAGACCGGAAGGCGGGGGCGGGCGGCGCAACGCAGCGTTGAGCCTGTCGCGCAGCTCGCCGCATCAGTTCGCGGCGGTCCCGACCTGCTTGTAACTCCCGCGTTGTGCGCTGGTCTACCTGTCGTTCACCGCATCATCGCGCGGTGATCCACCATCAAGCAGCGGTCCTGCACCACCTTTATCCCGGCCTTGGCGAATTTCTCCGCGGCCGCGTCGTTGCGGATTCCCAGCTGGAACCAGACCGCCGCGGGTTTCGCCGCGAGGATGTCCTCGACATGCGCATCGATGTCGGCGGGGCGGCGAAATACGTTCACGAGGTCGATGCTGCCGGGAATGTCGGCGATCTTGCGGTAGACGGGCTTGCCGAGGATTTCTTTCGCCTCCGGGTAATAGACGGGCACGGGGACGACGTCGAGGCCGGCATCGGCCAGATACTTCGCGACGTAGAATGCGGCCTGTCCTGCTTGCGCTTCGGTCTTGATGCCCAGCACCGCGATGCGCCGGGTAGAGGCGAGCAGCGACTTGAGCCCGGCCGTATCGTCTATGAGGTTTTCCTTCCAGTTCATTGCGCCGCTCCCGCTATCCGCGAAGTCTCGCGTTCATGTAGACATGGTCGATGATTTCCGGCGCCATCAGGAAAACGGCGCCGATCGCGATCACCACGAGCCCGACGAGCATCGCGATCGCGTCGTCGGTGTAGCGCGACGCTTCGTGGTCGGGCCTGCCGTAGGCGGCGCGACGCCGCCAGATGATCAGGGCGCCGTACAGGGACGCGACGATGCCGAGCGCACGCCAGCCGGGTATCCGGTCGTAAGCGAACGCCGCCACTACGAGCACGATCACGGTAATTACGATCACGCGCCGGGTGTTCGTGTGCGTCACGAGGCGAGCCGCCCCAACGTCCCGGCCGCGACCGTCAGCAGCCCCAGCGACAGGTTGATGCCGATCAGCATGCGTATCTGCCCCAGTGCCGCGCCGCCGGCGGGCCAGTCCTGCGCCGCAACCGCCCGCTTCAGGCGGCCATACGGCGCAGAAAAAATATGCGCGAAAATCAGCATCATCAGGACACCGAGCGCCATCATCACCCACACGTAGAGCGGCAGCCGGCCCCCTCCCGATCCCATCTGAGCGATCATCCACGTGCCGCTGGCGAGTATCAGTGCGACGGCGAGCCACACCCACGGAAAGAACTTGCGGAAGACGCCTTCCCACAGGGGGAGCCGCTGCGCGGGCTGCAACTGCGATGCTGCAACCGGCCGCAATGCCATGTAGGCGAAGAACATCCCGCCTATCCAGACAGTGAAGCCGAGGATGTGGAGAAATCTGGCGAATATCATCTGATCACTTTCCGGTCGATCGATAAAACGGGGTGAGCCGCTGCCCGGCCGCTGGTCCGGTCATCGCGGCCGCCGCTGACCGTCCACCCAGTACCCCCAGGCCACGAGCAGCCACATGGAGAGCGCGACCCACGCCACGGCGGAACTGCCGGGCGGGGCCGGTCCGAAGATGTTCGCAACATACACGATGGCAAGGAATCCGACGAGGGTCCACAGCGAGACGGTGCCGGTCCGGCCGGTCGCAACGGTCGTCCTGCAGTAAAGCGCCACACCTGCGGCGAAAAGTGCGCCCTCGACGATGATCGTGGCCGCGACCGAATCCCACAACCCGAGGCCGAGCTTCGTGGGGCTGCCGATCGAGAGCGGCATATCCGGCCTGTGGGTCAGCACGTCGAGGACCCAGTGGCTCAGAACCAGCGCCGCGCCCACGATGAGGGCCCGGCGACCGGGATGCCGCAAGAGCCCGTAGACGATGCAGAACAGTGCCGCCCACCCTGCGAGCGCGACGAGGCTGTGCGAATACGGGTAACTCACGAAATCGAGCGGGGTGAACGCCGTGATGCCAGGGCTCACCGCGACCACCTCTATGCCGGCCAGCACCAGCACCGGCCATACGAGGTCGGCCAGCTGCGCCGCGAGAAACAGCGTTCCCAGCGAAGCGGAAGGCGCGGCTTTCTTGGCCGCAAACGCCACGGCAAAGTGCCCTATGAACATTCGTCAGTCTCCGGATTCATCCGCTGCGGGATTCCATCCCGCCCAGCATCGCTGCGCCCCGCACGCCGCTCGAATCGCCGTGCCGGTTCGGCACGAGGCGCGTGCGCACCACGTCCGAGAATACCCATTCTCCCCAGCGACGGGGTATTTCTTCGTAGAGGGCGGAGAGATTAGACAGGCCTCCGCCGAGCACGATGACTTCGGGGTCCAGCACATTGATCACGGCCGCGAGGGAGCGGGCAAGCCGGGAGACGTAGCGGGAGAGCGTACGCTGAGCAGCCGGATCCTGTTTCGCTGCGCGCGCAACGATTTCGGGGGCCTCGAATCCTTCGCCTTCCCGCCATGCATGGTCGCGCGCGAGGCCCGGCCCGGAGAGCCAGGTTTCGATGCAGCCGAAGCGGCCGCAGTAGCAGGGCGCTCCCGGCCGCTCCTCGTCGGTGGGCCAGGGCAGGGGGTTGTGGCCCCATTCCCCGGCGATCGCGTTCGCCCCGCCCAGCACCCTTCCGTCGACGACGATGCCGCCGCCCACTCCGGTGCCGAGGATGACGCCGAACGCGACGAGCGCGCCCGCCGCCGCTCCGTCCACGGTCTCCGAAAGCGCGAAGCAGTTCGCATCGTTTTCGAGCCGTATCCTGCGCCCGAGCAGGCGCTCGAGATCGTCGTGCAGCGGCCGCCCGTTCAGGCAAGTCGAATTGGAGTTGCGCAGCGTGCGCGACGCCGGTGACAGCGCGCCGGGCGTTCCTATGCCGAGGGTGCCGCTGCCGCCCACGGCGTCTTCCGTTTCGCGAACGAGCCTGACGATGAGGGCGAGCGTGGCGTCGTACGAGCCGGCGGGAGTGGGTTCGCGCCGCCTCAGGAGGGTCGCGCCGGCGTCATCGAGGGCGATGATTTCGGTCTTGGTGCCGCCGACATCGACGCCGAGGCGGATCATCGTGCCGCTCCAGCATCCGGCGTCATGCCGGCTCAGGGAATCTGGATTTTGCCGCCTCCGCCGCCCATGCCCGGGACGACGATGGATGAAGCCTGCTGGCGGCGCAGCTCCGTGAGCTCGCGCACGGTGCGCTCTACGGCTTCCTTCGCTTCACCGGCAAAATTCTCCACGGCTTCCGCGAGCGTCTTGGCCTCGACTTCGAAATTGATGGGGAGCGGACCGGCCCCGGTCATGATCTGTGCCTCGCCCATGTAAATCACCGGCCGGGCCGGGTCGGTCGTGCCGTCGGTCCTGACCGGTGTGAGCATGCGCAGGGTGCCGACTTTGCGGTCGGTGATGATCTCCTCGCGGTAGAGGGTCGCGGGGTCCATTTTCGCGTCGTTCGCGCGGTCGCCGGGATTTGCAGCCATAAGATCGCCTCGTCAATCGGTTCGGATAACATCAAAGATTATCAGAAAATCGCAGGGGCGCCCCTGCCCGCCGCGCCCTACTTGAGCAGGCCTTCCGCCTTCATCGCTTCCTTCACGGCGGGGCGCTCGGCCACGCGGCCCGAATATTCTTTCAGCGCGGGCCATTTCGAGAGATCCACCTTGAGAAATCCCGCCCAGCCCAATATCGTGAAGAGATACGCATCCGCGGCGGTGTAGCTGTTGCCCGTCAGGTACTGCGAGACCGATAAACGCTTCGCGAGATAGTCGAATTTTCCTCCGAGCGTATCGATCTGCTTCTGCCTCGCTTCCGGCGTGATGGCCGGGTTGAACAGCGGCCCGAAGGACTTGTGCACCTCGGTGCTGATGAAGTTGAGCCACTCCATCAGGCGATAGCGTTCCATGGTTCCGGCCTTAGGCGCGAGGCCCGACTGCGGGGCCTGGTCCGCGACATACTGCAGGCACACGCCGACCTCGGTCAGGATTTCGCCGTCGTCGAGCTCGAGGGCAGGCACGTAGCCCTTGGGATTGATCGCGTAGTAGTCCTTGCCCGAGGCGGTCTTGTGGGTGCCGAGGTCCACTTTTTCGAGCTCAGGCCTGATGCCGGCTTCCCGCAAAACGATGTGCACGGCCATGGAGCACGCGCCAGGATAGAAATACAGCTTCATGAAGATCTCCTTGGGGTAAACGAGACGCGCAGGCGCGGCAGGTAGGGCCGAAGTGCCGGGGGCGGCATGCGGTAGACTAGGCCCTCGACTTCAGGTCCCCATAGTATGCCAGCGGTAGTCCTTTCCACCATCAATGCCCGTTACGCCCATGCGGCGCTCGGACTGCGCTACCTGCGCGCCAACCTGGGCGAATTGCGGGACCAGTCCGAGATCCTGGAATTCGTGCAAGGGGCGCGCCCGGCGGACATGGTCGAGCAGCTCCTCGCCCGCAGGCCGCGCATACTCGGGCTGAGCGTCTACATCTGGAACGTGGAGGACCTGACCCGCGTGGCGGCGCTGCTGAAGACGGTGGCCCCGGAAGTCGTGCTGGTGGTGGGCGGGCCGGAGGTGAGCTACGAGACCGGCGAGCAGCGGATCTGCGCGCTGGCGGATTACGTGGTGACGGGATGGGGGGACCTCTCGTTCGCGAAGCTGTGCCGCGAGCTGCTGGCAGGCGAGAGGCCGGCAGGAAAGATCATCGCCGGCGAGCAGCCTGCGCTGAAGGAGATCGTGCTGCCGTACCGCGAATATACCGCCGAGGACGTGGCGCGCCGCTTCATTTACGTGGAAGCTTCACGCGGCTGTCCCTTCAAGTGCGAGTTCTGCCTGTCGTCGCTGGACAAGACCGCGTGGCCGTTCGACGTAGAGGAGGTACTCGGGGAGTTGAGTCTCCTGTACGGCCAGGGGGCGCGCCATTTCCGTTTCGTCGACCGCACGTTCAATCTCAAGGTTGCCGCCAGCCTGCGTATCCTGGAATTTTTCCTCGAGCGCATGGACGACAGGCTGTTCGTTCACTACGAAGTGATTCCCGACCACCTGCCCGATGCGCTGAAAGCGGCGATCGCCCGGTTTCCGGCCGGGTCGCTGCAGTTCGAGGTGGGGATACAGACGTGGAACCCGGAGATTCAGCAGCGCATCTCGCGCCGCCAGGACAACGAAAAGTCCGCGGCGAACATCGTCTGGCTGCGCGAGCACTCCAGCGCGCTCGTGCACGTCGACCTGATCGCGGGCCTGCCGGGAGAGGACATCGACAGCTTCGCGCGGGGCTTCGACCGCCTTTACGCGCTGAATCCCCACGAGATCCAGCTCGGGATCCTCAAGCGCCTGCGCGGCACGCCTATCGCGCGACACACCGAGGCGTACGGCATGCGCTACAACCCCGACCCGCCTTACAACATCCTGGCCACCGGCTCGATCGGATTCGGCGACATGCAGCGCCTCGTGCGCTTCGCGCGCTACTGGGACCTCGTCGCGAGCTCGGGGCGCTTCAGGCGCGCGCTGAAGCTGCTGCTGGCCGACGCGCCCTTCGCGAATTTCATGAGATTCAGCGACTGGCTCTTCGCGCTCACCGGGAAAACCCACGAGATCGCGCTCGAGCGCCTGTTCGATTTCGTGCACGCATTTCTGACCGCGGAACGCGGCATCGCTGCGCAGGCGGTGACCGAAGCGCTCGCGGGCGATTACGAGGCGAGCGGCGCCCGGGGGCGCCCCGCATTTCTGCTGCCCGCCGCGATCGCTTCCCGCGGCGAGCTCTCCAGGCAGTCGCTGCGACAGGCACGTCACTTGCAAAATTAATAACCTCGCGGAGGGATTATGGCTACGGGCGTAGTGGACATCGACGTGGGCACAGGGACGGTCATCCCCACGGAAGGCCTCGTGAGACTCACTCACGTGATGTACGGCATGCATGCCTTCAGCGCGGTCATGGGCCTGCTCGGGCCGGCTTTCATCGTGACCGCGTTCCTGACGGGCTGGCCGTCCATCATCGCGGTCATCATCAACTACGTGAAGCGCTCCGATGCAGCCGGCACTTTTCTGGAATCCCACTTCCGCTGGCAGTTGCGCACGTTCTGGTTCGCGCTGCTGTGGGTGGTCGCGATGGGGCTGCTGATCCTCTCCTTCTTCGGCATCCCGCTCGCCATAGGCCTGGGGATAGGCGTAGGCATCTGGGTGCTCTATCGCATCGTGCGCGGCTGGATCACGCTGATCGAGCGCAAGCCTATCGTTTTCTAAGCGGCCGTAATTGAACACGATGTACATGATAAATGCGGATTAACAGGATCAAGCCTACCGAATCACCCATCGGTTTTGCTCTGGTTCTTTTATCTTGTTCATCGTGTTAATCCTGTCAATTTATTGTCTTTAAGGCCCATGCGTCTCGACAAGTGGCTGTGGGCCGCGCGCTTCTTCAAGACGCGCTCCGCCGCCCAGCAGGCCATCGAAGGCGGCAAGGTGAGGCTCAACGGCGAGCGCCCCAAGGTTTCGAAAGACGTGCGCGCAGGCGATGCGCTTGCCATCGTCGCGGGGCGCTCGGAATGGATCGTGAAGGTGATCGAGCTCTCGGATCGCCGTGGCCCTGCGAGCGAAGCACAACGCCTGTACTCCGAGGATGCCGACAGTCGCAAGAGCCGCGAGGAAGAGGCGGCGAAACGGCGGCTGATGCGCGAGCCTGCTGCGGAACGCCACGGGCGCCCGACCAAGCGCGAGCGCCGCCAGCTCGAACGGTTTCGCGACGGCTAGGTCGCGCGCCGGCTGTCTGCGGCGCGGTCTGCGAAGCCCTCTACGAACGGGCCCCGAAGGTGTCGCACGCGTCGACGCGGCCCGTCGTCCAGCCCTGCTTGAACCAGCGCACGCGCTGCTCCGATGAACCGTGTGTCCAGGTCTCCGGCGTCACGTGACCGGTCGAGCGGCGCTGCAGCGTATCGTCGCCGATCGCGGCCGCGGCACGCAGGCCTTCCTCGATGTCGCCCTGCTCGATGATCTTGCGCGAGCGGTTCGCGTGGTTCGCCCACACGCCCGCGAAGCAGTCGGCCTGCAGCTCCATGCGAACCTGCATGGCGTTGCCCTGCGCCCGGCCCCCGCGCTCCTGCGCCGCCTGTACCTTCTGCGCGATGCCCAGCAGGTTCTGCACGTGGTGCCCCACTTCATGCGCGACCACGTAGGCGCGCGCGAAATCGCCGGGAGCGCCGAAGCGGCGGTCCAGCTCGCGGAAGAACGTGAGGTCGAGATAGACCTTGCGGTCGACGGAGCAGTAAAACGGCCCCATGGCGGACTGGCCTGTTCCGCACCCTGACTGCGTCGCATTGGTGAAAAGGACGAGGCGCGGCGGCTCGTAGCGCGACCCTCCCTGCTTGAAGATTTCGCCCCAGGTATCCTCCGTGTCCGCGAGTACGACGGAGACGAAATCGGCCTGCGGGTCAGCGGGTTGCGAGGTCGACTGCTGTTGCGGCGAGCCGGACCCCTGGGAGGGCAGCATGCTCATCAGCTGCGACGGATCGATGCCGGTAAACAGGGCAATGATGAAGACGATGATCCCGCCGATGCCGGAAATGCCGCCGATGCCCATACCGCGCCGGTCTTCGATGTTGCCGCTGCGACGTCCCGATTCCCAGAGCATGGCCATGCCTCCAATGTTGGTTGCTGTTCCGATGCAATTGTCACGCCCGCTGAGCGCCGGGCCGGCCATTGTCCACTACATACACCGCGGCGTCGCGTACCGTGGAACCGGGCAGCCCGACGCCCGAGATCGCCCGCAGCCGCGCCGTGCAGCGATCCGGTGTGAGCTCGAAGAGCGTATAGCCGCGCTTCAGGCCGTCCGCGTAATGGATGTGGGGGTTCTCCGCCAGCAGCGCGTCGGTTCTTTTCTGCGAGGGTCCCTGGGATGTGATCGATGTGCAGACGAATTCGGCGGCGGCCACCGGTGATTTCGCGTCGTCGAAGTCCGGCCTGAGATCGGCGACTGCGGCCATGTGGACGTCGCCGCCGATCACCACGGGGTTGGCAACGCGGCGCTGGGACAGTACTCCCAGCAGGCGCTCGCGCGCTTTGGGATAGCCGTCCCAGCCGTCCGTCCAGAAGGTCTGCCCGGCCCCCGGCGTACGGTCGGACTGCGCCATCAGTGTCTGCTGCGCGATGAGGTTCCAGCGCGCGCCCGAACGCGAAAGTCCTTCCGCCAGCCATTGCTCCTGTGCTGCGCCGAGCAGGGAAAGGCGAGGATCCGCCCGTTCGCGGCACGCGGCCGCATCGACTACGTTACTGCCGCCGAAACCCGGCCGCGGGCAGGGCTGGTGCGAGCGGTACTGCCGGTCGTCGAGCACGTGGAATTGCGCGAGGCCGCCGAATGCGGCGCGCGTGTAGAGCTGCATCGCCGCGCCCCTGGGCCGCGCCCACGAGGGCAGCGGCATGTGCTCGTAGTAGGCGCGGTAGGCCGCGGCGCGGCGCTCGAGGAAAACATCCGCCGTGACGATGATCCGCGAGCGGTCGTTCGCGTAATCGTTCTGCACTTCGTGATCGTCCCAGGTTACGATCCATGGCGCCGCCGCATGCGCGCGCTGCAGCAGGCGGTCGCTCTTGTAGAGGGCGTAGCGGGCGCGGTACTCGGCAAGCGTCTCCGGCTCGCCCGCACCATGCGATCGCACGTGGTTGCGGCCCCAGGACGATTCGTAGATGTAGTCGCCGAGAAACAGCACGAGGTCGGGTTCGTCTTCGACGAGATGGCGATAGGCGTTGTAATACCCCTGCTCGTACTGCTGGCAGGACGCCGCGGCGAAGCGCAGCGAGGCGGCATCGCTGCCGGCGGCGGGCGCGGTTCTCGTGCGTCCCACGGGGCTCGTGGCTTCCCCGGCGCGGAATCGGTACCAGTACCAGCGGGCGGGCTCCAGCCCTGTGACGTCGACGTGGACCGAGTGGGCCCATTCCGCCGTCGCGCTGAAGCGGCCGCTGCGCGAGATCGCGCGGAAATTCGCATCAGTCGACACTTCCCAGTGGACGTCCACCGCGTGCGGCGGCATGCCGCCGTCGTCCAGCGGGTCGGGCGCAAGGCGCGTCCAGAGCGTCACGCCGTCGGGTGAGGGATAACCCGAAGCGACGCCCAGCGCAAAAGGATAGCGTGTGAACCGCGGCTGCGCGCTTACGTTCGCCAGCGGGTGCAGCGCCGCCCACGAGCCCGCTGCGAGCAGAAATTTTCGGCGTGACGGCATCATAAGCGGACTATAACGTGCGTGTGTCCGTACGGCTGACCGGCGGTGCAGGGGTATGATCGGATCGTCATGAAAACACTCAATGTTATCGGTGCGGGCCGGGTGGGGCGCACGCTTGCCAGGTTGTGGGCGGACTCGCGCGCGCTCGAGATCCAGGACGTACTCGCGCGGACGGCGCGCAGCGGGCGCAACGCAGTCTCGTTCATAGGCTCGGGCCGCGCGGCGTCAAAGCTCGCCGACATGCGCGCAGCCGACGTGTGGCTCATCGCGCCGCCGGACGGCGCGATCGCCCCATGCGAGAAGATGCTCGCGGCGCGCGGACTGCTGCGCAAGGGCGATGTCGTCTTCCACTGCAGCGGCGCGCTGTCGTCGTCCGTGCTGGGCGCTGCGGCTCGCGCCGGGGCGCGGGTAGCGAGCGTGCACCCGCTCAAGACATTCGCCGATCCGCGCGAGGCCGTGCGTACATTCGGCGGCACGTACTGCGCCGTCGAGGGCGACCGCGCCGCCCTAACCGTGCTGCGCCCGGCGTTCGCGCGCATCGGCGCCCGGATGATCGGGATCGACGCCGAGCGCAAGGTGATCTACCACGCCGCCAGCGTGCTCGTGTGCAACGACCTCACCGCCTTGCTCGAGGCGGGGGTGATCGCGTACGGCAAGGCGGGTATCGCCCGCGCGTATGCGCTGCGCATGATGGAGTCCCTCGTCCGCGAAACGGTGGACAACGTTTTCAGGCTCGGCACGGTGCGTGCGCTGACCGGACCGGTGGCGCGCGGCGACGTCGAAACCGTGCGGCGGCATCTCGCCGCCCTCGAGGCGGGAGATTCGCGGATTGCCGCCGTCTACCGGGACCTGTCCGCGCTGGCCATCGATCTCGCCTCCGCCCAGGGCCGCGCATCACCGCGTGCCCTAGGCGCATTGCGGCGCGTGTTAGGCGAAGACGCCCGGCCCACGAAGAGGCGCACACGCAGCTCCGCCTGAGTCTTCCGGGAGAATGTGACGTCGCGCCGGCCAACTGTAAAAATCTTTTACGAATCATTATATTACGTGGTAATACTCACTGGCGTGGCTGCCGTGTATCATCCACCGCGGCTTTTCGAGCCTGATGCATCAACTTACCCGAGTCACCGAATACCAGGAGACAAGTGATGGCGCGTCTGAGTTACATCGATCCAGCGACGATTTCCGACCCGCAGATCCGGGGATGGCTGGATGAAGCCGTCGCGGCGGGCCGGCCCGGTCCCGAGAACCAGGCGATACGCGCGCACCAGCCGGACGTCATGAGGTCTTTCACGCTCACGCGCGAGATGCTGTTCGACAACGGCGCCGGCATCGTCGAGCACGACCTGAAGGAATTGCTGCGGGCCTACATCGCGCACACCATCGAATGCGGGTACTGAAGCAACCAGGGAACCGCGCGGTCCGCGCGGGATGCGAACGACCGGATGTTCGACTTGCTCAACTACGAGAAATCGGACAGATTCACGCCCCGCGAAAAGATCGCCCTGCGCTACGCCGACGCGATCATGTACGACCCCAACCAGGCGGACGACGCGTTGTGGGCGCAGTTGAAGGGCGAGTTCTCCGAGGCGGAAATCGTCGAGATCGGCTACTGGATCGGCTTCACGTTCGGCGGCCAGCGCTGGCTGAAGACGCTGTCGGCGAAGCAGGGCGAATTCGCGGAATCGATCGAACAGCGCCGTAAGGCCTGACGGGAAATTCCCTCCCTCTGCGCTGCGTTTTCTACGCACTACCGAAAAACCGAGGAGATTTGAATGAAGGGGTATCGCCAGCTTCTTGCTTTGCTTATTGCCGCCGCGTCCGCGGGTCCAGCGCACGCAGCGCAGTCGGCGGAATTGCAGTTTCCCGTTCGCCCCATACGCGTTCTCGTCCCGCAGAGTCCGGGTGCATCCAACGACACGATCACGCGCATCATCGCCACGAAAATGGGCGAGGTGCTCGGCCAGCAGCTCGTCCTCGACAATCGTCCCGGCGCCGGCGGCATCATCGCGGGCGAGATGGTCGCGAACGCGCGCCCGGACGGCTATACGATTTACTCGACGGCCACGGCCTCGCAGGTGATCGGGCCGCAGATCATCAGGAAAGTGAGCTTCGATCCGGTCAACGGATTCACGCCGATTTCGCTCTTTGCGATCACGCAAAACGTGCTGGTGGTGAACCCGGGCCTGCCCGTCAGGAATGTGAAGGAGTTTCTCGCGCATGCCCGCTCGAATCCGGGGAAGCTCAACCTGTCGAATGCAGGCGCAGGCACGCAGAGCCATCTCGCCGGCGTTCTCCTCGCGCATACGGCGGGCATCAACGTGATCCACGTGCCTTACAAAGGCGGCGGACCGTCGGTAGGCGCGGTAGTCGGCAACGAATCGCAGGCGACGATCACGCCGGGACCCGCGGTGCTCGGGCACGTTCGCTCGAACCGGCTGCGCGCGCTGGCGAGCGGCGGGGCGAAGCGCTCGCCGCTGACGCCGGATCTGCCGACGCTCATCGAGTCGGGCATCAACATGGAATCCACCGGCTGGATCGGGTTTCTCGCCCCTCCGGGCACGCCGAAGGCGGTTACCGACCGGATTTTCGCGGCGCTGAAGCAGGTGGTGAGCGATCCCGCGACCCAGAAGCTCATGGAGAGCCAGGGCGCCGATCCCGAAACGTCGGGACCCGAAGTTTTTCGCCGCTTTATTGCCGCGGAGTACAAACGCTTCGGCGAGGCGATCAGGATTGCCAACCTGAAAGCGGAATGACGCAGCGCCGGCGGTAACTGGCAGGGCACGGGCCACCGGCGGCTGGAGCCGGGGGCGCTGCCGCGGTATACTGGCTTTTTATACAGTCCGCGCCATGCCCCTCAAAACCCTCTCCGGCCGCCACGCTGATCCGCGAAAAGGCCGCGGCGCCGGCATCAACCCGGAAGGCCGCTTCGAAAACGTTGCCCGGGAAGCTTACGAGGACGGCTGGCATACGCCGGAAGAGCCGCTGCCGCCCCTCAAGACCCACGTCACCCTGGACCGCGTGAAGAGCATCATTTCGCGCAACCAGTCGCCCGACATCTCGTTCACGCAATCGATAAACCCGTACCAGGGGTGCGAGCACGGCTGCATCTACTGCTACGCGCGGCCCAGCCACGCCTACAAGAATCTCTCGCCCGGCATCGACTTCGAGACCCGGCTCTTCGCCAAGGTGAACGCCGCGGAGCGGCTGCGCGAGGAACTGTCGAGGCCGGGATACCGCTGCGAGATGATCGCGCTGGGCGCCAATACCGACCCCTATCAGCCGATAGAGCGCGAGCACCGCATCACCCGCGGCATTCTCGAAGTCTGCGCGGAGTTCAACCAGCCCGTGGGGATCGTGACCAAGAACGCCCTGGTCGAGCGCGACATCGACATCCTCGCGCCCATGGCGGAGAAAAACCTCGCCAGCGTGCACATCTCGTGCAACAACCTCGACCACGAAGTCGCGCGCCGTCTCGAGCCCCGCTGTTCCGCGCCGCGTCGCCGCCTGGAGGCCATGAAGCGGTTGTCCGAGGCGGGAATCCCCGTGGGCGTGCTCGTCGCGCCGGTGATTCCGTTTCTGACGGATCAGGAAATAGAGCCTGTGCTCGAAGCAGCGTGGGACCACGGCGCGCGCAGCGCCGGCTACGTGCTTCTTCGCCTGCCGTACGAGGTAAAGGAGCTCTTCCGGGACTGGCTGGAGCGCAACTACCCGCTCAAGGCGAAGCACGTCATGAGCCGCGTGCACGAGATGCGCGGGGGGCGTGACAACGACCCGAACTTCGGCAGCCGCTTTACCGGCAAGGGGGAATTTGCCGACCTGCTCGAGAAGCGCTTCGAGATCGCATGCCGGCGGCTGGGGTTCAACAGCGGACGGCGCAATCGGAATCTCGATACGAGCCGCTTCGCCGCGCCGCGCCGCGACGGGCAGATGGATCTGTTTTAAGCCGCGTCCGGCGTTCTCGACGCGGGGCCAATCCTGTTAATCTTGCAAGTCCTGTCCTTACTCCAACAAGAAATCGGGGAGCTTCAGCGCATACCGACCAACAGGGGGGAAGAAATATGAAGTCCGGAAGACGCAGATTCCTCGGAAGCATCGCGGCAGCAGGGGGCGCAGTACTTACCGGCTGCGCCGCCACGCCAGGCACGCTGCTGACCACGCGGCGCAGCGACGGGGGGCCGGTGATCGACGTTCATGCTCACTGGCACGCGCCCGCATTCGTTTCGCTGATCGACAGGGAAGGGGGCGCGAACGGCGGGAAGGTAGGGCGCAGTCCTAAAGGCTACGTGACGTTCAACGTGCCGGGAACGACGACGGTCTTCCAGCCTCAGTACATGGACCTGCCGACGCGCCTGAAGCACATGGACGAGCAGGGGGTGGACATCCACGCGCTGTCGATGACGAGCCCCATGGTGTACTGGGCGCCGCCGGCATTCGGATTACGCCTTTCGCAGACCTACAACGATTCGCTCGTCGAGGCCTGCCGCCTGTATCCGGCGCGTTTCGTCGGCTTCGCGATGCTTCCCATGCAGGCGCCGGACCTGGCCGTGCAGGAACTCGAACGTATCGGCCGCGCGCCGGGCATACGCGGCGTGTACATGGCCACGCACGTCAACGGCAAGAACCTCGACGAGAAGGAATTCTTTCCCGTCTACGCGAAATGCGAAGAGCTCGGCCTCAACATCTATCTGCACCCCGTGAATCCCGTCGGTGCCGACAGGATGCGGCGCTACTACCTGCGCAATTTTCTCGGCAATCCGTACGACACCGGCATCGCCGCGGCTTCGCTGATGTTCGGCGGCGTAATGGATGCATTTCCTGGGCTGGAGGTGGTGCTGCCCCATGCCGGCGGCACCTACCCCGCACTGATCGGCCGGATGGATCACGGCACGACGGTGAGGCCGGAGACGAAGCACATGACGCGACCACCCTCCGCCTACCTGCGCCGCTTCCATTACGACACGATCACGCACCACGTGCCGCTCATGCGCTACCTGCTGGGTCTCGTCGGCGCGGACCGCGTCGTGCTGGGGAGCGACCATCCTGCCGACATGAGCTACGAAGCGCCCGTGCGCTGGGTCGACAGCGTGACGGGTCTGTCGGCGAGCGACCGCGACCTCGTGCTGGGCGGCAATGCGCAGCGGTTGCTGAGGCTGAAGGTTTAAGGGGAAGCGGGCGCCGGCCACGGCGCCCGCCGCTGGTGCCTCACGGAAGCCGGTCAATCCAGCCGCGCGCCCGAATCCTTCACGACCTTCGCCCACTTGGCGAGCTCTGATTTGATGAGCGCGGAGAATTCACCCGGCGTCGACGGCGCAGGATCGGCGCCCAGATCTGTCAGGCGCTGGCGCATTTCAGGCGTGCGCACGATCTTCACCACCGTATCGTGGATTTTTTCGAGTATGGGCGGGGGCAGCCCTGCGGGCGCAGACATGCCGTTCCAGCCCACGGCCTCGTAACCACTCACCCCCGACTCCGCGATCGTCGGCACCTCGGGCAGCGCGGCGATGCGGCTGGCGCTGGTGACGCCGATCGCGCGCAACTGCCGGCTCTTTACATAGGGAACGCCGGACGGGGCGGTGGCGAAGGTCAGGGCGACTTCCCCGGAGAGGATTCCGATCATCTGCGGCCCGGCGCCTTTGTACGGCACGTGCAGCAGGTCGACCCCGGCCATGGTCTTGAACATTTCCGCGGTGAGATGGGGCTGTGCGCCGCTGCCGGCGGAGCTGTACTGCAGTGCGCCCGGGTGCTTCCTGGCCAGGGCGATCAGCTCTTTCACGTTTTTCACCGGCACCGAAGGATGCACGAGCAGCACGCTCGGCAGGTTGACGAGATTGGTGACCGGCGTGAAATCCTTGATAGGGTCGAACGTGAGCTTCGAGTAGATGGCCGGATTGATCGCGTGCGTGCCGACCGTGATGATGTAGAGCGTGTAGCCGTCCGGCTTCGAGCGCGCGACATTCTCGGAGGCGATGTTGCCGGCCGCGCCCGGCCGGTTGTCCGCGATCACCTGCTGGCCCCATTCCTCCGAGAGCTTCTGGCCGATGGCGCGCGCGAGAATATCGGAAGTGCCGCCCGGGGGAAAGGGCACGACGATGCGGATCGCTCTCGAAGGGTAGGCCTGAGCCTGTGCCGGCGTGTAAAACACCGGGAGTGCGAACAGAAGAAATGCGGCCAGTGCCGCCAGGTATTTTTTGGACATCGGGGTTCTCCTCTCCGGTCGGGGCACGGGGTCTTGTCGTCGCCCCGTCGCGATCAAGTCTAATCGATTTCCCCGGACCAGCGCTGCATGAGCGCGCCGGTTCTGGAATAATGGGTTTTCCGCAGCGCGGCACGGAGGCGGCATGGGCGAAACGGCACGGGAACTCGATTCGGCGGGCAAGGCCTCCTCCGGCATGCTCGACCGCGTCGTCGGGGGCAAGAAAGCCTGGGTGAGAGCGGACGTCCGCCGCGACGACTGGTTTTTCACGCTGCCTGCCGGATGCCTCGACGAGTTGAAAGCGCTGCTCCCGGAGCTCGCGGGACGACTGACGCCGGTCGAGCGGATAAGTGCCGCGAACCTTGCCCTGCTGAAGTGCCGCGAGTTCATGAAGCGCGTTCAGTCGGCGCTCGATGATGGCGTGCGCTTCGCGGTCGTCGACCGCCTGCCGCTGGACGAACTGAATGCGGACGAGGCGCAGGCGCTCTACTGGATACTGTCGTCGCTGATCGCGCGGCCGGTCGAGCAGAAGCTGACCGGCACTATGATCTACCCGGTCCACGACACGGGTCAGAAGGCCGGCCCAGGATCCGGCGTGCGTCCCGACCAGACCAACATGGACCAGTATTTCCACAACGACAACTCGTACAACACGACACCGCCGGAATACGTGGCGCTGCTTTGCGTCCGGCCCGCGAAATCGGGCGGCATCAGCCACGTCATCAGCTTCTACACCATCAACAACGAGCTCCTGCGCTCGCACCGGGAGGTGATCCCGCGGCTCTACCAGCCCTTCTGGTTCGACCGCCAGAAGGAAAATCCGCCGGGAGAGCCCGAAGTGATGTCGGCGCCCATGTTCTCCTACGACGGGCGGCTGCGTGCGAGGCTCGGCCTGTTCCAGATCGGCAGCGGTTACACGCTGAAGCAGGAGCCCATGGATGCTTCGGCCGCATCGGCCATCGCGACGCTGAGGCAGGTGTTCGCGGACGATGCGCTCACTTTCGATTTCGTCATGGAGCGCGGCCAGATGCAGTTCGTGAACAACCGGGAGCTGTGCCACAAGCGCACGCAGTTCGAGGATTTCGACGATCCGGGCGAAAAGCGCCTGCTGATGCGCTTGTGGCTGCGTAACGCGGGGAGCGTGCGCTACCTCGGGTGATGCGCAGGCGGGACTAGTCGCCCCCCTTGATGTTGTTGTTGCGCACGACGCGCGCCCAGCGCTCGACTTCGGCCACCAGGAATTTCTGCAGCTCTTCCGGGGACGAAGCGGTGACGCTCAGCGCCTGCTGGTCGAAATGCTGCCGCATGGCGGGCGCGCGCAAGGCTTTCGCCACCTCGGCGTTCATGCGCCCTATGATCGTCGGCGGCGTATTCGCCGGTGCAAGCAGTCCCCACCACGATTCGGCCTCGAACCCCGGCAGCGCCTGTTCGGCGACCGTGCCCACGTCGGGATATTTCGGATGCCGCTGCTGCGACGTGATGCCGATGGCCCTGAGCTTTCCGGACTGCAGGTGCGGCGAGAAGAGGGCGAGAGAGGCGATCGCGACCGGCACGTGCCCGCCTATCGCGCTGATGATCAGCGGTCCGCCGCCCTTGTAGGGCACGTGGGTCATCTCGATCTTCGCCTGGTTGGTGATCGTCGTGATCGCGAGGTGGGCGAGGCTGCCGGAGCCTATGGTGCCGTAGGTGACGACGCCGGGCTTGGCCCTCGCGAGCTTCAGGACGTCGGAGAAAGTGCGGTACGGAAACGACGGATGGGCGGTGATCACCATCGGCGATTTGCCGATCAGCATGACGGGCGCGAGATCGCGCAGCGTATCGAAGGGCATGTTCGGTATCAGGCTCGGGTTGACGCCGTGCGTATCGAAGACGAGGAGAAAGGTATAGCCGTCGGGCGGTGCCTTCGCTGCCATGCCGGAGCCGATGGCCCCCGATGCGCCGCCGCGGTTGTCCACCATCACCGAAACGCCGAAGGTCTGCTGCAACGGCGCCTGGAGGAGCCGTGCGATCTGGTCGGTAGTCCCGCCGGGCGGGAAGGGAACGATGATGCGTATGGGCTGGCTGGGCCAGGTTTGAGCGTGGACGCTGCAGCCCATCATCAGCGCGATCGCGACGCACGCGTTAAGCAGGCGTTTCAACATGGTTTTCTCCCCCCTGCAACCGATGATACACGCGGCGCAGGGCGGCCACACGCGGGGTCTGCTGACCTACCCTGCGTTCGCCCTCACGCCAGCGCGTCCAGGAGCGCCGGCACTTCAGCGGGAATCTCCCGGGCAAGATATCCGAGCGTGCCGTAGCGTGCGGCCAGTCTCACGCCGGCGCGCGCATGCAGCGCGACACCCCAGGCCGCCGCCTGCTCGAGCGTCGCGCCGCGCGCCAGCAGACCGGCGATGGTGCCCGAGAGCACATCGCCGGATCCCGACGTGCCGAGGCCGGCGTTCCCGCCTTCGTGACGCCATATCCGCCGGTCCGGTGCGGCGATGTGCGTGATCGCGCCTTTCAACGCGACGACCGCGTTCCATGCGAGCGCCCCCTGGAGTGCGGCGGAGGGCGCGTGGGCTTCCACGGTTTCCCTCGCGGCGTCCGTGAGGCTCGCCATCTCGCCGGCGTGCGGCGTCAGCAGGATCGGCCGCGGAAAGCGCACTCCCAGGCCGTGCGTTTTCCCGGCGACGCCCATGGCGCCGGCATCGAGAACGATGCGTTGCCGCGGAAAGAGCGGCAGCAGCGCAGCCGTTGCCTCCCAGGTCTCGCGCTCGTTGAGCAGTCCCGGGCCGACCAGCAGTGAGTCCGTCTTGTCGGATAGATCTTCCAGTGCCCGCGCCGCGGTGGCCGCGATTGCGCCGGAAGCGGTTTCTTCGAGAGCGATCACACGAGCCTCGGGGACCGCCAGCGCGACCCACGGCGCCACGCTGGCGGGGGTTGCGACCGTGACCCGCCCTGCGCCGGCCCGCAGTGCGGCCGTGGCCGCCAGGACCACGGCCCCTGGTATTTCACGCGTGCCCCCCACGATGAGCGCGAGCCCGCGGTCGGTCTTGCCCCCGTCTCCCGGAGCGGGCAGCGGCCAGCGGCGCAGCGCGTCGTCGTCGAGTTCGGCGAGGGAGGGCAGTGCAAAGGTATCAGGGGGCATCGGTGTCGTGGTCTCTCAGGATTTCGGAGCGGCCTGCGCGTCCGGCTCGGCGGTGACGGGCGCGCCTGCTTCGATCAGCGGCGCGACGAAATTGACGAGCCTGAGCACCAGCTTGCCGTTCTTGCCGCGCGCAGGATCGTATTCGTAAGAGGTGACCGAGCAGTTGGGGACATCGCTGCGCCGGTCGATGTCGAGGATCTGCGCTTCGTCCAGCCGCTCGAACAGGTAGCGGAAGCAGTTCACGATCACCTGGTGGCCGACGATGAGTACCCGCTCGCGGCGATACTCGCGCGTGATCGTGTCGACCACGCTGCGCAGCCGCAGGATCACGTCGCACCAGCTTTCGCCCCCGGGCGGGCGGAAATAGAACTTGCCCACGTGCGCCCGCTGCTCGCCGAGCTCCGGATATTTCTGCACGATGCCGTGCCTCGTGAGCCGGTCGAGGATGCCGAATTCCTTTTCGCGCAGGCGCTCGTCGGTGTTGAACACGAGCGATGTCAGCGACAGCCCGGAGGCTTCGAGGATGATCTGCGCGGTTTCCCTGGAGCGCACGTACGGCGAGGAGAGAACCACCGTCGGGCGCTGCGCGGGCGGAAGTTCGCCTACCCAGTGTCCCAGCGCGCGCGCCTGCTCCATGCCCAGGTTGGAAAGCGGGGTGTCGACGTCGCGCGTGAGAAGATCGATGAGCGGAAGGCCGGCGGCTTCAGCGGCGTCGCGCGCGACATTGCCCGCGCTCTGGCCGTGGCGCACTAGCCATATCGTCTGGGGCCATTTCTGCTCGGCGGAGGGGCGGGGCGCGGCGCTGTCGTCCATAGCCGCGTGGTGCCAGAGGCGTGCCTGCAAAAAAACAAGAAAAAAATCAAATACTTATAACACCTATCCCGCCGCCGCGTCGCGACGCGGTAGCGCTAGTCGAACTTGAGGTGTGCCGCGACGATGACCTGCTTCCACTTGGCAAGTTCGGATTGCATGAGTGCAGCGAGCCCCGCCGGTGAGCTGCCGCTCGGAACGGCACCTTCGCGGGCGAGGTAGCCGGAAACGGCCGGCGCGCCGAGCGCCTTCACGATTTCTGCATTGAGGGCTTTCACGACCGCCGCCGGCGTTCCGGCAGGCGCCACCATGCCGTACCAGCTGTCCACCGAGAATCCGGGCACGCCGGCTTCCGCAACCGAAGGCAGCTCCGGCAAAAGCGGCGAGCGCTTCAACGTCGTCACCGCGAGGGCACGCAGCTTTCCGCTGCGCACGTGAGGCATTCCCGAAGGCGCGCTCGTCATCCCTGCCTGTATCTGGCCGGCCATGACGTCGATGAGGCCGGGACCTATGCCCTTGTAAGGCACGTGCACCATGTCGGTCGCTGTCAGATGCTTGAAAAGCTCCATGCCGAGGTGCGCGAAGGAACCCGTCCCGGAGGAAGCGTAGTTGATCTGTCCCGGCCTCGCCTTGGCGAGCGCGATGAATTCCTTGATGTTCTGTGCGGGGAGCGCCGGATTCACGACGATCAGGTAAGGGCTCGAAGTGAGCTGGGCGACGGGCGCATACACTTTCAGCAGGTCGTAAGGCACTTTCGTCACGAAAGCCGCATTCGTCACCTGGCTGCCCGAGATCACGAGCAGCGTGTAGCCGTCGTTTGGCGCCTTGGCCGCGATGCCCAGCGCAATCGTTCCGCCGGCGCCGCTGCGGTTATCGACGATGAACGGGCGGCCCCAGGCCTCGCTCAGCCTGTCGCTGACCAGGCGCGCGACGATGTCGCTGCCGCCGCCCGGCTGGAAGCCAGAAATCACGCGCACCGGCTTGCGGGGATAGTCCTGGCAATGCGCGGCTGCTTGCGCGCACAGCGCGAGAGCGACGCCCGTGATGAATTTTTTCATGGTTTTTCCATTTACGGCTTGCGGCGGGACTCCGCCGGCGCGAGCAGGCGGATGATCTCGGTGACGTCGCCGACGTTTTCCAGATCTCGGATCAGCGCGATGGCGCGATCGACATTCGATGCGGGAACGCGGCAGGCGGAAAACGAAAGGCAATCGCGAAACTTCGCCTCCAGCAGCTCGTCGCTTACCGGGTGATCCGGATCTCCCGGCACACCGTCGGGCCGGCAGGCGTGGACGCGCCCGTCCCGCGTGCGTATCTCGACGGTCGGCCGTGACAGGGATGAATATCCGCCGACCGGCAGCTGCGCGTCGGGATCGATGCGATAGCCCACCTTGTCCGCCATCGCCAGCACCGCCGGGTCGCGCAGGCCCTCATCCGTGTAATCGCGCAGGGCGACGTTGCCTTTCACCATCATGACCGCCGTGGTGAAGGGAATGCTGAACTTGCCGTCTATGGCGAGCTTCGGGCGGCGCTTTTTCTCCAGCGGCTCGGACAGCAGCTGTGTCGCGCCCGTGCCGCCGATGACGGTGATCGATTCCACGTCCTCAGCTGTGAGCCCGTGCCTTGCACGCAGGTCGCGGATCGCCGTGTTGGTCGCGCGCGTGTATCCGCACGCCGGCCAGACTTTGAAGCCGTGAAGTTTCAGGAGTGGAAATTCCCGGCCCAGCCCCGCGAGCATCGTGTCCCAGTCCGGCTCGGTCCGCACGTAGGTCCTGTAAAGGCCGTATCGGCCTTCCAGCACTTCCCTGGAGCCGATGATGCCGCGGCGCGCAAGGTCGACAGAGAGGATTGCCGCCTGCCCCGAGAAGCCCGCCTGCATGGAGCGCATGTGCGTCGCGGCTCCCACCGCCATCTGGCGGCTGCCGCCCATCTGGGTAAAGGCGATGCCGAACGCGTTTTCCATCACGTCCGCATCGACGCCGTGGAGCCTGGCCGCTGTCGCCGCGCCGGAGAGGTAGCCGAAAAGCTGCGTCGGGAACCACCCTTCGGCGATGGTCCAGTCGGGAATACGGATGCCGGAATTGAGACGGGTATGGATATCCGTCCCGGCGGCGATCGCGGTAAGGAACTCGCGCCCTCCGATGCCGCCGAGCTGCTCGGCGACCGCGAAGGCGGCTGGGATGGTGACGATACTGACGTGTCCGCCGGCGCCTACATCGTCGTAGTCGACCATGTGCCCGAGGCTGCCGTTGACGAAGACCGCCCACGGCGCCGGCGCCTTGCGGCCGAAGCCCCAGACGGTGGCAACCCCGGAGCCTCCGAGCTCATTGACGTAGTCGGCGAGTACCCCGGCTTCATGCGCGAGCGTGGTGGCTGCAATGGAAACGCCCAGCGTATCCAGCACGCACTGCTTGAGCAGCGTCACCAGCGGGCGCGGAAGATCGTCGTAGCGCAGCTCTGCGGCGTGACGCGCGAATCTTGTCGTGGGTGAGCTGCCGGTCACGCTATTCGCTCTTGATGCCCGCGCGCCTGACCACCGTGTGCCATTTCGCTATTTCCGCCGCGAGGTGTTTCTCGAAAGCCGCGGGCGAGCTGCCGATAGGCTCCGCGCCGTCCGCCAGGATGCGGTCACGCAGGTCGGGCGCCATCACTGCCTTGTTCGCGGCCGCTGACAGCCGGTCGATGACCGGCTGGCGCGTGCCTGCCGGTGCGAGCAGCCCGTACCAGGTCGTCGTCGCATAACCTTTTGCGCCGGCTTCTGCGACGGTGGGTACATCGGGCAGCGCGACCGACCGCTTTGCGCTGGTGACGCCGAGCATGCGCAGCCGGTTCTGCTTCACATAGGGAGTAGACGACAGCGCGCTCGCGAACATGAAAGTGATCTGGCCCGCCAGCACGTCCACCAGCGCCTGGCCTGCGCCCTTGTAGGGCACGTGAACGAGCTTCGTGCCGGACGCGAGCTCGAAGAGCGCGCCGGCGAGATGGCCCGAGCTGCCGTTGCCGCCCGAGCCGTAGGTGAGCGTGCCCGGCTGGGATTTCGCCAGCGCGATGAGCTCTTTCACCGACTTTGCGGGTACCGAAGGGTGCACGACGAGCAGGAACGGCGCTTCGGCCAGCAGGGATACCGGCACGAGATCCTTTTGCGGATCGAACGGGAGCTTCGAATACAGGCTCGGATTGATCGAGTAGCTGCTCGATACCACGAGCACGGTGTAGCCGTCGGGCGCGGTCTTGGAAACCGCTGCGGCAGCGATAGATCCAGCGGCGCCGGTGCGATTCTCAACGACGACGTTCTGCCCCAGCGACTCGTTCATCTTGCTGCCGACGAGGCGGGCGATGATGTCGGTCGCACCGCCGGGCGACTGCCCGACGACGAAGCGCACCGTCTTCGACGGGTAGGGCGCATCCTGCGCGCAGACGATCCCTGTCGCGGCTGAGAGCGCGACGAACAAAGCACTTTTTATTTTGATCTTCACCGTGAACCTGCCTCCCTCAAGTAACGCTCGTAAGCGTATTCCGGCAATCCGCCGGCGGAAAAAATCTGCTCGATCAGCGGGGGAAACTTCCTGAGCGATACCGTGGCGTTTCTCGCGGGATTCCTGACGGTGGCGTTCGGGTAATCGATCTCGAGGGTTTCGCCGTCGTCGACGATGGACGTGATTCCCGGCGCCATGAAGATCGGGACGGCGCGCGCGATGCTGTTGCGCAGGAACAGCCGCGAGACCGATTCCGCGACGATGGCCACGATGCCGACTTCTCTCAACACCAGCCCCGGGCGGCTGGAGCCGCAGCCGAAGTTGCGACCGGCCACCAGGATGTCGCCCGGCTTCACTTCCCTGGGGAATTCCGGTCGATAGGCTTCCATGGTGTGCTGCTTCAGCTCTTCCATGGTCGGGTAGCGATAGTACGGATTGATGGCATCGGTCTCGATGGAATCGCCGAATTTCCAGACGCGCCCGCTCAGCGCGCGCCGCAGATCAACCGACATCGAACACCTCGCCTGGATTCACGATTTTCCCGGCGAGCGCCGCCGCAGCCACGGTCAGGGGCCCAGCCAGGTAGATTTCCGCATTCATGCTCCCCTTGCGGCCCTTGAAGTTGCGTGTCGTCGAGGTGATGCACACCTCGCCGTCCGACAGGAAACCCACTTTAGGCTGGCACACGCCGCAGCCGGGCGTCGCTATCTGCACCCCCGCTTCCAGCAGCGTCTCTATGAGCCCCGCCTTCACGCACTGCAGGTAGACCTGCTGCGAGGCGGGCGAGATGATGAAGCGCACGCCGCGGGCGACCTTGCGCCCCTTCAGGACACGCGCCGCGATCTCGATATCCTCGAACCGCCCGTTGGCGCACGAACCTATGATCGCCTGCTGGATAGGGCGGCCTGCGACCTCGTCGACCGGACTGACGTTGCCGAACTGATGCGGCTTCGCGACGACGAAGGGCATCGTATCGACATCGAGGACGATCTCTTTCTCATAGTGCGCGCCCGCATCCGCTGCCACGGGTTCGTATTTCGCCTTGGTGCGCGCCTCGACGAACGTCCGCGTCATCTCGTCGAAGGGAAACATCGCGAGCTTCGCGCCGACTTCGACCCCGTGCGCGGCCAGGCACATGCGGCTGTCGACGGACAATCCGGGCACCAGGGTTCCGGAGTACTCGATCGCCATGTTTCCCGCGAAGTCGTCGCCGTACCTGCCGGCGAGGTAAAGAATGACGTCCTTCGCGAGCGGGTAGTTCCGCTGGCGTCCGTTGAGGATGATCTTTACCGACTGCGGCACCTGGAACCAGACCTCGCCGAAGAGCAGCACGTAGAGCATGTCCGCGCGGGTCATGCCGATGCCGCCGCAGTTGAGCGCGCCGTAGCTTATGGTGTGGGAATCGTTGCCCACCACGAGCTCGCCGGGGCGCATGAGCCCGTAGTCGGCCATCATCTGGTGAGCGATGCCGGGCTCGGAATCGCGGAAGCACTGGATGCCCAGCCTCTCGACCTCGCGGCGTATCAGCGCGTTCTCGTCAGCCTGCTTCTGCGAGAGCGTGGGCTGGTGATGGTCGAGCAGCACGAACACGCGGTCGCGATCCCATACCCGCGGCAGACCGTCCTTGAACCCGGCCTGGAGCGCGAGGTCGTGCATGGGCTCGTTCGCGTGATAGTGCAGCATGGCGCCATCGATGCGCGCGTCGAGTATGTCGCCCGCGACGACGGGCCGGCCCGTCAGGTTGTGGCGGGAGAAAAGCTTTTCTGCAATGGTCTGTGGCATCGGGTCAGCTGTCCGGGAAGAAGCGCTTCAGGCGCTGCTGCTGGGCCGCGCGGACATGCCGCCGCGCGGCGTCTTCCGCCGCATCGGGATCACGCCGCTGGATGTGCCGGAAGACTTCGGCGTGCTCGGCCCGCGCTCCCTCGGCGCGGTCGGGAAGCAGCATCTGGCTCGGGCCCAGCAGGTACATCGAATCATTGACCGCCGACAGGCTTTTCTCGAGGAAACGGTTGTGCGCGCCGCGGTGAACCGCCTGGTGAAAGAGCTGGTTGTGGCGGGCGAGCGCTTCGTAGTTCTCCTTCAGCCGCTGCTCGCGCTTCACCAGTTCCTCCAGCTCCATGATCTCGGCGTCGGATGCATGTCGCGCACACAACCTCGCCGCGGTGCCCTCGAGGACTTCACGCATGACGTAGAGCTCGAGCATGGCCTGGCGCGAGATCGACGCGATCACCAGTCCCACGCGCGGCTCGACGGCGAGCATGCCCTCGCTTTCCAGGCGGCGCAGGGCGTCGCGCACCGGGGTGCGGCTCACGTCCAGCCACTCGGCCACTTCGACTTCCATGATGCGCTCGCCGGGCTTCAACTCGCCGGTTTCTATGGCCGCCCGCAGTTTCTGGTAGACGAGCTCGCTGCGCGAGGTGCTTTCGCTTCTGGCAGCGCCGCCTGCGCCGCGTGTGGCGGGCTTGCGGAAGAGCCGGGTCGCGGTTTTCATGCGACACCCACCTCTTCACCGTCGGCGCGAAAGGGGCCCGCATAGCCTTCGGAGACCCAGTTCATGTATTTGACTGCATCGTCGAAGCGCGCGTCGCCGGGACGCAGCACTTCGGGCCTCAGCTTCGTGTCGATGAGAACCGGCAGGAACGACACGCGCTCCACGCCCTTCCTGGACAGGCGCGCTTTCGCGATCAGGCTGCGCTTGGAATCCACACCGTACGGCAGATTCGGGTAATCCGGGTCGAGCGCGATGCCATAACGCCTGGCGAAAGTATCGTAGCGCTCCGGTTTCGCCGGGGGTGCGGACATGATGAAGTTGCTGAGGCTGTAGAAGCAGACCTTGCCGTCGTGCACGCCCACGGCCTTTGGCACATGGGCGTGATGGCCCAGGATGAGGTCCGCCCCGGCCTCGAAGGCGGCTCGTGCGACGGCTGGCTGGTAATCGGCAATGGCCCGCGGAATGAAATGCAGCCCCCAGTGGAGCGACAGGACGACCACGTCGGCGCGCTTGCGCGCTGCCGCCACGTCGTGCACGAGGGCGGCGAGATCTTCCTCGTACGGAACCGTGACCACGTGCGGCGGCATCCCGGCCTGGTATTCCGCAGCACGGTAGTAAGTATGCGCACGTATGGGGGCGACGCCGGGTTGGTCGGCTTTCGCGGCGTACCCTTCGCGCAGCACCGAGCAGTAGGCGAGGAATGCAACGCGCACCCCTTTGCGCTCGAGGATTGCCGGTTTGCGCGCTTCGGTGAGATTGCGTCCCGCGCCCACCGTGGCGATGCCGCGCTCGCGCAGGTTCTCGATCGTGTCGAGCAGGGCGTCCGGGCCCCAGTCCATCGCATGGTTGCTCGCGACGGACACGACGTCGAATCCGCACTCGCTGAAGATCGAGGCCATGTGCGGCTTCACGCGGCTGTGCTTTTCCCCCGAGTGCACCTGCAGTGCGCCGCGCTCGGAATAGACGCGCTCGACCTGGCCGAAACGCAGATCGGCGGCGGCCAGGACCGGCTGGGCCAGGGTGCAGAACTGCGCAACGGGCTCGTGAACCGGGCCTACGTCGCCACAGCCGAGCAGTGTGATCGTGTCCATCGCTATGCGGCGGCCGCGGCGCCGGTGCGCGCATGCTCTGCGGCTTCGCGACCCGCCATCCGGCCGAATACCGAGCCGGCCATCAGGCCCGAGCTGCCCGGGTAATTGAAATAGAAGAGCCCGCCCACCAGCTCGCCCGCGGCATAAAGCCCGGGGATCGCGCGGTCCGCCATGTCCAGGACGTGCGTGCGGGTGTCGATCTTCAGGCCTCCGAACGTGAAGGTGATGCCGCAGGTCACCGCGTAGGCGCAGTAAGGCGGCTTCTCCAGGGCCAGCGCCCAGTTCGACTTCTCGATGGCGAGGCCTTGCGTCGAGCGTCCATCCTTGACGTTCGGGTTGAAGGGGACATCGCGGGCGATGGCCGCGTTGAATTCCCGCACGGTCTTCAGGAATTGCGGCGGATTAACGTCTTCCATCTTCGCCACCAGCTCTTCGAGCGTGTCGGCCTGGACCCGGGTGGTTCCTTTCGACCGGTATTCTTCGTGCAGCAGGTGCTCGACCTGTGAATCGAAGACATGCCAGGCGTAGCTGCCCGGCTGCTCGAGCACGATACGCCCGTACTTTGCGTACGTGTAGTTGCGAAAGTCGGCGCCTTCGTCGACGAAGCGCTTTCCTTCGGCATTCACCATGATGCTGAACGGATAGCCGTTGCGGCTGGCGGTAATAGGCCGGTCGAGCTCGCCAAAGTCGGGTGCGTAGCGCTCCCACGACACGGAATGGCAGCCCGACCACTGGCCGTAGGCTTGCGCGCCGATGTCGAGCGCCATGCGGATGCCGTCGCCGGTGTTGTAGCGGGTGCCGCGGACTTTCGCGAGGTCCCATCCGGGTCCCAGGTAGCGCGTGCGCCATTCCCGGTTGGCTTCGAATCCGCCCGCCGCGAGCACGACGGCACGGCACGCGAAGTCCTGCTCTTCCCCATCGACGTCGCAACGCACGGCGTGTACGCCGCCGCGCCCGCGTATCAGGGCCTTTGCCTGCGTGCCGTAGCGGATCCGCACGCCGTGCTTCTCCGCGGCGGCATACTCTGCCTGTACCAGGCCGCGCCCGCCGCCTGCTGCCTCCACGACGGTGCCGCCGAAGAACTTGAACTTGCCTTCGTGCTTGAAGGCATAGCGGCCGAAGCGCGGCACGAAGCGCACGCCGCGGCCGTGAAGCCACTGCACGGTCTCGGTGCTGCGCCGGACGAGCGTTTCCGCGAGGTCGGGATCGCAGTGCCACTGCGTAACCCTGCCCAGGTCGTCGAGATAGTCCTCGGCCGTATAGCGTCCGAAGTCGGTATTGACGATCTCCCCCTCGGAAAGGTCGGGCACGACGGAGCGCACGGTTTCGACGCCGTCATGGACCATGCGGAAGCCGCCGCCGGTATAGGCGCTGTTCCCGCCACGCTGCTCTTCAGGGGCGCGCTCGAGCACGAGCACGCTTGCGCCCTGCTCGCGGGCGGAGAGCGCCGCGCACAGGGCTGCGTTGCCGCCGCCCACTATGATCACATCCACTGCGTTGTTGCCGTCCATGGCGGGGCTTTTCTCTCGCGTGTTCACATGTATACACGAGAATACTTTAAACTTCGCGCTGTGGTCAACGAACTCGAGCGAAGGCAAACCATGAATACGGCATCCAGGGGCGCGCGCCTGCGCCAGCTCATGAACCGGCAGGAGAAAGTGCTGGTCGTTCTGCATCCACCGACCGCGGCGCACGGCCGCATCATGGAAAAAGCCGGCTGTGAAGCAGGCTTCGTCGGCACGGGCGGTGTCGTCGGCGCTTATACCGGGCTGGCCGACGTCGGCACGCTGACGATGATGGAGTGCGTGCAGATTGCCGGCTGGATCGCGCAGGCCGTGAGCTTTCCCATCATCATGGACGGGGACACCGGCCACGGCGGCGTGATGGCGGTGCGCCGCCTCGTCCGCGAATGCATTCGCGCGGGCATCGCCGGTATCCGGATCGACGACCAGCCGCTCGAAGGCAAGCGGCGCACGCAGAGCGCCGGGATGGAGATCGTTCCCCGCGAGCAGGCGATCGCGCGCTACCGGGCGGCCGTCGACATGAAAAACGAGATCGACCCCGATTTCGTCATCATGGCGCAATGCTACGCGCGCGATGCCGCGAACGGCGGGATGGAAGAAGCGCTGGTGCGCCTGAAGGCCTACCGCGAAGAGGCGGGCGTCGACTGGGTGCAGCTCGAGTCGCCGCATTCCGTGGAGGAAATCCGCCGTGCGCGCGCGGTGGTGGAGGGCCCGTTTTCATTCATGAAAGGCAAGCTGCCCCGCTTCCTGGGCCTGGACGAGCACCTGGCCCTCGGCGTGAACATCGCCTGGTATCCCGGGTTCACACACGCCGTCACGTGGGCCGCCCTGTGGGATTTCATGCAGGATTTCCAGGGGCGCGGCATCGCCGCCTGGGAAGATTTCGTGGCGAGTCGCAGCGACCGGCCGTATCCCGAGCCGCTGGTGGGGCCCGAAGGCGAAGGCGCAGCGCGGCAAAGAGAGCTCGAGGAGAAGTATCTGGGCGGCGCAGCGCTGGCCAAATACAGGCAGCCCGGGCAGGAGCGCTAAAATTATTTAATTCATGAGCTTACGTTTGCCGTCCGGCGACGCCCGCGCCGGCGCCCGTTTTCCCCGGACCTTCCTGTGCGTACGGGCGCGCCGGGTGGCACAATGACCGCTGCCGTTCCTCCCGCCGGAATACTCTCGTGACACTCTCTTCTGCCGTCGCTCTTCGCAGCATTTTCTTTTTCGCCTTCTTCATCGCCGCTTCGCCCGTGATGCCGCAAACTCGCGATCCCGCGGCGCAGGCCGAAGGCGAGAAGCTGTATTTGCAGATGCACCGCGTTCTCGTCCATCCGCGCTGCCTGAACTGTCATCCGAAAGGCGATTCGCCGCGGCAAGGCATTTCCATGCAGCTGCACACGCCGCCGATTACGCGCGGTGCTGGAGGCATGGGCCCCGCCGGACTGCAGTGCCCCGCCTGCCACCAGCAGAAAAATTACGCGGCGAGCGGTGCTCCCGGTGCTCCGGGCTGGCACCTCGCACCCCAGGTGTGGGAGGGCAAGACACCGGGCGAGCTGTGCCGTTCCATTCTCGACAGGCGCACCAACGGCAACAAGAGCCTCGAGGAGATCGTCAAGCACCTGACTCAGGACGAGCTCGTCGCCTGGGGCTGGGCACCGGGGAAGGACGTATCCGGCAAGGAACGCGAGCCCGTGCCGGTGCCCAAGCCCGAATTCAACCGCATCGTGCAGGCGTGGGCCAAACTGGGCGCAGTCTGCCCGCAATGAGCAGGGAGTTTCCGCATGGCTGAATTGAACGTGAACGGCAAGCGCTACGACGTGGCGGGTGATCCCGACATGCCGCTGCTGTGGGCGCTGCGAGATGAAATCGGATTGACGGGCACCAAGTACGGCTGCGGGATCGCGATGTGTGGTGCATGCACCGTGCACATCGACGGCATGGCAGTGCGCTCGTGCAGTACGCCGGTCTCCGCAGCGGCAGGCAGGCGCATCACGACGATAGAGGGCGTGGCGGCGAGTCCCCAGGGCAAGGCCGTGCAGTCGGCGTGGGAAAAGCTCGATGTCGTGCAGTGCGGCTACTGCCAGTCGGGTCAGATCATGTCCGCGGCGGCGCTGCTCGCCGCAAAACCCAGCCCTACCGATGCCGACATCGACGCGGCAATGGCTGGCAACGTCTGCCGCTGCGCGACGTACGTGCGCATCCGCGCGGCCATCAAGGAAGCTGCAAAAACCCGCGCCTGAAAAGCAGCCGAACGCATTCGAGGACACACATGAACGACGACGCAATCTGGAACCGGCGGGGCTTTCTAAAAGCGGGCGCGGGTCTCACGCTCGGTTTTTACCTCCCCGCAGGCATCGCGCAGCTCTCGGGTCCCGGCAAGACGCTGGCGGGTCCGGCGGCGGCTGCGGGCGCCTTCGCGCCCAACGCCTTCGTTCGCATCGGCAAGGACAACACGGTGACGGTCCTGGTGAAGCACCTGGAAATGGGCCAGGGCACTTACACGGGCCTGCCCACCCTCGTTGCGGAAGAGCTCGACGCCGACTGGGCGCAGGTGCGCGTCCAGGGCGCGCCCGCCGATGCGAAGGTCTACAACAATCTGCTCTGGGGTCCCATGCAGGGAACCGGCGGCAGCACGGCGCTGGCCAATTCCTACGAGCAGATGCGCAAGGCCGGTGCCACCGCCCGCGCGATGCTGGTCGCTGCCGCAGCAAAGGAATGGCGCGTTCCCGCGGGAGAAATCCGCGTGGCGAACGGCGTGATCTCGCACGGCAGCCGCAAGTCGACGTTCGGCGTGCTGGCCGACAAGGCCGCTGCCCTGCCGGTTCCCACGGAAGTGAAGCTGAAAGACCCGAAGCAGTTCAAGCTGATCGGCAAGCAGGCGCCGCGCACGGACAGCCGGGCGAAAACGAACGGCACTGCGGTTTACACCATAGACATGAAGCTGCCCGGAATGCTCACGGCGGTGGTGGCCCATGCGCCACGGTTCGGGTCGACGGTGAAGTCGTTCGACGCGGCCAGAGCGAAGGCGGTGCAGGGCGTGAAGGAGGTCGTGCAGATCCCGACGGGAGTAGCGGTTCTCGCAACGAGTTTCTGGTCTGCGAAGCAGGGCCGCGACGCGCTGCAGGTGCAGTGGGACGAAGCTAAGGCCATGACCCTGGGCTCCGCCGAGCTCATGGCGCAGTACCGGGAGCTCGCGAAAAAACCCGGGACCCGCGCGCATGCCGCGGGCGATGCCGACAAGGCGCTTTCCGGCGCGGCGAAAACCCTGGAAGCCGCTTTCGAATTTCCCTACCTCGCGCACTCGGCGATGGAGCCGATGAACTGCGTGATGCAGCTGAAGGATGGCGTTTGTGAGGTGTGGAACGGCGAGCAGTTTCAGACCGTCGACCAGGGCAACATCGCGAAAGTCCTGGGCCTCAAGCCCGAGCAGGTGCGCATCAACATGCTGTATGCGGGCGGGAGCTTCGGACGGCGCGCGAACCCGCATTCCGATTACGTGATCGAGGCGGCGCAGATCGTGAAGGCCATCGGCGGCAAAGCGCCGGTAAAGCTGCAATGGACGAGAGAAGACGATACGCAGGGCGGCTATTACCGGCCGCTCTACTACCACGCCCTGCGTGCCGGCCTCGACAAGTCGGGAAAGCTCGTCGCCTGGCAGCACCGCATCGTGGGCCAGTCGATCCTCACGGGCACGCCGATGGAAAGCATGATGGTGAAAGACGGCGTCGATGCGACCTCCGTCGAGGGCGCGTCCAACCTGCCTTACGAGATCCCCAACATGCTGGTGGATCTGCACACCACGCGCGTGAACGTTCCCGTGCAGTGGTGGCGCTCGGTGGGCTCGACGCACACCGCTTTTTCGACAGAGACTTTCGTCGACGAGATCGCCGCGGCAGCGGGCAAGGATCCCGTCGCCTTCCGGCGTACGCTGCTGGCGAAACATCCGCGCCATTTAGGCGTGCTCAACCTCGCTGCCGAGAAAGCCGGCTGGGGCAAGCCTCTCGGAAAGGGACGCGCGCGCGGCGTGGCAGTGCACGAATCATTCAATACCGTCGTCGCGCAGGTGGCCGAGGTTACGCTGCTCGACAAGGGCGGCTTCCGGGTGGATCGCGTGGTCTGTGCCGTGGATTGCGGCGTGGCGGTGAATCCCGACGTGATACGGGCGCAGATGGAAGGCGGGATCGGGTTTGCGCTGTCTGCGGCTCTGCACGGCGCGATCACGCTGAAGGACGGCCGCGTGCAGCAGACGAATTTCCACGATTACCGGCCGCTGCGGATCAACGAGATGCCGCGTATCGACGTGCACATCGTGCCTTCGAACGAGAAGCCGACGGGCGTGGGCGAGCCCGGCGTGCCGCCCCTCGCACCCGCGGTGGCGAACGCCGTCGCGGCCGCCGGCGGCAAGCGCCTGCGCGTGATGCCGCTGGTTTTGCCGGCCTGATCCCCGGCTGAGGCTGCGTCCTCGACCCGCTCGCCGCGGGCGGGAGCGTTCGTGGCAGCAGGAATTGAGGCGCGGCAGGCGAGGGTGTAGGCTGATCGTTCGTCCTCATGTCAGGGGGGTGAACATGCTGATCCGCTCCGCAGGGATGCTGGCTCTTCTCGCCGGCCTGGTTGCCGCCGCTCATTCCCAGCCTTATCCTTCGCGCCCTATCCGCCTGGTCGTCCCTTACGTCGCCAGCGGCGGCGTGGACCTCGTCTCGCGAGTCGTGGCCGACGGCCTTACCAGCAGGATGGGGCGCCAGCTGATCGTCGACAACCGCGGCGGCGCTGCGGGCACTCCGGCTTACGCTGCCGTGGCGGGCGCGACTCCAGACGGCTACACGCTCATCACGGCAGCCGACACGATCACCGTGCTCCCTTCCGTGTACCGCAAGCTCGCCTTCGATCCGCAGAAGAGCTTCGCGCCGATAACGCTGATGTCGGCGCAGCCGTTCGTGCTGGTCGTTCATGCATCGGTCCCGGCCGCCACCTTCAACGAATTCGTCGCGCTGGCGAAGGCGAAGCCGGGATCGCTTTCTTTCGCCACGGCGGGCGCGGGCACGACCCAGCACCTTTCCGGCGAGCTCATCAAGCAGAAGACCGGAATCGATCTCGTGCACGTTCCGTACAAGGGCGGCGGGCAGGCGATCGTGGACGTGGTCGGCGGACAGGTGCCCGCGGCGGTGCTCGGAGTGTTCGTCGTGAATCCGCACGTTCGCACCGGCAAGCTGCGCATGCTGGCGGTTACTTCGGCGAAACGCTCCCCGCTTTCGCCCGCTACTCCGACGCTGGCGGAGTCCGGCCTGCCGGGTATCGACGTCTATCAGTGGACTGCACTGATGGCGCCCGCCGGAACGCCGGGCGAGATCGTCGCGCGGCTGAACTCTGAAGCGCGACAGATACTTTCACAACCGTCCGTTCGCGAAAGGCTGGAGGGTCTCGGGTTCGAGGCGACGCCGAGCACGCCGCAGGAGCTGCAGGCGCTCATCCGCGAGGGCCAGGCGCGCTGGAGCAAGCTCATCCGTGACCTGGGGCTGAAGGTGGGCGACGCCTGACGAGGGGGAAGTTCAGCGTGTGATGTAGAGCAGCGCCGCTGGAAACGCAGCGAATACGCGTCCCATCGGGACGCGCTGTCCGGCGATCAACAAGGGAACCCCGGATAGTACGTCGATCGCCCTGAGGCCGTCGCCCAGCGCGCTCACGTCAACGAAGGTGTCCTTCCAGACCGCATCGCCGAGGGGCAGCGCCCCTTGCTCCAGCCCAAGCGACGCCCACAGTCTTCCCGCGATGGTCACGGCAACCTTGCCTTCGTGCCGCCGCGCATAGGCGATGACGTGCGAGGCGCGCGGCCCTTCGACTGAGAGCGGCGTGTAATCTCCCAGTTGGAAGAGGTCCGGATGCTGGCGGCGCAATCCCAGCGCGCGCCAGGTGACCCACAGCTTAGCGCGGCCGTCGGCAGCATTTTGCGCATACGTGCGAACGGTATCGGCGAAGCCCGGCGCTTCGGCCGCCGCCTTGAGCTCGTCGAGCAGCCTGCGCCTCAAGTCGTAATCGACGGGGCGGCGGTTGTCCGGGTCCACCAGGCTCAGGTCGCCGAGCTCGTTGCCCTGGTAGATGTCGGGGATGCCGGGAGAAGTGAACTTCAGCAGCGCCATCGACAGGCTGTTCAGCATGCCGAACCAGGCGATGCCGCGCGCCTGCGCGCGCAGGTCGTCGAGAAAAAGATTGCCTTCGACCCTGCCGAGCAGGCCGCGGACGAATTCGATCACGGCGGTTTCGTAAGGCTCGTTCACGTTGAGCCAGCTCGTATGAACCTTGGCTTCCCGCACCGCTTTCACCATGTAACGCTCGATGCGCTCGCGGTAATCGTCCAGGGCGCCCGCGTCGGGCAAGTCCACCGGCAGCGTTCCTATGAGCGTCTGGTAGAGCAGGTATTCGTCGTTGCGGGACGGCGCCCGCTCGCCCTCCGCCTTGCGCTTGCGGGTGCGGTTCATCCGGGCCCAGCGCCGCACCAGCAGTCTCCACACACCGGGCGCTTCGGACAGCACGTCGATGCGCGTGCGCACGTCCTCCGAGCGCTTGTTGTCGTGGGTAGAGGTCGCGAGCATGGTGTGCGGCCATTGCTCTGCACGCGCGCTGCTTACTCCGTGGAAAGCGGAAACGGGAAACCCGAAGGCATCGCCGTCGGTGCCGACCTCGTTGATGGAGGCGAGGGGGAAATACCGGTAGAAGGCGGTGTCCTCGACGCCCTTGGCATTGGCGGGAGCGGTGAACTGCTGGAATTTCATGGCGAAGCCGCTGATGCGCCGGCGCAGGGCGGGCGCAGCCTCGTCCGGTGCCGCGACCAGCAGCACGCTGCGTATGAATTCGAAGACCGTCACGTCGGCCGCGGTGCTGCGCTTTTTCGCAGCGGCAATCGCCCACGAGACGTAGCGCTCGTCCTGCGCCGATGCGCGGTCGGTGACGTACGTGCGGTAGACGGGAAAACACGCGGCGACTTCGGCAAGCGCCTGGCGCAGGGTGTTGTAGGTGTAATCGCGCGTGCGCCGGTCGGCCCGCGCGATACGCAGCAGCTCCGTCGCGAGCACCGCAAGCTCCGAGGCGAGCGCGCCGTAGATCACTTCGCGCTTGCCGCGGTAGGCCGCCTCGTGGAAATCGGTGGCATCCGTGACGAACGCGCGATACGCACGCTCGATCTTGCGGCGTGCCGCGCCATCGATGAACAAACCGTTGACGACGGCGGCGAAGCGGTAGCCCGTCGTGCCGTGCACCGCCCAGTCCGCCGGCAGGTCCTCGCCGTGCTCGGTGATTTTCTCGACGACGACATACAGCGGGCGCTGCGGTTTTCCGGGCTCGGCCGCGGGCAGCGCGGTACCCGCCCGGGCCGCATAGCCTTCCTGCAGTCGCCGAAAATAGGCTGCCGGGTCATGCAGCCCGTCGGGGTGGTCGATGCGCAGTCCCTCGACCTCGCCCGATGCGGCGAGGTCGAGCGCGAGCCCGTGCGTCGCCTCGAACACTTCGGGCTCTTCCATGCGCAGGGCGGCGAGCTCGTTGACGTCGAAGAAGCGGCGGTAATTGATCTCATCGGAGGCGACGCGCCAGTAGGCGAGCCGGTAGGCCTGGGCTTCCAGCAGTTCGTGCAACGGCTCGAAGCTGGCGCGGTTCCCCGGCGTTCCGTTGAGCTCGTGCAGCGTCCCGCTCACCGCCGCGCGGAAGGAAGGCGACGCGGCGGCGAGTTGCGACAGCCGCTCCTTGCACGCATCCGCACGGCTGCGCTGTTCGGTGCCGCATCCGTCCCCTGTTTCCGTTCTTGAAGGTAGCTGCGCGCAGTCGGCGCTCAAGGCGGAGAGGGCCTCGCGCTCGTCTGCCTGAAGCGCTGCCGCGATCCTCGCCAGCACCCGGGGGTACTCGCGGGGATCCACGGGGAAGCGGTGGTCGAAGTACGAAACGAAAAAGGCACCGGCTTTCCCGTCGAAGCCGACCTTCAGCTCGCCGCGCTCCAGGCACACGCCGTACTGTTCGCCGAGCACGGGCACGAGGACTCTCGACGTGAGCTCGATGTTGACCGGATGCCAGTCGATATCGAAATACCGCGCGTAAGGCGACGCTTCGCCATGCTCGAGCACGTCGAGCCACCATGCGTTGTCCGAGCCCATCACGGCCATATGGTTGGGAACCATGTCGAAGATCTGGCCCATGCCGTGCGCCTTGAGCGCGGCCACGAAGCGTGCGAAATCGGCGTGGTCGCCGATTTCGGGGTTCAGCGTGGCGTGGTCGACGATGTCGTAACCGTGCCTGCTGCCGGGACGCGCACGCAGATAGGGCGAGCAGTAAACGTGGCTCACGCCGAGCCCGGCGAGGTAGGGCACCAGTGCGATGGCGTGCGCGAACGTGAAATCCGCGTGGAGCTGCAGGCGGTACGTCGCACGGGGGATGCGCGCGGAGCTCAACGAAGACTCCCGCCGCGTGCCTCCGTAATGGCCTGTCCGAGCGCGACGAAACGGGCATCCTCCGCGAATCCCTCGACGGGCAGGGGCAGCCGGCGCTGCCAGTTCGGATGCTCGACGGTGGTGCCTGGGAGGTTCGCCTGCTCTATGCTCCCCAGGATATCTTCGGGCTGAACCATCATGACGTAAGCCGGCGTGCGCGCAAGGAAGATGTGAATCGCGCGCGCCAGCGCGACGGTCATGCGGGGCACGGCCGCGGGGCCGGCGCTCATCCCTGGAGGCAGCAATCCTTCACGCTCGAGCGCGCGTAGCAGGCGGGCGCGGTCGAGCTCGCGCTCGGCCGTCAGCACTTCGCGCGCCGCGTCCGTCGGGAAAAGCGAGAGCGCTGTACGCAGCGCGAGATCGCGTCCTTCCCAGAAGCCGGCGAGGGTCGGCAGATCGTGCGTGGAGCAGGCGACCAGTGCGCCGCGCGGATATGCCGCCGGCGGCTTGAAGTCCCCCCCGGCTTCGCGCTCGAAGTAGAGGAGCCGGTAGGACAGCACGTTGCGGCGTTCGAGCGAGCCGCGCAGGTCGTCGGGAACGGTTCCCAGGTCTTCACCGATCACCATGCAGCGCTGACGATGGCTTTCGAGTGCCAGGATGCGCAGGAGATCTGCGTGCGGATAGTGAACGTAAGTCCCGTCGGTCGCGGTGCCGCCTTCGGGAATCCAGAAGAGGCGCGCGAGGCCCATGACGTGATCGATGCGCAGTGCCCCTGCATGCTGCATGTTCGCGCGCAGCATCGCGATGAAAGGCTCGTAGGCCGCTTCCTGCAGACGGTCGGGCCTGATCGGCGGCAGCCCCCAGTCCTGGCCTTTCAGGTTGAAGGCGTCGGGAGGCGCGCCCACGCTGGCGTGCAGGGCATAGTGTTCCTGGTGCGTCCACGCGTCCGAGCCCCCACGGTCTATCGATACCGCGAGGTCCGTGTACAGCCCTATGGCGCCGCGTGCGGCTGCCTCCTCTGCCGCGTGTCCGAGCTGCAGCGACGCGAGCCATTGGGCGTACTGGTAGAACTCGATCTGCGTGGCATGCGAGGCAGCGAAAGCTGCGACTTCCTGCGAGTGCGGATCATGGTAGGCAGCCGGCCACGCGGGCCAGCCCCACACGCTGGTGTCGGCGCGGTGGAAATGATCCTGCAGGGCCTCGAACAGGGCGTGCAGCCGGAGCGCGCGTCCGCCCTCATCCTGGAACCGGCGAAAGGCCTGTGCTCGAGGCGTCGCGTGGGCGAGATGGTTTTTGCGGAAGCTGGAATAAAGCTGCTGAAGCACGGGCAGCTTCGCGGCGGCGACGCCGGGATAATCGATGAAATCCCGGTCCTGAAGGCGGCCGATCTCGTGTTGAAACGAAGCATTGCCCGCGAGCGCTTCGGCTTCCTGACTTTCTCCGTAGTCCTCGACCGCAACGACGTCGATATACAGGATGTTCAGAAACAGCCGCGATGAAGGGCTGTACGGACTGGCGTGGGCGGGATTGTGCGGAAAGAGCGCGTGCAGCGGATTCAGCCCGAATATGCCTGCGCCACATCGCGACCATTGGGCGACGACCGTTCTCAAGTCGCCGTAGTCGCCCATTCCCCAGCTGCGGCCGGAACGCAGCGCGTACAGCTGCAGTGCCGGTCCCCAGGCGCGCACGCCGCCCCGTATCTGCGGCGGAAGAAAACATTCTCCGGGAGCGATGATGAGCCGGGTCGAGTCGGGGACCGCGGCATCGCCTTGCCGCAGCGTGAACCGGTGATAGCCCCGGGGCAGACGCTCTCGCCAGTCGAACACAACCTTCACGTGCCGCGTGCCGTCGATCTCGCGGTCGCCCAGTTGCTCGAGTTGCTGCGGCAGGAACTCGCCTTCGCGGAACGTGCCGTCTTCCAGCGTCAGCGTCCACCGGTGCTTCGCGCCCATGGCATCGGCCTCCACGTGCAGCGTGAGGCGGTAGGGCGCTTCGTCTTCGCTGAATACCGCGACCGCCGGCAGCAGTCTGCGCCAGGGCGCCGCTTCACGGCGCGCGAGGGCTGCTTCAGCTTCTTCTTCGCGGGTCAGGACGTCCATCGCGCGCAGCAGCGAGAGGCGCGTTGCCGCTGTCGCCCGGCGCGTGACGCCCCAAGCGTCCGTGTATTCCGCAGCGATGCCGACGTCGCGGCATAAACGCTCCAGGGCTTCTGCTGCGGCGTACGTCATGGGCGGTGGTACCAGGCCGTGGTGAATGCGGGAACCCGCCCTGTCGCAAGCGCTGCGCCCGCCGCCCGCGGCTCGCAGAACATCAGCGTCAATCCGTCGGGGATCCCGGCCTCCAGCTCGCCGTCATGCAAATTACACAATAAAAACAATAAGATACGATCTTTACGGTTCCACGTGACCGTGAACGCCCCGGCGCCGCGCACGGCATACGTCGCCGCGCTCAACGCGATCTCCGGTAACAGCGGCACCAGGTAGCGACGTCTTGCGTCCAGGAGCTCCCGGTAAAACGCCAGCCACCCTGCATGCGGACCGCTCGTGCGTGTCGTCCAGGCGAGCTTGCTGCGCTCGAAGGTCTCCAGCGAGTTAGGGTCCGGCACCACAGTGTCTGCATCGCGGAACGCTGCGAAATCGGCAAACTCGCGCCGGCGTCCCGCGGTAACCGCGGCCGCGAGCTCCGGTCCGAAATCGCAGAAGAAAAGAAAGGGCGTAGCGGCGCCGAACTCTTCGCCCATGAAGAGCATGGGCACCTGCGGCGCGAGGAGCCACGCGGCCGTGGCCGGGCGCAGCACGTTTTCCGGGACGAGCGCGGTCAGACGCTCGCCGCACGCGCGATTTCCCACCTGGTCGTGATTCTGCAGAAACGAGATGAACGCCGCCGGCGGCAGATGCGCGCTCGGCTCTCCGCGTGTCTCGCGCCCGCGGTACGGCGAAGGTTCTCCCTGGTAGTCGTACCCTTCGGCGAGGCACCGCGCGAGGTGGGTGGCCGGATCGCCCGCGTAGTCGGCGTAGTAACCGTGGGTCTCACCAGTGATCGCGACGTGCATGGCGTGGTGGAAATCGTCGTTCCACTGCGCGTCGTAATGCCGGGAGCGCCCATCCGCATCCCGTTCGAGGCGCCGTGCTTCATTGCGATCGTTTTCCAGGACGAGGTGGATGTGACGGTCGGCCGCCAGCCCGCGGCGCACCGTGAGCGCGAGCTCGTCGAGGACGTGCGTGGCCGAATCGTCGAAGATCGAATGCACAGCGTCCAGACGCAGGCCGTCGAAATGGAATTCTTCGAGCCAGTAGAGGGCATTGTGGATGAAGAAATCCCGCACCGGCCGCGCCCCCGCACCGTCGAAGTTGATCGCTGCGCCCCAGGGCGTGTGATGGCGCTCGGTAAAAAAATCGCTCGCGTACAGATGGAGGTAGTTGCCCTCGGGCCCGAGATGGTTGTAGACAACGTCGAGCAGCATCATCAGGCCGCGGGCGTGAGCGGCGTCCACCAGGCGCTTGAGATCTTCCGGGCGTCCGTAAGCCGCTGCCGGCGCAAAGGGCAGCACGCCGTCGTAGCCCCAGTTGCGCTGGCCCGGAAACGCGGCCACCGGCATCAGCTCGATTGCCGTGATGCCCAGCGCGGCCAGCTCGTCCAGGCGGCTTTCCACGCCGGCGAACGTGCCTTCGGCAGAGAAGGTGCCCACGTGCAGCTCGTAGATAACGGCGGAGTTCCACGGCCGGCCCCGCCACCCGGATTCCGACCACCGGTAGCCGTCGGGATCTATGAGCTCGCTGTGACCATGCACGCCGTCGGGGTTGGAGCGCGAGGCGGGATCCGGGACCGCAGTGCCGCCGTCGATCCGGTAGCGGTAGCGCGCGCCCGGCATGGCGGCAGCTTCGAATTCGCACCAGCCATCGGCGGCTGGACGCACCGCGCCCGCGATGCGGCCATCGAGCTCGAGCTCGACCTCGCGCGCGGCCGGCGCCCACAGGCGAAAGCGCGCCTTGCCGCCGCCCGACGGCGTCGCGCCGAAGGGCATGGGATGCTGCCGCTTCACGCAGTCGTTCTCTGCTGCTGCAGCAGGGCGAGCGAACGTCCGTGCAGGGCATACGCTTCGCCGGCCTTGAACACTCCATCGCGCTCGAGTCCCTGCTCGTGGGTCGTGTCCATGACGACGAGCCAGCGCGCGTCCTTGCCGTTTCCCCCGGTCGGGAGCACGAAGGGAATCTCCTCGTGATGCGCATTGAAGAGCACCAGGAAATTCTCGTCCCGCACGGCCTGTCCCCGCGCCCCGGTTTCCGTGAGGCTGTCCCCGGAAAGGTAGACCCCGAGGCAGCGCGCGAAGGTGTGATGCCATTCGGCACCGGTCATCTCCCCGCCGTCGGGCTTCAGCCACACGAGGTCCCGATCGCCTGTGCCGGGCACCTGGCCGTGGAAAAACTGGCGGCGCCGGAAGATCGGATGCTCGCGGCGCAGGCGGATCATGCGCCGCGCATATTCCAGCAGCGACTTGGCGTCGTCCGTAAGGTTCCAGTCGACCCAGGAGATGCGGTTGTCCTGGCAGTAGGCGTTGTTGTTTCCGGCCTGCGAGCGGTCCATCTCGTCGCCCGCGGTGAGCATCGGCACGCCCTGTGACAGCAGCAGTGCGCCCAGGAGGTTGCGCTGCTGTCGCGCGCGCAGCGCCCGGATGTCGCTATCCGCCGTTTCGCCCTCGACGCCGTGGTTCCAGGAAAGATTGTGGCTGTTCCCGTCGCGGTTGTCCTCGAGGTTTGCCGCGTTGTGCTTGTCGTTGTAGGCGACCAGATCGTGAAGGGTGAACCCGTCGTGTGCCGTAACGAAATTCACGCTGGCGTAGGGCCTGCGGCTGTTGCTGTAGATGTCGCTGGAGCCGGTGAGCCGCTGCGCGAACTCTCCGATGAGCCCGCCGTCGCCCTTCCAGTACGCGCGCATCGTGTCGCGGTACTTGTCGTTCCATTCCGTCAGGCCCGCTGGGAAATTGCCCAGCTGGTAGCCGTCGCGGCCCAGGTCCCAGGGCTCGACGATGAGCTTTGCCCGCGCCAGCACGGGATCCTGGCGGACTGCCTCGAAAAAGCCGAATGCATGATCGACCTCGGTGCGCCTGCGGGCAAGCGTCGTCGCGAGATCGAAGCGAAATCCGTCGACGTGCATTTCGGTGACCCAGTAGCGCAGCGAGTCGAGGATGAGCTGCTGCACGCGCGGGTGCCTCGTGTTGACGGAGTTGCCGCAGCCGGTGAAGTCGAGGTTGAAGCGCCGGTCCTCCGCCAGCCAGTAGTAGCAGGCGTTGTCTATGCCGCGGAACGAAAGCGTCGGCCCGAGCTGATTGCCTTCCCCGGTATGGTTGTAGACGACGTCGATAATGACTTCGATGCCCGCCGCGTGCAGCGCGCGCACCATCGCCTTGAAGTCGGAGATCTGCCCTGTCTCCGAGTACCGGTTCTCGGGCGCAAAAAAGCCGATCGAGTTGTAGCCCCAGTAATTGCGCAGCCCCTTCTGCGCCAGTGCCCGCTCGTCGACGAAGGCATGGACGGGCAGCAGCTCAACGGTGGTCACGCCCAGGCGCTGCAGGTGTTCGATGACGGGCGCCGTGGCGAGCCCGCCGTAAGTGCCGCGCAGCGGCGGCGGCACATCGGGATGCAGCATGGTGAAGCCGCGCACGTGCAGCTCGTAGACGACCGTGTCCTGCCACGGCACGTTGGGCGGCCGGTCGTTACCCCAGGTGAAGGCGGTATCCACGACCTGGCACTTGGGCATGCCGCCCGCGCTGTCACGGCGGTCGTGCGACAGATCCCCACGGCGGTGGCCGACGACGTAGCCGAAATGCGCATCGCTCCAGCGCAGCTGTCCCACGATGTTCCGCGCATACGGATCGAGCAGGAGCTTGTGGGCATTGAAGCGGTGGCCGGCATCCGGGCGATAGGGGCCGTGAACGCGATAGCCGTAGAGCAGGCCGGGACGTGCCTCGGGCAGGTAGCAGTGCCAGACGTGGTGCGTGCATTCGATCAGGGCGATGTGCCGTACTTCCCGGCGCCCGTTGGCGTCGAAGAGGCACAACTCGACTTTTTCGGCGTGCTCGGAGAACAGCGCGAAATTGACGCCGTGTCCGTCCCAGGTCGCGCCCAGCGGATAAGGGGCGCCGGGCCACACGGCCCGGAAGAGGATGGCATCGCGCGCCATTACGACCTCGACAGGGACCGCTCCGGGCCGGACGTCATGAGGCTTGTGCCGGGCGGCGGCCGCTCACCGGTCTTCCCTGTTGCGATCCGGCCACCAGCGGTCGAGCAGCCGGCCCGCGGATTTCTGCCCGCCCAGGCCGAAAGCGAGCGCCAGCGCGAAAACCATCCCGGCGAGGACGATGAGAAAGCTCTGTCGCATGAGGTCGCCGCCCAGCCCCGTGTGGTCGAACGCGATCAGGACGACGAACACCAGGATCGCGTACTGGGCGAGCGTGCCGAGCATGTCCGCATCGGGTATCCCGCTCTCGCGGCAATAGGTGGCGACCGCGTTGGCGACGAAGCGCGCGAAATACGCGCCGAGCGTCACGATGATGAGCGCCAGCGCGAGCTGCGGAAGGTAGAACACGACGCGGCTCAGGAAATCGCTGATGTAGGTGAACCCCATCGCGTTGAAGGCCGCCACCAGCGCGCCGAGCACGACCATCCAGAAAGCGAGCCACCCGAAGATGGCGCAGGTGTCGGCCTCGATTCCCCCCTGGCGCAGGAACCCGTCGAGCCCCGCGCGCTCGGTGAGCACGTTGAAATTCACCGCCCGCAGTCCCTTGATGACCGCAAGCTTCGCGGCTTTCGCGAGGACCCACCCGACGACGACGATGACGAGGCCCACGGCTAGCCGCGGGAGGAACGCAACGATCTGCAGCAGCATCAGCCGGAACGGCTCGATCAGCGTGTGAACGGTTTCCATCTCATCACCTCCGGTTTCTCAAGGCAGCCGATCCGCGGCCCCCGCCATCAGCAGCAATCCCTGTATCGGCACGCGCACCCAGTCCGGGCGGCTGCCAATTTCATAGCGCAGTTCGTACAGCGCCTTCTCGATCTGGAAAAGCTGCAGCACGCCCGCGAGATCCTCGAACGAGGCGTAAAGGCCGCTCGCCCGCGTCGTCCCGGCGTAAGTCTCGAGGAATACGCGGCGCGTTTCCGTCTCCCACGCGGCGGCGAGGGGGCCGAGCCTTGCCACGTCTTCCGGGATCTGAGCGGCACGGCGGAACGCGCTCCAGCGCGCGTAATTGAAGGAGCGCAGCATGCCCGCCACGTCCCGCAGCGGCGACTGCTTGCGCCGGCGCTCGTCGTACTCGCGTCCCGGCTCGCCCTCGAAGTCGATGATGACGAAGTCGTTCTTGGCGAGCAGCACCTGGCCGAGGTGGTAGTCGCCGTGCGTGCGGATCTTGAGGCAGGCCTGCGGCGGCATGCGGCAGGCGTCGATGCGGCGGAGCAGATTCTCTCCCTGCGCCAGCAATGCCTGCGCTTCCTCCGCCGCGGGCGCAGGCAGTTCCCTGCGTTTCTGCTCCAGCAGCGAGAGCGCGCCCAGCGCCTCGGTTCGTACCCGGCCCGCCCACTGGGTGAAATCCCCGTCGGCGACGGGCTCGGGATCGAACGCCGGGTTTCCCGTGCGCGTGGCCAGCGCCGAGTGCATCTCGGCCGTGCGCGCCGCGAGTGTATGTATCAGCGCGAGGTAGGCGCCATGCACGTCGACCGGTGGCGCATCGGGGAGGGCGCGCCATGCCTCGAAATGACGCTGAAGGTATTCCAGTGTATATGTCCAGCCGTCGCCCTGGTTGGCCACGTAGGCCTGCAGGAGCGCGAGCGCGACGGGTTGGCCTTCGTTAGGCACATATTCGACCGTCCCGGCAATCGGCACGCAGTGCGAAAAGCGCGCCACCTCGGTGAGAAAGCGCCCGACCTCTGGCTCGGGATTCACGCCGGGGCGCAGCTTGCGGTACCCCTTGATGAAGAGGCGGTCCCCCAGCGTCACGACCGTGTTGCTGCTCTGCGCGGCCGGGTGGCTCACGGGCAGTGTATCGGTGTCGGGCCCGGCAATCGCGGCGTAAGCGCTCGTCGGATTGAACTTCAGCCGGCCGCGGGCCATCGGGCATTCGAGCCGGGCGCCGATGGCCGAGACGATCGCGCGGCAGAATGATTCGTCGGCGAAGGCGTCTCCGAGGACGCCGACGTTGGCCTGCTGGCGAACTTTCGCGATCGTCGCGGCCGCGAAGCCGCGCATGCGTTCCTCTTCGCTCTCCCACGCGAGAGCGAGCGGCATGAAGTACTGCTCGCGTCCCGCGAGGCGATCGACTTCCAGCAGGGCGACGAGCCAGGCGCGGCCGTCCTTCTCCCACTTGGCGTAGTCTCCCAGGCGCGCTTTCCCGACCGCTTCTCCCTTCGCGTCGTACCAGCGCTGCAGAGCAAGAAAGCGGGGCAGCGCGTTCTCCTCGAGCTCGACGCGCATCTTTTCCGCCATCGCGATGCGCCACGGGACCACGCGGTCGCGGAAAAAACTCGTGAGGCCGTCGAAGAGCACGAGCACCGGCAGGTCTTCCCGCGACATCCAGTCCTCATGCCAGGGCGGCGTCTCCACGTTGTCGGCAAGGCGGAACCAGTAGAAGTCGTGGGCCGAGAGCGTCAGCAGATAGGGCAGATCGCCGATGCGCGGGAAGGGCGTCTGGCCGGCGAGCTCGACGGGAACGCGGCCCCTGAAGCGTGTCAGGTCGAGCTCCACCGGCTGGGCGGAGCGCGACAGGTTCGCTACACAGAGAAGGGTCTCGCCCTCGTACTCGCGCAGGTACGCAAGGATCTTCCGGTTCCCGGGCCTCAGGAACGAAAGCTTCCCGCGCCCGAATGCCCGGCTCGTCTTGCGCACGGCGAGCATGCGCTTCATCCAGTTGAGCAGCGACGACGGATCGCGCTGCTGCGCTTCGACGTTCACGGCCTGGTAGCCGTACACGGGGTCCATGATCACCGGCAGGTAGAGCCGCTGTGGATCGGCGCGCGAGAACCCGCCGTTGCGGTCGAGGCTCCACTGCATCGGCGTGCGCACCCCGTTGCGGTCGCCGAGGTAGATGTTGTCGCCCATGCCGAGCTCGTCGCCGTAATAGATGATCGGCGAGCCGGGCATCGAGAGCAGCAGGCTGTTCATGAGCTTGATGCGCAGCGGGTCGTTCTCCATGAGCGGCGCGAGGCGCCGCCGGATGCCCAGATTGATGCGGGCGCGCGGGTCGGCGGCATACATGCGGTACATGTAGTCGCGTTCCTTGCTCGTCACCATCTCCAGCGTGAGCTCGTCGTGGTTGCGCAGGAAAATCGCCCACTGGCACGCGTCCGGGATGTCGGGCGTCTGCTGCATGATGTCCACGACCGGGTGGCGGTCCTCCTGCGCGATCGCCATGTAGATGCGCGGCATGAGCGGGAAGTGGTAGGCCATGTGGCATTCATCGGCATTGCCGAAGTACTCGCGCACGTCTTCGGGCCACTGGTTCGCCTCGGCCAGCAGGAGGCGGTGCGTGTAGTGCGCGTCGAGCTGCGCGCGGATCTGCTTGATGACCTCGTGCGTGCCGGGCAGGTTCTCGTTGTTGGTGCCTTCGCGTTCCACGAGGTAGGGGATCGCGTCCAGCCGGAAGGCGTCTACCCCCATGTCGAGCCAGAAGCGCATCGTGCGCACGACGGCCTTCAGCACCTGCGGATTGTCGAAGTTCAGATCCGGCTGGTGGCTGAAGAACCGGTGCCAGTAATAGGACTGCGCGACTTCGTCCCACGCCCAGTTCGAGGTCTCGGTGTCCGTGAAGATGATGCGCGTGCCGGAATACTTTGCGGGATCCTTGCTCCACACGTAGTAATCGCGCTTCGGCGAGCCCTCCGGCGCGCGCCTTGCGGCCTGGAACCAGGGGTGCTGATCGGACGTGTGGTTGACGATGAGCTCGGTCATCACCTTGAGCCCCCGGCGATGCGCCTCGCGCACGAAATGACGGAAATCGCTGCGGGTCCCGTAAGCGGGGTGGACATTGTGATAGTCGGCGACGTCGTAGCCGTCGTCGCGCATGGGCGAAGGGTAGAACGGCAGGAGCCACACCGTGTTGACGCCGAGCTCCTTGATGTAGTCGAGCCGGGAAGTGAGCCCGCGCAGATCGCCCACGCCGTCGTCGTTCGAGTCGACGAACGCCTTGACGTGGAGCTGGTAGATCACCGCGTCCTTGTACCAGAGCGGGTCGTTCGCCCAGGCGGAGGCCGCGGCGCCCCCGTCGGGGTCCGCTGCTTCACTCGCGGTCAGCGCTTCGGATTGCTGCGTGTCCATGCCGCCCTTTTCAGACGAAGTAATCGAATTCCTGCTCGCCGCGCACGCGGCGCCGCACCCGGAAGATATGCCCCATTCCCGGCTGCAGCTTGACGAAATTTCGCCCGCCCTGCCACAGGTAGCGCGAGTCGGTGAGCAGGTCGTGCATCTGGTATGCGCCCCCAGCCTCGAGCTTCATTGCAGCGAGGTCGAGCTGCAGCCAGCCGGACTGCACATTGTACGGGTCGAGATTGACCACGGTGACGATGGCGGTGAGGCCGTCGGGCGTGGCCTTGCGGTAAGCGATGAGCTGGTCGTTGTCTATGGCCTCGAACTCCAGGCTCCAGTCGCCCTGCAGCACGGGATTGTCGCGTCGGATCTCGTTCACCCGCGCGATGAGATCGTGCAGGCTGTCGGCGCGCCCGATGTCCCAGTGGCGGATCTCGTATTTTTCCGACTCGAGATACTCCTCGCTACCCGGCTCGCGCGGCGTGGCCTCGAAAAGCTCGTAGGCGGGGCCATAGATGCCGTAATTGGCGGACAGCGTCGCGGCCAGCAGGAGGCGCGAGCAGAAAGCCGGGCGGCCGCCATGCTGCAGGCGCTCATGGAGGATGTCCGGCGTATTGGGCCAGACGTTGGGCCGGAAATATTCGCGGCCGCTGCCCCTGGCGAGCTCGGTGAAGTACTCGGTGAGCTCGTGCTTGGTGTTGCGCCACGTGAAGTAAGTGTAAGACTGCGTGAAGCCCGCCTTGGCCAGGCGGTGCATGATCTTCGGGCGGGTGAACGCTTCCGCGAGAAACACGAGCCCCGGGTGCGCAGCTTTCAGTTCCGCGATCGCCCATTCCCAGAACGCGAAGGGCTTGGTATGAGGATTGTCGACGCGGAAAATCGTGATGCCCTGCGCGATCCAGAATTCGAATACGCTTTTCAGCTCCTGCCACAGCTCGCGCCACGCTTCCGTCTCGAAATTGAACGGATAGATGTCCTGGTATTTCTTCGGCGGGTTCTCGGCGTACTGCACCGTGCCGTCTGGTCGCCACGAAAACCACTCCGGGTGCTCTTTCACGTAGGGGTGGTCGGGCGCGGCCTGGAACGCGATGTCGAGCGCGACCTCGATGCCCAGTGCTGCGGCGCGCTCGACGAAACGCCGGAAATCCTCCAGCGTGCCGAGCTGCGGATGCACCGACTTGTGGCCGCCTTCTGCGGAGCCTATGGCCCACGGGCTGCCGACGTCGTCGGCGCGGGCTTCCAGCGTGTTGTTGCGGCCCTTGCGCTTCACGCGGCCTATCGGGTGTATGGGCGGCAGATAAAGGACGTTGAAGCCCATCTCCGCGACGTAGGGGAGCCGCGCTTCGCAGTCCCGGAAGGTGCCGTGACTCGAGGGGTCGCCGCTGACCGAGCGCGGGAACATCTCGTACCACGTCGAGTAGCGTGCACGCTCGCGGTCGACCGTAACGGCGAGTTCCCGTGGATAGGTGGTTTCGTGGCTGCGATCCGGGTATTGCGCGGCAAGCAACGCCATGGCTTCGTCCGTTCCCTGCTGCTTGAGCGTAGCCGCGTCGGTGGTGGCTTCCAGCGTTTTCGCCCAGGCGCGCAACGCGCGGGCATCGGCCGCAGGGGCGCGGTTTGCCGCTTCGGCGGCGAGCCCGGCGCCGGTGCGGGCGGCAAGCGCGATATCGGAATCGTCGACCCGGCGCGAAAAATCACGGCGCCACGAGGCGAAGCGGTCTACCCACGAGACGACGGTATAACGGTAGGTACCCAGGCGCTCCGCGGTGAATTGCGCGCGCCAGCTGTCGTTTCCCAGCGCTTCCATCGGCATCTCGGACCATGCGCTCTCGCTGTCGTGGCGGTAGCGCAGCAGGCAGACGATCGCGTCGTGTCCGTCGGTGAAAGCATCGGCTTCGACGACGACCAATTCGCCGGCGACGCGCTTCACCGGAAAACGGCCGCAGTCGACTTCGGGCCTGACCGCGTCGATGATCGCCCGGGCCCGGCCACGGTCCCCGTCCCCAGGCCCGGAAGCAGCGGGCTTCGAAAGGGCCGCGGCTTTTCCCGACGCGGCGCCGGAGCGCGAAGGGCGCTTCATGTCCACGCGTTTCTCAGGCTTCATGTCGCAGGTAAAGGGCGCCCAGCGGCGGCAATGTCAGCGTCACCGAATGGTAGCGCCCATGTGCCGGGACGGGATTGGAGTGCACGCCGCCATAATTGCCGATGCCGCTGCCGCCGTAGGTCGCGGCGTCGGAATTGAGCATCTCCCGCCAGAAGCCGGGCAACGGCACGCCGAGCTGGTAGCTTTCTCGAGGCACCGGCAGGAAGTTGCACACGACCAGCATCGGGCTCGAGCCGTTTTTCCCCTTGCGCAGAAAGGACAGCACGCTGTTCTCGTGATCGTTGGCCTCTACCCATTCGAAGCCCTGGGGCTCGAAATCGACCTCGTGCAGCGCGGGCTCCGAGGTATAAAGGCGGTTGAGATCCGCGACCCACTGCTTGACGCCGGCATGCAGCGGATATTGAAGCACATGCCATTCGAGGCTGTCGTCGTGCTGCCATTCCCGCCGCTGACCGAACTCGCAGCCCATGAACAGCAGCTTCTTGCCCGGGTGTCCCCACATGTAGCCGTACAGCAGGCGCAGGCCGGCGAACTGCTGCCATTCGTCGCCGGGCATCTTGCCGATCAGCGAACCTTTGCCGTGGACCACTTCGTCGTGCGAGAGCGGCAGGATGAAGTTCTCGAAGAACGCGTACCACAGGCTGAACGTGATCTCGCCGTGATGGTGCTTGCGGTACAGCGGGTCTTTCGCCGCGTAGCGCAGCGTGTCGTGCATCCATCCCATGTTCCACTTGAGGCCGAACCCGAGGCCGCCCATGTTCGTGGGCCTCGAGACCATGGGCCAGGAGGTCGATTCCTCGGCCATCGTCTGCACGTCCGGATGATCTCGATACACCGATTCGTTGAGCAGCCGCAGGAAGCGGATCGCATCGAGGTTCTCGCGTCCGCCGTGAGCGTTGGGTATCCAGTTGTCCTTGCGCGCGTAGTCCAGGTACAGCATGGAGGCCACCGCGTCGACCCGCAGGCCGTCGATATGGTACTTCTCCAGCCAGAAGAGCGCGCTGGAGAGCAGGAACGCGCGCACTTCGTTCCTGCCGTAATTGAAGATGAGGCTATTCCATTCCGGGTGGTAGCCCTGGCGGGGATCCTCGTGCTCGTAAAGGTGGGTGCCGTCGAACCGGTAGAGTCCATGGGCATCGCCCGGAAAGTGGGACGGCACCCAGTCGAGGATGACGCCGAGGCCGTGGCGGTGCAGCGTTTCGACCAGGAACATGAAATCCTGCGGCGTGCCGAAGCGCGCCGTCGGGGCGAAATAGCCGGTGGTCTGGTAGCCCCATGACCCGAAGAAGGGGTGCTCGGTGACGGGCATGAGCTCGACGTGCGTGAAGCCCATGTCCTTCGCGTATTCGGCCAGCGGACCGGCGATTTCACGGTAGTTCAGCGACCGGAAGCTGTCCTCCGGGACGCGTCGCCAGGAGCCCAGGTGCACTTCGTATACCGACATCGGGGCGCTCAGCGCATTGCGGGCGGCGCGCGTGCGCATCCATTCCCCATCTCCCCATTCGTAATCGAGCGCCCATGCGCGCGATGCCGTCCGCGGAGGCATCTCGAAGTACACGGCGAAGGGATCTTTCCAGCACATTGGGATCCTAAGCTTAGAATTCCACGTGGACAAGTTGTCGCG
>JADMIO011564967.1_pt1 | contig 82429 bp, 62 predicted proteins | sample 8958161 | NCBI WGS metagenome assembly JADMIO01 (sample SAMN16585339, study PRJNA669376) | soil metagenome | isolation source: Crop rotation soil | place: USA: Cullars Rotation, Alabama | collected 2011
GCCGCGACTTCAAGTCACGTGAATTCCAAGCTTCGGATCCCACTGTGCTGGAAAGGAATACTCGCTCGAAGAAATCTGCATCATCACCCGCGCCGCGCCGGCACGGATGCTCGGGCTCAAGAACAAAGGGCACCTGGGCGTCGGGGCGGACGCCGATATCACGATCTACAACCCGAGTGAAAACCGCCGCGAGATGTTCGAGGCGCCGCGGTACGTCCTCAAAGCGGGCCAGATCCTTGTCGAGGACGGCGAACTGCGAACGCCGGTCGACGGCAAAACCCTGCACGTCCGCCCAGAATATGACACGGGCATCGAGCCCGAACTCAAGGACTTTTTCGAGCGCTACTATTCGGTCCAATTCGCCAACTACCCCGTCGGCGACGAGTGCCTAGAATTAGCGGAACAAGTCGCCTGCAAGACGTAGGTCAGGCTCCCGCCTGACAGACTTTCTGCGTCAGGCGGGAGCCTGACCTACGGAGAGGAACCCACATGCCCATCGACTACCGCAAGTACTTTGACGCGTCGTTCTCCTACTCGGCGTTTCTGGAAAAATACGCCACGCCGCAGCAGCTTGAGAAGTGGAAGGCCCTGCACGCCCGCGTCTCGCTGACCGCGGCTCAGAAGGCGCTTTTGGGCTCCTTCACACGCGACATGCCCGTTCTCTGCATGTCGGGCGCCTGGTGCGGTGACTGCATCGAGCAGTGCCCCATCTTTGATCACTTCGCGGGCGCGACCGACCGGATCAAGCTCCGCTTCATCGACCGCGACGCCGACGAAACTTTCAAAAACGAACACACCGTCTGCGGCGGCGCCCGCGTCCCGGCCCTCGTCTTCCTCAACGAAGATTTTGAATTCGTCCACCGCCTGGGCGACCGGACGATCTCCAAATACCGGGACGTCGCCGCGACCCAACTCGGCCCCGCGTGCCCCTCCGGCATCGGCGGCCCCAGCGACGCGCTGCTCTCGGCCGTCACCGCCGACTGGCTTGCCGAGTTTGAGCGGGTGCAATTGATTCTGCGGCTTTCGTCCAAACTCCGGACCCGGCACGGGGACTAGGTAATGCGGGACTAAAGTTACTGGCCTACTGGCCAAGTCGGTCGCTCTCGGTGTTGGTGGCCATTGCTGGCCATCGGCTGCTTTCTTTGGCCAGTAACTGTGGCGCTTGTGGTTGGTGGCAATGGTGGCAACGGTGGCACGCTCTCGTGACTGCTTTCCTGGGTGGCAGTTGGCAGCAGAAACGGGCGCGATTGCAGGTGCAGGCGTGTTGCAATAAGTCTTTAAGACTTTTAAACGCAGAGACGCTGAGAACGCGGAGGAACATGCCGGGGAATTTTCACCACAAAGCCACGAAGAACACTAAGGGGGGGGCATTTTGGAGAGCCGTGGAGCAACTTCGACGCGGTAACGGGCGCGATTGCAGATGCAGGCGTGTTGCAATAAGTCTTTAAGACTTTTAAACGCAGAGACGCAGAGAACGCGGAGGAAATGCCGGGGATTCTTCACCACAAAGCCACGAAGAACACTAAGGGGTGAGGAAGGGGGGAAGGTCGCGCTCTTCAGTCAGTGCATGGGAGGCGTCTCGCAATACGCGGCGATCACCAAGCGCCCGGAGCTGTTTGAAAATGTGCTGTGCATGTGCAGTCCGCTGGTTCCCAACATGCCGGCGATTTTCCAGGCGTTCTCGGAGCTGCAAGGCATTGCCCCGTATCAAGAGCTGATCGATCTGGAACTATTGAAATTGGGAGGTTTTCCGGCGGCCGACATGGCGGGAGAAATTTGGGCGAGCGGCGTCACGATATCGCTGCTGATGGGCCGGTGCTGATGTGGCAGGTGCGGGATGACGCTTGGACCAAAAACCCGCAGGACGCGCAAAAGACGTTTGACCGACTCTCCAGCCAGGAGAAGGAGCTCATCTGGATCGAAGGAACGACGCGCCGCTTCAAGGATGGCTACAACTGGTTTGGAAGAACGCCGGAGAAAGGGCTTGCGTTTCTTGCGAAGTATGTGAAGTAGCAGCCGTAGGGTCCGCTGTGCGGACCATCCATCACAACCTGCTGCGTAAGCGAGGGATTCTTCGCCGTGTGCCACTGGCGTCTCGCCAGTGTGAATTCCGCATTCTGGCAAGACTCGGCCTTTGTCACTCTGGCCCCACCAGTCACTAGCCACTGGCCACTTACCTCCGCATCGCACTGAATGCAGAGTTCGCGGAGGGAATGCCGGGGGAGTTATCGCGAAAGGGCGAGAACACCTGTGAATACGCTTGGATTGATACTTCTTGCACGCCAGCTTGTGAATGCGTCAAATGGACTATCCACACTATGACATTAAGTTGTCATAATCATCGCGCCGCCCGTTCGATTCGTTTACTACTCAATTTGGCGGATCGGCGTCTGTTGGAGGTTGGCTCTTGGTGGGCGTAGGGGAGGGGGCCGCTGGCGCATTGGCGGGTTGTGTGGAGGCTTTGGCGTTGAGCAATTTTACTTCGCTCCAGAAGTCTTCCCATTCTTTGCGCTCCGGCTCGGGAAGATTCGCGAGCTTACTCGATTCACGGATTGAGGCGAGGTCGGAATCATCTAACCAATGACTAAGTATTTGGGCCACGAGCTTCTGGGCTTCGGGCTTCGGATTTTCGCTTTGGACTTTTTGCCACCTTTTTAGCTCTTGATTAAGCCAGGCTGCGGCTTGGGAGCGGAGCCTGGACTTCTCGGCGTCTTCGAGAGCCTGGTTAGACGCATCTTGACCGGATGCTGCAAGTGCGGCGCTGCAAGCGGCGTTATAAGGAATTTGCAACTGAGGGTGTTGTGCGATCCGCGCATCAAGCTGAATCGCCTGGTCAAACCAACGTGCGGCAAGCAAGAATTTCCGCGTGTCATATGCCCGGCGTCCGAGAGCAAGCAACTCCTGGACGTTTTTGGCAGAGTCTCCCGCTGCAACGGCATTTAGCCGCCGGTCGAGTTCAACAAATCGAGGGTCACTTGCGGCCAGATCGGCGAGTTCCTTTCGAGCTTCCGCCTGCAGAGCCTCGTCTTGCAGCCCCTTTGCAGCTTTTTCCAGGTTGCGATAGTGATTTCTCAGGAATTGGCGATAAGTGGGATGTTTGGGATTCGATGCAAGCGCGCGTTGCTGATGTTCAATTGCTGCGCGGAGCAATTCTTTTGCATCGAGAAATGCATTGGCGTCGAGGTGAAGCATTGCCAGGTTATTGAAAGTTGCACCCAATATGCTTTGAAACTCAGCCACCGTAGGATTTTCGCGCGTGAGTTGCTCGAGGATTGTCTTCGCTTCGCCAAAGGCTGCTGAGGCCTCCGCGGGCCTGCCGCAATCACTGTGCAAATTACCGAGGTTGTTTTGCACGTTGGCGAGACCGCTGGCAAACTCGGTCAACTGCGGATTTTCTCTCACCAGTCGATTGAACGTCTTTGCCGCTTCAGCATACGCGTCGAACGCCTCGGCGAGCTTACCGGATTCGCTGTAGTGGAAGCCAAGGTTTTGTTGGGTAGTCGCGAGCCCGCTTGCGAATTCCGTGACGGTTGGATTGTTTTGCGCCAATTGCTCCCAAATTTTCTTTGCTTCTTCAAAGGCAGTTTGCGCGTCGACAAGCTTACCATTCGCAGAGAGTATATTGCCGAGGTTTATGTGGCTTCCCGCAAGGAGGCTGGAGTATTCAGTCACCGTTGGATTTTCGCGCACAAGGCGCAGACGAATTTTCTTTGCTTCTTCATATGCTTCAACCGCCTCAGCAGGCTTACCTGCGTCGCGAAGTATCCCACCGCGGATTGCGTGGTTGATCGAGAGGAGTCTTGCGTGATGGGACTCTGAGGGGTTCTCGCTAACCAGTCGAACCAGAATTTTCTTTGCTTCATCAAGGGCTGCCAGTGCCTCAGCGCGCTTGCCGAACTTCTCTAACAAATGAGCGTGGTTGTTATGGCTATTCCCAAGACCTGCGGCGTATTCCGTTACTTCAGGATTCTCGCGCGCCAATCGTTCGTAAATTTTTGATGCTTCTATGTTTGCGGAAAGCGCCTCGACGAGCTTGCCGATTTCGCCAAGTAGGCCCTCTAGATTCGAGTAGCTTTCCGCAAGGTCCGCGGCATACGCGGTCATCGACGGATTTTCACGCGTCAGTCGTTCTCGAATCTTTATTGATTCCTCGTAGTCGGCGAGCGCCTCGCTAGATCTTCCTAGTTTGCTTAGCAAGAAGCCGTGATTGTTGTAGCTTACCGCGAGGTCACGGACGAACTCCGTCATTGTTGGATTCTCGCGAGCCAATCGTTCCCTTGACCTCTTAGAATCTTCAAAGGCGGCTAGCGCTTCCATCGACCGCCCAGTTTCACTGAGCAGTCCCCCGAGGTTGTTGTGAATCGAAGCTAGTCCGCGAATGCACTCGATAGACGAGGGATTCTCGCGCGCCAAACGCTGCCAGATTTTCTTCGCCTCTTCAAACGCCGCAAGCGCCTCGATCGGTTTGCCAGTTTTGTGGAGGATGGCGCCGAAGTTGGAGTGACTTTCCGCGAGGTCACAGGCGTACTTGACCACTTTCGGGTTCTCGCGAACCAATCGCTCTCTTGTCCCTTTCGCTTGATCGAGGGCAGCAAGCGATTCGACGGGCTTGCCGGTTTCACCTAGGAGAGCGCCGAGGTTGAAGTAAGCGCTCGCGAGGCGACTGGTGTATCCGCTTACGGCCGGATTCTCTCTTGCAAGTATCTCGAGAATGTTTTTCGCTTCTTCGTAGGCATTGATTGCATCTTGTTTGGCTCCGACCTCAATCGTAAGATAGCCCAGACTCGACGCGACTGAAGCAAGCTGAGCCAGCGCCTGTGGGCGAGAATCTTTGTCTCCTTGCATACGTTCCCGCAGTCGCTTGAAAAAACCTAGCGGTTCCTTGAGCAACTCTTCGCGCAAGGACTTTAGGTTCGGGCTATTTTTGAGGGCCGGATTGTTGGCCACGACATCGCCGAAGCGTTTCACCGCGGCGATCGCATCCTGTTCGCGCTCTTCGGCGCGGGCTCGCTGCTTTTCCGCCTCGGCCTTGCCTTTGGTCAGCTCAACTAATTGTTCGTTAATCGTCTTGTTCTTGCCTTTCACCTCTTTTGCATGAGCGGCTTGCTGGAAGGCGAATAGTAGTGCGCCGATCAAACCCAGCAACGAGCAAGCTGCGGCCGTCGATGCGATAACTGGATGCCGTTTGATCCATCTGCGGGCGCGCGCGGTCAGTGGCTCTGGCATCGCTATCACGGGTTCGTCCGCCAACCATTTCTCGATCTCTTGAGCCAGGGCTTTCGCAGTTGAGTAGCGATTCGCCGGCTTTAACGACGTGGCCTTGAGGCATACCGCCTCCAGCGATTTGGGAACGGCAGCCCAGTGGTTTCGAGGAGGGCGGATATCACCGCGTCGGACTTTTTCCAAGGTATCGACTTCTGTGTCGCCTTTCACCGGCGGTGCGCCGGTAAGTACAGAGTAAAGCGTGCCGCCCAACGCATAAATGTCGGTCGCGGGACCAAGCGCGTGGACCTTGCCCTCGGCCTGTTCAGGCGACATGTACGCTGGTGTGCCGATCGCGGACCCTTCTAGGGTTTCGCCGTATGAACCACTCCGCGGCCGGACGGGGCGGATTGCTGCATCTTCGTCTGGCTCTTCATTCTTACCTAGAGCTTTTGCCAACCCCCAGTCGACGACGAGGGTCTCACCGTATGGCCCAAGCAAGATGTTATCGGGTTTTAGATCGCGATGGAGCACTTTGCGGCTGTGGGCGTATTCGATTGCGTTGCAAACATCGATGAAGCGTCCTAGGAGACTACGGAACTCGATGGCTCTTGGGCCTGTGAGTTGTTCGCTGGGTTTACGGTTTCGGTGAAAACGATCGATCGCGTGTTTCAGATTGTCGCCCTCGACGAACCGCATTGCGTAATACGGCCGACCGTTCGCATAGGTTCCCAGACCATAGACGGGAACGATTCCCGGGTGCTCGAGCTGGCCTGTGATTTCGGCTTCTTGAACGAAACGCTGCTGGCTTGCCGGGTCATCGGCGCATTTGGCAAGCATTTCCTTGAGCGCCACGTGGCGGTTGAGTTCACTGTCGAGAGCGACGGAAACCTGGCCGAGCCCGCCCTTGGCGTGAGCACGGAGGACGATGAAGCGGCTGCTCAGCGCCTGCGCCATGGCGAAGGTAATTGTGGACTTCGCGTCGAGGTCGAGAGATTCTTTGAGTTCGACCCGCGCCAACGTCGCGTTGAGTTCAGGATCGGCGATCTTCGCGAGTTCCTGCTTGATCGGGGGAACTGCACTGAGAGCGGCTAAGCTTTTTTGAGGATTGTCGTCGTGCTGCTTGAGATGCTCGTTGACGAGCGCGACGAGAAGCGTTTGCTGTTCCGGCGTTATCGCCTTATTCTCCGTGAGGATTTCTTCGAAAGAGCGGTCCTTGTCACTCGTCCAGATACTGAACGCGGCGACAAGTTGGTCTTTGTTAATGAATCCACATTGGAGGGCGAGCAAGCCCAGCAGAAGATGTCGGTCGGCGTGCATGTGAGATTCCCAATAAAGGCCGCCATCGTAGTGTTACGGGAGAGGTTGTCAAATTCCTGCGTACGAGCTTATTGCTTTTGGAACTTGTCGATGAACGCTATCGGTAAATTAGAGTCGGAGATTAAAGGACTCGAGCACCGGAAGAGTGAGAAGTGGCGGGAATCGTCGGTGAGCAAGAAAGAGCTTCGGATGGAAACTTCGGCGCTGTCCTCGTCTTGTACGATGCGTTGTACGATCGACAATGCATGTTTGTCTGGGAGGGGAAGGAAGGATACACAAAGCCGCGTTCCTAGGGCTGTCACGAATGCGCCTCGGACGTAGGTTACTGTTTGTTGCCGAAGCTGAACATCTTTGGAACTATTCATGCGAATCACATTCATCCCACCGCACGCATTGTGGAGGGTTGCCTTGGCGCTGTCACTTCTCAGTTGCGGCCAGAAGATCGCCGTTTCCCAGGAAAACGAAAAAGCGAAGGTGAAGGAGATCCCTGCTGCCGCACCGGAAGCACAGCCGCCGGAATCGAAACTTGCAGTCGAGTTGCCCAAGTCCGTCGATTTGCGCCCGCAGATGAAGGAGTGGGGGCTCACCCCGGCCAGTCAGGGGCGGCGGAATACCTGTTCCGTCTTTGTGACCGCAGGCGCACTCGAGTTCGCCGCTTCAAAACATCTCGGTAAACCAACGCCGCTCAGCGTCGAGTATCTCAACTGGGCCTGCAATCAGGTCATCGGCAACAAAACCGACGATCGGGGCCAGTTCTTTCATCACCTCCTCAAGGGCTACGAGCAGCACGGAATTTGTCCCTCAGTCGACATGCCCTATGAAAAGTCGTTTCAGGGCGAGCTCGCGCCCTCGGCGGCGGCGAGCGAGAGTGCGAAGGGGATTTTGGGTTTGCGCCTGCGGGTGCATTGGATTAATCCACTCAAGAAGAAGCCGGGGCTGACGGACGAGCAGCTACTTGAGATGAAGGAGGTGCTGGCGAAGGGGTATCCCGTGGCGGCGGGGTCGGGGCATAGTTTGCTGGTGGTCGGCTACGAAGACGACCTAGAAAAGAACGACGCAGCGGCGGAAGCAAAACACCCACCCACCGGCAAGTTCCTAGTCAAAGACTCAGGCAAAGGCAAATACGGCTCAGTGGACTACGCGACCATGAAAGAAAAATTTGGGGATGTGTTTTGGGTCGAGGTTCCGGGAGGGAAGTAGGTTTTAAACGCAGAGGCGCGGAGAGAATGCCGGGGGGAGCTTAACCGCAGAGGACGCAGAGAACGCAGAGGGGAATGCCCGGGGGACGGATCGCGCGATGTTTATTCAATGCGCGAAAGAACGAAAGCGCGAAATAGAATACTGGGAAAAATCCGGGGGGAGTTTAACCGCAGAGGACGCAGAGAGCGCAGAGGAATTTTGGGGGAGACGGATGGTGGATGTTCCCGCTATTTTCTTCTCTGTGGCTCAGCGCCTCTGTGAGAACATGCCGTGTGGGAACAACGCCCCGGGCGCCTAACTCCCGATCGTCGGGATGAGTCGCAGGCCGTTTGCGTCTCGTAGGTCGATTAGGTAGCCCGTGTCAAGGCCGTCGAATGACCCGTTCTTGGTCCGATGGTCCATCAGCCAGCGAATCTTCTGCCCCGCGGTCGCCTCTTCCGAACTCTCCATTCCTGGCGCGTGGCCGAAGTCGATGATCAGCCCCCGCGCGGCAATCAGCCGAAACAGAAACGGCCCCTTGGCCCGCCGATCGCCCTGCGAATCGGAAACCAGCTCGATCCGCTCGACGCCCCAGTGTTTGTAATGGTCTACGATCGCGCCTGCGATCAGCGCGGCCTGTTCCACGCGCGGGTCCCCCCACACCGCGCCCGCAGGCGCCGATAGACTCGCGTCCGCGATGCGAATGTGCGGATAGTGGGCCAGGTCCGTCAGCGAAAAATCAGTGGTCGGCAAAAGCACGCCGAATTCGTCGATCGGAAAGCACGCGACGCCTTCCTTCTCCGCCTGATGGTCGATGACTTCGACCATTGCCACCGGCTTGCGATACGTGAGGTCGACCCGCACCTTCGCCGGGTAGCGTTTCTCGACGCGGTTCACCTCCTTCACCCACGAGCAAAGCACAAACGCCCGGCTCGTCTTCTCCGCCAGTTCGGGATCGAGCAACGAGACGTGCGTGAGGTCGCCGCTTTCAATCGCCTCCCGCGCCACATCGCGGCGAATCCAATTCGGCTTCTGCGTCACCTCCCAGCGATCCGCGGTCAGCTCGTACTCTGGCCAATTCGCCAGCCGCGGAACGGTGTACTGATGAAACGCGTAGCTCAAGAGCGCGAGCACGGCCAGCACCGTCACGGGCCCGACAACTCCCATCCGCTTTCGCCATTCCCACGCGAGCGTGAAGGGCAGAAATATCCAGCCCAGCGAGTCCGAGTTTTTTACCGCCATGTCCAAAAGCCCTTTCGTGCGCGCGAACGCCTGCGCATATCACGTGCGCATACGATTGGCTTCGGACTTGGGCTCCAAGCGGCTTCAGCATGCGGCGCCGAAGCGATCTAACCACACCGGCAAAATCGTTACCGGCCGCGCGACCGCGCCTTTCGCTACCAGATTTGGATATTGCTCTCGAGCACAACGCCCAGGCGGTCTTCGACGCCCGACCGCAACAGCTCGATCAGCCGCAGCACATCGTCCGCCTTGCACCGCGGACTCGTGACAATGAAATTCGCGTTGCGATCGCTTACTTCGGCGTCGCCGACGCGGCTGCCGCGCAGCCCCGCTTCTTCGATCATCGACGCCGCCGACGCGCCGCTTGGATTCTTGAAGATGCAGCCCGCGTTCTGCGTCGCCGATGGCTGCCCGGCGGTTTTCGAAATCCAGGTCTTCTGCATCCGCCGCGTCAACTCCGGCGCCGCACCGCGCTCGAGCTTGAACGTCGCGTCGAGAATCACGAGTTCGTCGAGGCTGCTTTGCTGGTAGGCGAATCGGAGGTCATCGCCTTGCCGCGTGAGCACCTGCGCGCTTCGCGTGAGCACCGTCGCCGATGCGAGATGCTGCCCGATGTCCGCCGTCTCGGTGCCCGCGTTGATATGCAGGGCGCCGCCGACGGTTCCGGGAATTCCCACGAGCGTTTCGAGTCCCGCGAGGCCTTCGCCCACCGCGACCGAGATCAGGTGATGCAATTTCGCCGCGCCGCCTGCGGTGATGGAATCGCCTTGCACTTTGATCTGCGCAAAAGGCGCCGCCGCGAGATGAATGACCACGCCTTCGACGCCCGCATCGCGCACCAGAATATTCGAGCCGCCGCCGAGCAGCCGCACTGGCACTTCCTCATGCCGGCACCGCGCGACGAGGCCGACCAGTTCATCGACCGACGTCGGCTCGGCGAAATACTGCGCGGGCCCGCCGATCCGGAACCATGTGTGCGCCGAGAGAAGTTCGTTCTCGCGGATGATGTGCTCAAATCCCTGGACGTTCATCAATCACTTCCCCTGCACAAACGGCGGGCGTCGCCGCTTTGGACAGGGTAGTTTACCGCGAAAAACCGATTTTGGGGCTTGGGCAGGCGGTTCGATTTTTTGTCGCAATTAGCCAATCAGATTGAACTCGGGATTCTCGTGCAGGAGCAGCCATTTTTTCGTGGGAAGGCCGCCGCCGAATCCGACGAGCTTTCCGCTGGCGCCAATGACGCGATGGCACGGCACGATGATCGCGATTGGATTTTTTCCATTCGCGAGCCCCACCGCTCGCGGGCCGCTTGGCTTGCCGATGGCTTTGGCCACATCGAGATAGCTTTTGGTGGTTCCATAGGGAATCTTTTCGAGCTGTTTCCAAACCTTTTTCTGAAAGGCGGTTCCCTTCGGGCCCAGCGGCAAATCGAAATCCCGCAGCTTTCCCGCGAAATAGGCTTTGAGCTGCTTGAGGGCTTCGCCCATCACTCCCTTTTCCTTCGGCGCGGCGAACACGGAATCATCCTGCATGGGGCCGCCCAAGAAACGCAGTTCGCACAGCTCATCGTCCTCGGCGACGAGCGCGATTCGCCCAATCGGGCAAACGACTTCAACCTCAACTTGATTGGCTATCGCGAGCATCACGTCTTCCTTTTCTTCAAATGGAAATGGGTGTTCGGTTCGATTTGGTCTTACGCGGCTTTGCAGCGGCGTTCGCAGCGCTGTTCCAGAGCAGGATCGCTGCATAGGCGCGCCACGGACGCCACGATTGTGACATGGCTTCGAGTTCTTTGGGCGTGACACTTCCCGCGGCTTTGCAGAGCACGAGGTCGCCGCTTGGAAACGCGTCCGGCCACTGCAAGGATCGCATCGCGATGTAGTTCGCGGTCCACGGTCCGATTCCTGGCAGCGATACAAGTTCCTCCATGATCGTTTCCGGCGATGATGCCGCGCCCGAGTCGAGTTCGCGGTCTTGCCAATATTTCGCCAGCGCGATGAGCGACTCCGCGCGCACCTTCGTGAGTCCTAGCGAGGCGATTTCGCCGATCTTCGCTTCGGCAATGCGCTCCGCCGTTGGAGCAATGCAGGTGAGCGACGCGAATGGCGTCTTGATCGCCTGCCCGAACTTGCACGTAAATCGCCCGGCAATGGTCGTCGCCGCGGAAACGGAGATTCGCTGGCCGATGATTGCGCGTGCGGCGACTTCGAATCCAATCATCGCGCCGGGCAGTCTCGCGCCGGGGAATTTTTTCACGAGCGGCGCCATTCGCGAATCCGCGGCGAGCTGCGCCGCGATTTGATCGGGCCGGGCATCCAGATCGAACATCCGGCGAAGCTGTCCCAAGATTCGCGGCAGCGCTGGCGAGAGGCTATCCGCGAGCGTCACCCGCAGCGCGTTCTTCTCTGCGATCGGCGATACCGTTAGCCAGCCGCGATGCTTGCCGACCGCCAATGTCCGGCCGTAAATGTCGCCGTCCACAAACTCCGCGCCCTCCGCCGCCCGGTGTTTGAAAAAACGTAGCAGCCCCTGCCAATCGAGTGGCGGGCGATACGCCAGCGTCAACTTCAGCGCCGAATCATCGACACTTGCGCCGCTTGCCCGACGCATCGTCCCTGGTGTAAGCCGGTAATGCGTGCGAAACAGACTATTGAATCGCCGCACGCTCTCGAAACCGCTGCTAAATGCGACCTGCGTAATCGGCAGCCGAGTTTCGGCAAGAAGTTGTTTCGCCAAGAGCATCCGCCGAGTCTGGGCTAATTCAATCGGAGAAACGCCCAGTTCCTGCTGCATCGTCCGGCGAAGGTGCCGCGAACTGACGCCCAGTTCCTTAGCAAGCGATTCGAGGCTTTGGCCGTCTGTCAGTGCGCCTGCATCGATCCGCTGCGCCGCGCGGTGCGCGAGGTTTTTCATCGCATCGACTGGCGCATGTCCCGGGGCGAGTTCCGGCCGACACCGCAGGCACGGTCGAAAACCCGCCTTCTCCGCCTGGCTCGCCCGCTCATAAAACTTGAGCCGATGCCGGGCCGGCGGCCGCGCCGTGCAAACCGGCCGGCAATAGATGCCCGTCGAGGTGACGCCGATGAAAAAGAGCCCGTCAAAGCGCGGGTCGTGCGTCGCGAGCGCCTTCAGGCAGTTTTCGGAATTTATTTCCATGCGTGCAGTTTAGGAAATGCACGCAGGTCCGTCTGGCCATTTTCGGACATCGAAGTGAAATATTTTTCTGCGTCCGAAAATGGCTAGTGGCTAAGGCCCATCGGCTGCCTTGAGAGTATCGCCATCCCATTTCGCGTCGCCGATGTCGCCGCCGTCCAACTCTTCTCCGTCCTTCGCGAAAGACAGTTTTCCAGCGCCCAAGAAAAATGCGGCGGGAAGGGCCACTACGATCCAAAGCAGATTCAGCAGGCTAAAGCTTTCGGCAAGAGCATTTCTGCGCAGCGCGGTGGCCTCGCCGAATCGCACGCTTCGCTCGGTCGTCACGGCGGATAACTTGGCCCCCTCTTTGTCAACAATCTTGTTCCATTTCGCCGTCGCTTCCTCGACGACTTCAGGCGGAAAATCGGCAATCGACGTCGCCGTTTGCATCGACTTTCCATTCTTCCATTGCATCGGCGTGCCGGTGCGAATTCGCTTTTTCGCGAACGGGATCGCCTCGCGAACGAGCATCTGGTCATCGGTAAATTCGATCGTTTGCGCCAAAACCCGTTGTTTATGAGCTTCAGTTACCAGCGCGGTAGAAGAAAGCTTGCCAATCAGAATCGTCGCTGCTGCAATCAGAACCGCGAGGACGCCGTAATCGACGCCAACACTGGGTTTCGCAAATTGACGGACGCCAATTCCGACGGCGACTCCCACGACGATCGCGAAAATGCCGAGCTCTGCGCCGCCAAAAAACGCGATCAACGACCAGAGAACGAAGCAAGCTGCTCCGCCCGCGATGCCGCCGCCAATTGCCTTCGCATTGTCCATAAGAATCGCCGTCGCGCGAAATTACAGAGAGGTGTAACGCAACAAGGCACTTTATACTTCGCAAAGCCCCTGGCCGCAAATCGCCCGCCGACGTCGCGGGCCCTGCGGCAAACGATCTTTCAGCTATTTCTGCGGAAAAATTCCAAAGGTCACCAGTCGATCTGCGCCGGGAAGAACTCCCCGATCAGTTCTTGATAATACGGCGTCAAAGCCGCGACATCCGGTCGCACTGCCGTCTTGCTGTAGAGGTCATAAGGGTTGAAAGCGCGGACCCATTTCAGCATTTCTCGATCGTGGGCATCGGTCAGGTGTTCGTACTGCTCCTCTTTGTGCCACGGATAAAACGAGTGATACCGAATCATGTAGAGCGCCGGCTCGGGCAGATAATCTTTTACAACGTGGTACAGATACTCGTCATGCCCCCAGGACAGGTTCACTTTGCCGAGTCCACAATTCGGCACATAGACGCCGCAGGATGTCTGGTAGCGCGGATTCGCTGCGTCGGGATTGCCCTCAAAGAACTCGGCGAACACGATCTTGTCCGAATGGGCGCAGCCCACGGGAAACGTATCGCCCACCACCGCCCACTGCGGTTCACCGAACAGGCAGAGGATCTTTCCCAGGTCGTGAATCAGGCCCGTCAGAATGAACCACCGCGGATGCCCATCCCGGCGAATCGCCTCGGCCGTCTGCATCAAGTGCTCGATCTGACTCAGATCGGTATCCGGGTCGCTGTCATCGACCAGCGTATTGAGGAACTCCATCGCCTCCCAGATTCCCATTCGCCGCTTTTGCTTGGGTAAGTACTCGCCGCGTTTCTGGTTTACGAAGTCGAACGTCTGCTGCGTGTGGTTGAGCCGGTAAAATTCCTTCACGCTCGGCCGAGCCTCGGCGCGATAGTCGCGGTAGGCTGCCTTGGACTTGGCATCGGCGACCGGCGCGGGGTACCGGGCTGCGAGTGTTTCTTCCCAGTTGTCGATGTTTCCGGCGATATCAGGCACGTTCCACCTATTGTTCGTTACTATTGCTCGTTAGCTTTTTCCAAAAAGTCGGCCCCAAAAGCCGGGCGCCTTTTCATAGGGCCCGTCGCCCTGCGGTACTAGCATCATAAATTGCCGGCGCGAATGCATCGACTCCGTTTGACCCGGCCAAGTCTTGGCCAGCGAAATCAGCGCATCTTTTCCGACCTGCCAATCGCGGTTATCCAGCCGGCAGGTCGCGTCGAACCCGTCAGGCGTCCTCACCGCGTAACACTCAACCCAATGCAAACGCCGGCGAAGCGACTTGTTTTCTAGCGGCGCGCGGAGAGCCGACGAATAGTCGTCCATTGACGGCTTCTGTTCGCCTGTGTGTTCGCCGAGTTCGATCACAGGCCCCCGAATCAACTTCAGCCGCTCCCCACCATGCCCAGCGATCGATTCCTCTCCGTCTCCAGCAAGACAAGTATGCTGCCCGCGCCAAACCTGGAGCACCGGCAACACTCCCAGCACCCATTGGCCCATCGCGAGCCCACACGCGGCCTCGAGCCCCGCCGCGAATCCCACACAAGTAATCGTGATTTGCGCATCGACGTTCTGAAAAACCGCCGCCACCTCCGTAACGACCAGCGCCGCAGGCCCCCGCACCTGCTCTTGTAAGACTCGCACCCTCAGCACCGCGGCGAGGCTATCGACGAACAGGGCATTTGGCGCCGCCTGCACCGGATTTTGGTCTTTCAAGAGTTCAAGCAGTTTCGCAGCGGCGATTTCGGCGGTTGGCATGGGACGGGCTCGGCGGGGGTTCGGATGAGGCGATAGAAGTTATCGCGGGGCGGGGTGTTTCGGGAGGGCGATGCGGAGGGGTTTCGGGTTGCGAGGTTGCGGGCTCGCGCTCTCACGGCGGACGCAGCGGACGCACAAGCTGCGCGCAAGCTGGGATGGAAAGTTGGATGTGGTATTTCTTGGTTGCGCGCTCTCGGGGGTCGGTTTTGTTGGTTCTGGCGGCGCGGAAGCAACTGGATCGTTGGCAGCAGGGACGAGTTGCTGGCCTACTGGCCAAGCTGGCCGCGCTCGGGGTTAGTGGCCATTACTGGCCATCGGCAGCTTTAGTTGGCCAGTAACTGGCGCGGTTGCATGTGCAGGCGGTGTGCAATAAGTCCTTAATACTTTTAACGCAGGGGGCGCTGAGAGAGCAGGGAACGCAGAGGAAATGCGAGGGTTGGGGGCTGGGGGTGGATGGGGATTAGGAGGCGGCGGATTTGGTTCCTGGCTTGTTGGCCAACTGGCCAAGGTTGTCGCTCTCGGTCCATTTGGCGGAGGCGGTCTGACTGGCCAAGGTGGCCGGTAGTGGCCTGTGCTGGCTAGGTGGGGCTGGCCCGGCTTGGGCGCGACGCTTCGGTGCAGGCGTTTTTCGATTCATTATTCAATACTTTTTAACGCAGAGGTCGCAGGGATCGCGGAGGGGAAGTCAGGCGGGCGAGCTGATTTGCGGGGAGGCCGTTTTGGGGCGGAGTGCGGATTGATGCAGCCTGGTATTCACTGGATTGTCGAGCGCGATCAAAGTGCCCGTTCCGGTGAGGATGGAATGCAGGGATTCTCGGATTGCATGCCAGCTCGCACGTCAGCACTGGCATAGCCCATCGATATCTACACAAGTGAGCTAGCATTAGGGCGGTTTTTCGAGCGCCAGATTGGCCATGGCGCGAATTTGGTCGGGAGTGTATTCGTGAAGCAGATTCGTTGCGGCGAGGAGCGTCCAAAGTCCGGCTAATAGTGAGGGGAATGTCCATTGGACATGGCGTTTCATCTGTCGGCCGCTCAAGCGAACGAGGAGTTTCCTCATCGCGTCGGCTTGAGGGTTGTCTTGGCGAGCGAGGTTCCAGACGACGACGCACGCCATGCTCGCGACGAGCAAGCGACGCGCGATCGCGCTGGCGGATTCTTGGCGCCACTCTTCGACATGAACTCCCGCCGATTTGAGCAGGCTGAAGAACTTCTCGACGCTCCATCGCCAGTAGTACCAAAGCGCCAGCTTCGCCGCATCAATGGAAGGCGGTGCGTTGCTTAAGAGAAACCAGGTGGCGAGTCGCTTGCCTTTAGCGTCCCGAACTTCGCAGATTACTAAGCGCAACGGGAGCGGCTCGCCTGGGATCTTTTTTCGGTCGTTCGAATTAGGGCGATTTCGTTGCCCAACTCGCAGGAGCTTTACAGGAATCTCCGCCACGAATTGTTGCGCTTGCTGGTCGTGATAACGCACCTCGCGAACAAATTCAAAAGCGGCTTGTCTCCGCAATTTTCGCTGAAATTCCGAGCATTTCCGCTCCTGGCCATCGTGTTCTACCAGGCGATCATCGGCGCGAACCAGATAAAAGCGGCCCGGCCGCGAACTCCACTCTCGATAATGGGCGACACTGTCGGCTTCCGCATCGGCGAGATGAATGACGCACCGCCCCAGCTTCTGCCTTTCGGCAAACGCCATGGCGGGATCGAGTTCATCGAGCGGCGATAGTGGTTTGCGCACCTTGGCGAATCTCGAACAGTGCATCCCGTCTGCTGCTCGCAGGCTGATCGACAGCGGTGCAATGGGAAGCCCATCCCGATCGCTAATCGCCAAGGAGGTCAGTGCTTCGTAGGATTCCAGACGCCCGTGGCCACTTAGCGATAAACGATCTTTCTTGTTTGCATGCTTGGTGTAACTGAGCGGCGTCCAGTCATGAACGACAAGTACAAAGTCATCGCACGCTTGTGGAACGCTATCTCGTGCGGCAGCTAATAACGGCTCAGCCAAACCGCGGAGCGTGACACGAGGATTATTCAAGAAGCGAAATGCGGCCTGTGTCGCCGCGAACGATGCACCGACGCCAGGCGCATCATGAATTCCGGCGGCTAAATCGGTCGCTCCGCCTAAGTGCGATTCCACGAGTTTCAAGTAGCGATTCCGCAGCCGTGCCTCAAAAGGCGGAAGTGGTACATACCGCCATTGTTTCCAACGCTACTTTTATAGGCAACCAAACGTGCTAGCGGACTTGTGTAGATACCGATGGGCATAGCCAGTGGCACACCCAACAATGCCACTATGTTGACAGTTACACCCCGCCGGTAGGAGAATGCGAGGCAACGTTGTGTCGGTGCGGGTGACCCCTCACTGCATCGCAAACACGTGGAAGAGGTCGGCGGATTCGTCTTCGTCTTGGATGATGAGGTAACGGTCGTCGTCTGTGAACTTGGCGTTGCTCCAACTCTCTCGCGCTCGAAGTCCTCGCGGAAATAAGTGCTTGGAAACTCTTTTCGCCAGTGGTCCGATTGCCGCCAATTGACGATGGTGGACACTTAGGATTAGGTGTTCGACGATCGGAATACGTAAGTGTTCCGTGGCACCAGTTGCATTCGCATATTCGCTGTAATACCAGACGATCTTGCCCGAATTCGTGACTGCAACTTGCAACGGTCTCGAATTCTTTGACGAAGGAATTGCAAATGCTTCCTTCCGCCAACTAAGAGTATCCCATTTGTAAAACGACTCCACTTCTCCAGAACCGGGCGATGTTCGCGTGACAAGATAGCGACCGTTGTTGGAAATCGAGCGAACGTCTTTCGAGTAGGGAGGTGAGCCGAACGGCGGTCGCATTAGGAGGGGCGGCGATAGATCGAGCACGTCGATGCTGTCGGATGTCACCAAGTAATGGTGGTGAAGTAGGAGCTTCTCCGGTGAAATGGCCCAAAGTTCGTATTCATGTGGAAAGTCGATACTAACAGAGCAGACCGCGATTTCGTTCGGATCAATCTCTTCAATCGTACCGCGGATTCTTCGTTTTGACCCCATGCGGTTTGATGGTAGCGGATCACATGAGATCGGCACACTATCAATAGCACCATCGTGGGTCAGTTGAGTTTTCAAAAGACGTCGATTCGAGAACAGCGCAAAAAGATGCTTGCCATCGGGTGAAAAGTTCCACGCGCAAATTGTTGGCGCTTCCTGATAATCGCCATTTTGAGGAGGGTCTCGCTTGACCGTTTCATACACCATTGGCAATCGAATTGTACGAATAAGGTGGGGGTTCGGCTGAAGGAGGCACCAAGCGGCTCCGCCGATGAATGCCAGCGCACCAAGGAGGCGCGAGGCCAGTACGAAGTGAGCTAGCCAAGACTTCGGTTTATGAAAGCTCTTGCGGGCGACGCGAAGCAAATCGATGAGTGAACTCCACGTGCAAATAGCCAAGAGTGCCGGAATTCCCATCAAAATGGCAAGAATCAGTAATAGCGCAACCGTGTCATGCGGGGTTTCTATCGCCAACGAGTTTGGGAATTGAGTCATCACCATTTCGGCCAATGATCGGCGGCCGAATATCCTCACCCAGGGCGACAAATCAGATATTCCGTACAGTGCGCCAGCGTAGCCGATGATGAAAAGGCAAGGGACTGGTTGGTTTTTTCCCAGCCGAGTCGCGATCCACATTAAGATTGCGGCGGTTGAGACGGCGCCGATAACCCAGTAGCTTTCCCAGGCAAACCAGCCACCATACTTCCAGACATACATTGCGCCCGCAGCTGCGGCGGTTAGCTCGAAGAAGTCGAGTAGTCGGAAGCGGATGAGGTTTCTAAACAACGCAGTCTCCTGCGGGTTCAATATCCCAGGAGGCGCGGTGCGCGGCAAGAGAAAAGGGCAGTCGCGTCCTGCCGAAATCAGCCGTGTTCGACCCTCACTGCATCGCAAAGAGGTCGGCCACGGTCTAAGTTGAGTGCTGGTGTAGTTGAAGCTGCTGACTTTGTCGAGTGTGATCCATTGCTACAAGGTTGACTGTGTAATCAACGTCCGGGATTAGAAAACGCCTTTCTTATATGGCTTCAGAGGAGCTCCTTCAATTTGACGCGCCGAGTCAAATTCGGCTCTTTTGATAAAGGGCCACACATCCCAGTCGCCTACACGCTGAAACTCCGCGTGCATTTCTCGAATGGCCGCGGGCGTCCAGAACTGTATCCAGATGGAACCTATGGCAAGCACGAGCCCCAACATCGCAAGTGCAATTCCATAACTAGGGTCAATAAATCCGACTAGCGCAGTCAGTACTCCGAACGCAATTCCTAAATAGAATGCTGCAGTCTGAAGTACTCTCCACAATAAGTTGTCAGGCCATGGAGGCCAGTTGTATTCGTTCTCGTGACGCAGGAAGAGAATGCATCTGGCGGCACGAGCTTTGGTGTTCTTATTAACCGTATGCCATCCTCGCAAGCGGTATGCTCCGACGCCGCTGCTATAGAGTCCATACCCAAAACTGCTGATGGCATGGATCGCTCGATCGTTGCTCGCTTCGTATTGCTCGAAGTAACAGTCGTCAAAATCTTCGGTGCTCATCCGCCCTGTTACGAGCCGCCTCAAATCGATCGCGAGCGACTTGCGCAATTCTCGATCGATCATTGTGGACATTCTCACGAAGGAGGTTGCAGTCAATTCTATTACGAGAATTCTCGCTCCGTTGGTGGCCGCCTGCCAAATTGTGGGATCACCGCTAGAGACTGAATGTGATAGTCCGGCGCATTGGTTTGGGTGCTCCCCCCTCACGGCATCGCAAACACATGGAAGGATTGATCTCGCCTGGTGGTTGTGTCAAAAGCTCGCTAAAGGTCGCACTAGATAGTCGGGCCTTGTCGCACGTTCACGCTGGCACTGGCCGCGCCACCTGCCCGCTTGGTTCAGGATTCTGTCACTTTGCAATTCGGAAGCGCTCTGCTTAGGTCGTCGATCAGCGTCGATTGCTCTTCGCCTGCTGGGCCGAGTCGAAGCGACTTGAGATTTTTTAGCGATTTCAAGTGCGGGACACTATCCGCGTCCAAGTAAGTATGCCGGAGCGATAAATGTTCAAGATTGCGAAGTCTTGCCAGTGCTGCGAAGGACTGCGTATTGATGTCGCAACTATAGAACTTAAGCGACCGCAGCGGAGATTCGTCGCAGAACTCCACGAACACCTTCGGGTCCTTTATGTGAAGTGCGGTAACCGAGAGTTCCTGCAATTGCTCACAGCGGTTGAGGTTGAGCAGAACGCTTCCAAAGGCTGCCTGGAACTCGGCGTATTGATGAGGCGACATGCGAGTGATTCCCTTGGTTCCATGATAAAAATCCCAATCCGGGCCCTCCAAGATCACTCTATTTATTTTGGGGGCATCGAATAGCGATTTCATGTCCCTAGCAATCTGCGGATCTAATTCGTCTAAGCTCAGGCACAGGCCCTGAAGGTTTGGGAGCTTTGACAACTGCTTGGAAAAGGCACCACCGCGAAGACACTTACAACGCAAGTGCAGGTATTCGAGAGTAGTAGCGTTTTCGAGCGGGTCCCAAGTAGCGATTTCTTCCGGGTCCGTCACGGTTCCAAAGAAACTGAGGCTGTTCAGACTGTGGGCCCGAAAGCAACGTCGCAGCGCCTTCGAGGAGATCGATCCGTAGATCTTGATTTGCCCCACATCAAATACCTTCTCGATTTGTGAGGCAAACTCGGGACTGTCAACGAAATCGTTTATGGTCACGCAATCGATCTTCCTGCCATATTCTGGATGCACCCATCCTTGTACTTGTGCGGTCCACCAAGAAGGCCTTGTCTCTGGCGCAAATTCGACGCGGTAGCAATGTCCGTTGAAGAGTTCGGGAAAATCGACACTTTTGGCGACCAATGCTCGTTGCGCTTCGCCGCGATCTCGTACTTCTTGAATCCAACGCGCCGCGAAGCCCAAGGCAATGCCGACGATGACCAGGACCAAGAGGCCTGTGCGGAGTGAGAATCGCAGGGCGAACCACTTGCTTGTACGATTAGACATTGGCTTATTTAAGACACAACCAGGCTCTTGGCTGAAGCTAATTCAATGATAGTCCCCGGCAGAGCCGTACATGATGGTGGGAATGGGCGATAATCGTTACGAACGACAGCAGGACTCGGAGGGCGAAGCGGGGCGCATTGGGGATAATTCGCATTGGCAGGCTGAATCCACTTAGTCGTAGTTGACCATCAGCGGGTTTGTGGAGTCAAACGGAATCGGGGCTCTAGTTCGCCCGGACCGGGCCGGGGCGCGCAGTGCGTACGGGGAGAATGAATAACCAACGTGGGTGTGATTTCTAAGTGCTTAGGAAATTGGGGTTTTCATCTTAGAGCAGCATCGAATATGGAGAATTGCTGAATCCGCGCGGTTTGGCCAACCGCAGTCACCTTTTCTTCCGCCGATAGCAAAGTGGCATCAGTAGCGCCGGCGCGAGGGAAATGACCCCTACTGCAATGTTCGCGATCAGCAGGTTCCCCATGTACCATTTCATCAGCCACGCCGCGGGCTCTTGGGCGACTAGCGCTTTCGCCGCATCGGTATTCGCTTCCTTGGCAATTGCCGCGCCGCCGACCGCTGCGTCGCGGGCAAAGGCGGCGCCGCCCATCGCGGTGTGATAGGCAATCGCGCCGCCGCCTGCGGCCGAGTTGAAGGCTAATGCGAATCCACCGAGCGCGTCGTAGCCAATCGCGCCGCCGCCCAGCGCGAGGGCGCCGAGTGCGAAGCCGCCGATGGAAACGGCGCCGAGCGAAAACCCGCCAATGGCCACGCCTCCCACCGCAAAGCCGCCAATCGCGATGAGCCCTTTCGCCATGCCGCCGAAGGCGAAGAGCAATCCCGTCGCGCGGTCGCCGATCGCGATCCAACCAAAGGCTGGGCGCGTTGGCGTGGGAATTTCGCCTTGAAAGGTCGGGTCGGCGAATTGAATGTCGATCAGGGGAACGTTCAGGAACCGCGCGGCGCTCGTATAGCGACGACCTTCCATCTGCGTGTATCCGCTGGCTTCGAGCCGTTTGCGGAGCGGCGAGTTGTTCGGATCGTCCTTGGGCGAGTGGGCCGCGCGGATTGCGTTCAACTGCCGTTGCATCCCGATCGAGGCGGCAATGATCCAGCCCGTGAACAGGATGCTCCCGAGCATGCAGACGATCGTGTAGATGATCCAGCCGTTCGCGATGAAAATCAGCGGCGTGGCGGCGAGGATCGCGAATGTGAACAAAATGCTCACGAAAAACGCACGGCGGCCCGCTTTCTGCATGAATTCGCGTTCCGTCATCGTCGGCGCGAGCTGCGCGGGGAGCCAGGTTCCCAGCCATGCGCCGCCGAGGCCCACGCCCGCGCCTGCGAGGCCTCCGGCGACGCCGGTCATGGCCCCGCCCGTGATGGCGGCTTTGGCGGCGGTTGCGGCGATGCCGCTCGCCGCGCCTTTGGCGATCGCGGGGGTGAGGGATGCCGCGCTGGCGGTGCTCGTCGCTTTGAGCGCGGCGGAGAGGGCGGCGACTCCCGTCATGATTCGCAGGGTGAGCGCGCGGCCCGGTTTGCTCTTCTTCAAAACGCCTTCGACGGTTTCGGCGAGGTTTTCGCGGAGCATATCGCGCCCGCGGCTGAGGCGCTGCTTCGCGGCGTCGTAATTGATGTCGAGCGCGGCGGCGACTTCGGCGATCGAGTGATCTTCGCGGTAGAAGAGAATGAGCGGCTCGCGATAGTTTTCGGGAATCGCTTCGAGCGTGCGCCAGACGAGTGTGCTTTCCTCCTCGCTGATCGATTGCAGGACCGGATCGGGCTCGTGCGAGGCGTGATCGGTGGTGAAGAGGTCTTCGTGCGTGCGTTCGCGAAAGCGCGAGCGCTGGTGGGCGTGCGCGAGGTTGCGGGCGATGCCGCAGAGCCATGCCGCGAGGCGCTCGGGATCGCGGAGGTCGTTGCGCCCGCGCCAGGCTTGCCAGAACGTTTCTTGCGTGATGTCCTGGCAGGCGGCGAAGTCGCCGAGGATCCCGTACGCGACGGCGGAGACTGCGTTTTGATAGCGCTCGACGACGCGCTCGAACTCTTGCGTGTCGCCGTCCACGATTTTCCGCCAGGCTCGGGCGTCGAGTTGAGCTTGGTAAGTGGTCTCCATCGCGGCGGCTCCTGGGCGTCTATTTTGATCCGTCCTCAGGAGATAGTGGCGATTGGCGGGCGGGTGGTGACAAAAATCGCGCAAGTTATTCGGCTAAAGCATCTTCGGGCGTGTCTTCCGAATCGGCTTCGGGCGTTTCGTCGAGGGCCGTGACGCGGGTGTAGCTCCAGACCGGCGGCGTGATGAAGGCGGCGGCGATGGCCAAGATGGCGAGGTAAAAGCCGGCGGTCGCCCAGCGGTTTTCGATCCAGCCGTACGCGAGCAGCAGCACGGTCGCGATCAAAAGCGAGACAAAAAAGATCGGCCGCAGCGGGTGCGAGCGCCGAGCGGGGGCGGGCATGGGCGATTTTCCGAGTCGATGAGCGCGAAAAGTGCTGTATTTGCGAGCGGCGCCACAATGATAGGATGGCGGCGGAAATCGAAATAGGGTGAAAAGACTTTAACCCGCGGAGCGGCTACAGGGCGCGCCGATTAGACGATGCCAGGGACGATGCCGGAGACAATGCTGCAGACGATGCAAGAAACGGCGGCGCCGAAGCCGCGGAGTTTTTTTCTCGCGAGGGTGCGGCGCGTGTTGTATCTGGCGATCGGCTTGTACGTGGGGATTTGCATGCTGCTGATGTGGCTCGAAAACTCGATGCTCTATCCTGCGCCGCGGGGTAACTATGGGCCGTATAAGGAGCGCGACGCTTTCGGCGCCGAGGATGTCGACTTGACCGCGGCGGACGGAACGAAGTTACACGCGTGGTACTTGCCGCATCGGTATCAGAAGCGGGTGATGCTGCTGGCGCATGGCAACGGCGAGAACGTGGCGACGGCCGCGGATGAGGCGGCCTGGCTGCATGACGAGTTCGATGCGTCGGTGCTGGTGTTCGACTATCGCGGGTATGGCAAAAGCCAAGGGGAGCCGAGCGAGCAGGGCCTTTATCAGGATGGGGATGCGGCGATGCAGTGGCTCGCGAAGCGCGCAGGCGTGAAGCCGGGCGAGATCTATCTGGTCGGGCGGTCGCTGGGAACCGGCGTGATGGTTGACGTGGGCGTGAAGCATCAGGCGAAGGGGTTAATCTTGATCAGCCCGTTTGCGGAGATGCCCGATGCGGCGGCGAATCGATTTTGGTTTGTGCCGGTGCGGCTTTTGATGCGCAATCGCTATCCGTCGGTGAAGAAAATTCCGAAGTTCAAAGGGGCAACCTTCGTCGTGCATGGCGACCGGGATGACCTGGTGCCGCAGTGGTCGGGAACTCGGCTGTTTGCGGCGGCGCCGGAGCCGAAGGCGTTTGTATCGATCCCCGGCGCGGGGCATAACGATATTGATTTATCGCAATGCGAGAAGAACCTGAGGGCGTTTTTGGAGCAGGTGGAGAAGTAGGCGCTGGAAATGGGACGAGGCAATTCGGCGCGAAGCAGCGGAGTTTGTAATGCCAGAGAATGCCAACGCGGAGCAGGCAGTGAAACCGACGGGGCCGCGGCCGGGGGGAAAGGAAGATGTTGCGCGGGCGATTGAGTTTTTGATGAACTTTGTGATTCGGTGGACGCTGTTTTTCTTCTTCGGGGTGTTTGGGCTGTTGGCGTTGGCGGCCTGGCTGCGAGGCTGGGCCTGGTGGGTGCTGATTCCGGCTGCGGCGCTTGCGGTGGTTTGCTTTGTGCTTGGCTGGTCGACCAAGCCGCGGGGGAAATTTGCATCCGATGCACATGGGCCGATGATCATCGTTCCCCGGTCGTCCGGTGAGTCAACGGCGAAAGAACCGAAGTGATCGGATCGCGGCTTATGATTCGCCGCCGCTGTCGATGTTGACGGAGTCGATCAAGATTCTCAGCTCGTGATGCTCATGCTGGAGGATGTTGGCGATGAGCCTGCGGAGCTCTTTCATCAGAGCGTGTAAGGAGTGGTCGCTGGGTGAGTGACGATCTTCGAGCGCGAGGACCAGTCGATGTGCTTCGCTGAGGATTGCATCGCGTTCTGCTTCGATGCGATGCGCTTCGTGCGTGAGTTCCGGGTGAATTGCAACGATGATCTCGAGCAGGCCGCTATTTTGTTCGATCTTGAAGAGGCGGCGGAGGTGTTCTTCGAGAAACTCGACGCTCTGCGTGATATGAACGTGAGCATCACCGCCTAGCGGGCGATGGAGGACGACGTTCAGTTCGTGGACCACGCCCTCTACAGCATGCGTTTCCGTGATCGTCTCGCGAGTTGTCGCCATTGGCATTCTCCTTGTCGGGCCCGCGATCTGAGGCAAGCGGAACGCGCCGGAGAAAGGCTGGTCCTATTTTCATTGTCTGGGGCGGACGACGGGGGTCAAATTAATTGTCTGTTGTGGTGATACGGCAAAGTGAATGCACATGCCACTGCTGCGCTATGACATTCCGCTGGGACATTCCGCTGGGTTGTGCAAACCGTGCCTCTCGGCGCTAATTGCACACATCAACGGCGATTGATACGATCGGTTGGTTGAATCGCCTCAATTCCGCTGAGTTTTGTCGATGCTGACGCTCCTTGACTCCGACAGACGCTATGGCCGCCGCGAGATGCTGCGGGTTGGGGCCGGTCTATTCGGAGCGGGCGCGCTGGGCGTTGTAAATGGGTTTGGGAGCAAGGCGTTTGCAGCGGCGAATGGGTTGCCGATTACGGATAAGTCGGTGATTTTGCTCTTCTTGCATGGCGGGCCGAGTCAGATCGAGACTTTTGACCCGAAGATGAGTGCGCCTGCGGGGATTCAGTCGGTGACCGGGGAGATTGCGACAGCGATTCCTGGCGTGACGTTTGGTTCGTCGTTTCCGCTACTCGCCAATCGCGCCGACCGGCTGAGCATTGTGCGGTCGTTTGTGCCCGGTGATGGCAATCACGACATCAAGCCCGTGGTTTGCAAAGATACTGGCGGAGCGAATATTGGGTCACACTATGCGCGCGTGGCGGGCGGCAATCGGCCAGGAAGCGGCATGCCGACCAATGCGATGCTCTTTCCGCAAGCGGTCGACGCGACGACTGGGCCAGGAATCGCGAATTTTGGAGATTTTCAGTCAGCCGGTTCGCTAGGGAGCGGCATGAAGCCGTTTGTTCCGGGTGCGGGCGGCGACTTGCAGAAGAATCTCGAACTGCGGATTGGCGTCGATCACTTGGGCGATCGACGATCGCTCTTGTCGCAACTCGATCGCGAACGGTTCGCTCGGGAAAAGCTGGAGAAAATCTCGGCGATCGATCCACTGCGCGAACAAGCCTATAGCACGCTGCTGGGCGGCGTGGCGGGCGCATTTGACTTGTCGAAGGAAGATCCGAAGCTCGTCGCCCGCTATGACACGGCGCCGCTGGTGCGGCCTGATCAAATCAATCGGAAATGGAACAACTACAACCACTACGTCGACAACGCGAAGTCGCTGGGGAAGCTTTTGCTGCTCGCGCGGCGACTGTGCGAAGCCGGATGCGGGTTTGTGACGGTGACGACGAGTTTCGTTTGGGACATGCACGCGGACGTGAACAACGCAACGGTCGAGGAGGGAATGAGCTATATGGCGCCGCCGCTCGATCATGCGCTGGCGGCGTTTTTGGATGATGTCGCGGCGCGCGGACTCTCCGAAAAGATATTGCTGGTTGCGACCGGCGAGATGGGACGCAGTCCGCGAGTGAATAACCAGGGAGGCCGGGATCACTGGGGCGACTTGGGGCCGCTCCTCTTGGCGGGCGGCGGGCTGAAGATGGGGCAGGTGATTGGGCAGTCGAATCGTGATGCGTCTGCGCCTGCTTCGGAACCGGTGCGGATCAAGAGTTTGGTGGCGACGATGCTGCAGCGCTTGATCGACCCGACGGAACTGCGGCTCGATACGAGTATTCCAAGAGAAGTGCTTGCTGCGGCTTCGGCGGAACCGATTATGGGGCTTTGATCTTTTCCGCCTCCGCCTTGAGCGCGCTTAGTTCCTTGCGGACAACTTCGTCATCTGGATTGAGCTGCAAATAGGCCTCGAGATCGACGCGGCGGGCCGCGATCTGGCGGTTCCTATTGGTCGAGTCATAGATGTTATTGGCGGAGTCGACATCGCCGCTCATATAGTCGGCGATCGCGAGATCGGATTGCTCGCTTGGCGGAAGTTTCTCAAGCCCCGCCGCGCGAAAGTGCTTAGCAGCCTCAGCGTATTCTCCCAGCTCGAGTTCGCAATGGCCTAACTCGATCAGCGCATTTTGGAATTGAGGCAGCTCACGCTCATCGGCTCGCGTGAAATGGGAATCGACTGCCGGGGCGAGAAGCTCCTTCGCTTGCTTCACGGCCCCCAGTTGGCGGTGGCAATGAGCAAATTTGAGCAGCGTCGAAAACGAGTCGTCGCCTTGGGAAATGATCACGCGCAGCTGGCTGAGCGCTTCGTCAAATTGCTGTTGGGCCAACAGGCTATCGATGCGGCGGAGGCGGGCGGGTTGATGATCGGGATGCGCTTCGGAGAACTTGGTAAGTCGGGTGATCGCGTCGCGCCGGTCGCCGAGAAACCCGGCGGTCAAAGCCTCGACATATTCGACTTGCGGATTGGAGGGTTCATCGCGCTTCCAAGCATCTAAGATGCTGCGAATGTTGTATTGGTCGCGGCGAACCGCCACTCCCAGGGCAAAAGTCTCGGCGACTTCGCTGGAGGGAACTCCTTCTTCCAGCAATTGAACCATCAGCGGCTGAAAAGGCTCTGGAAAATTACCTTGCTGAACCTGACCCAGCTGGAATTCACGAATTACCGCGGGATTGTTAGGGCGGTTCGCGAACGGCTGCATGAGCGCTGTCCAGAATTCGAGGTCGCCTGCGAAGCGCGCCGCGCGGGCGCGAACCAGCCTGAGATCGCTTTTCCAAGGGCAGACCCATCTTGCGGCTTGCGACCAGCGAATCGCCTTCGACAGATTTCGGCGGTGGAAAGCGTTTTCGGCGATGGAATCGAGAACCAGGCCGGTGAGTAGCCAGGCAATCGCCGCCAATCCCGCGACGATGGCGACTTTTGTAATCCTTGAAAAACGGCGACGCGACGCGGCGCCGCTCACTCTGGTTTCGTTCACCTCCTGAGATGTCCTTCGGACGATGGGCTTTGGTCGCTTCGATTTACTTTTCGACATGAATCATCCGCTCGGCGATGTTGGGCCGTTTTGCTTATTCATTGTAATCGCTGAGAGTGAACTTGGGCTTTGGCAAAAGTCGTTGCGCATACTCGGTCCGAGCGCCGCAAGGGCCGGAGATGTTATGATAGATATTCGATTGGCGTGTTCGCGTAGTTGGAGGGGGTTGCTTGCGCGGTCGATTCATTCGGGTTCGCTATTTGGGAAGCCTTCTGCTTGTTGGCGGACTTCTTTGCACAGGCTGCCAGAAGGAAGGGCCTGCTACCCCCGTCGACGCGCCGGTGACGCCGGTGGTGCTGAGCGAGAACTCGGAGAAGCGCGTGGTGGCATTCTGCTCGGCTTGCCATGTGATGCCTCCGGCAGGAAGTTTTCCGCGCGCGGCCTGGCGGCATGAAGTGATGCGGGGCTATGGCTTCTACGCCAAGTCGGGTCGAAAAGACCTTGATCCTCCTCCGCCGACGGAGGCGATCGAGTACTTTCGGAGCCGTGCGCCTGAGGCGCTCGATTTAAGCTCAAAAATTTCTGACAGCGAGACGCCGATTCGCTTTGAAATCGAGACCATGGTAAGAGAGCCGGGGCGCGATTTGACGGCGCCGGGACTGGCGCACGTGGCGTTTGAGACCATGTTCGACGATGTCAAGCCGAACGTCTATGCGATTGATATGCGGCGCGGTGAATTGCTGCGACTGAAACGAGGAAAACAGAACATTTGGGAGCCGAAGTTTCAGGGGCTGCGCAATCCGTGCCACTTCGAGTCGTGCGATTTGGATGGCGACGGGGTACGAGACGCTTTGGTCGCCGATTTGGGAAGCTACAAGCCCGAGGAGCATGCGTATGGCCGCGTGCTATGGCTGCGCGGAAAGCGTGAAGGGGGTGCGGAAGTCAGCGAGTTGATGAAGGATATTGGACGCATCGCTGACGTGAGGCCAGCGGATTTCAATTCCGATGGAAAGCTCGATCTGGTCGTCGCCGAGTTCGGAATGCTAAAAACCGGCAGCGTCTGGCTGCTGACGCGAACGGATTCCGGGGAGGAGAGTCGGCCAGAGTTTTCGCAAAAGAGGCTTTTACATTTGCCCGGCGCGAGCCACGTTCCCACGGGTGACTTTGACGGCGATGGAAAAACTGATTTCATCGCCTTCTTGAGCCAGGAGCATGAGCGGGTATTCCTGTTTCGCAATCAGGGCGATGGAGAGTTTGAACAGAAGCTGCTTTGGCAAGCGCCGGATCCGGCGTACGGAATGAGCGGCGTCGAACCGGCCGACCTCGATGGAGACGGCGATCTGGATTTATTGTTCACCAGCGGCGATACGTTCGATGGTCCCTATCTGAAGCCATCCCATGGAATTCATTGGCTTGAGAATGAGGGTGGGAAGGGTTTCACCTATCATCGGATCGCGCACCTACTTGGCGCCTACTCGGCAAAGGCGGGCGATCTCGATGGAGACGGCGATTTGGATATCGTCGCATCGTGCTGGGCGCCGACGCCGAACGATCTCGACAATTCCAAATTGCCGGCAATTGTGTGCGGGTTGCAAACCTCTAAGGGGCAATTCGAGATGTCAGTGCTGCATCACGGCGCACTCAACTATGTCGCGCTGGCGATGGGGGACGTGGATGCGGATGGCGATTTGGATGTGATCGCTGGGACGCATGTGCTTATGTCTCAGAATCCTTTGGACTGTGGAATGATCTTTCTGAATCAAGGGCTCAAAGCCGGGTCGAAGCGGTGAGAATGGCAAGCTAATCCCATTTTCCTTCCGAGTAGATGATTAGCCCATCGATATGAAGGCGCAGCCCGCCGAGGAAGAAGAGCCAAGCGGTTTTCACTTCGATCAGAGCAGTGATGGGACCACTTTGGGTGGGAATCGCGAAATCGATCCGCGGCGTGTAGGGGAGGCCCCAGTTGGAGGCTCGCGCTACGACGATGCGATCGACTAGCACACGCTCGTAGCCGAGGCAGAGGCCGTCGTATTCGATGATGGCTGGCGTAGGGCCCGAGACGCACAGTCGACGGTAGGCGAGGTTTCGCGAGGTGAGACGAACGGAGTACGTGGGCGCGTAGTTGGCCTCGGCGGTGGAGTCGGTTAGCGGAGACTGGTAAGGATTGGTGGACACGGCGCGCAAAGTGGAGAGGGCGAATTGTTCGGCGACGCGTGCTATTTGCCTTGATCTAATTTTTCGAGTTCACGGCGTGCTTTTTCATCGTCCGGGTTGAGGAGCAAATAGACTTCGAGGTCGGCACGGCGACTTTGGATTTGGCGACTCTGGTTGATGGAACCATAAATCGCATCGGCCGTTTCTGGTTTGCCGCTGAGATAATCGGCCAACGCCAGGTCGGTTTGCTCCGAAGGTGAAAGACGCTCGATGCCAGCTGCACGAAGTGTCTTTGCGGCGGCAGCGTATTCTCCCAGTTCGACTTGGCACTGGGCGAGTTCTCGCAGGGCGCCTTCCCGTGCATTCTCCGTTGCGAGCGGAGCGACGAGGGAACTCGCTTTTTCGACATCGCCCAAGAGCCGATGACAGCGGGCGAGTTTTATGATCGTTCCTGGCGAATCGTCTCCTTGATTAACCAGCGTGCTTAGTTCGTTAAGCGCGGCTTCGTAGCGCCGATCGGCGAGGTGGATGTTGGCGAGCCGCAGCCGCGCCGGTTGATGCTGAGGATTGGCGGCGGAGAATTTGACGAGGCGAGTAATCGCTTCGCGGCGATTGTCGAGCGACTCTTCGAAGACGGCCTCGACATATTCGACTTCGGGATTCTGCGGTTCGTCGCGCTTCCAAGCATCGAGGATCGCGCGGGCGTTTTCTCGCTGCTGTTTCGCAAGGAGGCCTAGGACGAAGGTCTCAGCAACCTCGCTCGCTGGCGACGCGTCGAGCATTTTCCCCATCAGGGCGTGAAAATCTTCGGGGAAATCGCCGAGCTGGATTTTGCCAAACTGAAGCTCGCGAGCGATGGATGAATCTGCAGTTTGGCTTGCCAGCGGTTTCATTTGCGCCGACCAGGCGTCGAGGTCGCCCGAGAGACGTGATGCACGGGCGCGGATCAGCTTTAGGTCGCCGTCCCAAGGTCGCACCCAAGCGGTGATGCTCGCCCAACGAATCGCCTTGGTCAGGTTGCGGCTCGTCATCGCGCTTTGGACGATGATTTCGAGAATGATGCCGGTCAGAAGCCAGCCGATCGCGAACAGACCAACCACGATCAGGAGACGCGTAATCGGGGAAAACCGGCGTCGCGGCTTGTCGGCTGCGCCCGCGGAGTCGTTTGCGAGCTTTTTGGATTTTGGACTGGGTTTTGGCATCGTCGTGTCACGAAGGCGGAAAGGAGCATTGTAACTGGACTGGCCGCATTGGAACTCACGGATTTCCTAAGAGCCGACGATGAGGTGCAATGCTATGATGAGTGTTTATTCCTCGTCTGAAACGCGGGTTTTTGATTGAACGGCGGCGTGTTAGCTCGAGAGGCTGCGTGGGTGCTTCTAGTGGCCTGCGGCCTGTTTTTGGGTTGCAATGCGCAAGCTGACCTCAGTCCTTTACGCGCGACGGTAACGCAAGTATCGCTCAGCGAGAATTCGGAAAAGCGAGTCGTGAGTTTTTGCTCGGCGTGCCATCTCATGCCTCTGGCGGAGAGCTTTCCGCGCGATGCGTGGCACCATGAGGTGATGCGGGGATATGAGTTTTACGCAAAGAGCGGGCGAAAAGATCTCGATCCGCCGTCGCCAAAAGAAGCGATTGAGTACTTTCGCCAGCGTGCGCCGGAGCAGCTCGATCTCAAGGCGATGATGGTTGGTGGCCAAGGAAAGCCCCCGGAATTCAAAGTAGAGGAGATTTCGCGAACTCTGACCAACGATCCCGTGCCGCCAGGATTTGCGTTTATGTCATCGGGTGGATTGCTAGAAGACTCGAAACGAGATTTTTTTGCGATCGACATGCGGCGCGGCGAGATACTCCAACTGGTGCGCGGGAAGGAAAACGTTTGGGCGCCGAAGTATCGGGGGCTTAGGAATCCCTGTCACTTCGAGTCGACCGATTTGGATGGCGATGGGAAGCGAGATGCAGTGCTTGCCGACCTGGGGAGCTACAATCCGGAAGATCATGCCTTTGGGCGCGTTCTTTGGATGCACCCTCGCGGAGAGGGTGTCGCCGTCGATGAACTGATGACCGACGTCGGCCGTGTCGCGGATGCGCGCCCAGCCGACTTCGACGGAAATGGCAAGCTCGACCTGGTGGTGGCCGAATTCGGCTGGCAGAAGATGGGTGGTGTTTGGGTGCTGAGCCAAACCGGCCTCGATAAGAAAAACCGGCCCGAGTTTTCAAAGAAGAAAGTTCTCGACTTGCACGGAACAAGTCATGTTCCGGTCGGGGACTTTGACGGCGATGGAAAACTCGATTTCATTGCGCTGATCAGCCAAGAATATGAGCGCATTGTGCTCTTTCGAAATTCAGGCAGCGGCGACTTTGAACAAAAAGCGCTTTGGCAGGCGCCTGATCCGGCGTTTGGGCTCAGCGGGGTCGACGCCGTTGATTTGGACAAGGATGGCGATCTCGACTTGCTCTTTACCAGCGGCGATACGTTCGACAGCCCGTATCTGAAGCCATCGCATGGGATTCACTGGCTTGAGAATAAGGGGGCCAACGAGTTCGCCTATCATCGGATTGCACCCTTATTGGCTGCGTATTCGGCGCGGGCCGGTGACCTCGATGGGGATGGCGATCTCGACATCGTTGCCTCGTGCTGGGCGCCGCGCGAAATGCCGAGCGGAATCGATCCTGCAAAGCTGCCAGCCATTGTCTGCGGTCTGCAAACGTCCACAGGGCAGTTTGAAATGTCCGTGCTGCATCGCGGTTCGCCGATTTATGTCGCGCTAACCATCGGAGATGTGGATGAAGATGGCGATCTCGATTTGGCCGTCGGCTCCCATTTGGTGAATTTGCGAAATTCGCAAAGTGGAGGTCTTCTGTTTCTCAATCAATCCGCGAAAAAGTCGAAGCAAGAATCGACAAGGAACGTTGACAAGTAGCTGATAGAATATTCCCAGCGACTAGCGAGCCGCTAAGGAAGTGCTTTTTTTGGAGCAAGTATCACGTGGCGTTGTCAAAGCTTGGACCGTATCGCATCGACAAAACGCTTGGCCGCGGCGGGATGGGGACCGTCTACAAGGGCGTTGAGGAGGCGACGGGCCGCGTGGTCGCCGTCAAAGTGCTCAACGCCGGGCTCGCGGACGATTCCAGTTTTCGCATTCGTTTTGAATCAGAAGTCGAGACGCTCAAGAAACTCACCCATCCCAATATCGTGCAGCTCCTCGCGTGGGGAGAAGATGAAGGAAGCCTGTTTTACTCGATGGAGTTTGTCGAAGGCCGTAACCTGCAGGACTTGCTCCATAGCGGTGAGAAGTATGACTGGCGACAGGTGATTCGTATTGGGCTCGAGGTCGCCTCGGCGCTCAAGCACGCGCATGACAATGGCATTGTCCATCGCGATCTCAAGCCGGCGAATTTGATGCGCGATTCGGCGAACGTCATTAAGCTTACTGATTTTGGAATCGCCAAGCTCTTTGGTGCGACGCATGTGACCGCCGATGGCGGCGTGATGGGTACCGCGGACTACATGGCGCCGGAGCAAGCCGATGGGAAAACCGTCACGGCGCGTACCGATCTCTATAGCCTCGGCTGCGTGATGTACGCCCTGCTCGCGAAGAAACCGCCGTTTCACGGTCGATCGCTACCCGAGACCATTCACGCGGTGAAATTTGCCGATGCCACGCCGCTTCGCCGCCTGAACTCCGACGTACCGCCAGAACTCGAGTCGGTCATCATGCAATTGCTGGACAAAGATCCGCAGAAGCGGATGGCGACGGCGGTGGTGCTCTCGAATCGGCTCAAGGAAGTTTGGACCAACATTAAGGAAGGCGAATCTCAGAAACCCGAGAGCGGCAAGACCGTCGTCCGAACTCGCCCGGTAACCGGTAGCGGATCGCGCGCCACGATCGCTGCGGATGCGGATCCCAATTCGGCGACGGCGATTCATGCAACGGGTTTTGACGTCAATGCGCCCGCAGGCGCAACGCACCAAGCCACGGGACGCGGCAATGTACCGGTAACGGGCAACCTGGAGTTGACGCTCGTTCCCGAGCAGACGGCGATGAGCGACGATGAATTGCAAGTGGCGCCGCTGGCACCTCCACCAGCGACTCGATTCAAGACCGTCGAAGACGAACGGCGTGAGCGAGAAACTGCGGCCAAGCAGGTCGAGGCTGAGGAGAACTTTTCCAAGTGGATTTTTGTCGCCGCGCTGGCGACGGTCTTATTCTTGATTGCAGGGCTGGTTTGGTATCTCAATCAGCCGTTATCGGAAGGCGAACTTCATCAGCGGATTGCGTCGCGTGCTGAAAACGCGACCTCGGAGGATTTATCTGCGCTTGCACCGCTCGCCGAAGACTATCTGACTCGATTTCCCGAGGGCGAAGGCGCCGCGGATGTCAAGGCGATCAAAGAGACGATCGATCTCGATCGTCTGGAAAGAAGGCTCAGACTCAAGCAGCGACACGGCGGCGTGGGGTCCAACCTCACCGCCGAAGAGGCAGCCTATCTCAGTGCGATGTCCGTCGCGGATTCTGATCCCAAGCTCGCGATGCGACGGCTTCAAGCGCTGATCGATGTCTTCCGAACGGGATCTTCTTCCGGTGAGGCCGGCGCGAAGTGCATTGAACTGGCCAAGCGGCAACTTGCGGGACTTGAAAATCAGATGAAGTCGCTTGCAGGCGCACATTCTGACGCGGTCGAGCAGCAAATGCGACAGGCTGAAAAGCTATCGAAAGAAGAAGGTACGCGCCTGCAAGCGGAGGCGATTTGGAAGGGCGTCATCGAACTTTACGAGAGCCAGCCCTGGGCGGCGAAGTATGTGGCAGAGGCGAAGCAAAAGTTAGGGGATAAATGACAACCATGGGTCATTTTTGAGAGGTCAGCTCGGTTATCAATTTTGGCTGATCTGCGTCCTCGCGGGTTGAGAGCGTGAGGCGGTAATAGCGTTTCGGCGGCGCGGACTGATCGAGGGAAAAGGATTCTGAAGTTGCCTCCAAACGAGCACGGCGCGATCTAGGCACACCCACCGTCAGTTGAAACGCTTGACCAGACGGCAAGCCTTTGAATTCAAACTCTCCTTTTTCATTGGTAGCGACTTGCGCGTAGACGCTCGACGCGGGAGGAAGGGGATCCGTATCCAAAGTGACGCTGTGGTCGTAGAGCGGCGTTCCGTAGTCATCGACGACGATGCCGCAAATCACTTCGGCGGGTTTCATGACAAAGTCGATGGTCATCGGCGAGCCTGGTAGGAAGACATCGTCTTCTTTTGCTCCATACCCCTTTAGCGCCTTATCAGTCGGCTTCTTTCGCGCCATCCATTTGCTGCCGTGGCGACTGAGGTTCTTTTCGCAGAACTCATCGCTTCGGGCCGAGACGATGGCGTATTGCAACTGCACGTCGTCATTGGCCATGTGAATGCCTTGCGAAAAGCGGGTGAGGTAGGTTCCATCGTCGCGAGTTTTCGTGCGCGATCCTCCTAGCAGCGTACCCATGCCGGTGGCGACATGGATGTCGATTCCCGACAGCGGCTTGCCCGATTCGTCGGTCGCTTTGCCTTGAACGATCCAGGGCCAACGGGCGTCGATTTCGGCACCCGAAAGCGGCTTACCTTCTAGTTCGATCGTTTTTCGATTCTCAAATTCGCGGGCGATTTCAACCGAGAACCGTTCGTCTAATGCGGCATAGTCGACGGCGTTTTCGCTATAGGTCCAAATCTTCCGTCCAAAAACTTCGATGGTGTACTTTCCGGAAGGAACCATCAGTTCATTGCTGTTGCCGTCTTTATTGGTGGCTAGACGGACTCGGCCGGGATTTCCTCCATGGATAATATCTCCATTTGAGTCGAAGATTCTGAATTCGGCTCCTTCGATCGGCTTACTGGATGCTTTGTCGACAAATTGGAGCCTGAGCGACTTCACTACTGGAAAGACGATTTCGCGAACGATCGACTCTGCTTCGGGACTCCAATCAAACGGCTCGCTGAATGCCGACGCGATTTTGTCGCCGCTGCCAACAACGTACGCGGAGACTCGGAAGCGACCCGCGCGGGGTGGCTCGATGACCGCTTCGCCGTTGAGCACTTTCTGGGAACTGTGGATCGTATTCCACGCGACGCCCTGGGCGTCGATCCATTCGCTCGTCGGTCGCGGACCGCTTTTGTCTGGCTCAGAGGCGTACCAAAGTTGTAGCGGCACGTTAGGGTCGACATGGGGTTCGTCGATGAATCGTACGATGATTCGCAGATCGCCATTGGCAGCTTGAATGGACGTCGCTTCCGAGTTCGTCGCAGAACTGGTTGCAGGGGTTTCAATTCGTGCGGGCGGAATCTCCTTGGCCGCAGTGGGCGTCGCAACGGCGGCAGTAGACGCGACGACGCACAAACTCGTGATGCTCAGCATCAGCAGTGAGCCGATTGCCGTCAGGGCGTGGGAATTCGCGGACGTTGGAGCTTCATAGAGACGGCGGATGCGCGCCGTGAGAGAGCCACCGTGCATTGCCGCGGTGAAGGCGGAGTGCTGATGGGGTAATTCGGCGAGCGCGAGGAGGGATTTTGCGTAGACTTCGCGGTGGCCAATGGCCGCGGCGGCCAGGTCATCACAACAGTTTTCGCGTTCTTCGTTGATTTTTCGCGAGAGCCACCAGACGGCGGGATGGAAGAAGAGCAGGGTTTCGGTGAGCGCCTGAAGGAGGTTGATCCACAGGTCGAATCGGCGGATGTGGGCCAGTTCGTGAAGCAAGATCGCTTGCAGTTCGGACGCGGAGAGGTGCGTGAGGGCCGTCGCCGGAAGCAGAATAAGCGGGCGGAAGCAGCCAACGACAAGCGGTCCTTGGGCGATCGAGGAAACTCGAATGGACCAGGGCTGCCAAACGCCGATCTGTCGCGCCAACGTCGCTGCGAGTTCGTTGATCTTGGGCTCGGTAAGCGACACGCCGGACCAGCGAAGACGGAACACGAAGAACGACGCCGTCATGAAGCGCAGGGACATCAAGGACACGCCTAAGAACCACGCACAGGCCAGTTGTGATCGCCAGGGCCAATCGGCGAGTGAAAACTCGTTGCCGCTAGCACGAATCGGGGCGAGTCGCTGTTCGGAGGAGGGCGTAGCAGGGTCGTCGTGTCGCGTCGCAACCGAATCGATCGTCGGCGAAGCGTCCACAAAGGCAGGATTTGCGTTACCACTCGTGGTGTATCGATTAGAAATGAGAGTCGCAATCGGCGCCCCTGTCATGACCAGCAAGAAAGCAACGGCTGTCCAGTAGCGAATCTCGGCGCTGTGACGACGGAGAAAAGCTAACGCTACATAAGCCGCCAGCCCAATCACGGCGCCCTGCCAAAGAAAATGCATTAAGACGATGCTGAGCGTCGCGAGACTGGGACTTTCTAAGGGAATGCGGATCGTCGGCATGGATAATCTCCTCGCTGGATTGCGAACCGATTACTTCGATTTCGTGTTTTCCTTTTCCGCAATCAATTTGCGGATTTCGGCAAGTTCCTCCGCTTTGACGTTGCCCACTTCCAGGGCCTGAAGCACAAGCCGACCGGCCGCGCCGCGGAAGGCTTTGGCAAGCAAATCCGACAAGAGCTGCTTTTGTGTTTGCTCTTGGCGATACCGCGCCTGATACACGTGCGTGCGGCGGGATTCGTCGCGCTTGACGAGTCCCTTATCCGTCATGATTTGCAAGAGTTTCAAGACGGTTGTGTAGCCGGCGCCCTGCTCGCCATGCAGGATTTCGTGGATCTCACGAACCGTGCTAGGCCCGCGATCCCAGAGAACCGTGAGAATCTGGAGTTCGGCGTCCGTTGGACGCGACTGCTTGGCCATGTGCGTTCGGCTCCTTCTCTGTAGCCCACCGCATCAATATACGAAAGTCTTCGTTGATGTCAACGAAGACTTTCGTATTTTACGGCGTTGCCGGGCGCGGCGGGGAATTCCAGAAAAGCAGCGCCTGGTGTCCGCCGAAGTTGTCGAGGCGATGGCGCGACTAAGTCAGCAGGCCGAAACGAATTGATCCACAAGCAGTTGCGGCGTGTTAAGGACGTGAAAATACTTGACAACCCGTGCGCCGTGGAAGAGGATTTTGGCTCGCAAATCGGCCTGCATGCATCTCTTCGAAGGATCATCCTTTGCTCTCCAAGCGCGCTCTTTTTCATTTTCTCGTATTGCTACTTGCTGTTTCGATCGCGCAGGCCCATGAATGGGTCGACGTAAGCGGCAAATTCAAAATCGAAGCCGAGTTTGTCGCCCTGCGCGGCGCCAATGTCATCCTTGAGAAGAAGGATGGCAGTGTCATTTCGGTGCCCCTGGAGAAGCTGCGCGAGTCTGACCGCGAACTGGCCAAGAAACTTGCCGCCTCGAGTAAGCCGGTTGACCCAAAACCGATGCCGATGCCGGCAGAGGATTCGCCGTTCAAGCCGCTCGCGCCCGATGGCGAGGCACGTACTCCGGCAACCGGCGCCAACTTGCAACTCGCTGAGCGCGTACTAGGGCACTTCAAGAAGGCTTGCTACCGCTGTCACGGTGAAGACGGCGCGAGCGAAGGCGGCTTTAACTTTGTGAGCGATCTAGACAAGCTCGCGCGAACCATCGCCAAGCCGAAGGACGTTGCCGGTTCGCAATTGTTGGGACGCATCAAGTCGAAGACCGACTCCGTCATGCCTCCGGTGGGCGAAGAGCCGCGACTGAGTCCCAAGGAGATTGAAGAAATTGAATTGTGGGTTGCGAGCGGCTCGCCGGCGCCGCCGAGCAAATTAAATCGCGCCTTTGTGACCAATGAACAAGTCGTTTCGAGCATCGCGGAAGATATTCGCAAGCAGGGCGAACGGTCGCGGCGGTTCATGCGCTACTTCACGTTGACGCATTTGTACAACGCCGGTGTGTCGGATGAGGAGCTCCAGACCTATCGCAATGCATTCACCAAACTGATTAACAGCCTTTCTTGGAACACGGATCTGGTGAAGCCTCGCGAGATCGACTCCGTCAAGACGATTTATGCGATTGATATGCGAGATCTGCACTGGAACACGGAGATGTGGCAGTCGATCGAGAGCGCCAATCCCTATTTCCTCAAACTTGGCACGCCGGCATTCATTGCTTGCACCGATGACGCTCAAACGGGGATGCCTTATGTGCGGATCGACTGGTTCGTGTTCGCCGCCTCGAAACCGCCGCTCTACCATTCACTATTGAACTTGCCCAAGTCGGATGCGGAGCTAGAAAGTTTGCTCCGCGTCAACGTCGAGGCGAATATTGATCAGGAGCAGGCGATCCGCGCGGCGTTCAATCGCTCGGGTGTCTCACAGAACAATCGGCTCATTGAGTGGCACAAGTCGCCTTACGGAAGTTATTGGAAGAGTTACGACTTCGGCGGCAGCACGGGTCGGCAAAACTTGTTTCAGTATCCGCTTGGGCCAAGCCGAGGCGCCGCAACCTTCCAGCACGATGGCGGCGAAATCATCTTCACGCTTCCCAACGGCCTTCAAGGCTATCTGCTCGTCGATGACAAAGGCAAGCGGATCGATCAGGGCCCGACCAACATTGTGAGCGATCCCAAACGGCCCGATAAGACGGTGACTAACGGCGTCTCCTGCATGTCGTGTCATTACACGGGCGTGATCGCCAAGAAAGATGAAGTGGGCGACGCGGTCCGCGCGAACCTTGCCGCGTTCAAGGAGGCCAACGACATTTTAGCCCTCTACCGCGAGTCCAAGGATCTCGAAGCGATCTTCGCGAAGGATGGCGAGCGATTCGCCAAAGCGCTCACGGGAATCGGCATTTCCAATCTGAGTCGCAGCGGCGAGCCCGTTTCGGCAATGGCGGCGCGCTTTGACCAGGAGATCGATCTGCCGCAGGTCGCCTGCGAGTTTGGCCTTGGCGTTGCCGACTTCCGCGACCGACTAACGAAGGCGGAAAAGGTAGGCCGCGCGTTCAGCTCACTGCTCATTCCAGGTGGCACGATCAAGCGGGATGTTTTCAAGTCGATGTTCACGGAGGCGACGGTCGATCTGAGACTCACGGTAGACGTCAATGTTCGCGCCACCGTGAAGCGCAATACCGATAGCGACAATTCGCCTCGCCCCAGTAGCAGCGGCGGCGGTCGCGGCAAAGGCATGGCCCTGATGGAAGGGGAAGGAGCGGAGGTCGCGTTGTTCGATGATTTATCCTGGGGCGTAAAATCGCTCGCGTTCTCGCCGAACAATTCGTTCTTGGCCGCCGGCAAGCCGGATCGCGCCTTGGTGATGTTCGACGTGCCGCAGAAGTCGCAAGTTGCATCGCTGACAAAACTCGAAACGCTCCATAGCGTGAATCAGTGCATCTTTACGCCTGATGGGTCGAAGTTGCTGGTTGGCGGCTATTCGGGGCAAATCAACGTTTACTCGGTTTCCGACGAGGGGATGCTCAAGGAGATCGGGCAGTTCGCGGGCCATTCGAGCGACATCATTTCGCTTGCGGTTTCCGATAACGGCAAGCTGGCGATTTCAGGCGAGCAAAAGAAGCACGCTCGCGTATGGGAAATCGAGACGGGAATGGAAGTCGCGAACATTACGGGGTTCGAGGGCGCGGTGAAAGCTGTGCATCTGACGCGCGATGGAAAGACGGCGCTGGCAACAGACGGCGCGGTGCTTGTGGAATACGACCTCAACAAGAACGCGGTCAAGAGACGTCGGCCGCTGACTTCTTCATGGGCGAGCGGCCAGGCGGCGGCGATCTCGCCGGACGGCGAGATGATCGCGGTCGGCGATAGCTACAACATTCGGCTCTGGAATTTGAAAACCGGCGCCGAAGGCAAGCCGCTGGTCAGTAACGAAATCCAGTGGAGCATGGCCTTCACGCCGGACGGATCAAGGCTTGTCAGTGGCGCCAACGGCGCGGTCAATGTCTGGGATACGAAGAAGCACACGCGGCTCTACGTGCAGGCGCTCTCCGGAACAGGCTACGCGCAGTCGATTGCTGTTTCGGCCGACGGAAAATTCTTCGCCGCGCCGGGGACCTCGGGATCGAAGCTGCAGGTGTTTCGCTTTACCAAGTAAGTCGGCGCGAGAGCTCTTTGACAAAAGAGCTCAGTCGGAAGTCGGTGAGTACTTTACGGCGCTGGAGCCAAAGAGGCGCCTGACAAGTCGCCAGGCGCCCTGAAAGATCGAAAGTGTGATTCCCACGACGTAGAGAACGGTCAGCAGGCTAATGAGGCCGCCTGCGAAGATGCTGAACTTCCAGTTGGCGACGACGAAGAATCTCTGCTCGGTGGATTGCGGGTTGTCGAGGAATGCCTTGGCTTTTTCGGCAACGCCCTTGATGTTGACGGGCGAGACGGGAACTTTCGCGGTGTCGTTCTCGCCTTGGATCAAGAGAAAGGCCTCGTCTTCGCTCTTCACGCGATCGCGAGTTCCGGTGCGGCGGGATTCGTATTTGCCGGCAATGAAGTCATCGCCGATCCCGATGACGGGGTCGATCGTTTTGCTTTGATAGGGGATGAAGAAGAGCGTGCAGACGTGCGAGCGGGAAACAACTTTATCGCCCACGCGGGTGAATTTGATCCACGACACGGGCGCGATCGCGGTGAGCAGCGCGGGGAAGATCACGCAGAAAAAAAACGCGATGAAGTGGCCCAGGAGGAAGTCGCGGAGGCCTTTTGCTTTTTTGGGCATTTCGTCTGCGGGCGTGATTGGCTGGTAAAGGACTGCTGTGCGCGGCTGGGCATGATAGCTGCGAACGGGCGTCCCTGCATTCCCCTTGCGGGCGATTGGGCCTAAATTGGCGGGGGAAAATTACTTCGCGCGAGAAGGATCGATATGAATACCGAGGCGGCGGGAGTTAAGTGGCAGGCGATTGGGCCGCGGCAGCGGCGCGTGCTTGGGGTGCTGATTGAAAAAGCAAAGACGACGCCGGATGCGTACCCGATGACGCTCAACGGGCTCACGACCGGGTGCAATCAGAAGAACAACCGCGATCCTGTGGTGAACTACACGAGCGATGATGTCGAGCAGGCGCTCGAGTCGCTCAAGACCGTCGGCGCGGTGTCGGAAGTTCAGGGGAGCGGGCGGGTCAATAAGTTTCGGCACCTGGGTTACGAGTGGCTCGGCGTGGACAAGGTCGAGGCCGCGATCATGGCGGAGTTGCTCTTGCGGGGCGAGCAGACCGTGGGTGAACTTCGCGGGCGGGCTTCGCGGATGGAGCCGATTGCCGACCTGGGCGCGCTGAAGCCGATTTTGGGTTCGCTGATCGCGAAGGGCCTGGTGCTCAGCTTGTCCGCGGAGGGGCGCGGGCAGATGGTTTCGCACAATCTCTACCGCGAGTCGGAGTTGGCCGAGGTGAAGGCGCGGGCGGCGAATGCCGCGACTGCGGGCGGCGGCGGGGGGGATGATGACGATGCGGGCGGGAGCGCGACGGTGAGGAGCGCGAGTGCGCCTGCGGCGGCGCGCGGGGGCGTTACGCTCGACATGTACAACGAGCTCCAGCTCGAGGTGATGAAGCTCCGGGCGGAGCATTCGTCCCTTCGGACGCTGGTGCATAAGCTCGCGGAGGTCGCGGGCGTGAACGTGGATTCGGATCGCGGGGAGGTCGATTGATGGCGGGTGCCGACTTATCAACCCAGTTGCCGACGCAGTTTGACGCGCTATTGCCGCTCGTTTTGGGGCAGCTGCGGTTTACGCGGGAGTACATGACGGCGATGCTCGCCGACGTGCCCGATGAGGAGTGGTTTCGGATGCCGATCGGCGTGCCGACGCACCTGGCGTGGCAGGTGGGGCACTTGGCGATGGCCGAGTATGGGCTGTGTCTCTACCGGCCGCGCGGGCGGGTTTCGGAAGACACGGAGCTGATGCCGGGGTCGTTTCGGAAGGCATTTTCGCGCGGGACGACGGTCGACGTTGATCCGGGGAAGTATCCTGCGCCGGCGGAGATTCGGGCGACGCTGGCGCGGGTTCGGGCGCAAGTGGAAAAGGAGGCGCCGGGGTTTACGCAGGAGATGCTCGCGGCGCCGAGCGAGATGCCGTACAGCGTTTTTCCGAACAAGTTCGGCGGGATGCTGTTTTGTCCGCAGCACGAGATGATTCACGCGGGGCAGATTGGGGTATTAAGGCGGGCGTTTGGGCTGGCGCCGATTCGGTAGGGCTTTCGGGTTGCGAGGTTGCGGGCTCGCGCTCTCACGGGGACACACAAGTTGCGCACAAGCTGCGCGCAAACCGGGACTGAGAGTTAGTGGCTGGTGGCGGTGGTGGCGGGTGATGGCGGAAAGCAGTTGCTGGCCAAGCTGGCCGCGCTCGGTGTTAGTGGCCATTACTGGCCAAGAACGGGCGCGATTGCAGATGCAGGCGCATTGCAATCATCATTAGGCACTTGATTAACAGCGAAAACGACATGCAGACAAACTCTCGCGGCATGTTCACGCCACGGAGGCCAAACGATTTGCGTCGGGCGAGTTTGTCTGCGACACTTGGAGTTCGGTCGGGGTGGAACCGTACTAATTCATTTGTTGCTTGCGCGGCTCCTTTCTAATGCAATTTCGCTGCCCGAGATTTTCGATGCGGTTTTTGCTCGTCGCGATGCTCGTGATCGGCGCTCTGCTGGGGATTGTTGGGCAGGTGTTTGTGCGCTTGCGGCGGATTTCGAACCAGCGGCGGGCGATAATTGCGCGGCTCGAAAGCAAGGGCGCTTTTGTCGAACTGCAACCGGGAGTCAATCGGTCTTACGCCGAGCCGATCTTGGAAGTGATTGAAGGTTCGCCATTTCCCGATTTCAAGAGCGTTCACCTGCCCAAAGGAACCTATGAAGCCGCCGAGATCGAAGCGATTGCGCGAATCGAGGGACTGCGCCAGTTCTCGTCCAGGAAAGCGGGCGGGAATGATGCATGGCTTGCAGCGATTGCCAACGCTCCGCAGTTGACGAGCGTTTGGATTCACGACGACCAGTACACTTCCGAGGGCGCCCGTTGGCTCGCCAAGAGCAATGCGCCGCTACAAAGCGTGACCCTATGGGGGGTTCCCGTCGACGACGAATACTTGCGGCTGATTGCGCAGCAGCCCGAGCTCGAACAGCTTGGGATTCAAGGAGAGGGCGTCAGCGCCGCGGGACTTGCCGAGCTGCTGAACGCGAAAAAGCTACAATACCTGGCGCTGCAAGGAGGAGATTTAGGGGGTGGACTTGCCCAACTGGGAAGCCATCCCCAGCTAAACTTGCTGCACCTATCCGACCTGGAATGGACGGATGCGGATCTTGCGTCGCTCCAACAGCTGAGCGGTGTCACTATTCTCAGCATATCTTCATCCAAGCGCTTGCCAAAAGGGATTTTGCGCGCGGCAGCGGCGATGCCGAATCTCCGATCCCTTTGTCTCCGCGGCGATTTCGATGCCGCCGAGCCGATCGATTCGCTGGCGTTTCCATGCCTCGAAAACTTTGTGACCGAAGGGCGGGCGTATCATTTTGATGGACTGATGATCGAACTGGCCAAATGTTCGAAGCTGACGCGAATTGCGGCGCTGAACAGCAAGGTGAGCGAGCGCGAGCTGGAAGGAATGAAAGAGATGTACCGGCTGACGAACTTTTCAATTGGCGGCAGTCCTTCGCCCGAGGCGATTCAGGAGTTTCGACATTGGCACCCCTACTGCGAATATATCGATGGGGAGCTTGGAAAATTTCCGCCGCGACTGGACCGTAGTGGGGGTAAGGCTGCGCGTGCGGTGGCTGCCGGCGTGAGTGGTTCTTAGACAACCGAACGGCGGGGGGCGAACTTGGTGAGAGGATTCGTGAGTTAAGAGACAGCCACGGCGCAGCTTCGGTTTGACTTTTGGGCCGCGAGACGAACGGCGAGCCTCGGGAATAGCTTGAGAGCGTTGCCTCGCTCCATGGCTTGGCGCGTGGCTGCGTCGAAGACTTCGAGCCGATCCAGTTCGTGGACTTCCGTTGCGACGAGTGCATCGGTGGCGTAGGGAAAGTCGCTGCCGAAAACGATTTGATTTGGTCCGGCGAGGTCCATGACCGGTTTCATGGCATAGGGCGAAGGGGAGAGGGCCGTGTCATAAAAAAAGCGGCGGAGGTAGGTCGTCATTCCTTGGGGCATGCGGTTGGCGAAGCGCGGGTCGTGATCAGCCAGGGCAAGTCGCCAGGCGAGGAAGGGCGCGGCGCCGCCTGAGTGGGCGAGGATCCAGCGGATGTTCGGATAACGCTCTAGTGTGCCCGAGAGCGCGAGGTTGAGGACGGCTCGCGTCGTGTCGGCGATGAACTCGAAGAGTGCATCTGGGAACGCGAGCCCTAGAAGGCGGCTGGTGGAATGGACGTTGGGATGGATGAAGACCACGCCGCGGCGACGATCGAGTTCGAGCATCAAGTCGTCGAATGCGGGATCGCCGAGGAAGCGATCGGCGACGCTGGCGAGGAGGTTGATTCCGTCGCAGTGGAGCACCTCCAGCGCGTAGATGGCCTCGGCGATGGCGGCCTGGGTATCGGGCAGCGGCAGGCTGGCGAACGCGCCGAAGCGAGTTGGATGCTTGTTCACGAGGTCGGCGAGGAATTCATTGCAACTTCGCGCGAGGCGCCGCGCCTCGTCGGATTTGCCAAACCAGACGCCGGGCGAGGCGATCGAGGCGATGCCGGCAGCGATTCCGGCGCGGTCCATCGCTTCGAGCGCGGCTTCGATGGACCACTCGGGAAAGGCCATACCGCCGCCTTCAGTCTTAACGCCGCGGCGAGCGAGTTCGTCGAGATAGAATTTCGGGAAGACGTGGTGGTGGACATCGATTTTTTGAGTGTGCATGGTTAGCTCTCTTCGAAATGGTCGAACGCACTCTGCTCTCGGTGGCGCGTCGGGCAAAAGAGGTGGCCGAGACGCCCAATTGGTTAGCGGTCGCGGGGCGTAGCGTCCCAGATGAGGTCTTCAGCTTGGGAACCGAGGCCGAGCGACTTTCGGATTCGATTCACGAGAACGAGTTTGGCGCCGCCCTCCGTGAAGGCGAGATTGCCGGCGCGGAGATCGGCTTGTTCGCCGCCAAGTTGCGCGCTCAGCAGCTCGCTCCCGGTCGTTGCTTCCCAGAGTTTGATTTCGCTAGGACGGCCCTCTCCAAGGAACGCGGCGGTTGCGATGCGCGTACTGTCGGGGCTGAAAGCGGCGTCGAGGATCGGCGCCGAGTGGCCATTGAGTTCGAAAAGGGGTGCGAGGGCAAGGGCGTCATAGACCATCGTGGACTCGGCGATGGGTAATTTGCCGCGCCACATTGAGCGCGGGTCGCGGCACATGGCGAGGAAGCGGGCGCCATCGGGGCTGAAGAGAATTTTTTCGACTTCGAAGTCGGTGCTTAGTTGTTTGAGTTGTTTACCCGAGGTCAGATCGAGGATCGAAATCCTTTTGTCCATGGCGACCGCAGCAATGCGGTTATCGGAGGAGCAGGCGATCCAGCGGACGTGGCCTTTTTCAAAGGGCGTGGTTTCGAGGACTCTCGCGTCCTTGAGACTCCAAACCTTGAGCTCGCCGTGGGTCGCGCGACCATTTTCGTCGGCGCCGAGCGGATGAAAACTCACGACGCTGCGCGAGTCATCGGAGATCTTGGCGGAGCGGGCGGCGCCGAGTCTGAGTTTTTCTTTGAGATCTTCGGCGCTGACGACTCGCAACTGGCCCTCGTCGTGGAGGGCGAGCCATTTGCCGTCGGTGCTGAATTCGCCGATTTGCAGCGACTGACCGAACGAGTGTTTTTCCGGCGCGGTGCGCTGCCAGCCGATTTCGCCAGTTGCGGCGTTCCAAATGATCGCGTGGCGCGTGGAATTGGAGATGATCCATTTTCCGTCGGGGCTGAAGACGACCTCTTCAATTGCCTCGGTGTGTTTTTCGAATTTGAAGAGTTCGCGACCTTCGGCATCGCGGAGGGTGATCGAACGGCCATCGACTTGTTCATCGCCGGGGAGGACGAATCGCTTGGCAAGTTGATACGTGGCTTGGCGATCGTGCTTGGGATTCCAGACGACGATGCGCCTGTCACCGCCCATTTGGGCCGCGAGATTGGCGGGTGAGTTGTTTGAGGGCGGCGCTGGCGCGGTCCACTCTTGTACTTCACCGCCGGAAAGAGAAGCATGGGCTGCGCCTGGGGAGGTGCGGAGCGTGGTGATGGTGCGGTTGTCCACGGAGAAGGAGGCATAGATGATGGGAGTAGAAGTTTTGATTGCACCGGCTTGGACGCCGAGGGACGCGTCGAAGATGGCGGCGGATTGGAGCTCATTGCAGACGGAGAGCAGGCGACCGTCGGGACTGAACGCGATGTGGAAGCGGGGAATGGCGGAGACGGTGTGGCCAAGGTCGGCGGAATAGAGGGGGCGGAAGTACTCGAGTTTTTTGGTGTACCAGCGCGTGACGAACGCCGTGTTGGGCTGGGACGATTTGGGAGAGGGGAGCTTCATGCCAACCGTGGTGATCGAGCCGCCGTCGGGATCGAAGGCGATGGCGAATGCTTGTTCGCCGGGGAGGATGCGGTCGATTTCGCTTTTGCCGGATTCGGTTTCCCAGAGGCGAATGGACGACTCGATGCCATTGATCATGCGGTCGCGCCATTCGATGGAGGCGAGGTGTTTGCCGTCGGCGCTGAAGGAGGGGGGGACGGGGATTGCTGCGCCGACTCGCTCGCTGGTGACGATCAAGGGTTCGGGATTGGGTTTGGTGAGGTCGAAGAGGGTGATGCGCCCGTGGCTGGCGGCTTTTTCGTCGCCGATGAATCGCGTTTGCGGATGCTGCACGAGCGCGAGGCGATTTCCGTCTGGACTGAGGCTGGTTTTGCGCTCGTATTCGCCTTCGGTTGTGAAGACGGATGTTTTGGAGGCGAGGTCATAGACGATGACCTTTACTTTGCCGGACTCGGCGGCGCCGACGCGGTGTGTGAAGGCGAAGCGGCCGCCGTCGCGACTGACAGCGATTTGGCCATCTTGAAGGAAATTGAGGCGGCTCTCGGCGGGGATTTCAACTTTCCAGATTTCGGCGGCGGTGAGGGCGTCGAGGATGTGGAGTTTGTAGAAGGTTTTGCCTTCGGCTTCGCCATAGGCCCAGAAGAAGATGCGTTTGGCGTCGGGGCTGAGGAGGGCGCCGAGGATTTCGGGATTGTCGGAGAATTTGGTGGTTCGCAGTTCGCTGTGGCAGAGGCGATCCCAGTAGCGCCACTCGAAGCCGCGGAGGTCGGGCTGGTTGGCACTTGGCTTTTGATCTTCGAGGATGTCGATGACGCGCGAGAGGTTGTCGGCTCGCCAAGCATTGGCGGCAAGATTCATGGAGGAGGCGTAGAGCGATTTTTGGAGTTCGTCGCGAGCTTCGGTTGCTGCATCGCGCTCATGGCCGGCTTTTTTTTCAGCGATTTCGGCGGCGGTGCGCTGGACGGTTTCTTGATGGAGGACCTCTTTGATCTGTTCTTGCTGACGCAAGGCGACTTGTTCAGCGGTTCGGGCGCGGATCGCTTGCCAGAGGCTTATGACGCTTCCGATCAAGAGTGTGAGCGCGATCAAAGCGGCGGTGCTCAGCGCGGTCTTGTTGCGGCGAGCAAGTTTTTGGAGGCGATAGATCGCAGAGGGAGGACGAGCCTCGACGGGTTGCTCCGTGAGATATCTCTTGACGTCGGCGGCGAAACTATTGGCCGTTTCGTAGCGGCGCGAGCGATCTTTTTCGAGCGCCTTCATGACGATCCAATCGAGATCGCCTTTGACAAGCGCGGTGAGGCGCGTCGGTTCGCAGCGGCGCTCCATGGAGACCTTCGAAAGCGTATTGCCGAGCGAGCTGAGCCGCGTGCTGGGTTTGGGCGGCTCTTCTTCCTTGATGATGCGACGGATTTCGTCGTACGCGGCGGTGGCGAAGCGTGTGCGTTCAAAGGGAGTGGTGCCGGTGAGCAGCTCGTAGAGCAGTACGCCGAGGCTGTAGATATCGGCGCGAATGTCGATATCAAGGGCGTTGATTTCGGCTTGCTCAGGGCTCATGTAGAGCGGCGTGCCGATCATTTGGGTGAAGCGCGTGTAGATTGTTTTTTCGGTGAGCTGCTGGCCGATTGCTTTTGCGACGCCGAAGTCGATGACTTTGACGACTGGGATGCCGTCGTGGGGCGCGACGAGAATATTCGAGGGTTTTAGATCGCGATGAATGATGCCTTTGGCGTGGGCATGTTGGACGGCGTGGCAAACCGATTGGAAGAGTTCGAGGCGTTCGTTCGTGGTGAGGCGCTGTTGGTCGCAATATTCGGTGATAGGGATGCCCTTCACTAGTTCCATGACGAAGAAGGGGCGGCCGCTTTCGGTCGCGCCTGCATCGAGGACTTTGGCGATGTGAGGGTGATCCATCAGGGCGAGAGCCTGGCGCTCGGCCTCGAAGCGGGCGATGATCTCGCGGGTATCCATGCCGGGCTTGATGATTTTCAGGGCGACTTTGCGGCGGACTGGCTCAGTTTGCTCGGCGACGAAGACGAGCCCGAATCCGCCTTCGCCGATTTGCTCCATGAGGCGGTAAGGGCCGACCGTTGCGCCCGGGCGCTCGACGATCGAGGCAAGGTCGTAGGTTGGCTGCGAGTCGGGGCTGGGCGGCTTCTGCAGGAAGCTGCAAGAGTCGTCATGCGCTTTGAGGAGCGACTCGATCTCGCGGCGCGCATCGGCGTTGCCCGCGCAGGCGTCGTCTAAGAAATTGCCGCGCAAGTTGGGAGGCATTTTGGCGGCGGCTTTGAAAATGGCGCTTTCAGACATGATTTCGGTCCTGCGGTCTTGGCTCATGGCGGCAACCTGTCGAAATCAATGCGAAAACGCGGCGCGAAACCCCGGGGATATTTTTAGCTATTTTTCGAGCGACTTTCCTTCGTTTTTCAGCCAGTGGCGGCGGAGGAAGGCTTTGGCGAAGGTCCAGTCTTCCTCGGCGGTGGCGGGAGCGATACCTAAAACCTGAGCCGCTTCGGGGATGGTGCAGCCGAGAAAGTAGCGGAGCTTGACGAGTTCAGCTTTACGAGGCGATTTGGCGGCGAGTTGCTCAAGGGCCTCGTGGACGGCGAGGATTTCGAGCGGGTCCTGTTCGGCGCCGGGGACGTCGACCAATTCGGCTCGCTGGAGGGCGCCGCCCTGTTTTTGAGAATTTTTCTGACGGGCTTTTTCGACGAGGATGCGGCGCATCGCTTCCGCGGCGGCGGCGAAGAAGTGGCCGCGATGATCGAACTGAGAATTTACCCCAGGGCCGATCAGCCGGAGGTAGGCTTCGTGGACGAGGGCGGTGGCCTGGAGGGTTTGGCCGGGATTTTCTTGGGCCAATTTGTGGGCAGCGAGGCGGCGGAGCTCGTCGTAGACGACGATAAGCAGATCGGCAGCGGCTTTGGGATCGCCGGTTTGGGCTTGAGCGAGGATCAGTGAGACATCCGCCATGCCGTTATCTTACTGAGGCTGGCAACTACTTACTAAGCGCCGCCTCTTCTTCGGGCCGCACCGCGAAGAACGTCTCGTGGATCGCTGCGCCTGCATCGTTCATCTTGACTTGAAATTGGTCGATGAATTTGTGCAGTCCCTTCGAAAGGAGGGCTTCGACGTTGACCGATTCGAGATCAGCTCGCAAGGTCGCCATCGCTTTTTGAGCGGGGCTTTCGACGAGTTCGGGGGCTCGCGCGACGATGGCGTCGAGCGAGTCGGACGCCTGATCGACGCAGTAACGGATTGCGCGGGGAAATTCGGGATCGAGGAGCAGGAACTCGACGACTTTGGTCGGCGTCACGCGTTTGTGCTGCTTGCGGTACATTTCGAGCGCACTAACACTGCGGAGGACGCTGGACCATTGGAGGTCGTCGAGAACGGCGTTCTTGTCGCGCGCGGTCGGCGCCAAGGCGAAGAACTTGACGTCCAGGATGCGCGAGGTTTTGTCGGCGCGTTCGAGGAAGCGGCCTAACGTCGCAAAATGCCAGCCTTCGTTGCGGGTGAGCGAGGCGCTGGTGATGCCTTCAAAGAGGTGGCTCGCCTGACGGAGTTCTTGAAAGAACTCCATGAGGCCGCCGGGGAAGCGGCGATGGAGCGATTCCTCCATCACGCGGTAGTAGAAGGTGTTGAGCTGCTCCCACATCTCCGAGGAGATCGCCTCGCGGATGCCGCGGGCGTTTTCGCGGGCCCATTGGAGGCTGGAGACGATGGAGCCCGGATAACGCGGGTCGAACGTCAGAAATTCGATCACGTTGTCTTGGGTGGCCGCGTCGTAATGCTCGGCGAACCATTTTTCGTCGCCGGTGGCGTAGACGAGGGGGCGCCAGGGCTCCGCTGCGCCCGTGGGCTGATCGAGGATGAAATTGAGCGTGACATCGACGAATCGCGCGAGGTTTTCGACTCGCTCGACATAGCGCGACATCCAGTAGATCGAATTGGCGACTCGGCTCAGCATGGTTTACTCCTCATCGGCGGTATCGGCGGCTTCTGCGCCTTCGGAGGAGATGACCCACGTGTCCTTGCTGCCGCCGCCTTGTGAGGAATTCACCACGAGCGAACCCTTTCGCAGGGCGACTCGTGTGAGGCCGCCGGGCAACACGAAGATGTCTTCGCCGTAAAGAATGTACGGTCGCAGGTCGACGTGGCGGCCTTCAATTTCACCGTTCACGATCGTGGGGACGCGCGACAGGCGAAGTGTTGGCTGCGCGATGTAGTTGCGTGGGTTCTCGGCGACGCGCTTGGCGAATTCCTTACGATCGTCTTCCGTTGCATGAGGGCCGACGAGCATTCCGTAGCCGCCTGATTCGTTCGCGGCTTTGACGACGAGCTTGTCTAGATTCGCGAGAACGTATTTGCGATGTTCGTCTTCTTGGCAGACGTACGTCGGCACGTTGGGCAGGATCGCGTCTTCGTTGAGATAGTACTTGATCATCTTCTCGACGTAGGCGTATATCACTTTGTCGTCGGCGATGCCCGTGCCCGGTGCATTGGCAAGTGCGACGCGGCCTCGGCGATAGGCTTCGATGATGCCGGGAACGCCGAGCATCGAGTCCTCGCGGAAGACCGTTGGGTCGATGAAGTCGTCATCGATGCGGCGATAGATGACATCGACTCGTTCGAAGCCGGTGGTCGTTCGCATGTAGACCGTGTGATCGCGGACGACGAGGTCGCGGCCTTCCACCAGTTCGATGCCCATTTGCTGAGCGAGGAACGAGTGTTCGTAGTAGGCGGAGTTGTAGACGCCGGGTGTCAGCAGGACGACTCGCGGGCGCTCGACATCCGAAGGGGACAATCGCTCCAAAACACTTAGCAGGCGGCTGGGATAATCTTGGACTGGCCTGACGTGTGACGCTTCAAAAACGCGGGGAAAATGCCGCTTCATCACCGCGCGATTTTGCAGGACATAGGACACACCGGAAGGGCAACGCAGATTGTCTTCGAGGACATAGACCTTACCGTCGCCGTCGCGAACGAGGTCGGTCCCGGTGATGTGGCACCAAATTCCTTGCGGCGGGTTGAGGCCGCGGCAGGGCTCGCGAAACGACTTGGCGCCATCAACGAGGTCGCGCGGGACTACTTCATCGTTCAAAATTTCCTGCTTGTGATAGCAGTCGTTGATGAACATATTCAGCGCTTTGGTGCGCTGCTGAAGGCCGCGCTCGATGGTCGTCCATTCCTTAGCGGCGACAATCCGCGGCAGGATATCAAAGGGAAAAATCCGTTCGGCGCCGCGGCCATCGCTATATACGTTGAACGTGATTCCCATTCGCAGCAGCGTTCGCTCGACCATCGACTGCGTTTTGAGAAGCTCGACTCGGCCGAGCGAGCGAATACGTCTTAGGAGCGCGCGGGCTTCGGCGCGGGGGCGGCTGCGTTCGTTGAAGAGCTCGTCGTAAAAGCCGCCGGTGTCGTAACTATCAAGACTGAGTTCGTCGGTTGGGGCGGCGGAGATCGACTGCGACATTTCCATCGAGGTCGCGCCTTGCCGCATCGTCATTCGTTGTTCGGTCGTCATGCCCAGCGGACTTTCGACGGGAATCGGCGTGAACCAGACCGGAGTGGCCGCGGCGGAGTTCGCCGCAAAAGACCACTTCGCGTTCTCTGTGTTCATCCTGGTTGCCTCCTGCGTTCAGCACTCCAGCCTTGGAGCGGCGCCTCCTGCGCTATCGCGGACATCCAACGCCTCGCTCATCGCGACGCGCCTCCGCATGCTTCTTCTCTTGCCGCCTCGTTCGAGAGATGTTTTCCTTGTCCTGTTTGTGGAATCTCGTTTCCTAATTCGACGCGTAAGCGAGGGATCCCTTGATGACGCGCCCGATTCAATACTGTGACTGGCCTTGCGTTTGAACCTGGTCGCCGTTCTGCCCGGAGAGGGGCTGAACGTCGACTTGCACGGAGAGGATGCTGGAGCCGCCGCCGACATAGACGCCTTCGATTGGACAGACATCGCTGTAGTCGCGACCCCACGCCAATGTAATGTGTTCATCGCCCGGCGACACGTCGTTCGTGGGATCAAAATCGATCCACCCGGTGTCTCCGGCGAAAACAGCAATCCAGGCGTGAGAGGCGTCGGCGCCGATCAGTCGTGGCTTTCCTGGCGGCGGATGCGTCAACAGGTATCCGCTGACATACCGCCCGGCGAGCCCCATGACCCGCAGACAGCCGACCTCGATGTGCGCCAAATCCTGGCAGACTCCGCTCCGCTGCTTGAGCACCTGCTCGAGCGGCGTGTAGACCGAAGTCGTCGTCGAATCGTAGCGAAAATCAGCGTGAATTCGCGAGGTCAAATCGCGGGCGGCGTCCAGGATCGGTCTGCCAGGGAAAAAACTCGGCTCGGCGTAGTCGAGCAGCGACTTGCGAAGGCCGGCATCTCGCCCGCGAACGAGCGGCGATTCGAAGCAGAACTGATAAGCATCGAGCCAGGCGGGACTTCGGTCGGTTTGAAGGCGCTCGCGGATCGCCTCCCAGGGGGCGGTTTGCTGCGTTGGAAATGTCAGTGCCTGCACATCGACTTCGCTCACTGCGGTGACGCGAAGTTCCTTATGCGCCTTGTCGACGCTGACAAACTCGGTGCTGTTGCCGAAATAGTCGAGCCGAGTTCGCCGCGCTGCGGGGCGGGGCCGAATCATGAGTCGATGGTTGCGGCAAGCCTGTGCTGGCGTCGAGCGGGGCGCGAGGTGCATCTGATTTTGACAAACCGGAACGTTCTCGGCGTACTCGTAGGTCGTGGTGTGGGTCACTCGGTAGCGTTTCATCGCGGTCCCTCCCAGCTGAAGTCGACAAGCTGTTTGGGAATCGATGAGTGCATCAGGTACTTGTGGCCGATCACATCCGCCAAGCGAGGGAGCTGTGTCGTGAGTTGCGTAAGCAGCGTGGCAAGTTGGCTGCGCTGGCCCTGGTCATCGACTCGCGCGAGCATGTAAACATCGGCCATCTGTAAATAGTGCTGCAAGGCGAGCGATACTCGCTCCTCCATGCTACGGCGAGCCAGATTTCGTTTGCGAGGAAGATTCGCGACATGATCGACGATCGCAGAGACCTGGAATAACACGGAACGCGGATTGGTTTCATCTGTTAAGAGCAGATCCAGCAGCGGCGCAATTTGAAGATGATTGAGATAGCGGCTGCGATAGGTCATCACGCTGTCGGCTACTTCGAGCGCGGATTCTAGGACAGGACTCGAATCGCTCGTTGTCGAACCGACAGTGTTTTGGAGCAGAGTGAGTGTATGCGTGGCGCGTTCAAGCCGCCGCCCGAGGTCAAGAAACCTCCAGCCTTGATGCCGCGTGGTGTTCTCCATGACGAGGCCGCCAAACGCCGTCAGGTCGATGATCAGTTGATTGAGGTTGGCGAGCACATCGCTCACATCGACGTCGCCCCGGCGTTGTTTCGGCAAGCGGAACTCGCGCTCGACGCGGTGAATGAGCCGCCAGCAGTCGAGTGAAAGGCGATCGCGAACGACGGATGCGACTTTATAGATTTGAGCGACATTGAATCGCAGGCTGCCAACTTGCCCCTCGTCAAAAACCGTCTGCGGCATCGATTCTTCGAGCGTCGGAAGCTGATCGCGCAGGCCCTCGATCGCGAAACCCGGCTCGATTTGCCCTTGATCCGCAAGACAGTGAACCAGGACCGGCAGTTCATCCAAGTGCTTCGTGTCAGACTCATCCGCGAGGCGCGAAAGCACGGCTCGCCAGAGTCGTGCGGCCCCCTCCGCTCGTTCCGCCATCCGTCCAAGCCAATAGAAATTGTCGGCGACGCGGCTGGGAAGCTCCGCTCCGGAGCGCCGCAATTCGACTCGCTTATTGGAAGGCGAAAGGAGTGAAACCAGTTTTACTGGGCGCTCTGAAAGGACCCATGCATCCTTCCGTCCTTCGACGATCGCTTGGCCGTTGCTCGAATTGTCTCCAACTGAAACGCGAACTAGCGCGCCAGGCATGACTTCATAATTCCCACCTGGCTGCGCAACCAGAAATGCGCGAACGGTTACACGGCCTGTCTGTATCTCTCCGGTGAGCCAGCTAGGAGCTGTCGACCGATCGACCGGCGAACGCGCTGCGTAGTGCAATGGCTCCGAACGCAGCATCTGCTCACGCTGAGATCGCGATAGGTCCGCCCAATTTCGCGCCGCGCGGGCGCTGCGCGGCAAAAACGCCGGCTTGATGATCAGTTGATCGAGGCGTGAAAGCACCGTCTCGCGATCACTGGCATTCCTGCACCACCAAGTTGGCACAGACGCGAGCTTGAGTTGTTCGTTGATCAGATGTGGGGCAAGCTTGGGCAACTCAGCGGCAACCGCGAGCGACTCGACCAATCCAGTGCCCGGTGTGTTAACAATCGCTACATTGCCTGCGCGCGAGGCTTCAAGCAGGCCCGCAACGCCCAACACCGATTCGCGCCGCAATTCCAGCGGATCGCAGTCGGCGTCATCGATCCGCCGCCAGATCACATCGACCGGCAAAAGTCCTGCGAGCGTCTTGAGAAAAACCGCGTCATTGCGGACGGTCAAGTCGCCGCCCTCAACAAGCGTGTACCCTAAATAGCGAGCTAAATACGCGTCCTCAAAGTAGCTGGGAAACTGCGGACCGCGCGAAAGCAACACCACACGTGGATTGTCCCGCGGACGAGGCGCCAAACTCGCCAGATGATCGCGCACCGTCATGAAATATCCAGCGAGCCGCTGCACATGGCACTCGTGATAGACGTGCGGCAAGACGCGCGACAGCACGATGCGATTCTCAAGCGCGTAGCCAGCGCCGGACGGCGACTCGGTGCGATCCGCCAAAACGCGCCAACTGCCATCGGGCGATCGGGCAAGGTCCGCGGCATAAAAATGGAGATGCACGCCGCCGGCGGCCGGCAATCCGTGAAACGATCGCCAAAACGAGGGATTCGCGTAAAGAACCTCAGGCGGTAAGAGTCCGCGCGAGATCAGGTTCTGCGGACCGTGCAAATCGGCAAGTAGGGCGTTAAGCGCTCTTGCTCGCTGCTGAAGACCTTCGGAAACGGTTTGCCATTCCGCCGCAGAAATAACAAGCGGGAAAATATCGAGATCGCCGCGCGTTCCTTCTTCATCCGTATCTGAAAAGGCGTTGTAGGCGACGCCATTTTCATGCAGCAGACGTTGTGTTTGCTCGCGCCGGCGAGCGAGTTCTCCCTCGCTGGAGCGGTTCCAGATTTTCCCCAGTGCCTGCCACGCGACACGTGTATTGTTCTGAGTGTCGACTACTTCGTCGTAGTAGGTCTGCGAGGGCAAATAACCCGCCCATGCGAGCCGCTCGACTTCCGCTGGCTCTTTCGAGGTCGAAGTGATCGAGGTGGAACTCGGTTCCAAGGGATAGGTCGAACTCGGGGGAGGAATGTTCGTGGCCACTGGGTATGAGGATAGAGCCATGCGCAAGCGAGTCAATTGCAACCGCATTGCCGAGCGCTCCGCATGGAGTCGCTACAGCTTATCGACAAGTTTGCCACGATAAGATTTGGTGCAACGATGCGTAATCCCTCGTAATCAATCGAGCTTGTCGCCAAATGATTTCGCGAACTCCGATTCCGCTTCCCACTTAGCAGTGATTGCCTAAACTGTGGGCGCCAGCAAGCTCGCCCCCAGATCACCAGACGGTGGACTCGTGTTTTAACTCATTCGCTCAGCGCGACTTGCGGCAGCTAGGCGAGCATCACCGCCTTTAAGGGCACAAAAATTGCTCATTAGGGCAGGTTCGCAGCCAAGGCGCAGCGGAGCGCTCGGGCCAGCGAAACGACATTTGATCCAGGAGATCGTTCCTTGAGCGGCAGTACTTCCCGTTTGCAGGCCATTTCGGCGGTTACCAATTTCAAACCTCTTACGGCCGCTTACAACTTCGCGGAAACAAGCACCAACGATTTGTTCGGCGCTAACGTTTTCAGCCTGAAGGTGATGGAAAAGGTTCTTCCGAAGCAAGTTTTCAAGTCGCTTCGAAAGACCATTGAAACGGGCGTGACGCTCGACGCCTCCATGGCCGATGTCGTGGCCACGGCGATGAAGGATTGGGCGATCGCCAAAGGCGCCACCCACTACGCACACGTTTTCTATCCACTGACTGGTCTCTCGGCAGAAAAGCATGACAGCTTTCTGTCGCCCGATGGACAGGGCGGCGCGATCGCCGAATTCTCCGGCAAGACGCTGATCCAAGGCGAACCGGATGCATCCAGTTTTCCCTCAGGTGGCATCCGCGCGACGTTTGAAGCTCGCGGCTATACCGCCTGGGATGTAACGAGCCCAGCCTACATTCTCGAAAATCCGAACGGCACGACGCTCTGCATCCCGACTGCGTTCGTCTCGTGGACGGGTGAAGCCCTCGACAAGAAGACGCCGCTATTGCGCTCAATGAAGGCGCTCAACGTTCAAGCGCAACGCATCTTGCGACTCTTCGGTCACAAGGAAATCGCCTTAGTCACCTCCTCCGCGGGACCGGAGCAAGAGTATTTCCTCATTGATCGCAACTTTTTCTTCGCCCGCCCCGACCTGCTCAATGCGGGCCGCACACTGTTCGGTGCGAAGCCGCCCAAGGGCCAGGAATTCGAAGATCAATACTTCGGGGCGATTCCTGAGCGCGTTCTCGCGTGCATGCTCGAAACCGAACGCGAACTCTATAAGCTCGGCGTTCCCGTGAAGACACGGCACAATGAAGTCGCCCCTTCGCAGTACGAAATCGCTCCGATCTATGAGAACGCCAACGTCGCAACCGACCATCAGCAAATTATGATGTTGACGCTCAAGCGCGTCGCGCAGAAGTACGGTATGGAGTGCCTGCTGCACGAGAAGCCATTCGCGGGCGTTAATGGCTCCGGAAAGCATCTCAACTGGTCGCTTGGCAACTCGACCCAGGGGAACTTGCTCGAGCCGGGTGAAACTCCGCACGAAAACGCTCAGTTCCTCGTCTTCTGCGCCGCAGTCATTCGCGCCGTGCATAAGTGGGGTGGCCTACTGAGAGCGGTTGTCGCGTCGGCCGGCAACGACCATCGCCTCGGCGCCAATGAGGCTCCGCCAGCGATCATCTCAATCTTCCTGGGTGATCAACTGTCGGACGTCTTCGAACAGCTCAAATCGGGCCCCGCGACCTCCTCGAAGAAGGGCGGCACGTTGAGCGTTGGCGTCGATACCTTGCCGACCTTGCCAAAGGATGCGGGCGACCGCAATCGCACCAGCCCCTTCGCTTTCACAGGCAATAAGTTCGAGTACCGCGCGGTCGCGTCGAATCAATCGATTGCTGGTCCGCTCGTCGCGCTCAACACGATCGTCGCCGAATCACTAGATGTAGTTGCATCTGAATTGGAAAAGGCCACCGGCGGCGATCCGAACAAGCTCAATGGCGCCGTCCAGTCGCTCTTACAGAAGATTGCCAGCGAACACAGCGGCATCATCTTCAATGGCGACGGCTACTCGGACGCGTGGCACCAAGAAGCGGCTAAACGCGGCTTGCCGAACAACCGAACCTCGGTGGAGGCGCTTGGCGAACTCATCTCGCCCGCCGCACTCGCGCTCTTCGCAAAGTACGGTGTTCTCAGCAATCGCGAACTCACCAGCCGCCATGACATTTATGTCGAGCAATATTGCAAGGTTTGCAACTCGGAAGCGTTGCTGACGATCGAAATCGCCAAAACGATGATCTATCCGGCGGCGATGAAGTACGCCAACGACTTGGCCGATACCGCGCTCAAGATCAAGCAACTTGGCCAAACTGCAGACACTTCGCTGCTTGCCAAGGTCACCAGCCTTTCGAACGATCTCCTCAAGGCGATCGATTCGCTCGAGCATAAGCTTGGCCACAATGGTCATGGCGATGCCAACGCGCACGCCAAGTACTTCTGCAGCGACGTGTTGCCCGCCATGCTGGCCGTCCGTACCGCCGCCGATTCGCTCGAAGGCATCATGGCCGACGACCTTTGGCCGCTGCCGACTTATCAGGAAATGCTGTTCATTAAGTAACAGCCCTTGCGTACGTCAAAAACCTCGAGGCCGCCGTGGGGATAGCTTTTCCCCCCGGCGGCTTTTATTTTGACTTTTCCTTAGACCGCTGCATTTCAACGAAACACATTTGAATGACCGACCACCGCCCGACCACGCCCCACGAAGTTCTCTCCTGGTGCCGCCAAGGCGACGTGAAAGCGGTCGACCTCCGCTTCACCGATCTCCTCGGCCAACAGCAACACTTCACGATTCCCGTCGACAAGCTCACAGTCGACGTCTTTGAAGATGGCCTCGGATTCGATGGCTCCAGCATTCGCGGTTGGCAATCGATTCATGAAAGCGACATGATCGCCGTCCCGCAGCCCAAGACCGCTTATATCGATCCCTTCTGCTCCTCGCCTACGGCTGTACTACTCTGCAACATTCAAGATCCGGTCACGCGCGAGGACTACAGCCGCGATCCACGCAATGTCGCACGCAAGGCGCTCGACTATCTCCAGTCCTCAGGCGTCGCCGATACGTGCAACGTCGGACCGGAGTGCGAGTTCTTTCTGTTTGACTCGGCGCGTTTCGACCAAAACGAACATGAAGGCTTCTACCACCTCGACAGCCGCGAAGGGCAATGGAACCGCGGCCGCGCCACGCCGACAAACCTCGGGTATCAGCCGCGCACCAAGGAAGCCTATTTTCCCATTCCGCCGAGCGATCATTTTCACGAAATCCGCACGGAAATGATGCTCGAGATGATTCGCTGTGGGCTCGATGTCGAGTGCCATCATCACGAAGTTGCGTCGGGAGGCCAGTGCGAAATCGATCTCAAGTACGGCTCACTGCTCGACATGGCCGACGCGGTGATGATTTACAAATATGTGGTCAAGAACGTTGCGCGTCGCAATCAAATGACGGCGACTTTCATGCCCAAGCCGCTCTTCGGCGACAACGGTTCGGGGATGCATACGCATCTGTCACTTTGGAAGCAGGGAAAACCTCTCTTCGCCGGCAACGGGTACGCGGGGCTCTCGGACATCGGCCTTTGGGCGATCGGCGGCATTCTGCGACATGCGCCTGCGCTTGCGGCATTCTGCAATCCGACAACCAACAGCTACAAGCGCCTCGTGCCGGGCTTCGAGGCGCCGGTTTATCTCAGCTACTCGGGTCGCAATCGTTCGGCGGCGTGCCGCATACCGATGCTCAGCCAAAATCCTGCCGCCAAACGAGTCGAATTTCGTTCGCCCGATCCAACGTGCAATCCCTATCTTGCCTTCTCGGCAATTTTGATGGCGATGCTCGATGGAGTTCAGAACAAGTTTTCGCCGGGCGACCCACTCGACAAAGATATTTACCATCTCGCCGATGCCGAGCGCGATAAGCTTAAGCAAATGCCGAGCTCACTCGACGCCGCGCTGGTTGCGCTATCGCAGGATCACGAATTTCTCATGCGGGGCGACGTGTTCACGGAGGACGTGATTCACACGTGGCTTAATTACAAACGCGCGAATGACGTCGCGGCCCTTCGATCTCGCCCGCACCCTTACGAATTCTGCATGTACTTTGAAGCCTGATTAAGATCTTCAGGTGCAGCACACCTTTTCTCTCCCGAGGTTTGCGATGCATGTATTCTTGATCGCGACGCTCGACACCAAGGGCGCCGAAGCCGCGTTTGTGCGTGAACGTTTAATCGCTCAGGGCGCCAAAGTGAAAGTGGTGGACGCCGGATGCCAGGGCGCGCCGAGTATCCAGCTGGACATCGCGCGGGAAGAAGTTTTCGTCGCGGCCGGATCGGGTCTTGAAGAGGCGCGCAAGAAAGCTGATCGCGGGGAAGCGGTTGCAACGGCGGCGCGAGGGGCGGCGGCGATTGTCAAAGCTGCGCACGAAAAAGGCGAACTTGCGGGCGTGATCGCCATTGGCGGCTCTGCGGGGACGACGATCGGCACCACCGCCATGCGGGCTCTGCCGCTCGGGGTTCCGAAGATGATGGTCAGCACGCTCGCATCGGGCCAAGTCCGCCCGTATGTGGGCGACAAAGATATTTTGATGCTCAACTCGGTGGTCGACATCGCCGGGCTCAATCGAATCAGCCGCCCGATTCTGGCGAATGCGGCCGCCGCGATGGCGGGGATGGTTTCGAAGCCGTCATTGGCGAGCGGGGCCGATAAGCCGCTTGTTGCCGCAACAATGTTCGGCGTCACGACTCCCTGTGTGAACCGCGCGCGGGAGGTGCTTGAAAATGCGGGCTACGAAGTGCTTGTGTTTCACGCGACCGGCTCCGGCGGGCGGGCGATGGAGTCGCTGATCGACGATGGTGTGATCGCGGGCGTGCTCGACATCACCACAACCGAACTCGCCGACGAACTTGTCGGCGGCGTGCTCACTGCGGGGCCCGATCGGCTCAACGCGGCCGCGCGGCGCGGGGTTCCGCAGCTTGTTTCGGTAGGCGCGATCGATATGGTCAACTTCGGGCCGCGCGACACGGTTCCGCCGAAGTTCGAAGGCCGCAAGTTTCATATTCACAATCCGACGATCACGCTGATGCGGACGACGCCGGATGAAAATACAAAACTGGGCGAGGAAATCGGTCGCAAGGTTGCCGCGTCGACTGGGCCGACGAAAATCCTGTTGCCCTCGCAGGGCGTATCGGCGATTGACCGCGCGGGGCAGCCGTTCGATGATCCTGACGCGCGAATGCGGCTGTTTGCGGCGGTCAAAGCGAACTGCGGGCGGGCCCTGTGCCAAGAACTCAACCTGCACATCAATGATCCTGCGTTCGCGGATGCCGCGGCGAATGCGCTGATGCGAATGATTGCCGCGAAGGCGGCTCACTGAACCCTCTCTTTAACTCGGGCTGCTTTCGATGGCTCTTTTCACGCGCGAATCGATTCTGCAAAAACTCAAGGCCAAAGTTGCCGCGGGTAAGCCTATTGTCGGCGGGGGCGCCGGGACGGGGATCAGCGCGAAAATGTCGGAAGACGGGGGCGTCGACCTCTTGGTGATCTACAACTCGGGCCGGTTTCGGATGGCCGGGCGTGGATCGCTTTCGGGGCTCATGCCGTATGGGGATGCGAATGCGATCGTGATGGAAATGGCTCGCGAGGTGCTCCCCGTGGTTTCGCGGACGCCGGTGCTGGCGGGGGTTTGCGGGACCGATCCGTTTCGGATCATGAAAATTTTTCTCAAAGAGGTCGACGCGGCGGGGTTTTCGGGGATTCAGAATTTTCCGACGGTCGGGCTCATCGACGGCGTGTTCCGCCAGAACCTGGAAGAGACCGAAATGGGGTTTGGCAAGGAAGTCGATCTCGTGAAGCTCGCGCGGGAGATGAATTTGCTGACGACTCCGTATGTTTTCAATGACGGCGAATCGGTCGCGATGGCGAAGGCGGGCGCCGATATTTTGATCGCCCACATGGGGCTCACGACGAAGGGATCGATCGGGGCGACTACGGCCCTGACGCTCGACGAATCGGTCAAACGGATCCAGTCGATTCACGACGTCGCGAAGAGGGTGAATCCGGAAGTTCTGGTCCTATGTCACGGCGGGCCGATCGCGGAGCCGGCGGATGCTCAGTACATCCTCGACCGAACGACGGGGGTTGTGGGGTTTTACGGGGCCAGCAGCATGGAGCGGCTGCCGGTGGAGCCAGCCATTTCGGGGCGGGTGCGGGAGTTTTGCGGGCTGACGTTTCGGCGATAGGAAAGGGGCGGCGGCTTCGCTCCACAAAAATGCCTTGTTTTTGGCACATGCTCCAGATGATCCAGATGCTCACTATCTGGGGGCAGGTGCGCCGCAGATGCTCCAGATGATCAGGTTCGCTTCATCTTTTGAGTCGACTTTAGCTTTCCCTAAGCCGGGATTGGCTAAGATGGCCGCATGTGAAGATTAGATGAAGCCAATCTGAAGGCGGCGGGAGCAAAACGAAACTCCAGGGGCCGCCTCAGGTTAGTCCTTCCGTTCCTACTCATTTCGTCGGCGAAACTGCGACAAAGGACTCGGATGTCGGCCGTTCCACTGAGATGCACCACGGATTTAGTCGTTGAAGAAAGCTTGGCGCCGCGCCTGCGGGTGGTTGAGCCAGCCCCTAATGCAGCCCTTTCTCCGGCTCTCGGCGGGCGGGAGCGGGGCAAGGGTTCGGCGTTTGAAGTCAAGTTCCTGCTGAATGAAAAGACCGCCCAACAAATTGAGTCGGCCTTGCGGGGCAAGATGCGGCTCGATCCGTACGCTGATCCGGCTACCGGCAACGCCTACCAAATCACTTCGACGTACCTCGATACGCCTCGGCTCGATGTGTTTCACCGTCTGGGGCGGCATCGGTTTCGCAAGTTTCGCATCCGCCGTTATGGCGACGCGAGTTGGAACTATCTGGAACGGAAAACGAAGCGCAAGGATCAGGTGCGAAAGCATCGAAGCAAGGCCGAACTCGCGGAGGTCGCCGTCCTGGGCGCGCCGCTGGTGCTCACAACTTGGGATGGCGCCTGGTTTCATCGACAAGTGACGCGATGGTCGCTCTCGCCAACGTGCCAAGTTTCTTACCTGCGCCGCGCGTACTTCGCTGAGGTCGATGAGAGTCCGATTCGCTTGACGTTCGATCGAGCACTTCGCGCGAGGCGCGTTGAAGGCTGGACGATGTATTCCGCTTCGAGCGAAGTCGCGATCGGCGAGGACGAGGTCGTTTGCGAATTCAAATTTCGCGGCGCGATGCCGGTGTGTTTTCGCGAAGTGGTTGAGGACTACGGCATCGCCGCACGGGGCGCCTCGAAATATCGGCGAGCCTTGACCACCCTTGGAGTCGAAGGGGGTGCGATCGATGCCTGATTGGCTTCAGACTGCGCTCGCCAGCGATCCGAGTCTCTCGACGCGCGAGCTCGCCATTCGATTTATTGTCGCGCTTCTGTTGGGCGGCGCCGTTGGACTCATCTTTCGATTGTCGCATGGCGGCGGGCGCGATGATTCGCTGCCGTTTCTCATGACGCTTGTGCTTCTGCCCGCTTTGATCGCCATGGTCTCGGTCGTGATCGGCAATAGCGTGGCTCGGGCGTTTTCTCTGATGGGCGCACTTTCGATCGTGCGATTCCGTACGGTCGTGGAAGATACGCGCGACACGGCGTTTGTGATTTTCTCCGTGGTCGTCGGTATGGCGGCCGGTGCGGGGCTGATCATGGTGGCGCTGGTGGGGATTCCCTGCGTGGGTATTGCGGCGATCGCACTCAATCGTTGGCCGCAGATCGCGGGATTCCAGCGCGGCCGCGAGTTCCTCATTATCGTGAAACTCAACCTCTCGGATGACGCCCGCCAGAATGTGGAGCGAGCTTTGCGAGAAATTGGCATCGTTCCACGACTCAATTCGGGCGGAACCGCGCGACAGGGAACCGCGCTTGAACTTTCGTACGACGCCTCAATCCCGAAGTCGGTTGATATCCCGAGTCTCATCCTCAAGCTCAACCAGGTTCCCGGCGTGCAGAGCGTCGAGATCAAGGACGGTTGATTCACTCATTCATATCAAAAGGCCAGTGGCCAACCTTGTGAGAGTCCGTATGCGAAATCGATTGATTCAATTCGCGCTCGTTGTGATGGCGATCGTCGCCATGACCGCCATTTCGATGGCACAGCCTCCAGGCGGTCCAGGCGGACCCGGTGGATTTGGAGGACCGGGAGGCGGCTTCGGGGGAGGCCCAGGCGGGCCGCAGTTCCGAATGTTCGGCCCGCAAGCGCCGACCGCGGCGACGCTGCTCGAGATGCCGGAAGTACAAGCCGAACTCAAGCTCACCGATGCGCAAAAGGAATCAACAAGGAAGCTGCTCGACGAGATGCGAGAAGCAGTCGGCAAGGCGATGGAGGGATTCAATCCATTCGAACTCGGCGATCTCTCCGAAACGGAGCGAGCCGCCAAAATGGACGAGAACCGAAAGAAGATGGAGGCCGTTGGCAAAGAGATCGACGCCAAACTCGCCAAGTTGCTGGATGAAAAGCAAAACGCGCGAATTGCTCAGCTAGAGATTCAAAGGCAAGGCGCCCGCGCATTGCTTCGCGCAGAAGTTGCCAAGGAGCTCGAACTGACAGAAAAGCAAATCGCCGAGCTCAAGCCGTTGCTTCCGCCGCCAGGCGGCGGAGCGACCGTGGTCGGGGGACGCATTGGTTTTGGCGGGCGCCCCGGCACGGGCCCCGATGGAGCCGGTCCTCCTCCAGGATTTGTTCCGCCCGGCGCAGTTGGGCCTCCCCCGGGCTTCCAGGGCAGCGCAGCAGCCAGCGAAGAAGCCCTCAAAGTTTTGACGGACGCCCAGCGCAGCAAGTGGAAAGAGATGCAAGGCGTGGCGTTTGCGTTTCCACAACAGGTCATGCGATTCGGCGGCCCGATGGGCGGACCTGAGCGTAAGATCGTGAAGCAATTCGATACGAACAAGGATGGCTGGCTCAATGCCGAAGAGCGCGTTCCCGCGCGAGTGGAAGCGAAAAAGGGAGGCGGCGGACGCGGGTTTGGTCCTCCAGGCGGTGGGTTCGGCGGCGGTCCTGGCGGTCCGGGCGGTGGTGGCCGCGGCGGGCGCGGCGGACCTGGTGGGCCTGGCGGTGGTTTTGGACCTCCCGGTCGCGAGAATGTTCCGACAAGCCCTGGACCAATCGTCAAGAAAGAAGATGTTGCGCCGGCGAGCGGCGATCTTTATGACCCGGCAGTCGTTCGCACGATCTTCTTTGATTTCGAAAACAAGGATTGGGAACAGGAGATCGCCGATTTCCACGGCACGGACGTCGATGTGCCGGCGACGATGACCGTCGATGGAAAGGAATATAAGAACGTGGGCGTTCATTTCCGCGGCATGTCGAGTTACGGCATGATTCCCGCGGGATCGAAGCGTTCGTTCAACGTGTCCGTCGACATGGGGGACGGCAAACAGCGCCTGCAAGGTTACAAGACGCTCAATCTCCTCAATTCGCATGAAGACCCGACCTTCATGCACACGGTTTTGTTCTTTGACGCGGCGCGAAAATATCTCGCGGCGCCGAAGGCGAACTGGGTGCGCGTCGTCGTCAATGGCGAGAGCTGGGGCATTTATGTGAATGCTCAGCAGTTCAACAAGGAATTCGTCGAAGAGAATTTCAACGAGAGCAAGGGCGCGCGTTGGAAGGTGAGCGGCAGCCCGGGCGGCGGCGGCGGTCTGGAATACCTCGGCGATAAGATCGAATCTTACAAACAGCGCTACGAGATCAAGTCGAAGGATAACGACGACGCATGGCGCTCAATGATTCAGTTCTGCAAGATTCTCAATGAGACGAAGCCGGAGGATCTTCCGAAGGCGATCGAGCCGATTCTCGATGTCGACAACGCGCTGTGGTTCCTCGCGCTCGATTGTGCGCTGATCAACAGCGACGGCTACTGGGTCCGCGCGAGCGACTACAGCATTTATCTCGACGAAAAGAACAAATTCCACTTCATGCCTCACGACGCGAATGAAACTTTCCAACCGCCAATGGGGCCGGGAATGTTTGGCGGCGGCGGACGTGGAGGCCGTGGCGGCGGACCTGGAGGACCAGGGGGCCCCGGCGGACCTCCAGGCGGTGCGGGTGGTCCTCCTCCAGGCGGGCCGGGTGGACCAGGCGGTGGTCCTGGCGGCGCGGGCGGTCCTCCAGGTGGGCCGGGTGGCCCTGGTGGCCCTGGTTTCGGCGGTCCTCCTGGCATGATGGGAGGCGGCGGTCGCGGCGTTGAACTCGACCCGCTGATCGCGCTGCAAGACAACGCGAAACCGCTGCGCAGCAAACTGCTCGCGGTGCCAAAATATCGCGAGCGCTATCTGCAGATGGTGAAGATCATCGCCAAGGAGCAACTCGATTGGGCGAAGCTCGGGCCGAAGGTTGAGACGTATGGCAAACTCATCAAGCCTTACATTGAAGCCGATACGCGCAAGCTGACTTCGACGGAAGCGTTCAATCAGACCATCTTCGCGGAGACGGCCGAGCGCGGCCGCACAACGGTGAAGCAATTCGCCGAGCAGCGGCAGAAGTATCTTTTAGGCTACGCGGAGATTAGCAAGTTGAAGGATGAAGAAATTGCGCCTGCGAAGGGGGCGAAGAAGTAGGTCTCTCTCGCTTCCCGAGACAATGGAATCACCAAAGAACCGCGATGTGTGACAGCATCGCGGCTCTTGGCGTTTTTATCTTCTATTGAACGCCTGTATTAAGGCTGTATCGAAACAAGCTTCCCAAAAATCGATCTGCCGGAAACCCATCCGTTGATCCCACCACGGTTGTTTCCGATCTGAAACCGCCGGCCTTGAATCGCTTTGATCAAGTGCAGGTACTCTTGGCCATTTACCTTGCAGAGTACGATGTCCCCGACTTCGAGCGTGGCCGGATCGACCGGCGCGACGGTGCAGAGTTGACCCGACTCAATCTTTCCCGACATGGAGCCGCCGCGAGGGCGAAACGACACGGTCTCGTCGCGGCGTAACTTTTCGATATATCCAGAAGCCCAGCCCATTGGTGCGACTTCAGACACTCCACGTTGAATTCGAGTTCGCGTCGTTACGACTACGAAAAAAGCCGCGTCGCTTTTCGCGCCGCGGCCTTTTCGTTGTACTAGTTCAGCGAATCTGAATTAGACCATGCCCTTGAGGCTCTTGAGTGCACGAACCTTCACCACGCTCTTGGCGGGTTGAGCTGGCTTCGTGTAGACCTCTTTGGTGAACGGATTGATCGAGTTCGGCTTGGCAGGCTGGGCCGGCTTGTGAACGCGAACGATCTTTGCGAGGCCAGGAAGTTGGAACACGCCTGCGCCCTTCTTCGATAGCGCTTTCTTGACCTCTTCGGTCAGCGAGTCGAACACGGCGGCAACATCCTTCTTGGAGAGACCGGTGGCGGTCGAGATGTTGGCGTAGATCTCGCTCTTGGACGGTGACTTGGCAGCAGGCTTCTTAGCGGCGGCTTTGGCCATAAGGCGGCGCCCTCCTTGCAAAAACAGGTTGAAAATAAGCCCTAAAACAGGGGTTCCCGGGTGCGGGTCGCGATGATTAGATCGACTGCGAACAAAATTGCAACCAGCAAAATGCTTGAAAACAGGCATTTTTTGCCATCTTGAGCCTATTTTTTCGGGTTTTTTGCCTTCGCGAGCCCCTTTTGAGGCCTTTCGGTGCGTGAGCTCGCCAATTTTCATCGCCGATTGCGCAACATGATTATCACGCGGGCGCTCGGCAACATTGGACGGAAGGACGCCTTGGGGTAGGCTGGACAGAGACGACTCACTCGCACGGTCAAGGAATGGCTACATGGATTTTGTGCCGCAAATCTGCGGGATTTTTCGGTCGGCCTTTGCTTCAAAGATCGGTCTGTCGCTCGCGCTCTTGGGTTCGCTCGCACCACTGCTGGACCGGGCGCACGGTCAAGGGATCAACAATCGGCTTGACCCGGACAATATTCCCGATGTGTTTGTGCCTGCCTCGCGCGATCTGCAATTGCAATTGAGCCGCGCCCGCAAGGCGCTCACCGAAGGGAGCTTTGCCGACGCGGCCGACATGCTCGGGTCGTTGATCGCCGTGCCCGAAGCCGATCGTTTTAGCCCCGATGCCGAGGATTATTTTCTTGACGCGGCCGAAGCGGGCGGCACCTTTCGCAGCCTGAAGTCCGAAGTGCTGAGGCTTCTCGGTTCCATGCCGCCGAAGGGGCGCGATGCTTATGAGATTCGCTACGGCGCCGACGCCAAAGCGCTGGTCAACGCGGCCGTCGAATCGGGCGATATCGAAAAACTGACCGAAGCCGCGCGAATGTACTTTCACACGAGCGCCGGCTACGAGGCGATGCTCCTGCTTGCCCGTTATCATTACATCCAGGGCCGCCCGCTGGCCGCGGCGCTATGTGCGCAGCGCGTTGTCGACTCCGCAGGCGCAGCCAACTGCGAACCCGAAGCGTCGCTACTGCTTGCGGCGTCATGGTTAAACGCAGGCTACGCCGAGCGGGCCAAAGCGACGCTGATCGCGCTCCGCAAAAAGAACCCCAATGGGCAGGTGAAAATCGAAGGGAAATCGCGACCGCTCTTTACGTCCGATAATCGTGCGCTTGACTGGCTGAAGGAGTTGATTGGGGAGGTCACCGCGTCGATTGCCGCCGCACAAGAAAACTGGGTGATGCACCGCGGCGATCCAGCGCGTAATGCGGAGTCGAAGGGCGGCTCGCCGGTTCGCACGCCGGTTTGGCAAGCTTTGCCCGTGTTTGATCCCGATGACGAATCGATCTTGCGAGAGGTCGAGCGCAGCTATCGCGAGCAGCCTGGCTCGACCGCGCTGATGTCGGTGTTGCATCCACTCGCCGTGGGCGACAATGTCATCATGCGCTTGCCCGATCGGGTGATCGCGCTCGACTTCATCACCGGAAAGGCGAAATGGGAATATCCTTGGGAAGATTCCGTGCGCACCACGGGAACCACCTCCCTTGAGGCGAGTCGCAACCAGACCAGCGAGCGCGATCGACGCCGACGGCGCCTAACGCAACGAGTGTGGGAAAATGCGGCGGACGGTCAGCTCAGCAGCGATGGCGAGCTGATTTATTTTCTGGAGAGCCTCGATTCCGCACAGCGGTTCCAAAACTCTCTTCCGAATCCAATCTGGCGGGGTCGCAACCAATTCGATTTTTACGGTGCGGCCAATACGCTCGTTTGCCTCGAATTGCAAAGCGAAGGGCGCCAAAAATGGGTCGTCGGCGGTATGAGCGGAGAAGACGAACCGCGCCTCGCTGGCGCATGGTTTCTCGGCGCGCCGCTGGCGATGCAGGGTCAGGTTTTTGTGCTTGCGGAGATCATGGGTGAAATTCGACTCGTTGTCCTCGACTCCGAATCGGGTCAGCTACAGTGGTGGCAACAGCTCTGCCAAATCGATGACTTTACACCGATCATCCACGATACCGAACGCCGTTTCGCGGGCTGCTCTCCTTCCTTTGCCGATGGCGTGATGGTCTGTCCAACCGGGGCTGGCGCCGTCGTGGCCGTCGACATTGCAACACGATCCCTGATTTGGGGACATCGATATCAAGGCGCTTTGCAACGCAAGGCTTCGGCCTATGGGGCGAATGCGACGAGGGACATCGGCAAACGTTGGATGGACTGCACGGTGACGATCGCGGAGGGCAAGGTCGTCGTCTGCACCGCCGATACCGATGAACTCCATTGCCTCGATTTGCTCACGGGCAAGCGACTTTGGGGACCCACGCGCCGCAACGACGCGCTCTATCCCGCATGCGTTCGCAACGAAACACTCTACATGGTCCATGCTGAATCGATGACGGCGCTTCGCATGAACGACGCGGGCAGCGCCTGGAAATCCGCGATTTCGCTCAAAGACTCGCGCCCCAGCGGCCGCGGCTTCGTCGATGGCGAATATTACTACCTGCCTGTCGAGAATTCGCAAATCCTCAAGATCAACTTGACCAAGGGCGAAATTGCCGAGCGCATTCCGACGGCTTATCCGCTTGGCAACCTCGTTTGTCATCGTAATGCGGTCATTGCTCAATCGACGCTGCAATGGCTTTCTCTTTTCCATCAGCTTGAGCCGCTTCGCGAAACCGTGGCTCAAAAGCTCGCCGCCAATGCCAAGGACGCCTGGGCGCTGGCGCGGCAGGGGGAAATCCTGGCCCACGACGGCAAGCCCAAGGAGGCGATTGCCGCTCTCAAGGCGTCGCTCGAAACCGAACCCAAGAGCCGCTCGACCCGATCGATCTTGGCGCGAACGATGCTTGGTCTGTTGCGCGCCGACTTCGTGGGTAATCCTGATCTGGTTGGGGACGCATCCAAGTACATCGATCGACCCGAGGAGCGGGCGGAGCTTTTGCAACTGGAACTAAGCGGCCTGATGAAGGCGGGAGCGCTTCCGGAAGCCTTTGACCGTTTAATGCGACTCGTCGTCGACTCTGAACGCCCCGGCGTCCCTGGCAACAACGAACTGATCGATCCGCCCGGCGATCCGAAACGCCGCGTGACGCGCGAGCGCTGGCAGCGCGGTCTTCTCAAGGTCATGTGGGAGCGCGGAACTCCCGAGCTGCGAAAGACCATGTCCAACCGGTTTGCGCAAGAGGGCGAACGAATTGGCAAGGAAGCGGGAGCGGAACGGCTCGCGCGGTTTGTGGAACTGTTCGGCGGCTTCCCTGGAGCGGAACGGCCGCTGGTCCAACTCATCAAAATTGAAACGCTTGCGGCGAATTATTTGCGTGCTGAAATGCTGCTCGATTTGCTCAAGCGATATGACTCGACTGAAGCTCGAGCAACCGCTGACGTCCTTTCCTACGAACTCGCAGCGATTTCGAATCAACCGTCCCTCGCTGCGTCGGCGCTCGCCGCCCTGCATGCGGGAAAAGAACCCGTCACCCTGCTCGATCAGCGCAGCCTTGCGGATTGGTTGAAAGGAAAGGACTTGAAATCGCCGCCACAATCGGCTGCAACCTGGCCGAAAGGCGCCGTCCTCGTCGAGCCACTTGAAGAGCAGCGCACCGCCGGATTCGGCGGGCAATTCACGAGCGCCAATTTTCGGGTTCGGCCCTCCGATTCAAGCCAAAGCGCCGATGTCCTCGTCTCCCGCATGGGAAGCGCCGGGACCGACGCAATCATGGTTCGCGACCGCTTTGGCGGCGATTTGGTCCGGCTCGATCTCGATCGCATGGACTCGCGACAAACGATGTACATGGAAATTCGGCACACCGCGCGGGTGCGCGGCAACTTCTTATTGGTCTCACAGGGATTTCAACTCCTCGCGATGGATCTGCATCGCAGCGCTGCGGCCAGCGACTCCGTGCTCCAGTGGAGCATGGATCTGGTGCCCGCCAAATCCAACACCTATCAAGGCTCCAGCAACGGGCAGCGAACCATGCCGATGCCCAATCGAAGCCCGCTTGAAACAGCCCCGCCGCGTACGGAAATGGTGTATACGGCCGTCGATCGTCCCATCGGCCAAACCAGCGATCTCCGAGCCGAAGGAATTTGTTTTCATAGCGGCACGCGACTGCTGTGCGTGTCGCCGCTTACTGGAAAAACGCTTTGGGAGCGCACCGATGTGCCGATGGGGCACGACCTTTTTGCCGATGAATCGACACTCGTTGTTTGTGATCGCGATGATCGGCTGGTGCGCCGATTTCGACTCACCGATGGAAGTGAACTGACCCCCATGCAGCTCGCGACCGGCGAGAAACCCGCCGAAGCAGAGCGAGTCTGGTCCGGCCTCGGCAGCCATGTGCTCACATCTCAACTCACGGCGAGCGGAAAAGTCGCCGTCCGATTGTGGGACTTCGCAAATGAGTCGCCGCGATTGGCATGGATGGAGGAAATGCCCGCCAAATCGGTCGGCTGCATTGTCGATGGTGTAGAAGTAGCGGTGCTCGATCCCAGCGGCAAACTGGCGATTTATCCGCTCGACGAATCGCGTCCGCCGATTCGACAAACCCTGGATGTCTCCGATGGCATGTACTCTCTCTCGGTGCAACGCGCGCCCTCGGCCTATTACGTTTATGTTCACGCGCCGCTGAAGTTAGATCCCAATTCAAATCCGACTGCGAGCGCTTCGGTCGCCGTTGCTTTTCGCGGCGCCGACATTTTCCATGGCAGTATCCACGCCATCGATCGTCAGCAAGGCGCGCTACTTTGGCCAAGTCCCGCGCGCATTGACCAAAATGGTCTCGTCTCGGATATCGCCCTGGAGTCTCCTGTCATCGTCTTCGCCAAAGTGATGAAATTGACCAACTCCAATCGCTTAAGAGTCACATCGACGACAGCGCCGCAGGGCACAATGGTTGTCGTCGACAAAGCTACCGGCCGCACCCTTTATGAGAAGTATGACTTCGGAATGCAGCTTCTTACGTATTGCCGCGTCGAAGTCTCACCCAAATCGCGCGAAGTATCGGTGTCGATCCCCGCGGCAACCTTTGGCGGAGTTCGCTTGATCTACACCGACCAACCGCGCCCTCCCGAACCCCCAGCCCAGTCCGGGAATTTCACTTTGCGACCCTAAGCGCGATGACTACTTCTTAGCGCTCGGCTTGTCCTCGCCCGATGCCGTCCATTGCCGCCCGATGACGTCAACATCTTTCGGCGAGGGGACCTTGGGAATGTCATAGCCGATCGACTCGATCCGCTTCTTGCGAATTTCCCCGATCGACACGCTAAACTGCTTATCGCGCGCGGCGATGACCTTGGCGTCATCTTGCCCGTCGCCGGTCAGCGCCCACATCAGCATCGGCTCTCCCATCGGGACCGGGGTCGACGGATCCGGCCACGTATGCCAGGTCTTGCCCCAGGTCGTGAGCAGCGCCTTCATAAAGGCCATCTCATCATCCGGCTTCATTCCCGGCGCAATGAGTCCGCCGCCCAGCACTTCGTACGTATGCGGGTGCCAATAGCGCTTTTCAACCTCCGGAAGTTTCTGATAGATCTCATTACTCACGATGTATTCCACACCAAGTAGCCGTGCATTTTTTGCGGCCGAGTCATAAAGAAGACACTGGTGCATTCCCTCGCCAACCGGGCCGCAATAATGTTGCGTGATAATCTGAATCCGCGGATCCTTCTTCGCGCAATGGATCCCGCAAAAATGCAAATGCAAGTTACTCACCGGCGCCATCATTTTGTTATCGGACTGCGTCCCGTGACCATCATCGCCATGCGCCGCCGCACCCAGCGCCGCTCCAGCCCCCATCACCCCCGCGACTGCGAACAAGTCTCTGCGTTTCATAGTGCAACATTCCTTATGAAATTAAATGTAATTACGCAATAGAAACATTACCTCCCCAGTGATGATTAGTTTAGCGAAAGCACGGTGACGTGGCGCGGGGCGATCACAAAAATTCACGCGAAGGAAAAGTCGCGGAATAACGCTGGGTAAAAGAGAGAGCCTTGCTACTTGGAATTCCGCCGATTGGATCAAAGATAAGCTGCAACCCAGTCTTCGATTCGCTTTGCCGCCTCGGGCGGAATGGCGTGCCCCTGGCGGTGATTGTATTGACCAATCCGACAGGGCCGGCCAAACAGTTCATAGACGCTCAAGGCCTCCGCAATGAAGGGCCACCCGCGATCTCCATCGGCGCTCTCTCCGCCGACGAGGAGAAACGCCCGCGGCGCGATGAGTCCTAGTAGCTCGTGATGTTCAAGCCGAAACTCTTTACCGAGAATGGCCTCCCCCAAATACCACGAGGCATCCCAATTGGAAAACCGCGTTCCGATTCCACCTTCGCTGCTCACCGCGACTAGAATGCGATCGTCAAAAGCCGCCAAATACAAAGCCTCCTTGGCGCCCAGGGAATGACCAACCGTTCCCAATCGCGCCGGATCCACTTCGCCAAGAGATGCCAAGATGTCGACCGCGACCATGCCGTCATAGAGCATCTTGCCCATGCCCTTCGTCTTTGGCTGACGCTTGAGAAAACGCTCTGCCTCTTCGCGCGCCGCCAGATGCAGGTTGTCGGGCCACAATTAGTTTCGTGGGCAGATCACCACACGTCCCTGCCGGGCAAAATGCACTCCAAACGATTTTTCAGTTAGCTCGTCGATTCCGGCGGGTTGGCGTATCGATTCATTGACGGTCGAATGAAACGCAACAATCCCCGGCGCGCGTCCCTCCAACTTCGCAGGCTTACATAGATACGCCTCAGTAACAATGCCAGGCTCCGTTTCGTAGCGCACTCGTTGTCGGATCACCCCCTCCAATCGGTCGTCTTCGATCAGTTCAATTTTCGGAATTCCCCTTCGGGCCGCAAACGGCAATGGGCCAAGAAACTCTTTCCACTTTGCGTGCAATTCCTCTCGGTGACGGAGCCAATCCTCTTTTCTTGTGATGGCTGCGCCGTCCTTACCTCGACAAAGAGAAGAGAGGTTCATTATTTCAGTTGACGGCTTCGCTGGCGGCGTCTGGATTTCCCTCAGCCAAGGAACATCGCGCACCGTTGGCGGATCAAAACCCAATGAAAGTCGCTCATTCAAGCCAAGTGCAGCGAGACCAACACCGCACCCCGTCAGCCTCAACACTTTTCGACGATCCAACATGGAAAATCCTCCGCTGACCACGCAAGGTTACCACGATTCTTGAGCGAATCTGACAACGAGCGCGTCGCCAATCTACTTCGTCGAGTCAGCCAGCCCCCATGTGCGATTCGCCAGTTAGACTAGTGGGCCTCGGCGGACTCGGATTGGACTCGATTGTCCGATCGCTCGAATGGCTCGCCAAGACAGCTAGCGCCTGAAACCCTTCAGAGGTGGAAATGGGCTTGAATCGACGATGGTGTCTTTTCCTGCTAATGGTGGCCGGCTGCTGGTCTAGCACGATCTTACTCGCACAGACCAGCAGTTCGAATGGCGCCAGCAAGTCGCTGCGCGCCGGCGCGGCTGCGGTCGACATCACCCCGACGACGCCCACAAGCACCATTGCAGGCGGCTTTCTCGAAGCGAAAGCAACCCAAGTTAACGATCCACTGTTCGTTCGCGCGATCGTGCTCGACGATCAAAAAACCAAGATCGCACTGGTCGTTGTCGACACTTGCATGATGACGCAGGAGCTTATCGACAACGCCAAACAACTCGCGAACAAAAAGTGCGGTATCGCAATCGATCACATGCTGGTGTCGGCGACGCACACCCATTCCGCGCCAGCGGCGATGGGTTGCTTGGGAACACGCCAAGATAAAGAGTATGCCGCTATCCTCCCGCAGAAAATCGCAGAGGCGATTTGTGCCGCGGACGCAAAGCGGGAACCGGCGAAAATCGGCTGGGCCACGATCGACGACTGGGAGCATACACACAATCGCCGTTGGATTCGAAGGCCCGAGCGAATGATCGTCGACCCCTTCGGCGAGGCAACGGGCCGGGCGCACATGCACCCGGGCTACCTCAGTCCCGATGTGATTGGGCCATCCGGTCCCGTCGACCCTGGCTTGTCAGTGCTTTCCGTGCAATCCACGGATGGAAGGCCGCTCGCAGTCCTCGCCAATTACTCCCAGCACTATTTTGGCGCCGCAGCTGTTTCCGCGGACTACTACGGCCGCATCTCGAAGTACATCGCGATGCGACTCAAGCAGCCGGGAGACGGAAATGGTCCATTTGTTTGCGCGTTGTCACAAGGCACAAGCGGCGATTTGATGTGGATGGACTACGGCGCTCCTGAAGAAAAGCCCACGATCGACCATTATGCCGAAGCGGTGGCGATCTACGCCGAAAAGGCGCTCGGCCAAGTCGTCTATCACGATGAAGTGCCGCTCGCAATCGTCGAGAGAAAACTCAAACTGAATTACCGCGTCCCCAATGCGGCTCGTTTGGACTGGGCGCGGCCGATCGCCGAAAAAATCGAAAACGACCTGCCCAAGAGTCTTCCCGAGGTTTACGCGCGAGAAGCCCTCATTTTGCATGAACGTCAAAAGACCGAAATCAAGCTGCAAGCAATCCGAATCGGCGACCTGACGATTTGCGCGTTGCCAAATGAAGTCTACGCCCTGACCGGCCTCAAGCTCAAAGCTCGCTCTCCCTTCGCGGCGCACTTCAATATCGAATTGGCAAACGGCGCCGAAGGCTATATCCCCACTCCCGAGCAGCATGCGCTCGGCGGCTACACAACTTGGCCAGCGCGGACCGCCGGTTTGGAAGTCAACGCAGAACCCAAAATCGTAGAGACTCTTCTGGAAGCCCTTGAAGAGGCGACCGGCAAACCGCGTCGCGCAGTGGCGGACAAACATGGCGCCTATGCGAAGTCGATTCTCGCGGCAAAGCCAACCAACTATTGGCGGCTGAATGACGCAGATGGCGCTGTCGCGCGAAATGCCGTCGAGAAGGCGCCATCGGCAAAGCTCACCAGCGGCTTCGCCTGGTATTTGCCCGGCGTCGGGAGTGGCACGGGAACAGGCGCAGGGGAAACGCTGACGCCAGCCGCCTTTTCCGGACCCTTGCAAATCAACCGTGCAGTTCACTTGGCGGGTGGCGAACTTCAAACCGAGCTGAAGTCGCTCGGGCAATCCTGGTCGATCGCACTCTGGTTTTGGCTCGGCGAGCGCAGCGGCGCTAGCGATCGAAGCGGTTCACTCGTCGAGTTGCCCAGCGGCCAGTCGTTAAAGGCCACTCAATTCAGTGACCACCGAGTAGAACTCGCACTCGCCGAAAAGTCCTCCAAGTGGAAAGGCGCCGCCGACGAGTGGCATTTCGCCGTTCTCGTGTGTGAAGAGGGCGAAATCAAACTTTATGTCGATGGGATGAAGGAACCGCTGATCGCCACAAAGGCCGCACCCGATCCTGACAAAGCAACGTTGCGGTTCGGTGTAAGTCTTCAAGGAAAACTCGATGAGATCGCCGTTTTTGATCGATCCTTGTCCGCGAGCGAAATCGCAAACTTTTGGAATGCTTCGGGAATCGCCGAAAAAGGACCTCGTTGAGCGACAACGAAAATTACGACGACCGATCACTACCAAGAAGTCTCGCGCTTCTCGTCGCGCAAAGCCAGATTAGCTACCCCTCAAGAAAACGAAATCGGAATGAAGATCACCGCTATCGAGTCGCTCGTTTGTCACGCCCGCATGCGAAACTGGATCTTCGTGAAAGTCCTCACGGACCAGCCAGGTCTTTTTGGCTGGGGTGAAGCGACGCTCGAATGGCACACAAGAAGCGTGGTCGGAGCAATCGAAGACTTATCGCAATTGATCATTGGCGAAGATCCCACTCGCGTCGAGCACCTCTGGCAGATGATGTGGAGGCAGCACTTCTGGCACGGCAATGGAATCGTGCGCTCGACGGCGATCGCCGGAATTGACCTCGCGCTCTGGGATATCGTCGGCAAGTTGCATGGCGTCCCGTGCCACAAGCTCTGGGGCGGGCCGGTGCGAGATTTCATCCGGCTCTATTGTCACTTGGGCGGCGGCGACATGGAGAGTTTTTATGAAACCCCGGTCGACAACGCCAAGCGTTTCGGCGAACTGGCGCAGCAAGCGGTCGCCGACGGTTTCACAGCCTTTAAGTCGATGGCCGTTCCCTCCACGATGCCGATCGAAGGCCTGAAGCCCATCAAGTCGGCGGAGGCCTGTGTTGCAGCAATGCGAGAAGCCGTTGGCGACGGCATCGACATCATGGTCGATTGTCACGCCCGTCCCTCGCCAGCCATGGGAATGCAGTTCGCCAAGGCGCTTGAACCTTACGGTCTCTATTTTCTCGAGGAACCCTGTTGGCCGGAGAGTATCGAGGGCTTAGCAGCGATCAACGCCGCCGTCTCCACTCCCATCGCCACCGGCGAGCGCATCACGCACTTGGCGGCATTCCGAGACTTGTTCGCACAGCGCGGCTGCGAAATTTGCCAAATGGACATCACTCACTGCGGTGGCTTCACGGAAGCGCGCCGCGTGGCGGCCCTTGCGGACGCCTATCGCATCGCACTGGCCCCGCACAATCCCCAAGGCCCGGTGAGCACCGCGGCCTCGATCGAATTTGGCTTCTCACAGCCCAGCTACATCATTTGCGAATCGGTGCACAACGACGTGCCCTGGCGGCAGGATGTCGTGGAAGAGGGATTTCAGCTCGACAAGACCAATCGCACCGTCACTCCCAATACCAAGCCCGGTTTGGGTGTCACCATCAACGAAGCGGAGGTCCGCAAGCACCCCTTCCAACAGGAACTCTTGCAGCGCGTCTTTTATCGCGATGGCGGCGTCGGCGATTGGTAAACTCATGCCGTTGCATCGAGCTCACATTGAGTGATTGCACCTTGGAGTTTTCAACTTGACCGCGAAAGTCACCAAATTGCTGCACGGCGTTCTTCCCGTGCTCCATACTCCCCTGCACGAAGATGAATCGATCGACGAAGCGACGCTACAGCGCGAGATCGACTGGGCTGTTCAAACCGGCGCCGACGGCGTCGTCATGGCGATGGTCAGTGAAGTGTTGCGTCTCGGCTATCACGGCCGCAAGAAGCTCGCGACGCTGGTTTGCGAAGCGGCGCGAGGTCGCGGCTTTACCGTCATCAGCGTCGGCGCCGAGAGCATTCGCGAGGCACTCGATTTCGCCCACCACGCCGAAAATCTTGGCGCAAGCGCCGTGATGGCAATTCCGCCGGTCGCGACCTCCCTCAGCGGCGCCAAAACAATTGAATATTTCGCTGGCATTGCACGCGGCATTTCGATCCCGCTCGTCGTTCAAGACGCATCGAGCTACGTTGGCGCCGCGATTGACCTTTCCGTCTATCTAAAACTGCTCGAGGAATTCGGCGAGAACCGAATCTTCTTCAAACCCGAAGCAAGTCCCCTCGGGCCAAACCTCTCGAAGCTGCGCGACGCCAGCGGTGGAAAAGCTCGTATCTTCGAAGGGTCAGGCGGCATTAACCTCGTCGACTGTTACCGTCGAGGCATCGTCGGCACCATGCCCGGAACCGACCTTCTCGATGCGATCGTCGCCCTGTGGCGAGCCCTCCAGTCCAACGATGAAACGCGTATCTATCAGTTGTCGCTGCCAATCTGTGCAATGACGGCCCTGCAACTCCAAGCGGGCCTCGACGGCTTCTTGGCGATTGAAAAATACCTGCTGAAAAAACGTGGACTCTTCGCTAATACACTCCAAGTACAGCCCTGCGGCTGGCAAATGGATGCCGAAACGGCCGCGGAAGTCGATCGACTCTTTGACTTGCTTCAGCAAAGTCTGATTACTCCAAGATAGAGGCGTCGCGAATGTCGAACGTCTCCAAAAAAGAGAGCGAAGTCTACGATGGACGCTATCAGGTCCTCGTGTTCCTGTGCCTCTCGGCGGTCATCGCCTATGTCCAGCGCGCCGCGCTCAGCGTTCCCGCGGCGGAGATTGCCCGTGACCTCCAGTTCACCGATCTCGCTCGCGATATGGGCTGGATTCAATCGGCTTGGTATCTCTGCTACGGCCTGATGCAGCTTCCCAGTGGCTGGATCGCCGATCGACTGGGCAGCCGCCGCGCTTTGGCCATTTTTTCGGTCGCGTGGTCGCTCGCGACATTGTTAAGCGCACTAGCGACCAACTTCCTCTCCTTGCTCTTACTCTGGGGACTCATGGGCGCCGCCCAGGCAGGCGCATTTCCCTGCGCCGCGAAAGCACTGGGCCGGATATTCCCCGAAACGCAGCGCGCCCGCGCTACAGGCCTCTTAGCCAGCGGCATGACGATCGGCGGAGCGATTGCGCCGGTGCTGACCGGCGTATTCATGCAGTCCCTTACCCCCTGGGCCGAGTCGCTGGAGGTTTTTCGCTGGCGGCTGCTGCTCGCGCATTACGCAATTCCGGGCATTGTCTGGACAGCGGCCTTTCTCCTCGTGATTTCCGATCAAAAACTCCCAGCCGCGGAAAGCGCAAGCACAGCTCGCTCTCCCGTCGATTGGTCACGGATGCTGCGCAGCAGGCCCCTCGCGTTACTTTGCGCTCAGCAGTTCTTCCGAGCTGCCGGGATGGTGTTCTTCATGACCTGGTTCCCGACGTTCCTGCAGAAGACGCGCGGAGTCTCACAATTGGATTCGGGCATTCTCACCACCGTCGCAGGCGTGGGCGGCGTCCTCGGCAGTCTCAGCGGCGGATTTGTCTCCGACTGGCTCCTATTGCGCACCGGCAACTCGCGGTTGAGCCGGCAGGGAATCGCCGTCGTGGGTATGGCCGCTTGCTCACTACTGATCGTCGGTTCGTACTTCATCCACGACGTGAATCAAAGCATCGCGCTCATCACACTGGGCGCATTCTGCGCGACGTTTGGCGGTGTCAGCGGCTATACCGTCGCCATCAGTTTCGGCGGCCGCCATGTCGCCACCGTCTTCAGCACCATGAATATGTGTGGCAACATGGGAGCGGCCCTGTTTCCAATCACTGCCGGCTGGCTCGTCGCTCAAACCGGTAACTGGAATCTCATCCTGTTTCTCTTCGCCGCAATCATGGCGATCGATTCTGTCTGCTGGGCGTTGCTCAACCCGCAGGGCACGCTTTTCGGAGATGACCATGAACGTAGTTAGAACTCCCCAATCGCGCTGCAAAGCCGCCATCGCCCGCTGCGATATCACTCCGCCGGTCGGTATCTACCATCGCATGTGGGGCGCAGCGTTGCATGATCAGGCGACGGGAATCCATCGTCCACTCGAAGCGACGTTGCTATGGCTGGAACCGATCGCTCCGGTAAGCGGCGAGCCGCAAGTCATCGTCGCACTCGACCACTGCATCCTCGATGCGAAAGAACTGCGCAACATTCGCGAAGGCATCTCAAACGCAACCGCAGTTGCATATGAAAACATCCTCGTCACGATGTCCCATACACATGGCTCTGGCTGGATGGCGCGCACGCGCAGCCACCTGCCCGGCGGCGAACTCCTCGGGCCCTATCTCGATAACCTCGCCGCAAAAATCGGCAATCTGGCACTCGAAGCGCAAAAGAGCGTGGCGCCCGCGACCATGGTTTACGGCGCCGGCCGCTGCAATCTCGCGACGCATCGCGACTTTCACGACGTGGAGCGAGGACAATATGTCTGCGGGTTGAACCCTGCCGGCCCCGCGGATGACACGTTAATCGTCGCCAAGATCAAAAGCGATTCGGGCGTCAGCGTGGCAACGATCGTCAACTATGCCTGCCACCCCACCACGTTGGCCTGGGATAACACGCTCATCAGTCCCGATTGGGTCGGCGTAATGCGCGAAGTCATCGAACAAGCCGAAGGTGGTCGTTGCCTATTTCTACAAGGCGCCTCGGGCGATCTGGGACCGCGAGAAGGTTTCGTTGGTGATACAACCGTTGCGGATCGCAACGGACAGCAGGTGGGATACGCCGCGCTTTCGACGCTCGCAACCTTGCCGCAGCCAGGTACGGAGTATCGATACCTAGCGCCGGTCATTTCAGGAACTGCCATCGGCGTCTGGCGTCACGAACCACTGCCCGAAGACGCCAGAAAAAGTCAAACCGTTTGGCGCTGGGAGCAACATGTCGTAGAGCTGCCTTACCGGCATGATCTTCCTACGCTCGAGCAGACAACTTCAGAACGAGAGAACTGGCTCGCGGAAGAAGCCCGCGCCCGCGACGCAAATAACGAAAATCTCGTCCGCGACTGCCGCGCGCAAGTGGAGCAGCGCACCCGTCAAATCGACCGCCTAAAAAACCTGGTCCCCGGTCCTTGTTATCCGCTTTCCAGCACATTGGGATCCTAAGCTTAGAATTCCACGTGGACAAGTTGTCGCG
>JADMIO011434941.1_pt1 | contig 82423 bp, 57 predicted proteins | sample 8958161 | NCBI WGS metagenome assembly JADMIO01 (sample SAMN16585339, study PRJNA669376) | soil metagenome | isolation source: Crop rotation soil | place: USA: Cullars Rotation, Alabama | collected 2011
GCCGCGACTTCAAGTCACGTGAATTCCAAGCTTCGGATCCCACTGTGCTGGAAAGAGGTCCTGATGTATGCATTCCCCACAAAATTCCTTGCTTGATTTGCAACCAGGTACATTGTAGTTGATGTTGAATCATAAGAAGTGCCCGGTACAATATTAAAATACGGAGTGGTTAGCATAGTATAATTTCCGTTTCCTCCCGCATACAAATCAGCTTTATCAAATACATACACATTGCTGGGGCTTACAGCATCATAGCCAAGGCCAAACATGTTGCATGAAACCGTAATCCAGTTTTTATTGAACGCTACATTCGGATAATCGGCCCACGTCGTATCGCTGGTGGCGTCAATTGCATATAAAAACCAATTGCCCAGCGGGTTGCTCGTTTCTGAAACTGCTACCAGGACAGATGAGAAGTGAAAGCCTCTGTTCGCTACCGCTACATTAATCCATCTGTTGGCATAAGGATCATACAGTACGCGCGGATCAAATACATGGTACTGACCCAATGCATCCCAGAACGTGCTCATGTCCTCTGTCATCCACGAACTTCCGTATTTCGTTTGAACACTGTATCGTGAATTCAGTGTAACCATGAGGTAATCTATTCCGGCTGCGCCATTGGCGTCGGGCGGAGATGTCTGTTCGTTGTCGTCCAGCGCATTGAAGTTGGTTGAAGGCGGAGGTGAAAGCACCTGGTTCCAACCACCGGGCCCGTTGCTTTGTTGTGTATTGTCATAATTGATTACAGCATTCGATGGCATTGGCATTGGGTTGGCTATTACCCTTTCTTCTCGCTCTTCAAATTCTTCATCTTCCTTTCCTTCCGCATTTTGCAATTCATGCAAGGGAAGCGGGTGCGCCTGTTCGTATTCAGCACGCTCGGTAAAATTTACGACGGCTTTTCTAACTGCAGTTTTGCGCATGCCCTGCCTGACATCCTGCGAATGAATATCAGCAGCGAAAGCCAGCAGGAAGATGAATGATAAAATAACATTCTTTTTCATGGGGAAGTTTATTTAGGTTGATTGATAAATTCTGGTTGAGTGTGCGGGGGAGAATAAATATTCCTGAGAAGAGCTTTTGAAAAATTCCGATGTCGAAAGTAAAGCAGGCTGTAATTCAGCGTCAATACCGCAATTGAGGGAGGTTCGTGAAAATGATCAGGGAAAAAAAACGGCAGGCCGGTTATACTAACCGTTCCTTTATTGCTTTGCTAACCGCTTCCGTTTGCGAATGCACATGCAGCTTATCATAGATGTTCTTAATGTGTGTGCGCACGGTTTGAAAAGTGATATTCGCCGATGCTGCAATCATTTTGGCGCTTTTGCCCTGAATCATGAACGATAGAATTTCCTTTTCCCGCTCAGTGAGATCTGATTTCCCTTTTTGACTGTGCTTTGCGAACAAACCTAAAACTTTTTTGGCAATGCCCGGACTCATGGGCGCACCGCCATCATATACTTCTCTTATCGCAGCAAGTATTTCAGCAGGTGATTCGCCTTTGAGAAGGTATCCATTTGCACCTTCACATAAGGCATCAAACAAATGTTCGTTGTCGTCAAAAACGGTATACATGATGATAAGAACATCTTTGTTTTTCTCTCTTATGATCCGCACACCTTCAATGCCGCCAACGCCCGGCATGTCGATGTCGCAAAGAATTACATCAGGTTTTTTTCCGGAAATGTTTGAAAGTACACTTGCGCAATTTGAATAAGCTCCACAGAGTTCAAATCCGGCTGAGTGAGACAGCAGCATGGAAAGCATGCTGCGCAGTTCGTCATTGTCCTCGTAAATCTGTACGCGCAAAATGGCCGGATAGGGGTGAGGCATGAGTGTACAAACTTAACCTGCTTTTTTCATAAATCCATACCGCAAATGAGGTAGGGGCATTATAAGAGACACAACTGTGCCTTTGCCTGGCAAAGAGGATACTTCAAACGTTGCATTCAATTGAACTGCCCGCTGTTTCATGTTTGAAAGCCCATTTCCATTCACGGCATCTGCTGTATTAAATCCTATTCCGTTATCTGCAATGATCAGGATGAGCTTGCTGTCTTCAATCTTTAAGGTGATCGTAGTTTCTGTGCAGGAAGAATATTTGGCAATATTGTTTACTGCTTCTTTAAAAATAAGGTATACATTTCTTTTACGGACGAAATCATTCAGCATTTCATTCACTTTTTCATCAGCTTTGAAATTGCAGATAATGTCCTTCGGCTCGAGAGCATAAGAGATAAACTGGTTCATGCGCGTCACTATGCTTCCTGTTGTTTCTTTTGAAGAATTAAGAGTCCATACGATATCACGGATTTTTTCAATCATCTCCTTTGTGTTTCCACCGATCCTTCGCATCCATTGTTTTGCGGCCGGGGAAGTGTTATCAAGCGATTGCTCTGCAAAGACGCTCATGATTTGCACGCTGCTCAGGGATGCGCCTATCTCATCGTGCAGGTCGCGGGAGATGCGCTGGCGAATCTCAAGCACCCGCTGACGTTGACGGTTACGGTAAAGATAAACGAGGTAAACAACGAGCAGGAGTAGAACCGAAGCTCCGCTGATGATTCTGTATTTGATAGATTTTTGCTCCTGGATTTCCAATCGGGCAGCTGCTTCTTTTTTTTCATTTGCGGATTTGACTGCAAGTACTTTCTTATCAAATTCATAGTTCATTTTCAATTCAGTGAGTTTCTTGCTTTTTTCCTTATTGAAAATCGTATCGCTGATCTGCTTGAATAAAACCTGGTATTCGTAAGCGGCTTTATAATTGTGAAGTTCTGCGTTGATTGCTGACAACACCTGGTAGGCATATTTTACTTTATCCTTTGCGCCAGCCTTCTCAGCAATCCGCAGCCCTTTGATTTCATATTTTAAAGCTTCGTTGTACTGCTTCCGTAAAAAATAAAGATTCCCGATATCAATGTTCGTACTTGCAACACCAAGTTCGTTTTTGATTTTTTCCCAAATACTGTTTGAAACCTGGTAATTTGAAAGCGCAAGGGTATAATTCCCCAGCCGTTCATAAATATTCCCGATGCATTCATACGATTCCGCCAGGTTGTAATTGAGCCCTAATTCTTTTCTTAATTTTAAAGAAGCGAACTGGTTCACCAGTGCTTCGGGGTAATTGCCCATCTCCTTGTAAATATTCCCGATGTTTTTATATGCTTCAGCTATACCGCCTACTCTGCCGAGCTGTTTCATTAGCTTCAATGAATTTTGCATGTTCTCCAATGCATCAGCATAATTCCCCTGCGCAAGGTAAATCAGGCCTATGTTATTATAGGACCTTCCAATTTCATTCGTATAGCCGTACTTTTCATTTATCTCCAAACCTGCAAACTGGTTCGTCAATGCTTCCGTATAATTTCCCTGCTCCTGTAATACCACTCCGATATTATTGAATGATCCGGCAATTGCTTTGGGGTCGCCGAGTTCTCTCCTGATTTCCAATGCCTGCATATATGCATGGAGAGCTTCAGGCAGATTTCCTAAAACATAATAGTGAGTTCCCAGGGCATTGTATGCCAATGCTGTCCCTCGCTTAAATCCAATTTGTTTTGAAAGCGAGAGGCATCGCTCGGTATATTTTAATGTTGTTGCGCTGTCAATGCCCCTGTACAAGCTTGACAATTCCTCCAGGATCAATACTGCATTTGAATCTTCCAGAGAAAAGCCGTTACGCGTCTCCTTCAGTTCATATTTCTTCAATTCATTTTTGAGGGAGTCAACTGCAACAGCACGATCCTGGGAAAAAGTTTTGCCGGCGCCTAAACAACCAATTACAAAAATGATTGTGGTAATAACCCGCAATCTTGAATTTTGGGAAAACATTGTTCGGGTCAACTTATGTGTTTGGTGCACAAGTAACATTCCGTGGTCAGAGGCGAATTAAAATTTCTGTATTCAGGATGGATGGTGCTGCCTCGCCATTACCAACAGCTATCCTGTTTAGCTGCAGTAAATATATCAAAACCCTGTTATAACAGGCAGGAAAGCAACTTCTGGTTAGAAAGTCTGCTCTACCAATAGCTTAACCACCATTTCTGCCTGTTGTTCTTTTTGTATTCATCAAACTTCCTGCAGAATGGATAAAGAATGAGGATTACTCCAATCCAAACCATATAAACCACTGATAAACCATAACCAAACCCAACAATGTCAGGATAAAATGGTCCGAAGTCAGGCCAGATCATTTTCTTCCAGCCGAACCCTGAAAACTGTGCAAAGATCATTGCAGTAAAATGAATCAGGTAGATATGAAGAATATAATAGAAGAATGGAACCCTGCCGAATACGCTGAAGAAGTTTACTACTCTTCCTTTCAGCTTTTCTGAATTGGCTAAAAAAATGAAAGCAATTCCCATGGTCATTAATAAATATAGAAGTGACGGTGGATATTTATTAGGATTCATGAATGAAATTATATCCTTCGACAGAGAATCATAATCCTTGAAACCAATTGGATCACCATACACGTTCAGGAAGCGGAGTAAAATAAAAAGTACGATTGAAGTGATCCCGATTCCATTGAAATACTTTCTGCGTTTAACGCTGTCGAAATTTTTATCATAAAATGAACCGAAATAATATCCAAGTGACATGACGGCAATCCATGGTACCAGGGGATAAATTATCGAGAGATGATAACCATTCGGGTATTCAAAAAAACCACCATCATGAAGAATTGCCCAAGCATAACCTGGATTATGAAATTTGTCAAACAGGTCATGACCGAAAATCAGGAGCAAGCTGAACAGCAAAATAATATTTTTTGGAAGGTGCACCAGTAATGCCAGCACGATCATGCTTATTCCCAAAGCCCAGATGACTGCGAGGGAAGGGCTTCTGAATAGGGGATCGAAAAACCATGCAAAATTTACAATCGTCAATTCAATAAACACCAGCCAGAGTCCGCGTTTTAAAAGAAACGCTGACAAATCTTTTTTAGATTTCCTGGTACCGACAATAAAGGCGGAAATGCCTGCCAGGAAACTGAATGCCGGCGCACAAAAGTGAGTGATCCACCTGGTGAAAAAAATCGGGAGTGTGGTTTTGTCAGGATTCTCCGGGGGAAAAAAATACGACGACCAGTGAAAGTAATCCCTGGTATGGTCAAGCGCCATAATAACCATTACTAATCCTTTTAATAAATCAATTGAATTTATTCTTTCCCTGGATGGTAGTGTCATATGTTCCCGTTTTTATATATATTTAGTTTTGTCGGCGTGCAAGCAATATCCACACAAAGGATGCTGGAAAAACTTGTGGAGGATAAATTCAATTCACAACTACAAATTAAACCAGGAGTGTAATATTTCTGGCTCTTATGGTTATGTAATGGAAAAGGATAGGGCTGGTGAACTACATTATGTAAAAGCAAACTATCCATCAGCCGGATGTATCTTCGCCGTTTCAGTATGTCATTCGCACTCATTTCTGTTTTTGTTATCGGCTATCTTGTCATTGCATTGGAACATCCGTTGAAACTTGACAAAGCCGCTTCTGCATTGCTGACAGGTGTTCTCTGCTGGGTGATTTATTTTTTGAATGCATCGGAAAAAAGCACTATTACTAATGAATTGATGCATCACTTTGCTAACATTTCCTCTATCCTCTTTTTCCTGCTAGCTGCAATGGTGGTTGTTGAGCTGATCGACAGCCATGACGGATTTTCTATCATTACAAGCAGGATCAGGACACGAAGCAAAGTGAAGCTGCTCTGGATTATTTCCGTGCTTACTTTTTTACTGTCAGCATTCCTCGATAATCTTACCACTGCGATCGTGATGACTTCTATGACAGGAAAAATTCTCAGTGAAAGAGAGGACCGCCTTTGGTTTTCGGGTATGATTATCATCGCTGCCAATGCCGGCGGCGCATTTTCACCGCTTGGGGATGTAACTACAACCATGCTATGGATCGGCGGACAAATCACGCCTATGAATATTATCCTCAAGTTGCTTATCCCGAGCTTGTGCGTTCTCCTGGTACCGCTTCTGATCGTAACACCGAAATTCAAAGGCGGCACTTTTGAAAATAAATACAGGCTTATAAAAAGTAGCGGGAGTTCTGATTCTGGCGTGGTACTTTACTCAGGCATTCTCCTGTTGCTTTTAGTTCCTGTTTTCAAACTTGTCACACACTTGCCTCCATTTATGGGCATGCTGTTTTCGCTCGGAGTTCTCTGGATTATTGTTTCATTTCTGCATTCCAGAAAACCTGCAGAAGAAAAAATGAAGCTTTCTGTGGCTGCAGCTCTTCAGCGCATTGACAGCTCCAGTATTTTATTTTTTTTGGGAATACTGCTTGCAGTTTCGGCACTTCAATCCGCAGAGCTTCTTACATCGTTTGCACAGATGCTGGATTCCTCGCTTGGAAATTTTTATTTCGTAGGTACAGCGCTTGGAATTTTATCGGCCATTGTCGACAATGTTCCACTGGTAGCTGCCGTACAGGGAATGTATGATTTAAGTATATATCCAGCGGATCATCCTTTCTGGGAATTCGTTGCACTCACCACAGGAACAGGTGGCAGTGCTATCATCATAGGTTCTGCTGCGGGGGTGGCTGCGATGGGAATCGAGAAAATAAATTTTATTTGGTACCTGAAAAAAATTTCCTGGATTGCCCTTGCAGGATTTGCTGCGGGTATCGGCGCTTTTCTGATTGGGATGCTTTAGTACTTAATAATCTTTTTCCAAAAAGTTACTTTCCCATCCTGAATATTTAATAAATAAATCCCGGGAGCATACTTTTCAAAGTAAAGTGTATTGGAATCAGGCAATGTTTGCCGAAGAATTATTTTTCCGGCCAGGTCTGTCATTAAGATGTTTGCATTCTCACTTGCACCATTTATTTTTAACCATGAGGATACCGGGTCCGGATAGATTGAAATCCCATTTCCATTGAGCTCCTGTACTGACGGAGCTGGAATTACATAACAGGTATCATAAAATCCCAATGCACTATATGTAAATCTGCAACCATCAAAAAAATAATCATCAAGTAATAATTCACATCCATATGGTTCAGAGGCAATTTGAGGAGTACCGATCGCCCGTACTGTAATCCCGAAGGACGATCCAACCGGAGTTACGAAAACAAAATTGTTTAAAGCTTGAGTAAAAATGAAGCTATCTCCTGTATTTACGTTTCCGGCCATTTGCTCGACAATTGTATTTGGAGGCAGCGCCTGAATGACGCGTAGGACATGTATTACACCTGTGACGGTGCTGGGAAGAAATGTGATGGATGTAGTATGGTCCTGGCCGCACGTGTTGTTAGGTATGAAGAAGGATAAATAAATTGTATCCACCGGGATCCCAACAGTAAAGTTCTGGGCTGAGGCATGAGAGAAAGAAAGCAAAAACGCAAGAGTTACTGCTGCGATATATCTGATGTATTTCACAGTTAAAATTTCGTGATGAGTCTATTCAAATGTATATTCAAAAGCAATCCAATGAATGCTGTCGGATCAATTTACCTCCACGTCAAAAATTCAAAATCGCAGCAACTCTGCAATAACACTTCCAACCTTCTCTGCATTCGGAATCATCTCTGCTTCCAGTGTTGAGTTCAGCGGAATTGCAGGCAGGTTTTCGGAGCCGATGACTTTCACCGGTGCATCAAGCGATTGAAAACATTCTTCCGAAATTTTTCCTGCCAGTGCCTGGGCAAAAGAATTATCCAGAACTTCTTCGGTAACTACAAGACACCTGTTATGTTTTTTCACCGAGGCAAAAACTGAATCATAGTCTACAGGTGCAAGCGTGCGTAAGTCAATGATTTCAACTTTGCCCGGAAAATTTTTCGCCGCATTCTTTGCCCAGTACACGCCCATGCCATATGTAATCACAGAAATGCTTGCAGAATTTTTTGCCGCAGTTGCTTCGAGAACCATCCTTGCTTTGCCGAATGGAATAACATAATCTTCGTCCGGCTCAACAGTCTTCGCATCTTCAGTGCCTTTGATCTTGCTCCAATACAATCCTTTATGTTCAAGGATCACACATGGATTGGGATCATAATACGCTGACTTGATCAGTCCTTTCAGATCGGCACCTGTACTTGGATAAGCAATTTTTATCCCGCGGATATTTGCGAGAATACTTTCTACACTCGATGAATGATAGGGTCCGCCGCTGCCATAGGCACCGATGGGAACACGAATGATGCAGCTCACCGGCCATTTCCCGTTGGTGAGGTAGCAACTTCGAGCCACTTCTGTAAAGAGCTGGTTTAGGCCAGGAAAAATATAATCTGCAAACTGAACTTCCACGATGGGCTTCAGTCCGGCAGCGCTCATACCCACCGTGCTGCCGATGATAAACGCTTCCTGTATCGGTGTATTGAATACTCTGTCATCTCCAAACTTTTGAGCAAGCGTTGCCGCTTCACGGAATACGCCGCCAAGTCTTGCGCCAACATCCTGACCGTATAACAAACACTCTTTGTGTTTTTCCATCAGCTCCTTCACCGCAAAAAGTGCACAGTCGACCATCACTGTTTTTTCTTTTCCTTTTGGCTCACGCTCGCCTTTTTCTTCTGTGATGGGAGTAGGAGCGAAGTCGTGTGTGTACAGATCTTCAGGGCGCGGGTCTTCTGCTTTCATTGCTCTTTCGAAATCAGCCTTGACAAGAATCCGGGAGCGTTCTTCGAGGACAGAAAGTTTTTTTTCTTCTATACCCGAAGTGAGCAGTGCTTTTCTGAATTTCGGCAGCGGATCTCTTTTTGAATCTTCTGCCAAGTCATGTCTATACCACTCTCTACGGACGCCACTGGTATGATGAGCGAGCAGCGGAACCTTTGCATGCAGCATCATGGGGCGGCGTTCTTTGCGAATGATAGCGAGCACTTCTTTTACAGTTTCGTAACAGAGTGAAAAATCAGTTCCATCAATGGACCGTACTTCCATGCCTTTAAATCCTCTTGCATATTCCGGCGCATCCATGGCGCGCACTTCTTTTGAATGTGCTGAGATGTCCCATTCATTGTCCTGGACGAAGTAGAGGATAGGCATCTTTTTCAGCACAGCCATCTGGAATGCTTCGCTCACTTCACCCTCTGTAATTGAACCGTCGCCGAGGGAACAAACCACAACGGGTTTGTCAGTTAATTTTTTATCGTCCAATCCAAGATGCTCGCGATATTGAATTCCCATGGCAATGCCGGTTGTAGGAATTGCCTGCATCCCCGTTGCCGAAGATTGGTGCGGGATTTTTGGCATGTCGTCGCGGCGTAAAGAAGGATGACAATAGTACGTTCTACCACCTGAAAAAGGATCGTCACGTTTTCCAAGAAGCTGAAGCATCAACTCGTAAGGCTTCATGCCGATGCCGAGAAGGATGCTGTCGTCGCGGTAATATGCCGATAAAAAATCCTGTGGTTTCAGCTGCAGTCCCAAAGCAAGCTGTACAGCTTCATGTCCGCGTGAACAGGCATGTACATATTTGGCGGTGATCTGTGATTTTTCCTCGTAAAGATCGCTCATCGCACGGGCAGTGCACATCAGCTCATAGGCTTTCAGAAGCAGGCTTTCGTCAATACCTGGTGTCGATTTTTCTGCAGTTAACATCGGGGGCAAATGTAGTAAATCCAGTCGCCAGTACCAGTCGCCAGTAGCAGTTGCCAGTACCAGTCGGCAGTACCAGTCTTGGCTGCTTACTGCTTATTGGTACTGCCGACTGATACTATTACCGCTGGCGCATTTTTAATTTCAGATTCAGGAATAAAACGGATACTGCTGGTATTCACACAATGCCTTGTATCTTTTTCCGTGAATTGTTCACCTTCAAAAACATGTCCGAGGTGGCCGCCGCAGTTGTTGCAAAGAATTTCAGTGCGGTGTCCGTCAGAATCTGTAATGCGTTTCACAGCTCCCGGAATTTCATCGTCGAAGCTTGGCCAGCCGCAATGGGAATCGAATTTGTCCTTACTAAGGTAAAGCGGCGCATTACATCTGCGGCAGATATACATACCTGTATCTTTTTTATCGGTGTATTCGCCAGTATAGGGTGCATCGGTTCCCTTGCGCAGGATAACGCGTTCTTCTTCGGGAGTGAGCTTATTATAATTCATTTTGTAAAGATATCGAAGTAAAAAACAAATGTAATTGGCTTTCAAATATTCGGTTCTGCATATCGTTTTATTTGTAAATATCAAATGATGGAAAAAGATTCTACGTCACACTTTAAACCATTGCACTATGAATCGCACATTGATTTTAGCAGCTCCAATGCTGTTTGTTTCCATCACATCTTTTGCCAGGGATAAGAGTAAAGAAAGAGACGCCGGCAGCGGCAATTTTTCTTTAGGGACCCGTAACACCATCAGCATGTTCAGCGATGATGCAGCGACAGGGATCGGCATCGGAGGCCAGGCGAGATTCCAATTTAATGACAGGCTGAATTCAGAATGGTATGCTGATTACATTCCCTCCCAGACCAGCACTACGCACCGCGATGATTACCATATCGGCTGGAGTGTAATGTACTACCCGGGGAGAAATGTTCATTTCGATCATGTTCTTCAGCCATATTTAATCGCCGGACACTGTTTTGATTACAGCGTGGTAAGCGAAGTCGGAAACAAACATAACAATGCCGATCGTTTCAGCAGCGCCACCCAGGCAGGAATAGGAACGCATTTCAACATTTCAAAGCGCTTCGACTGCTCCCTTTCCGCACAATACATGCTTCATTTCGGAAAGGAGATTGAGACAGAAATTTCTTCCGAGAATGGTACCGTGGACATTCATCGCAGCGAATTTGTAAAACCCGACGGGCATTTTCTTTTGACATTGAGTTTTAACTACAAACTCGTGAATATTTTTAGCGGATGGAATTGAGCAGGCAGTACCAGTACCAGTACCAGTACCAGTAGGCAGTACTAGTAAACAGCCATCAGCCAGCGGCATTCACCTAGTCACTTAGTCGCTTAGTCACCTAGTTACGTTACAGTCTGTTAAAATCAGTTATTATGCTTCATGTATAATGATTTGGTTTCTACCTTGCCGCTCCATAAAATCCAATAATGAAAAAACACCTGCTTTATTTTGCGGCATGCATTTTATTTTCAATTGTCGCATGCAATAGTTCTTCTGAAAAAAAATCTCCGGCTACTGCAATGAATTCAATCAATGAATTTTTCAAAAATTATTACAACGAGCATAACAGGTTGTACCCGATGCTTGCTACAGCCAATGGCGATAACCGCTTCAACGATCTTTTTCCGAACGACATCAGCGAAGCCTACCGTGATACGCTGAGGAAGTTTTATTCAACGTACCTGGATTCATTGAACAAATTTGATTTCAATTCACTTGACGCAAATGATCAGACGAGTTATGAAATTTTAAAGTGGGACCTTGAAATCGCATTGGAAGGAATGAAGTTCCAGGATTACCTGATGCCGATCAACCAGTTCTGGAGTAACACAATCACATTTCCGCAATATGGTTCCGGCCAGGGAAACCAACCTTTTAAAACCGTTCAGGATTACGATAATTTCCTGAAGAGGATTGATGGTTTTGTTGTCTGGTGCGATACTGCTATTGGAAATATGAAACGAGGAATGGCTCTGGGTATCGTTTATCCTAAGGTACTGATGGAGCGGGTACTTCCTCAAATGAAATCCATGCTTGTGAAGGACCCTAAGGAAAGCATCTTTTACATGCCCATTACCAACATTCCGAAGGATTTCAGCGCAGCCGACCGTGACCGTCTCGAAGGCGCTTATATAAATGCGATCATGGATAAGATCGTTCCTGTGTATGGCCGAATGCATGACTTTATCAGGGATGAATATATTCCGAAGTGCCGCACCACTGCAGGCATCAGCGATATACCGGGCGGAAGGGATTATTACCAGTTCCTGATTAAATACTGGACAACCACTTCAATGACGGCTGACCAGGTTTTTGCAATCGGAGAATCTGAAGTGAAGCGCCTCCGTGGGGAGATGGAAAAAATCAAAGATGCAACGGGATTCAAAGGTGACCTGAGGGCATTCTTCACCTACCTCAATAAAGACAAACAGTTTTTTCCATTTACAACTCCAAAGGAAGTAATCGATTCATTCGAACACATCCATGCACAGATGCAGCCGCAGCTGAACAAACTCTTCGATGATGTACCAAAAACAAAATTTGAGATAAGGCAGACAGAGAAATTCCGGGAAGCAAGTGCAAGCGCTGAATACAACCAGGGTACTCCCGATGGGTCACGCCCGGGAATTTTCTATGTTCCTGTTCCAGATCCTAAAAAGTTCAACACATACGGTATGGAAGATTTGTTTTTGCATGAAGCCATTCCGGGACACCACTACCAGATTTCGTTGCAACAGGAAAATAATTCGCTGCCGGAATTCAGGCGTTTCGGATGGTACGGTGCATACGGCGAAGGCTGGGCTCTGTATACCGAATCACTCGGTAAAGAGCTGGGATTGTACAATGATCCAATCCAGTATTTCGGCGCGCTGAGTGAAGAGATGCATCGCGCCATCAGGCTGGTTGTGGATGCAGGCATGCATACAAAAGGTTGGACACGCGAACAGGCAATTCAATATTCATTGGAGAATGAGGGGGAAAGCGAAGAAGCGATTACCTCTGAAGTCGAACGCTACATGGCTATCCCTGGACAAGCACTATCCTACAAAATTGGCCAGATGAAAATAAGGGAGCTGAGGTCAAAAGCAGAAAAAGAGCTCGGAGCGAAATTCAACATTGCTAAATTCCATGATGCTATTCTTGAGAGCGGATGTTTGCCTCTTTCGGTGCTGGAAGCACATATTAATAAATGGATCGAGGCACAAAAATCAAAATCTTAAACCTTTACATCAACGATGTCGTCCCTGAGGCCTGCCTGGCGGTAGGCAGGGACGAAAGCTTTATCTTACTTATACCTCGAAATAATCCTGAACCCACTTTCCCGTCGCGTAGCGAGTTCATCTTTTAAGACTGACCTGATTTCCGGAAGAGAATTATATAGCTGTTCGAAAGATTCAATTACAAAATATTGTTCCTGCAGCACGTCCGTGCGAAATCCTGTATTCAATATTGTGCGGACGTCAAAAGGAATCTTACGGCAATCATTTCCAAGACAATGCCTGGTTTCTCCGGCTGATGAAATAATTCCTGCACCATAAATTTTCAGCTGGTCATTTTCTTTTTTCAATCCGAACTCAATCGTAAACCAATAGATTCTGCCGAGTAGCTCTATGGCTGCAGAATTTCCATTGTTTTCAATGGCAATGTCGCTGATTCCTTTGAAGAAATTACAGTAAGCTTTATTGCTGAGCAATGGAACATGTGCGAACACGTCATGGAACATATCAGGCTCTTCGATGTAGTCCAGTTGCTCCATAGTGCGTAACCAACAGGTTGCAGTAAATTTTTTTCTTGAGAGAAAGTCAAAGAAAACTGCTTGCGGACTGATGCTTGGAACCACATGCAAACTCCATCCGGTTAAGGGGATTAAGATATTATTGACTTCAGAAAAGTCGGGAATTCTGTCTGCAGTGAAATTTACAGTTTCAAGTGCGGCCAGGAAAGTTTCCGAAACATTCGGTTTAAGCAGTTCCATCTGGCGCGTAAATAAGGATTTCCAGACCTTGAAATCTTCAGCAGAGTAGTGGCTGTAGATTTGGCTGTGCGGTTTTTCTGTAGTATTTTTTATCATGACTATCGCCTTAGTTGTAGGGATTTAGTACGGGCAAATTCGAATAAAAGCCCTATGAAATTCCAGCGAATTCTGATACTGTAAGGAAAGTGTAAAATCTGAACCTGGCCCTCAGGAGAGCTTCCCGTGCAACTCAAAAATGCCTTATGGAATGTTTTAAATTCCGGAAAAAAGTGACAGGTATTTTATAAACCCTGAATTCAATTCAAAATCATTTTCCGGAATCTCTCAAATCACGACTGTTATTCAGTAAGATTTTTTACTTGAATTTGTTTGAGTGAATTCAATTGCAATTAGAATTCTCATACATCCTGTAGGCCTTGGTTGAACTCCCTACCAAAAAAGTGTAAGGAGTTAAGCCCGTTTAAAGGTCCCTTTTCCATACTATGTAAGAATAAAGCTTTTCTAAACATTCTTTTGGATGCGGGTAACCTAGTTTTATATAAGTAAAACTAATTTTTGATTGTAAGAAAGGAGAACCGTCATGAAAAATATTTACTACTTGATTTCGGTCCTGGTTTTTCTCCTCGGTGCATCAAACGCATCAGCCCAGATTTGCGACCCTACAGTTCCGGTATTTACAATTGACCTTACCGGTAACCCCGACAGTATATGGACCAGCCCGTCAATTGGCAGGGTCGGACAATGCTGCAGTTCCGGTGGTTCAGATAAATGCGTTGAATTCGTGATCACACTTGATTCCGCTGCAAACGGAATCAGTTTCGATATTATTGCAGGAGCTGTTCCCGGCGGAGCACTTTTTTACCAGGTGAACTGCGGACCTCCGTCAGCACTTGGTACGCCTGTTTGTTTGAGCGGTGTTGGTCCCCACTACATCACTTTTTGCAAACCAGGAAACAACAGTAACGTTTACCAGATCCAATCCATTCCCGAGCCGTCAGCAGGAGGAACAGAATACGTTTCGCAGGCCTGCACAGGATTTCTTGCAGCGTATGGATTAGCTGAATCTTCTATAAGCTATACTTCGATTCCTTTCAATGCACTTTATAATAGCTACCTAAGTTGTACAAATGGATGCGATACTTCAATCGTAACTCCAATTGGTATAGCTCCGGCATATGTTGATTACCAGGTGTGCGGATTGGTCGCAGGTTTTTGCGACACAATTCCTTTCTGCGATACGATCCGGATCAACTTTGTAAATACACTTGCAGTTAATATCACTCCACAGAATCCTACGATCTGTTTTGGTGGAGCCAATGCTGTAGTAACAGCCGTTCCTTCGGGAGGTCTTGCACCTTACACATATTTATGGAGCACCGGCGCTACCACGCAATCTATTTCCGTTGCTGCAGGTACATATACAGTGCAGCTTACGGATGCAATGAATTGTTCCGTGCAATATGATACGGTTATTGTAAATGCATTCTCTTTACCGATTGCCGCTAATGCAGGCCCTGACCAACTGCTGTGTAATGGTGCGGCTACTTCAATTGCCTTGAATGGAGTCATCACCGCAGCCTCCGGCGGTATGTGGTACAATGGTGCAGGAACTTTTTCACCCAACGATACGACGATGAATGCGGTGTATACGCCTTCCGCTTCAGAAATAACAGCAGGTTCAGCAAGCCTCATGTTGGTTACTACCGGCAACCAAGGATGTCCTGCCGATACAGATTATATTTCTATCACGATTGCACCTCAGCCAAGTCCTGTCGTTTCAGGGAATGGAAATGTCTGCCAGTTTTCAAGTCAGCTTTATACAGCTTCAAATCCAAACCCTGTTACCTATACCTGGTCAGTTGCAGGAGGATCGATCACGAATAATTTCGGGGACAGCATTTTGGTGACATGGAATACGCTTGGTGCCGGAAGTGTGACGGTAGTCGTTGCAAACAGCGCCGGCTGTGATTCCACACTTCTGTTGCCCGTTACAGTACAGCCTCAGCCCGCTCCAATTATGAGCGGAACCAGCTTTGCTTGTACTCCGTTCACTGCTGTTTATCATGTCACAAATGCCATGAACGATAACGTTGCCTGGGTTGTGACAGGGGGTACAGTTTCAGGTACATCATCCGCCGACAGTCTGGTTGTGCAATGGAGCACTGCAGGAACCGGAACTGTTTCAGTGACGGAAACAAATAGTCTTGGTTGTGACTCCACTGTTTCGATGATGGTGGATCTTTCTTCAACACCTGTCACCAGCATTTCAGGATTACCGAATATGTGCGGAGCACTGCAGGCAACTTATACTGCTGCTGCAAGCAATGCTATTTCACACAGCTGGACAGTTACCGGAGGATCCATTCTGAATAATAACGGAACAAGCATTGATGTACAATGGACAAACATCGGTACAAATACCATCACCCTTACAGCTACAAATGCCGATGGATGCGATACTACTTTGTCTTATTCGGTAGATATTTATCCTCAACCTTCACCTACCATATCAGGAGCATCCCAGGTTTGTACACCTGCCGGATCAGTATACCATATCTCGAACCCGATAGGAAATTCATATAACTGGACTGCACTTGGCGGAACAATTATAGGAGCCGCAAATACTGACAGTGTTTCTGTGTACTGGGGTGCTGCAGGTTCAGGACTTGTTTCAGTCACAGAAACCAACAGCTTTGGATGTGATTCTACGATTGCATTCCTTGTTGATCTTTCTTCAACACCGGTTACAAGCATTTCCGGACTGCCGAATATGTGTGGGGCGCTGCAGGCAACTTATACCGCTGCAGCAAGCAATGCCATTACACACAGCTGGACAGTTACCGGAGGATCCATAGTGAACAACAATGGATCAAGCATCGATGTACAGTGGTCGAACATCGGCACAAATACGATCACGCTTACAGCTACAAATGCTGATGGATGCGATACGACTATATCATATTCTGTAGATATCTATCCTCAGCCTTCTCCTTCGATTACAGGGGCTTCACAGGTTTGTACACCTGCAGGAATGGTTTATCACATCTCAAACCCAAATGGAAATACATATAACTGGACCGTACTTGGCGGAACAATTATAGGAGCCGCAAATTCTGACAGTGTTTCTGTTTATTGGGGGGCTGCAGGTTCAGGACTTGTTTCAGTTACCGAAACAAACAGTAATGGTTGTGATTCATCTATTGCATTTCTCGTTGACCTTTCCGCAACACCCGTAACAAGCATTTCCGGACTGCCGAATATGTGCGGAGCATTGCAGGCTACTTATACTGCTGCCGCCAGCAATGCAATTACACACAGCTGGACTGTAACGGGCGGATCCATCATGAACAACTATGGATCAAGCATCGATGTACAATGGACGAACATCGGCACGAATACCATCACCCTTACCGCGACAAATCCTGATGGATGTGATACTACATTATCATATACAGTGGACGTCTATCCACAGCCTTCACCATCCATTACAGGTGCATCACAGGTTTGTACACCTGCAGGAATGTTTTATCACATTTCGAATCCCATTGGAAATACATATAACTGGACCGTACTTGGCGGAACAATTATAGGAGCCGCAAATTCTGACAGTGTTTCTGTTTATTGGGGGGCTGCAGGTTCAGGACTTGTTTCAGTTACCGAAACAAACAGTAATGGTTGTGATTCATCTATTGCATTTCTCGTTGACCTTTCCGCAACACCCGTAACAAGTATTTCCGGATTGCAGAATATCTGCGGTGCACTTCAGGCAACCTATACTGCTGCTGCCAGCAATGCTGTTACGCACAACTGGACAGTAAACGGTGGAACCATCGTGAACAATAACGATTCCAGCATTGACGTGCAGTGGACGAATATCGGCACGAACTCAATTACTCTTACCGCAACCAATGCTGATGGCTGCGATACGATCCTTACCTATAGCGTAAATATCTATCCTCAACCCATTCCTACAATAAGTGGTGCTGCACTTGTTTGTACACCTGCAACTTCAGTGTATCATGCAGTGAATCCGACATCCAATTCCTACAACTGGACTGTACTTGGAGGTACCATTATCGGGGCAAGCAATGCCGACAGTGTAATCGTTTCCTGGAATGCTGCAGGTGCAGGCCTGGTTTCACTGAATGAAGCAAACAGCTTTGGCTGTGACTCTGTCGTGGCCATGATTGTTACACTTTCAGCAACGCCTGTTACTTCTATTGCCGGTATGCAAACTGTTTGTGGACAGGAAACAATGACTTATTCTGCCGCTCCTTCGAATGCAGTTTCATTTAACTGGACAGTGAACGGCGGAACGATTCTGCAATCAAATGGCGACAGCGTTCTCGTTTCATGGACAGGTTCTGTTTCAGGATCCGTTACTCTTACAGCTACGAATGCAATGGGTTGTGATACAACCATTGTCTATCCCGTTAACCTTTATCCGCAACCGGCACCTGTGTTGAACGGACCTATCGCATTGTGTCTGCCCGCATCAAGCACCTACCGTGTAAGTTCACCCGGGGTGAACGATTTTACCTGGATGGTTACTGAGGGTACGATTCTCGGTTCTGTGAATGCCGACAGTATCCAGGTACAATGGAATAACATTACAGGTACAGGTACAGTGACTGTGAGGGCAGCGAATGCATACGGTTGTGATTCGACAATTACGATGAGCGTTGCTTTATCCGTAACACCTTCGCCATTCATTTCCGGTCAGCAATCTTTCTGCGGACCATCAGCATCACTTTATACATCATCAGCTTCAAATGCCTCAGTTTATAATTGGACTGTAAATGGAGGAAGCGTGCTCAGTAATAATGGAGACAGCATCTTTGTGAACTGGAATACAATCGGAACCGGTAGTATAACACTTACTGCAGTTAACCCGGAGGGTTGTGATACTACACTTTATTATACAGCGAATGTTTACCCGCAGCCTTCACCTTCAATTGCGGGTCCTGCCAGCTCATGTACACCATCAAGCCAGCTCTACACATTAACGTCAGCAACTGGAACGACATTTAGTTGGACGGGATTGGGTGGAACAATCATTGGATCTTCAACAAATGATTCCGTAATGGTGAATTGGAATGCAGTTGGTACCGGAAATATTTTTGTAACGGAAACCAACAGTTATGGCTGTGATACAACCGTACAAATGATCGTGGATCTTACGCCTTATCCAATGCCAAACATTACAGGAAGCGACTTCCTTTGTAAGGAAGATACAGCGACCTATTCTGTGGCAGCAGTGCAGGGACATACTTATAACTGGAGTGTTACCGGTGGGGCGATCATCAGCTTTACCGTAACCAATTCAATTGATGTTTACTGGTACAATCCCGGTGCAGGAAGAGTAGCGCTTACCCAGGTTTCGCAGGAAGGATGTGCAGCACAGGATAGCCAGCAGGTAAACGTAAACGCTCCACCTTCACCTGCAATTACAGGTTTGCCTTCAGCATGTCTTAATGATAATGCAAGTTATTTCACCAGCCAGAATGCCGGAAGTAATTATGCATGGCAGTTGAATGGAGGAACCTTCAATGGAAGCTATACTCAGTCCACCACTTCTGTAAACTGGACGACAGCCGGTTATGCTCAACTTATTGTAACAGAAACTGACATCAACGGATGTTCTGCATCAGCGCAAACACAGGTATTTGTGAATCCGCTGCCTGTGGCGTCCATCTTCGGAAGCCAGGTAGGATGTAGTGACCCGTGGGGATCAGCTTATAGCACCAATCCGCAGAACAATGTTGTTTACCAGTGGTCAGCAAATGGTGGTACCATTTCCGGAAGCAATGGCCAGCAAAACGTGAACGTCCTTTGGAACAGCACGGGAATTACACTTGTCAACCTGCTCACATTGAATACCACAACAGGATGCAGAAGTACGACTTCACTCCAGGTATTGGTAGATTCCATGCCGCAGATCCAGGTCACCTCGAATAATTTTACAGGCTGTGCACCGCTTAATGCAGTACTTGGAAGCAGCCCGCAATCGACGAGCTACAGTTACCAGTGGTGGTTCGGCGATGGTTCGTCGTCATTTGATCCCGTGGCTTCACATACATTCAACATACCGGGTAACTATAACATTACACTTGTAGCGTCAAATAATTCAGGCTGTAAGGATACTGTACAGGCAGTTGTGGTTGTATACAATTCGCCTATAGCAGATTTTGATCTGAATGTATCAGATGATTTTTATCCTGATGATGAATCGGTCTTTTCACTTCAGAATAATTCTACAGGTGGTATGCAGTATCTCTGGAGTTTTGGTGACGGCTATACAACAACAGCATTTGAACCTTCTTACCATTATGACGGAGCAGGTTCATATAATGTAATGCTGATCGTTTCCAACTCGTATGGCTGCCGCGACTCCATGCTGCAGGCTGTAGAGATACGTGTACCGGAAAGCATTTACATCCCGAATGCCTTTACTCCGAACGGCGACTCGAACAACGACGGCTTCAGCGTCTATGCACAAAACATTACGGAGTTTAAAGTTTCCATCTTTGACCGTTGGGGAGAAGAAATCTTTTCTTCAAAGGACAAGGACTTCGTTTGGGATGGAACTTACTTCGGACACAGGGTACAGGAAGGCGTGTACGTCTATAAAATTGCCGCCGTCGGATTCCATGGGCAGCGTTTTGAAAAAGTCGGAACTGTTTCTGTGCTCAGGTAATCAGGAAATCTGCGATTCGAATAATTTGATACCTGGTATTGAAATCCAGGTATTAAATATTTTTTCGAAATTCGAAATTCGAAATTCGAAATTCGAAATTCGTTATTCGAAATTTTTCATGCGATCCCTTCGTTGAGACGTTCTGCATTTTCTGCAACCTGGAGTGCATCCAGCATTTCCTGGATGTCGCCACCAATAAATGTGGGAAGGTTGTGCATCGTTAGGCCGATACGATGATCTGTAATTCTGCTTTGCGGATAATTGTAAGTCCTGATTTTTGCAGACCTGTCGCCGGTACTTACCATCGTTTTTCGTTTCTGAGCAATGTCAGCGTTGTGTTTTGACAACTCGCGTTCATATAATTTTGTGCGAAGCATCTGCATGGCAAGTTCTTTATTAGCAAGCTGACTGCGCTCTACCTGGCAGACGACAACGATACCCGATGGCTTATGCGTGATCTGCACCTTTGTTTCGACCTTATTTACATTTTGTCCGCCGGCGCCACCACTGCGTGATGTTTGGAATTCCAGGTCGGCAGGATTAATCTGCACGTCTACATCTTCTGCTTCCGGCAGCACTACCACAGTTGCCGCTGAAGTATGCACACGCCCCATCGTTTCTGTATCAGGAACGCGCTGCACACGGTGCACGCCGCTTTCATATTTCAAAATACCATATACGCCTTCGCCAGTAATCTTGAAGATTACCTCCTTGTATCCGCCCATGGTTCCTTCGCTCCAGTCCATCAATTCAGTTTTCCATCGCCTGCGTTCGCAATAGCGCATGTACATCCTGTATAAGTCTCCTGCAAAAATGCTGGCTTCATCGCCGCCTGTACCTGCACGGATTTCCATGATGGCGTTTTTCCCGTCTTCAGGATCTGCAGGAATCAGCAGGATCCGGATTTCATCCTCAAGCGCAGTTTTTCTGTTTTCAAGTTCTTCCAATTCCTTCCGTGCCATTTCCTTGAACTCCTCATCTTTCTCATTCCGAAGCACATCTTTTGAATGGTCGAGGTTACTCAATACGTTCTGAAGATCATGGTATTTTTCAACGATCCGCTGAAGTTCCTTGTATTCTTTATTCAGCTGGGCAAATCTTCTCATGTCGCGCATTGCATCGGCATTGCTGAGCTCCTTCTCAACATCTGAAAAGCGGGATTTGACCAGTTCTAATTTTTCTAGTAGCATAGTACTAAATACAGATAATTACCAATTTACAAATCTTAAGTGCACGAATACCAAAACGGATGCGAATATACTATAGTACCAATTACTGATCGATAGGAATCTACCAATCCGATAGTAAGTAGACTATGTACGATTTGTAAATCCGTGAAAATTTGTATTTGGTACTACCGCATCAGGTACATTTTCCCCCAGCCCTTTTTGAAAAACTGATCGGCATCGGTGCCCCTGTGCTCAATGTCGTCGCCATTGCTGAATTCAGTATACACCTTATATAGATAAACACCGTTTGCAAGCCGGTCGCCGAATTCATCGCGGCCGTCCCAGGCATAGTCTGTAATGTTTCTGCCGACATGTATATTCCCAAGCTCATTCCGCAGGATCTCGCGAACTACTTTTCCGCTCACTGTCATGATACGGATTTTCATGTGGTCAGGAACTTCGTTTCCTGTGAGGACAAATACGAACCTGGTGGAGGTGGAGAAAGGATTCGGATAGTTCAGTACTTCTGTAATGGTGGACTTATTGATAACTTCAAATGTAATCCTGTAGTTAAAGCTTCCGCTTTCATTTTTTGATTTGTCAGCGGCTTCGACTTCAAGCGAATAAATTCCATCTTCTGCAAATATCGGATCGAACTCAATCTTAGCGCTGTTCTTAGGCAACTGTGCCGGTGTAAATTCAAGGTGCGAATTGTAAAAAAGATCGGAGAAGTTGAGCTGGACCTTTGAATTCTGAGATGGTGATTTTAGATACACGCGGAAATCAGCGGTGTCGTCCAACGCAAGGAACTTATTTTCATCGTGCAATTGAACCACAATGTGCGGCTTGCCTGAAACGATATCTCCATCGAGAATGTGAATGGCATCAAAGGTGACATCCAATATAGGATTGATGACATCCCTGTTGACATTGAATTTCACTTCAGCAATATTATTGAAGTGCTGCTGCTCCAGCTGGTGCGAACTTCCGAATGGATTAGCTTCGACCCACAAACTGTTTTCTCCATACAAGCCAAACGTACTGTCGATCGCTACACTTGCATTAAGCGACTGGCCTACACGCAGGGAATCCATTTTATAATTTTTAATGTCGTGACGCGTCCTGTCCCTGTCGTACATGAAGAAGCTCATGCTAAGACTGTCCATCGGCAGGTTGCCGATGTTGTCGACAGCAATGCTGAGCTTGATCGTATCACCTTCGGAGATCGGGTTGTGGTAGAAGGAGTAGTGACGGCTTGCATTCAATGCGCATTCCGGAGCTTCATCATAATAGATCTGCCAGCGGTCCATTTGAGGAGGCGTGCGCAGCGGAAGATCTTCCAGGTATACGTTCAGCTTCAAGTATGGGTAAAGGGATGCATTGATTGCACTTAGTGAATACACGGGAGTATTGGGCTGTATACCTGTGACCAGTGTATCCCAATTTGAGGTAAGCTGGTTGAGTCCAAAAATCGAAACGCTGGCACTGTCTTCAGTAGCACCGTTCTCCAAAGTATGTTCACCCCAATGCAGATCAGTCCAGTGGGTTGCCGGTCCGATTACTTCAGAAGATATGCTTCCCCTGTACCATTTTGTCTCTAGCTCGCGCTCGAGAGTGATCAAAGAATTTGATTGCGATCCGAAAACTGCCGTATCTGTACCCGGTACACCTTTCTGTACATAGAAGATGAAAGGGAGGTTATCCTGCACAAGTCCGGGATTAAATCCCAATGCTGTAAGTGAATTAAAGAATGCTGGATCACAGGTGGAATATGCAAAAGGAAACGCACTGTAGAGTATAATATGGTTTCCGTTCGGTACGCTATTAATGAACGTCTGCATGGCCTGCAGTTGGGTGTCAGCACCGCATTGATAGATGAAATAATTATCTGGACGGTCGTGGCAACCGGTCCACGAACTTAAACCGTCTTTGTTACAATCTCCATCAGGGTCAATAAATAAGTTCATCTGACCACGATTGTTGTTGCAGGTATTCACCGGCAATAGAGTGAGTGAATCAATGATCGCCAAATGAATAGCAGGGGGCGCACAAAAATTATATTCTATTACTTCTCCGTTGAGGGTGTAACCTGATGAAAGGTATTCATTTGGAGGTCCAGGCCAGCCATAATCCGTTACTACCAGCGTCTTGATATTCTGCACGAATTCATATGTGCGTTCTGCGCTATCCTGTTCTGTATTTTCATATCCATCCCTGTTGAACTGGAAGAAGTGTGCCTGTGACCATCCTGTCTTGTTCGGAATATAAATGAAAGAGCTTTCATTTTTATTTATCGTCGTTGTATCGTCGTATACACGCCAGTAGTAAACGGTATTCGGAAGCAACGTATAGTTTGCCGGTGACCACGAAACAACGCCTCCGCTGCTCTGCACAAAATTGAACCTGTACATCGGGCTGTGCGTTTGCGGGTCATCGTTGAAATACGAGGTATCAATTTCGAATTTATAATTCCGTGTTGCACCTAGTGGATTTGAAGTCGAAGCTTTAAGAGTGACGGTAGAGTAGGGATGGATAGCATACTTCGCCGGATAGATCGGAATGATATCGTTTGAATAAATGAAGAGGGAAGTAGTTGCAATATTGTTTGACAGATCCTGCATTTCAGGAATCGTGTCCGGATTCAGATCCACCTTTACGGTAAAGTTGTTCAGACCGGCGGCATTCAGTCCTGACACTTTCATGTTGATGGAAAAATCATCTTCGAAGAAACAGCGTGGACGTGTAACTGTGTAAACTGAATCAATACCATTGGGCATACTGCGCGTAACGGTTACGCGGAAAGAATCGGCTACTGCGCGTGCATAGTTCCGTGTTTTGAAATGCAGCGAAAACGTATCCATATCCGAAGTGATCACATCAGGCGTGAAGCTGATGTTGCTTTCTTCTGCAACGAGGTCAGGCTTTGACCATGAATTGTAAATCAGGTTCGGGTCACCTTGCAATGACATTTCATTCACAACACGTTTGATACCCGAGTTTCCATTGTAATCTGTCTGCAGAACCTGTATCGTGTGCTGCATGATCTTCCCGATCGATTGACCATAATTCCGGTATGCAATGTTTTTGTAAAGTGCGGTATCGTACACATAAAGGTAATAAGCATCACCCTGACCAACGCTGGCCAAAAATGCGATCGCTGCTTTTCCGGGCTCCAGTACAAACTGTTCGCTGTTGCTCGGGTCACTTGTATGAAAGTCCCCTGCATAGCATGAACTTGCCATCATGATCGGGTACTTGCCATAGTTTGTGTAGTTCTGTGCAAGGTCGGTGGAGATGTCAAAAGTTGAACCGGATGCATGACCGAAGAACATCATCATGGAAACGCCGCTGTCGATTTTATTTTTGATCTGCGCGGTAAGACCGAACTCAACGGGGTCAGGACTGTTTTTGAAAAAGGAAGTCACCTTACCACCATAGACCGTATCTTCAATAACATCCTTGAGATAATTCAGGTAATCCCTGAAAGCGCCTTGTTCAGCAGGATTGGATCCTCCTCCGAAGTGAAGCACATTCTTCATCCAGGGTTCTGCAACGGGAGCGTGTTGCTTGGCTTCATATTCTTTTACTTTATCGAGATAGTTGGCGACATCTGTTGCATTATTCGCACTGAGCCTTCCGACTGGGATGGCAGGATCAAACAAGGAACCATTTACGCCATATGCCATGGCAAGATCTGAAGCAGGGTAACCGAATGTGGTAACCAGGCATGCGCCCCACAAGCCTGCACTGTGGCGCATTTCAGCCGGTTTGATAGATTTTCCCACAAGGAATAATGCCTGCGGCCTGTGTGGACCCCATTTGTCGATGGCGTAGTGCACAAAGTTCCTGATTGCCATTCCGTGATTTGCGATACCGTATGCAAATTGATCGTACAATTCCGCAGCATCAATTACAACGACCCTGTTCTGGTTTCCTGTGGTTTCATTTCGGTAGTCCTGGTAACCATTTCCCAGTTTAATTACATTCAGAAGAGATGCATGTGTAACAATGATGTACGCAGAGTCGGCACCTAGTCCCTGCATGTTATTGAACCTGCTCTGGCCGCTTGCATTCACATAGTTGAGACGGGAAATCGCTCCGATGGGGACGACATTAACTCCGCTGCTGGAAGCAAGCATGCAGAACTTCGGAGTTGAATTGCCATCATTCGGCACGACAGCCTGGACGCCTGATCCATTCTGTGATACGTCAATCCGGCGATGATTTGTAACGTCATACAACACTGTTGCTGAAGTGCTGTTGCTGAAGTTGGTTAGATCGAGGAATGTTTTTCCGTTCGCAATATCATCAAGTACATACATCTTGAATGAAGATGCATTCTCCATATCAGGCGTATGTGCGTAGCGGATTGAAAGATTTACAAATGACATCCTGCGCGTATAAGCTCCAGGAAGAATGCTGTATGTCAGAGTAGTTGTTGTGGCTGATAGCTGTGAAGGAGAAACGGAGAAAAAATGATTCCTCACTTCATACCCGGAGCCAGATGAATCCGTGTAACTAATTCCGGGTCCGCTAATGCTGTAAGCTTGTGGGTTGTTATTGGACCAGGCTGTTGTTGTGCGTACCTCTGCATTCGGGCCCCCTAAATATGCATTCTGTGTATTGACACCCTTTTGAGTAGATGTAACCTCGCCTGTAATAAGTAATGTTCCTACATGCCCCTCGGCTTTTACATAATCCACGTCCTGGTCAGGATAGCCGACATTGTACCACATGGATTCTTCCAGGTATGAATCTTTGAAGAAATACGGCGCCGCAGGGAAAGTTGGCTGAACAAAATCTACTGAATCAAAACGAAGTCCGGGATTTACCGGGCTGTATGACAGAAAGTAAACGGAGGTATCAGTAACCAGGCTGTAGTTCGGATTGGGCTGCCAGGTGCTGTCGGCATAAAGTTGCTTGTCGAACCAACCGGTATTGTGTTCGCCGTAAAATTCTATGTAATCAGTAGCCGCATCCAAAACGTCGTTTTGGTTTGCATCATAAACATAAATGTACTGTTGCTGGCCTTTATACCAGAGCTGAATTTTTGAGGCGCTCCATGTGCTGTACGCAATCCCTGCCCATGCCATATTCTGCGCAGTGAGACGGTAAATTCCGTCCTGGGATATTTTTATTTTATAATATTCCTGTGAGGTGTTGATCCAGGAATTTTCATAGGTCTGCGCCTTTGCAAAAGTGGTGATGAAGAGTGCACAGAGCAGGTAAAATTTTTTCATCAGGGATTGGTTTGACGGGAGATGCGGCGGCTTTTATTGCGGTGTCGTTGAAGGTTTATGTTTGTAGATGTCAAGTTTCAGAGAGAAAACATTTGAATAGAGTGTTTCCTGGCTTCCGATGTTCGTGAGCGCATAGTCGATCGTGAGGTTCTTCAGCCTGATGCCGATCCCCATATTCGGCTGGAAGATCGTAGACTTTGAGCCTTCAAAATCCTTCACCTGCTGGATGTTGTTCACACCTCCGCGTAGGAAAATGAAATCATCATAACCGATTTCAATCCCCAAATGCGGATCGATGCTGATCGGATCTCCGCTGATAACTACATTCCGTTGTCCGTCGAAAGTAAGGTCAAGGTCGAGCTCCGGCATGACGGTGAATTTTTTTCCGATTTGATTTTTATGTCCGACACCGAAAATCAGCTTAGGCAATGTGAGTTCGGTTGAATTCTGAGGGATCTCATTTTCAGTAATGCTGAAAACGGGAGCGAGCTTTTCCGTGTTAAATGTCCATGCATTGAAGGTGGTGGTAATGTCTTTTCCCATTAATCCGAAGCGCCATTTTTCTTTTTCATACTGTACGCCCAAATCAATACCGAAACCCCATGCATGTGCGAAGTCACCGGCTTTACGGTTGATCACCTTGGCAGATCCGCCATAGCGGAGGCCCTGGATCTTGCTTTGCACTGCATACGAAATCAGGAAAGCATAGTCGGCAGCGGCGAAGGATTTTAACCTGTCGTAGTTTATCTCGCCGGATGGTCCGATCAGTTCTGTTGTGTCCGGAATGTCGTCCACTGCAAAGCGGGTGAAAGAAAAAGCAAGTGCGCGTGTAGCGTCCACTTTTGCAACCAGTCCGATGTATTCAAATTTAGCAATGCCCGCGAAATATTCGCTGTGCATACCCATGGCCTGAACGCTGCCTTTCACGAGTGAAAGACCGGCAGGATTCCAGTAGGACGAGGTGGCGTCGTCAACGCTGGCTGACTGTGCGCCACTCATTCCCAATCCCCTTCCGCCGACTCCGATGGAAAGAAATTCATTGCTGTATTTAGGCGCCTGAGCAGAAACGGAAGTAATAATCAATACGAGTACAGGCACAAAAAGATAAGATAATTTCATGAGCTGGTTATTTGTTAAAGATCACAGATTTGGAGTAACCATTAACGTTCAACGAAGGTTTTTATTTTGAGTCGCGTAAAGGTAAAATTATTATCAAACCGCCGACCCCCGATTTGGCAAATTGTGAAATTGAATGGGCAAAACCATACTCTCATGAGGGCAGACAATCTAAACGGGTTTTATACCAGTTCTGAGAGGGAAAGATTCATTCAGAATCCGTTACAAAAAAAGAATCTTAGTACATATCAGAATTTATTTTCAGGAATTTGAAACCTTTTTAAAATCAGTAGACAGTATACAGTAAACAGTAGGCAATTAACAGCCGAAATAATTAACATTTGATTGCTAATCTAACACTGGTTATGGCTGCTCTTGTCTATTGTGTACTGTCTACTGTGTACTGATTCAGTAAAGTTCCGCCAGCATACACCGTGCTCCGCCTCCGCCGAAAGTTTCAATGGTATCCAGGTTTGTATGAAGAACCCGGCAGTGTTTTTCGATCTGCATTTTCTGAAAATCACTGAAGTGGCCGTATGCATGATCTGACATTACCAGGAATCTTTCGCCCTTGTTGTTTTCAAGCTCAAGGCAATTCCCACAGAAATGATGCATTTGTCCAAGGGAAATTTCAATGAGCTCATGTCCCGTTCTTACCAATGATTTCACCACCCGTTCCTTCGCCTCTTCATCGTCAATGGCTGATAGGCAAATAATGGCAAACCGTTCACAAAGTGTCATCATCACATTGGTGTGATAAATCTGTTCGCCGTTTTTATCGAGTGAAGAAAAAATAACAACTTCATAGCCCGTCAGCTTGCTCCATTCGAAAAGAATATTGCTGCTGGTACGCTGGGAGAGTGAAGCATAAGCAATCCTGTTTGAATGATCAATGACGAGGCTGCCCGTACCTTCCAGGAAAATTCCACGGGTTTCAACATGGGTCAGGTCAATTGTTTTCGGATATAACCGGTCAAGAAAGCTGATCACCTGATGCCTTCGTTCCAGGCGCCTGTTCAAGGCCATCATCGGGTACTGGATATAATATCCATCTGGCATAGTACTGAACCAGTTGTTTGGAAAAACAGCATCTGGCGTTACAAGCATATCATCCTGTCTGAACACATGCACCTCAATCCCTGACTGGGCAAGCAGATCAGCCAGGGCATTGAATTCTTTTATGGAGAGATCCTGTGCTTCCTCAGGAGTCGCTACACCAAGCGGGGGCTGAAAAAAATTATCTCCAGCCGTCTGAGGGTTGGAGATAAAATTTTTCGGTTCGATCATCAAAACTTTTCGCGCAGCCATCACTTATGCATGATGCACGATTCACGATGCATGATTCACGAGAAAATATTCCTCCTTGTAATCAATCTGTAAATCCGTACATATTTGTATTCTGTACTTTAGTTTTTCACCAGCTGTGTACTGAAGATAACCTGTTGCTTATCGTCAAGCAGCTGAAGCAGGTAACTTCCTTTTGCAATTTTATCTAAAGAAATTTCAGCTTTATCCTGAACAAAGTAAACCGTCTCGTTCTTCACAAGTCTGCCCGATGCATCACTTAAATGCACTGTGCTCCTTGTCATTCCTTTATTGGTAGAGCTGATCACAGCTTTGTCACTTGCAGGGTTCGGGTACACATGAAATGCCTGCGACAAATCAAATTCATGCATGCCTTCAGGATTGTAAAACACCGTATCTGAGCATGACTCACATCCTGCAGCATCTGTGATGCAGACATAGTACGCGACTCCGGCAGTCGCAATGTAGTACTGGAAAATACCTGCCGGAATTGCACCCACGCCAACCTGGTACCATTGGTAAGTCAATGCCGGACTACTAAGGAGTGTGTCCCCGCCGACAGTAATTGTAGGTTGTGCAGGCTGGTTCACATTGATATAACCTACATGCGTGTTTGAATTTGTACAAGCTCCATTCGAAACAGTGAGTGTGGTGTTGAAGAATCCCGCAACATTATAGCAGATGTTCGTCGGATTCTGATCAGATGAATTCAATGGTGTTCCACCCTGGAAAGTCCAGACGTAGGTCTGAATAATTCCTGTGGAAAGATCAGTATAGTTGATGCAATCACCTACGCAAAGATTTTGAGATGAGGAGCTGAAATCCGGCACAGGTGTAGGTGTGATCGCAATAAGGTTTGATTTTATCAATGTGTCTGATCCAAAAGAATTGCTCGCGATCAGAGTCACATCATAAGTTCCGGGTGTATTGTAACATATAACAGGATTTGTTTGTGTGGAAGTTGAGGGTACTCCGCCCGGAAATGACCATGACCAGGATGTTGCTTGCGTAGATGAGTCAGTGAAAGTAACGCAGAGTGAATCGCAACCTGTAGTTATGCCTTGCGTGAAGTTTGCAATTGGCGGTACACCGGCTGATGGTACAGTGAGTCTCACAGAGTCAACCGCAAACGAAGGATCATTGCCGGTTCCGTCATCGTCATTTACCCAATGGAATGCAACTGCAACATTTGGATTATTATCCGCTGAAGCAGGAAGCGCAACGCTGTAAGCTGTCCAGCGGCCTTGTCCTCCGCCGCAGTTGGTTGGAGTCTTTGCCATGTCTGCCAGCGTTGACCATATTGAACCGTCATAATACATTACGGTTGCATTGTCGTTTGAACCCTGACCGCGTTCAATATAGTTGAACGTTAGTGTGATGGTGGTTCTTCCGGAGCAGTCAATGGTTGGAGACGCAGCGTTGATATCTGTAATCACTGAAGGAGGCGTTCCGAGGATGTCACAGTATCCGCCTGCATCATATGCGGCACCGCAATCACCGGTAGGACAGAAAACTCCTGCGCTTGGAGAATTCGGATCATTCCCAACGTGCAAGGTTGCATTGTTGCCGCATCCTGATCCGCATGAACCTGGAGCATTCCCATTTTCTGCGCAGCTGATATAAAAGATATTTGGTGTTGTTGCGCCACCACAGGCAGAACCAGGACCTGTGCTCGTGAAAGTCCAGGCACCATTCGGTCCTGTATAACTTGTACAAAGAGAAGAACAACCATTGTTGAAATTCTCAATCCAGAAAATGGTTTGGGCATTCAATGTGCAGGAAGCGACCAAAGCCATAAAAAATGTGTAAATTTTTTTCATAATGTAAGTAGTTTGTTGGTTTGCCAAAAATATAGAATTATGTGGACCGCGCCAATTCAGCCTTTGGCAATGCATTCGTCCCGTTAGCTATCGGCAGGAAACGCATGGTCATTCCGCCAATTCAGGAAATTATCGGTATTCGTCTTAAAAATAATGACTGATTTCTTACAGATGTAAGGTTAAACAACAGGTGTGCAATCTGAAGCCCGGATTTGCCGTAACTATAGTCAAATCAAAACCTGTTCAAAATGAAAAATGAACCCGTTGTAACCTACAATCACATGCAGGAAGACAGCCCTTCAATACACAAGGCTTTCACAACGCAGGAAGAAGATGGAAGTCATCCCATCAGCCTCTACATGATCTTCGCAGTAGATATTCTCCTGATGTGTGCCCTTGGTTTCCTGGCTTTCCAGCTGATATTCTAAACGACTACACATAACTTCACCAATATGCCCGGTAATACCGGGCTTTTTTTTTGGCACTTCATGTCGCTATTGGCATGCCTTGGCCATTTGATATTACCATTAATTTTCTGATCCCAGAATTGGCTAAGAGCCAGGAACCAACAGCAAATTTGACGATCAAATGAAATTCTGGTGTACTTTTTTGATGTCAATTTAAAGACCTTAATTCTGAAAACGGAATATTACTTTTGCCTGTCAAACCCTAAACCCAATTTTTATGAAACGACTGCTTACTCTAACTGCCATTGTTGTCTTATTCTTTCCGGCAGCTAGCTGGTCCCAGATAACCTTAACGCAATTTGCGTCCGGATTTTCTTCCCCGGTTGACATCAAGAACTGTGGTGACAGCAGATTATTCATTGTTGAACAAGGAGGTTATATTAGAATCGTTGACTCTAACGGCGTAACCAAACCGCAGCCTTTCCTGGATATCCATACACATTTACTTTCAGGAGGTGAACGCGGATTACTGGGTCTTGCATTCGATCCGAATTATAAGACCAACGGTTTCTTTTTTGTTTACTACACCGAGCTCAGTCATGGTGATGTTGTCGTTTCCCGGTTCAGCGTAAGTGCAACAAATCCTGATTCCGCCGTTGTTGCAAGTGAAGATACAGTTATCCGCATCTGGCATCCGTATTCGAATCACAATGGCGGACACATTGCATTCCGTCAATCGGATGGTTATCTCTACATGGGAACCGGTGATGGCGGATCAGGTGGTGATCCGGGCAACCGTGCACAAAATGAAGATTCATTGCTTGGAAAAATTCTTCGCCTGGATGTAAGCGATACCAGTGTTGCATATAAAATTCCTGCTGACAATCCACGGGTTGGAGGAACAGGAAGAGGTGAGATTTGGAATATGGGCATGCGCAATCCATGGCGCTGGAGCTTTGACAGAAAAACTAACGATTTCTGGATCGGAGACGTCGGGCAAAATGCATGGGAAGAAGTAGATTTCCAACCGCTTTCAAAACATGGAGGTAATTACGGATGGAGATGTTATGAAGGTAATGGTCATCCATACAACACTGCAGGTTGCCAGGCTTCGTCAGCGTATGATCCTCCCGTTTATGAATATGCTAACAACGGCGCTGCCATCGTAGGCGGATACCGTTATCGCGGAGCGAAGTATGCAAACCTGTACGGAAAATATTTTTTCACCGATGAATACACGAGTACCTACCAGTTCAGAACGCTTGAACCGAACGGTACAGGCGGTTGGACAGGAACATTGATCGGAACTCTTGGAAGAAGCACAGTCGTGGCCTTCGGTGAAGACCAGTGGGGAGAACTTTACTGCGCCGATTACGCCAACGGAAATATCTACAGGTTTGTAGGTGCAAGTTGTTCTCCCGTTGCTTCCATCAGCGACAACGACACCATTTATTTATGCGACACACTTGTTGCGAAAGCACTAACCACAGCCAATGGAAATGGATTTCACTATGAATGGTTTCACGATGGCGCCTCTATTCCTAACAGCGACAATGATTCTTTGCTGACAACAGCTACGGGAACTTATTATGTTACTGTTACTGATACCGGCGGATGCACTGCAACATCTGATACAGCTTACCTGGTGTATTCCATTCCTCCAACAGTCTCCATTGCAAACCTTGATACTTTTTATTGTGTGTATCACGATCCCGATACACTTGTGGGCTCTCCTGCCGGCGGCGTATTTTCCGGTCCAGGTTTAGGTGGAGCTCTGAATAATATTTTTGATCCCGTAAATGCCGGGATAGGAGATCATACGATCACATACACATACAATGATGCATTGACGGGTTGTTCCTATGCCGCTTCATTGCCTGTGCATGTTGACTTTTGCACATCTACACCGGACAATTCAGTTCAACGCTTCCGGATTTATCCGAACCCCGGAACAGGACTATTCACGCTTGATTATTATGCTGAAAACAGTCATCCGGTGAATATTGAAGTTTACGATATCACCGGCAGAATTGTGCATGCTGAAAATCTGCATTCAGAAAAAGGTATTCAGTCTGCAACAGTTGACCTGACACATCTGACCAAAGGAATATATAACCTTAAATTAATTTTTGAAGAAGGAGTTGCTGCAAAGCGGGTTGCAATTGAATAATTCTTTCGGCCCACCATCTTCGTTCACCAGATTCATGAAAAAATTTCTTCCGGCAGTTTTACTGTTTTGCATTCAGTATGCATTTGCACAACAGCCGTTCTCTGTCTCACTTGTTCAGTCGAACATCACTGCTGTTCCTGCAGTTCATTCAACAGCATTTGCGGAATGGAATGGCAAATGGATTTTTATGGGTGGGCGTCTTGACGGCCTGCACCCCTTCAATGGAGGAGCAGGATTCCTCAAGTACATGAGAAATGATTCCGTGTATGTGGTGGATCCGGCAAGCAATACACAATGGGTGTCGGCGCTCACCTCGCTTCCGCAGTATGTTCGCGAAGCGATCAGCTCATCAAACGAAGAATTCTGCCAGGCTGATAGCATGCTTTACATAATCGGAGGATACGGGCGTTGCGATTCATTGCTGACAAACATTACGTTTCCAACTTTGACTGCAATAAACCTGAACATCCTAATTGATAAAATTCTTACCGGGGATTCATTGAATGCAGCTGTCAGGCAGATTGCAGATTCAAATATTATTATCACCGGCGGGCATCTGAAGAAAATTGATACGACCTATTACCTGATGTTCGGTCATCGCTTCGATGGCATGTATAGTAAAATCACGGGATCAACGCTGTTCACACAAACGTATTCAAATAGAATACGGACATTTCAGATTCATGACGACGGAACTTCCTTGTCCATTTCAAATTACCAGGAAATTTTGGATACCAACAATTTTCACCGCAGAGACCTGAATGTAGTGGAGCAGATTTTTCCGAACGGTGATGTTGGGTACACAGCTTTCGGTGGTGTATTCCAGAAAGGCGCCAACATGCCATACCTTACTCCGATTGATATAACTGCTTCTTCGTATCAGCATAATGCAGGTTTTAACCAGAACCTGAACCAATATGAAACAGCAACGATGCCGGTGTATGATTCCATCAATAACTACATGCATACCATTTTCTTCGGAGGCATCAGCTTGTACACATTTGATACGGTGAACCAGGTGCTGGTGCAGGATACGCTGATTCCTTTTGTAAATACCATCAGTAAAGTAAGCCGCGATGGTGCAGGAAATCTTGCCGAATACAAGATGCCGGTTGACATGCCTTCGCTCATGGGAACCAATGCACGCTTCATTCCTGACAGCAACATTTATACAAGGCAACATTCCATCGTGGACCTGAATTCACTGAGCGGAAATACACGAGTCGGATGGATCATCAATGGCATCAAGAGCGATTATCCGAATATTGCAGACCTGGATCCTGAAAGTTTCAGCAGACCGAACACACTGGTCTATGAAGTGTGGATTGATGTTTCTCCAGACGAAGTAAAAGATGTTCCGCTTTCGAATAGTATCCTCGGATTGAATGTATATCCGAATCCAACAGCTCACACTGCTTACATTGATTTCATCATGAATGAAAGCGGCAAAGCCAACATTGATGTAGTTGATGTGAATGGAAAGCTGATGAAAAAATTTTCTTTCAATGGAAAAAAATCGGAAACGATTCACATTCCTGTTTCGACATCTTCGTACTCGCCGGGGCTTTATACTTGTATCATTCGCACTCCCGGTGGCGTGAAGCATGCGAGGTTTTTGGTTCAGTGATTTAATTATCCCATCGAATAACGAATCTCTTACGAAAATACGAATTACCAATTTTTAATGACGACAGGATAACGGAACAAAGAAATGTTGCAAACGTTCTGGTATCAGGCCAATGAGGATAAGTTGTGAGTAATGCTTTCTGGAAAGAGTAATCAACTAATGAGAAAGATATTTTATTGCATTTTAACAATTATTTCTTTTTCGACCTATGGACAAGAGATAGAAGAACGAGTTTTATATGTAGTGGACTCGATTCCAATACTAAAGGACCCAGGAAAAGAAGAAAGTACATTAACGGAAAATGACATCGAGACTTTAACTGTTGTTACTAACAAGGTCGAAATTGAAAAACATGGATATAAGGATTTAGATAAAATCATTTTTATAATAACTAAAGAATACGCCAAACGACCAGTTGAACTGAGGAACATACCCACTGTAAAACAGATGGAGAGAAAATCTGGAAAATGGTACATCAAGGGTTCTTCAACACCCTACTCCGGAAAATTTATTGACTACTATTTAAATGGAAAAAAACAAGGAGAAGGAGTACTGGAAGCAGGAGTACTGGAAGGACTAAGAACTGTTTATAATACTGACGGGACTAAAAGTTATTATGAAAACTATATTAATGGAATAGAAAACGGGGAATCAAAGGAATACTTTCAAAACGGTAAACTCCACCAGGAAGGGGTTTACAAAAACGGCAAGGAGGACGGCCTTTGGAAGGAATGGTATTCAACAGGGCAAATCAAACGTCAAACAGAATTTAAAGAAGGTAAAGTTCTCTCCTCGAAAGGAGACGAAAAATTTCATTCTCTATTTTCTAAGGGAATAGAATTGTTTAATGAAGGGAATTACTCTGGAGCAATAAAAAGCTATGACGAAGCAATTGAACTAAATCCAAATTATAGTGATGTCTATTTTCACAGAAGTCGAGCTTATTTGTATGATCTCAAGTTTGATCAGGCTCTTGTTGACTGTGATAAAGCGATTGAATTGGAGCCGATGTATATGGAGGCTTATAGTAATCGAGCTTTCATAAGACTAAGGAAACATGAATTAAAAAACAGCAGGATATTAAGCAAAAGCAGTAGTGAGACGGTTTTAGCAACCAAAGACAAGGTTGAAATTCCAAAGGATGAATTAGAAAAGATTTGTAGTGATTTAAGTAAAGGCATACAGCTTGGTGACAATAAACCAATGATCATGGATGCACAGAAAACATATTGTCAATGAAAGCACTACCCACTTTCCTTTGGCAGAGATAAAAATGTCAGTACAAAATCACGACATAACAACTTTTTATTGATGATATCGAACTTTATTTTCAATCTCGGGAATTAGGGTTCTATTGGACAAATTGGTTTGGTATTTATTTTTTGAAATTGATTTCGATGATGGCCTTGAAACGACTAAGAAGATTATCAGGAAATATATCATCCGGGGTTTTATTTAACCACCTTTAAACTAAAAAAGTCCGCAATGCTGCGGACTTTTTGTTATTGACGGGAGCCCTATTAATTATACATCGATTTTTTCAATCTCGCTATTCAGTTGCAGCAACGATGCACGAAGTTTTCCAAGTGAATTTTTGAGTGCAATTTTATCCACGAAATCATTTTGTACCGGTGCGACATCGCTTTCGGGTTGCAGATCGGATAACTGCTCTTCGAATGGCAATTCAGTCTCAACAGCAACAGGTGCTTCAACTTTCGGATGGGTAGCTAGCTTCATCTTTTTCCGCATGGCCTGCATCTCCACTTTGGCGCCTTTCAGCGTAAATCCTTTTTCTTTCACGAGGTGATAAATGACCTTGAAGTTTTCAATGTCCACCATCGTGTACATACGGTTGCCTTTTTTATTTGTGGCCGGTTTGATTACGTCAAACTGCTTCGACCAGAAACGGATGTGGGATGTGTTCACATCAAACATTTTTGCCACCTCTCCAATGGTGTAAAAAATTTTTTCGATTTCTCTTTCTTTGTAAGGCATAACGGATGAAATTAAGAGTTTAAAATTAAGAATTAAGAATGAACAACTTTGAGTTATTTAAAATTGAACTTTTTGCCTATAGCTTGCTTCGACAGGCTCAGCAAGCAGATTCAGTTTAAGAAACCCGCTGACTGAGACTTCGGCGTGAGCTCAGTCGAACGCTTGTCGAAGTCAGCTTATTGAAAGTCATAGTCAAATTGCGCAACCACTTGTTATTTTAATCAAACGACTGACCAGGCCGTGAAGCTAGCTCCATCATCTTCTCATATTCTTCAGGAGTCAGATCATTGTAATAGAAGTTTGCCGGGTTCACCGCATTCCCGCCTTTGCGCACTTCATAATGCAAATGCGGTCCCGTAGATGCCCCGGTGCTTCCGACATATCCAATCAGATCACCGCGGTTGATTTTTTGTCCGGGCCTCACAGCAATTTTACTCATATGTCCATAGAGCGATTCAAATCCCCATCCATGATTGATGATCACATTGTTCCCGTAACCGCGTCCATCGTATTCAACTTTAGAAACCGTTCCGTTCCCAGTAGCATGTATCGGTGTTCCGACAGGAGCAGTAAAATCCATCCCTGAATGCATCTTTTCCGTTTTGTAAATCGGGTGAATCCTCCAGCCATAACCGCTGGCAATGTATTTCAGATCTTTGTTAGCAATGGGCTGGATGGCAGGAATGGAAGCCAGCATCTGCGATTTGTTCTTCACAAGGTTAAACACTTCATCAAATGATTTGCTCTGGATATAAAGCTGCTTGCTCAGCTTGTCAACCTGCATCGTTACTTCAGTAATCAATTCTGCATTGTAATAATCTTTCAGGTCGTTGTACCGGTCAATACCTCCGTAACCCGCTTCACGAACGGTTTGAGGAATGGGATCGGCTTCGAAGATGACGCGGTAAATGGTATTGTCGCGTTCCTGGATATCACTCAGTACGGCTTCAGCCTGTTCCGTCCGTTGCTTCAGCATTTCATATTGAAGCGACATATCATCCAGCTGCCGTTTCATTTCGCGTTCTTTAGGTGAGTCAACTACGTTCCAGAGAATGACAACGATGATGGCGCCAAAAACGACAGCCGAGGTAAGAAAGCCGAGCACCCTGAGAAGGCGTTTCTTCAGGGAAATCCGCACCCGCTCATACTTCAGGTTCGATGGATTGAAATAGTACTTTACTTTCGGCATTTTGCGTTATTTTCGCGCTCCGCGACAAAAATAACAGGAAATTGTAAATACCGGTATGAATTTGCCGCGGATATGAACCGCCGCCGGTGAATTGCAGGCAGGTAGATTAAATTTGAGACCCGAATGACCTCTTCAGAAATAAGAAAAACTTTTTTGGAATTTTTCAGGAGCAAAGATCACCAGATCGTTCCTTCTGCCCCAATGGTGGTGAAAAATGACCCTACGCTCATGTTCATCAACAGCGGCATGGCGCCGTTCAAAGATATTTTCCTGGGAAACCAGCCCATCAAATACCCGCGCGTTGCCGACACGCAGAAATGCCTGCGGGTGAGCGGCAAACACAACGACCTGGAAGAAGTGGGCATTGATACCTACCACCATACGATGTTTGAAATGCTCGGCAACTGGAGCTTTGGGGACTATTTTAAAAAAGAAGCAATTGCCTGGAGCTGGGAACTGCTCACGGAAGTTTATAAAATACCGGCTGACAAACTTTACGTTACGGTGTTCGAAGGAGATGCTTCAGAAAAACTTTCGTTCGACCAGGAGAGTTTCGACTGCTGGAAAAAACATATCAGCGAAGACAGGATCCTGAAAGGAAATAAAAAAGACAACTTCTGGGAAATGGGCGAACAGGGTCCGTGCGGTCCTTGTTCTGAAATACACGTTGACCTACGCAGTGATGAGGAAAGGAAAAAAACGGACGGAAGCAAGGTCGTGAATACCGGTCATCCGCAGGTGGTGGAAATCTGGAACAATGTATTCATGGAGTTCAACCGCAAAGCAGACGGTTCACTGGAACCGCTTCCGAAAAGGCATGTGGATACAGGAATGGGTTTTGAAAGACTCTGCATGGCATTGCAGGGAAAAACTTCCAACTACGACACCGATGTTTTCCAGCCAATGATCCAGTTTATTTCATCTCGGTGCGGAATTAAATATGGAGCTGATGAGAAGAGCTCCATTGCCATGCGCGTGATGAGCGATCATATCCGTGCTATCGCATGTGCTATTGCTGACGGACAACTTCCATCCAACAACAAAGCGGGCTATGTAATCAGAAGAATTTTGAGAAGAGCTGTGCGCTATGGATTTACTTTCTTAAATCTGAAAGAGCCATTCCTGAATAAACTTGTTCCGATTCTTTCAGAACAATTCAAAGATATATTCCCTGAAATAAAATCGCAGCAGGATTTTATCATGCGTGTAATTACAGAAGAAGAAAATGCATTTCTCAGAACACTTGAAGCAGGAATTAAAAAGTTCGAAGTGGTGAAAGGAAATAATGTCGGAGGTGAATTTGCATTTGAGCTTTATGACACTTATGGTTTCCCAATTGACCTTACACAACTCATGGCGAGGGAAAAAGGAATGGATGTGGATATGGAGGGCTTCAATCGTTGCCTGGCAGAGCAAAAAAATCGCTCACGTGCGGCAGCGGAAGTTGATACGGAAGATTGGGTTACAGTGAATCCGGGTGAAGCTGTAGAGTTTGTTGGTTACGAGAATCTCGAATCTGATTGCCAGATACTGAAATACAGAAAGGTCAAAGCAAAAGGCAAGGAGCAGTACCAATTGGTATTATCGCGCACACCGTTTTATGCAGAGAGCGGCGGACAAGTAGGTGATACGGGAGAGCTGCAAGCGGCAGGAAGCAGCGGTCCGCCAAAGGACGGATTCGCCGAGGCGAACAGTCAACAGCCGGAAAAAATTATTATTACTGATACACAGAAAGAGAACAACCTCATCATTCATTTTGCCGATAAATTACCTAAGGATCTTACTGCAACATTTCATGCGAAAGTGAATAGTGAAAGAAGGAGATTGATTACCAGTAACCACTCCGCCACGCACCTGATGCATTCTGCATTGAAGCGTGTGCTGGGGCCGCATGTAAACCAAAAAGGTTCTTTGGTAAACGATGAACATACCCGTTTCGATTTTTCACACTTTGCAAAACTGACTGACGAAGAATTGCAGAGGATCGAACAGATGGTGAATGAAAAGGTCGGCGAAAACATTCCGCTGGATGAAAAGAGAAATGTGCCCATCAAACAGGCCATGGAAATGGGCGCAACGGCACTCTTCGGTGAAAAGTATGGTGACTTTGTACGCGTAATCACTTTCGATCCGAATTATTCGATGGAGTTATGCGGCGGTACGCATGTCAAATCAACAGGAGTAATCGCAAAGTTCAAGATCATTTCTGAAAGCTCTGTCGCTGCAGGTGTGCGAAGGATTGAAGCCACAACGGGAGAACTGGTGGATAAATACAACGAAACCCAAAACAAAAAACAGACTGCTGCTGAAAATATCCTGCGGGAAAAAATCGAGACACTAAAATTAAAAGTCCGGGATCTTTATGCACGCCTCGAAACAAAATCTGATAGTAGTCTGGAGAACGATATTAATCCAGGCGCACCTTTGCAGCAGCAGGAAGATGCGCTGATAAAACTGATAGAAAAACTTACCAATCGTGTTGCCCAGGGTGTAAAAGCAGAATTATTGAATAAAGTTCATACCGTAAATGGCATAAATCTCATTGCTGAAAAAATTGAACTGAATAATGCTGATGCGATTAAGAACATTTCATTTGAGCTAAAGAACCAGCTACCGGGAAGCATGATATGTCTTGGTGCTGAAGTGGAAGGCAAAGCACATTTGAGCATTATCATCAGCGATAACCTGGTGAAAGAAAAAAACCTGAATGCATCCAGCATGATCCGGGAAGCTGCGAAAGAAATCCAGGGCGGCGGGGGCGGACAACCTTTTTATGCAACTGCAGGAGGAAAAAAACCTGAGGGTATAAAAGCGGCGCTGGAAAAGCTGAAGACGTTTTTGAACTGACGCGGAGGTTTACTTCACCTGAACTCCGCTCTCATCAAAATAATGATCCTTCCCATCAATTTGTGCTTCGTATTTGACGGCGCCTTTGTCATCGACGATTTTTGAGGCCTCTTTAATCTTCTTTCCGGGAAATTTTTTTTCACAGGCTTCAAGTATCGCTTTTGGTAAGGCCCCTACTGGTATTCCTGTTTCTGTTTCCAGGTGATTTCCGGCGGGATCAATAACCACACTGGTTTCGGAACCACCAACCATAAACTGGGCTTCGTAATTACCTTTTTCTTTCGTCCACTTTTCGGGTTTCGAATTTTTGAACAATGAACGGAATTTGTCACTCACAGCCTGTGGTACTTCGGCTTCATTTACCTTCTGAGAATAGGAAGTCTGAATGAAAAGCAGACATATCGATAGTACAAATAGTTTTTTCATCGTATGTTGTATCAGGTAAAGGTAGATAAACATTTTCATTGGTTTTTCGATTTGCCATGTCATACTCACTTCAGATTTCTATTTTTGCGCACGTTCATGAAAGTTTACCAGGGCATCGAAGAATTTACACCGCTGAAACATGCAGTGTCCACCATCGGAACATTTGATGGAGTACATGCCGGTCACCAGAGGATTATTGCGCGGCTAACGGAAGTTGCAGCAGCGGAAAAAGGCGAAAGCGTGGTGCTCACTTTTTTTCCTCACCCGCGCATGGTGCTGCAGCCCGATGATAACAACCTGAAGCTTCTCACCACGATGAATGAACGCATCGAATTACTAAAAAAGCAGGGGGTAGGTCATTTAATCATTCAACCTTTTGATAAAGAGTTCAGCAGGCAGACAGCCGTTGAATTTGTGCGCGATATTCTCGTAACAAAGATCGGAACGAAGACGCTTGTGATCGGATATGATCATCACTTTGGAAGAAACCGCGAAGGGTCGTTCAAAGACCTCGAGGAGATGTCACCCATCTTCGGATTCCGGCTGGAAGAAATTCCGAAACAGGTGATAAATGAAGTAGCTGTGAGTTCTACCAAAATCAGGAATTCGCTTTTGACCGGAGATGTAAAAACTGCTAATAACTTATTGGGTCATGATTTTACCCTTACAGGAAAAGTGGTGGATGGAGACAAGATTGGCCGAACGCTTGGATTTCCAACTGCGAACCTGGCCATTGCAGAGCAATACAAACTCATTCCCGGTACCGGCATTTATGCCGTACATGTGAAAGTGGATGGTAAATTTTATAAGGGAATGATGTACATCGGCTACAGGCCGGTGGTGCAGGGTAAACGACTGAGCATTGAAGTAAACATTTTCGATTTTAACGAAAACATCTACAACCATGATGTTACTGTATATTTCAAAGGCCGCGTAAGGGACGACATTCACTTCAGCAGCATGGACGACCTCAGGAAAAAGATGAAGGAAGACAAAACAGTCGCAACAAAAATGCTTGATTAACGTTTGGAATAAAATGTCGGATAAACAATTGAAATTCAGTAAAAAACTATCCTCCACGAAGTACGAATAATTCTTACGAATTTACGAATTACGAATATCGGCTGCTCATAGTCGAAAATGAAAGCAACATCAACTATAGTGATAAAATTGAGCAGGTATTTCCTGGTATATTTTCTATTGATCGGACCAAAGCTTTGGGCCCAGGAAGAAACTTCAACCCAACTCATTACCGATACAAATTATATTTATCGAAGTCTTTCAATGGCATTGCAGAATATTGACAACGTGTACCGTCTCAACCTAAGCAAAACAAAATTGAAAGATGTTCCGGCAGATGTTTTTAAACTGAAGAATCTCCGCGAACTTGACTTGAGCAAAAATAGACTGGATTCAGTTCCTGCGGCCATAGGAACACTTACAAACCTTACCTCACTGAATCTTTCCAGCAATCACCTGGAATTACTTCCTGACGAAATCGGAAATCTTACAAACCTAACCTACCTCAACCTGAACAGGAATAAGATCGTTGCATTGCCTGCATCCATCGGCAATCTTTCCAACCTTGAACGGCTCGACATGTGGGACAATGAACTTTCAGAAGTTCCGGATGAAATTTCGAAATTGAAAAATCTGAAAGTTCTGGAACTGCGTGGAATTCTATTCAGTGAAGAAGAAGCAGCACGCATCGATTCACTTCTGCCTGGTGCTAAGGTATACCTGTCTCCGACGTGTAATTGCAAATAGTTTCCTGCCTCTTAACTACTACTCCGAAAAATTTACTATCGCCTTGTTTATCGGATCACAATCATCCGCGTTTCTATCACAGCAGAATTCTCCACTGAAAGGAAATAAATACCTGCATTCAGATTTGTGAGATCAAGATCCTGAAGGTTGTTTGAATTGAGTTGTGATTCAAACACAACACTGCCGATTGAGTTTCTTACGACAAGTGATGCATCCTTGAAAGCATTTGTGAAAAGAATATGGAATCGCCCGTCAAGTGTTGGATTTGGATAGATCGAAATTTCATTTTTGCTGTTCAGGTTTTCAATTCCCGTCACATGATCAAGTTTTGCTACGAAGGCATCTGAAACCAGACTACCGCCGATGTCAGCATTGTCAATCGTATTTGTTGAAAACGCAACCTGGCTGCTTCTGTAATATCCTGAAACATATGGATCCCAGGAATAATTCAGTGCAATCGACAGGCCTGTTTCACCTTTTGTTCCGCCGGCTGAAGTAGCCCAAACTAAATTTCCAGCTGTATTCATCTTGGTTACAAAAATATCGCTGTCTCCAATTGATGACAGGTTATAAGATGTTGCTGAGTCGGTGCTGAAGTCAACAGTTCCACTGAAAAATCCAGTGGTATAAACATTTCCGATTGAATCGGCTGCAATGGACATTCCTTCATCCCATGATGTGCTGCCGGCAGAAGTTGCTCTAATAAAATTTCCGTTTGATGTAAGGCTGGTTACGAATATATCATCCTCGCCTGCAGAAGAAAGATTAAAAATATTTGGTCCGGGATCGAAATCGGCAGTTCCATAAAATCCACCGGTAATACAAACGTTTCCTGCAACATCAAGCGCAACTTCATTTCCCCAGTCTGAGGAAGTGCCGCCAAAATTCTTCGCCCAAACATAATTTCCAGTTGCGTCATAGCTGGCAACAAAGGCATCACGTTGACCTGCAGAAGTTAAAGTTGAAGTTCCGTTCCCGGGATCGAAATCCACATTGCCGAGGAAAAATCCGGTAATGAAAATATTCCCGGTGACTGAATGGTCAAGGCATATTGAATTTGACCGGTCGATACCTAGTCCGCCTAATTGACGGGCCCAAACAAAAAATCCGTTTTGATTGAGCTTAGAAATAAACAGATCACTTGACATTCCGGTCGCAATAAGGTCGGCAACTCCATTCCCCGGATCAAAATCTACCGTGTCACTAAAATATCCTGTTGTATAAATATTTCCTGCGTTGTCGGTTACAATACCGCTCGGAGAATCATAACTAGAGGATGATCCTTCCATCTGTTTGGCCCAGATTAAATTCCCTGATATGTCCAGTTTGCAGATGAAAATATCCATGGCGCCGGTTGCTGTCAGATTGTAACTGTTAGCTCCTGGATCAAAGTCAGCTGTTCCACCAAAAGAACCTGCTACATAAATAAAGTTTCCGGTCGGATCAATCGTGATTGCAAGGCCATTGTCATTGCTTATACCTCCGATGCGATTCGCCCAGATAAAATTTCCAGCAGCATCCAGCTTCGAAATAAAAATATCAAACTGTCCGTAAGTTGCAATGTTTTCAGTTCCCGCACCCGGATCAAAATCTACTGTGCCGGTGAATTCACCAACTGTGTAAACGTTTCCTGCACCATCCACGGCTACTGATTCACCGCGTTCATCATACATCTGAACGGCCGAGCCGAAGGTTTTTGCCCATTGCCAGTCAGGGGCTTGTGCAATAATCTGTTGACTCATTACGAAAAACATCAACATGGGCATGAATGAAATAAGAGGAGTAACTTTCATGGTAGTATGTTTTAATGTCAGAAAAAGAAAATGACAAAGAATCGCTACACAATGTTAGTGAATAATCTGAAAGGTCATACCTTAATATGGCTGACGAACCAATGGAAAAAAAACGGATTTGATTGATCAGCGAATAACCAGCTTGCGGATTTCCTTCATAGCTGAATTTTCCACTGAAAGAAAATAAATACCTGAATGCAGTTTTGTGAGATCAAGATCCTGCAGGTTGTTTGAATTGAGTTGTGATTCAAATACAACGCTGCCGATTGAATTTCTTACTGCAATAATTGCATTCTTGAAGTTGTCAGAAAACAAAACTTGAAACTGTCCATCTTCACTTGGATTTGAATACACATTAATATTACCCAAACTTCTGATTGCATTAATGGCGGACACTTCGACATTGCTGAGTTTTGCCACAAAAACATCCTCTCCGCCTGTACTATCAAATAATGTATCAACTCCAATGATAAATGGATTGCCACCCCAGTCAGCACTAACGTATGCATTGCCATAATCATCGGCGGCAATGGAGTTCGGCGATCCTGAATCGTTTCCTCCGCTCCTTAGTGATGTTGCAAATAATGTATTACCGTTCTGATCAAATTTCACTACAAACATGGGGTCCCAGGCTCCTGGCTCATCCAGGACATATGACCCAAAGACAATAGGTCCGGCTCCGCATCCAAAACCGCTAAAGCTCCCCGACATAAAAATATTATTTCCAGGATCCAAGCTGATTCCGCCGTTCCCTGAATGATCATCAAAAGCACTCCCGATCTTGTTTCCCCAAATAATATTTCCTGCGGAGTCTATCTTGAAAAGAAAGATATCAGATCCGCAACCTGTATTGGAAAATGTAAAGGAATCCAGTGAAAATTGGTTTGATTCAAATTCTCCAGAGAAGTAAACATTTTCCTGATTATCAGTTGCAACACTCCATCCAATATCCCCGGAATTACCTCCTCCTCCTTTTGCCCAAAGGACATTTCCTGAAGAATCAAATTTGACAAGGAAGGCATCATGTACTCCCGTACTATTCAATGTTATTGAATCAAAAGTTATATAAGGAGGAAAAAAATAACCAGTCATGTAAACATTTCCCGAACCCGTTGAAGTGATTTTATGAACAAATGCCGGATTCGAAACACATTTCGCCCAAAGTTCATTTCCAGCAGCATCATATTTTACAAGAAAAATATTCCACGAATTAAGTACACCATTTATGACAAAAGGGCCAAAGGATATCGAACTGGAATTAAAATAACCGGAAAGATAAATGTTATCCAGTGCATCTGCTGCGAGACTAAAGCCAACAGCGCCGGCTCCTGCAGCGCCAGCATTTTTTGCCCAAATTACATTTCCAGCCGGATCATACTTTACTATGAAGGCATCTGCTATACCCAATTTATACAAAGTGAAATTTCCAAATGTAACAGTAGAGGAATCTATACTACCAGTCATATATATATTTCCGGAATGATCAACTGCGATATCATAGGTAAAGCTGGAACCGCCTGCATTTGTCGCCCATAGAACATTTCCTGATGCATCGAATTTCGCAAGGCAAGCACAGAATGCGTTGCCACCGGGATGAGTGAGTGTATAGGACCCGAAAGTTATAGTGGGTGAATTGAAATTTACAGAAACATAAATATTTCCCTGTTGATCAACGACAGTATTGGCGCTCTCCATCCCCCCGGAAGCATTCTTCGCCCACGACCAACTATATGTTTGAGCGAATGTATCCTGGCAAATGAATTGATAAAACAAAATGCAATTCAATGTGATAAAAAAAGATCTGGAAACTGCTTTCATTTTATTGAATATCTCCAAAAAATAAAATTAAGCAATAAGGTTGAATGACCTGAATTTTCTTTTTTAAAATGTATTATGTTTCCAGGTTAGGAATCGAAGAAGTTGATAAGCTTCAATAACGATTTTCAAAAGATCCTTAAATGAAGTCCAAGCTTTTATTTCTTCACCAGCTTTCGGATCTCGCTCATCTGGCTATTCTCCACAGATAAAAAATAAATTCCTGGAGAAAGAAAAGTTAAATCTAATGAGTGAAGATTTCCATCATCAAGTTTCCCCTGAAAAACAATATCACCTATGGAATTATGCACTGTTAGAATTGAGCCCCGGTACTTGTCTGCGTACAGCATATTAAACTCTCCATCCTCACTTGGATTCGGATAAATAATCAGGTCCCTGCGTTCTTCAGCCATGCGGAATGTGCCTGGCCTGTCAGCAAGTGGTGATGGATTTGTACCTGTTGTAAAAGTCCATACAGGACCTGTGGTGGTACTCGATCCGTCGCTCACAGTTACGTACCACTGGTAACAGGTGTTTGGCGAAAGTCCGCTGTAAGGGAATGATGCTGTTGTTCCTGAAGTTACGCCTGTAACAGTTCCAATAAGAGAGAAAGGAGATGATGTAGTTGTCATATCATAAAACACACTGAACTGACTGTTGGCATCTGTCTCATACTGGTTCAGCTTCGGCGAATATGTTTTCACGGAGATCGTATTGGTGGAAGGAGAGAAACGCATGATGCGCATCCATCCGTCACCGCCATTGGCGCGCGACTGGTAATCAGCCATCCATGAATGAACTGTATCTCCGAAAAATGCATTTACTCTTTTCGATTCTCCCGGAACGTGTGCGCCGAGAAGCAGGAAAAGATTCGGACAAACTTTCAACGTGTTGTAAATGAATAATCCCTGCGGACCGAAATTTCCATTCAGGTCAAGCAATGCATGCGTTCCAACGATTGCCCTTCTTGTCGGATTATTTTGAAGAAGCGTTCTGCCCCAGTTCAGCAATGCAATAGGAGGATTTGGATTGTATTCGAAATTCAGAATGATGAAATCCATACCGCTGGCAGTAAAGAAAGCGTAGTTGTTATTGTTGTTCGATCCATAGTGGCCTCCATAGTATGGACGTCCTATAAACCGCGAGGTGCCGAAATACTGGTTGTAAAGCGTGGTAGTTCCGTTTGGATTTCCGACGGGTGTTTGATCATGATTTCCTACATTCAGTGCATACGGAATTCCGAAAGTCAAACCTGTTGTACCCGGGTTCTCAATAATTTTTTGTGCTGTGTCCACGCGCTTCCATTCGTTCAGGTCATTGTCGCCGTCTTCAACGCAATCGCCTAGACCTTCCACAAAAACGATGTTGTCGCTCACGAGGTGATTCACAATCCAGGTCATTTGTGATTTGTAGGTTTCATTCGATCCGCCGTTCAGCAATGAAGTGTAGTATTGCGTATCAGGAATTCCGACGACGGTGAAATCAACGCCCGCTGCCGGAGGACAAGGTCGCGCATAGTAGGCAACGGTAAGTGTTCCTGCTTCAGGATCACTTACACTTGTCTGAAGGTTGGTAGTAAGATTGGTATTCGTGGCATTGTTGGAAGGGGAAACAAGCACAGGTGCATTTGGAGGATCATTCACTGTAACTGCGTTGAAGCTGGAACCTGTTGTCCAGTACCAGTTTGTTCCTGTTACTGTTCCGTTCGCAGCAGTTGTTGTGCTGTCGTATGCAACAGTTCCGCATGCTTCATTCAATCCCCAGCGCGCCACCATCCCTGTTTGTGCTGTACTAAGCTGCATGTTGATCGTCGCCTGGATGGAAGCTTGTGTGCGTGCAATATTCCAGATCCGCACTTCGTCAATCCGTCCCTGGAAAAATCCCGACGCAACATTCGTTGAATTCAATGCCGAGCCGATTGATACCGGTTGTATGCTTGCAGATTGTGCCGGACGATTTACCGTGAGAGTAGCTTCCGTATTTCCGTTGAGGAAGAGACGAAGGGTACTTGCATCGTATGTTGCAGCTACGTGGTACCAGGTGTTGTTGGAAAGAGTTGTAGTTCCTGTGAGCGGATGATTCGCTCCCGGGCTGGCGCCTGCTGCTCCTTCTTCAAAATCTGCAATGAGCTTACCAGTACTGTTCACCCCGAGAAAATAATTCAGGTCCCTTGTGTTTGCTTCTGATTCATCCCTGCCCTTTGCAACAACAGGCTGACCGGTAACACCACCAGCGCCTGTACTAACAGTGACTCCGTTCCCGGTTTTGTAAATCCATGCTTCAAGCGTAAACTGGCTCAAGCCAAGTGCAGCAGGATTTCCGAACGTGACATATCCGTTTGTGCCTCCGAAATTGAGTGATGCATTATAAGCGCTTGTGATTGGAGAAAAAGATGAGCCCGTCGTCCATGAAGGACTGTTAATGAGTGAACCGTTCACACCTGCAGCACTTCCTGAACTTGCTGCCGTGCTTCCGCTGCCTTCATTCATTCCCCACCTGCCTACAAGTCCGGCGGCTGAAGTAATTTGAAGACTCATGTTGGTGTTTATGGTTCCAACGGAAAGGGCTGTATTCCATATCCTGACTTCATCCATCGATCCTTTGAAATATCCGTCAGGAACACCAAGAGAATTTACAGCTGATCCAATGCTTGCATGCTGAATACTTGCCGGCTGGGGAAGCTGGTTGACGACTAAAAATCTTTCCAGAACGCCATTCAGGTACAACCGCCACGTTGTACCATTGTAGGTGACGCATGCATGATACCATACATTGTTGCAGATCGGTGTAATGCCTTTGATGGGATGATTTGCGCCGGGGTTTGGGCCTGTAGGACCTTCCTCAAAATCGGCAGCGAGCACATTCGTCGCTGCATCAATTCCTAAAAAATAATTGAAATCTTTTGTATTGCCTTCTGATTCTGCTCTTCCTTTTGCAATGAGGGGTATGGCGAACAATCCACCAGTACCAGTACTTGTGCTTACCCCATTCCCTTCTTTTTTGAACCAACCTTCAACGGTAAAAGAAGTTGAATTCAATCCGGGAGCGGCGCCCATGGCTACATAACTGTTGCTGCCGTTAAATGTTAAACCGGTTTGAGCAAAGAGTTTTCCGGTAAAAATGACAAAAGCGAATAAGAAGAAAAATGTGTAATCCTTTTTCTGCATTGGAAATTTAAATGTGTAGATGCATGTGTAAACGGGATGTAAATATATTCCAAAGAGGCGGATGAGGCAAGAAGAAACGGCCTATTTGTAAGTGTATCAATGTGCAAATGTGCCAATGAACTACCCAGAAACTACGGCTTTACCATTTCACAGGGTAGGACAAGCGTTTTACTTGGTAAAAGATTTTTGTGTTTCACTTCCATTGGCACATTTTTTCGATTGCTGAGGACTTTAAGTACATGAAACAGTCCCAGATAAACTTTCAGGATATTGTTATTGAGAGCGATGATTTCGCCGTTAAAACAATACTCACCAGGCTTGAAACCGGCGAGGATGTTGACAATGAAGAGTTCTCAGCATTTGTTAAAAAGTGCCAGGATATGATCTGGAGTTTACGTAACATGCTCAAGGTTGTGGAGTAATTCTGTTTCAAAATTTCCTTCGCGATGACTATCGGGACTCCAGTCCCCAATCCCCAATCCCCAATCCCCATTTCATCTCACCGGTCTGTAAATGTAATAACGGCCTGAGGTTATTTTGTCGAGATCAATATTGGTAAGCGTTACTTTTCTTCCATGCTCTTCGGTGTTCTGGTTCGCAATTTCAAATTGCATCTGACCTTTTTTGGAATATATTATTCCCGTATGATGCTTCATGACCTGCGTGTAGCGTGAATTTGATTGCTCATATTTAATTTTTACTCCTTCGAACTGTATGATGTCGCCGGGTAAAATTGGTTCCTCTTTTTCAAGCCTGCGACCGAACTGAAACTTCCCGTTCCATTTGGCACCTGCGGAATTCAATGCTTCAGCAGCAAGATCCCAGCATTCACCATGGCCGACTTTCTTATTCATTTTAGAATTTACAAATGAGATGATTTCCTGGTTGAGCCGAGGTAACGTATCAGCAACAGATGCAGGAACCGCAAATGGGAAAATGAACAGTAATAGTAAGAGGATGTTTGATTTCACTTGACTTCAATAAAAAATGATCTGAGAGCCGGTACAAGCTGTTCCAGGTTTACCTTTTCAAACGGGTGCAGCATTCCGGGGAATGAAAGAAACCTGCCATCGGGAATAACTTTTGCAACAGTGCTGCTTTCATCTATACCTACCATCGTGTCCTTCTCTCCAACGCTGATGGTGACAGATTGTTTGATTGCTGAAAAATTTTTTTCTGAAAGATGGTTGGTTCCAAGGTTTAAAATCATTTCCCTTGTTTTGTTCACGACAGATTTCCAGTCAGAAGTGGAATGTCTTGAGGATAAAACTTTCGCGAAAGCCGGAATTTTTTCTTCCATCTTTTCCGGATTGAGCATGGATGCTTCCCTGGCAGATGAATCGGGGTTCCAATCCAGCTTCGTAGCCAGTGTAAAAATCCTGTTTAGTGGAAAAAGATTTTTGGATGCCATCCATAACGCAGTATATCCGCCCATGCTATATCCGAATACATTGACTGATGAAATGTTCTTCTCTTGCAGGAAGTTGATGAGATCTGAAACAAACAATGGAAAGGAAAATGGTTCAACAGGAATTTCCCTTCCGCCATGACCGGGAAAATCATAAGTGATCACATCAAAATCCTGTTCAAGTTCTTTTTTCAATTCATCAAACTGTGATGCAGTTCCCAGTGCACCATGGAGTAAAAGAAGTTTCATTGTGCTCATCTACTCATCGTTTGTAAACGTCCGGATTATGTTTTTCCATCCAGCGTCCGGGATTTGAAAGCGGCGTGAATCCATACTTCTCATATAATCCGTGAGCATCGGCGGTGCCCAGGGACCACCTTCTCAGTCCCTGGAGTTCGGGATGATTTACAATGAATGTCATCAGCATTTTTGATAATCCTTTTCCGCGGTGAAGGGGAAGGACAAATACATCAGCCAGGTATGCATAGGTTGCCTTATCGCTGGTGACGCGGGCAAATCCTACTTGCTCATCTGCTTTATAAATTCCGAAGCAAATAGAATTTTCAATTGCACGTTTTAGTGTATCAAGCGGAATTCCTTTCGCCCAGTAACTTTCTTCTGAAAGATATTTATGGACGAGCAGAACATCGAGTTTCGATTTATCTGTGGAAATAAAATATTCTTCTGCCTTCATTCATCCTAGATAATTGGATTCAATAGTGTATGATTTTTTTTTCTCCATTAAATAAGCAGATCCCTCTCGCTTCGGGATGAAATAAAAAATCCCGCTTCAAAGAAACGGGATTTTCGCGGATAGATAAAAATGTGCTATTGAACTACCAGGCGGTGCAATGAATTTCCTTCATCTGAAACCACCTGCAGGAAGTAAATTCCTTTCGGCAAAGCTGACAGATCATACTGGCGCTGGCGGATTCCACTCACCTGGTCTTCTGAAACAACCTGGCCCTGAATGTCGACAATTCTTACGGTTGCTGCTTGTATGTCTTTACCAAATTCAATGTTTACGATTCCGGAAGTCGGATTCGGGTAGACATGAATATTGTTAAGCATCGAAATGACATTTACTGCAACAGCACAATCCACATGAATGGTATCGCTGTTTTGACAGCCTGCAGTATCAGTAAGCGTCACTGAGTAATCTCCAAGTGTATCGATGCTGATTGTTTGGGTAGTTTCAGTCGTTGACCAGCTGTACGCAACATACCCTGCCCCGGCATCGAGCGTAATTGCAGTACCACAATCTATTACAGAATCAGGACCGAGGTCAATTACAGGCAATGGAAGTATGATCACAGTAACGGCGTCGCGTGTGAGACTTGGGCAACTATAACCTGTTTGTGCGTAGTAAGTTGTGTTCGCTGCAAGAACAGGCGTATTGAAATCTCCGATACCGAGAACGATGCCTCCAACGGGTACATCGAACCAGTAAATAGTATCAGCCGCTGTTCCTGTGAGCAGAACGGAGCCCGGGCCGCAACGTGAAATATCATTGATAACGGGCGGCGGTGGCACTGGGTTGAAATTGATGGCTGATACCAATGTATCATTAGGATTGTACTGATCAGCCGGATACGAGGTGTATGCAGTTATCATCAGTAAACCCGCGCCGACAGTATTAATTGTAGAATCAATTGTAAAATTAGAACTGCTTCCTGCAGGTAGTGTTCCGGGTAATGTATCATCGAAGGAAACATTTATCGCGCCTGTGATGACAATATGTACGGGAACATCTGCGGCATCAGAGCTTCCATAGTTTGCTACAACGATGGTTATCGGAGTGACCATGCTTTCACATTGGTGATCAGTTGGTGTTACCAGCGTTTGTACACCCACATCGGTAGGGAATACTACATTCACACAGATAGTATCAGTATTCACGCATCCATTGGCCCCGGATACTGTTACAGAGTAACAATCAGGAAGATTCGGGGTAAGTGAAATCGTTTGTGTTGTTTCACCGGTGCTCCATGAATAGCTGGTAAATCCGGCGCCGGCATCAAGTATAATGCTGGCTCCAAGCAGGATGGAAGTATCGTTGCCAAGGTTGACATTTGGCAGCGGCAATATCACAGCATCAACTGCAACGCGCGCACTTGCACAAATATTCCTGGCTTCAACATAGTAAGTTGTCGTGTTTGAAATCAATGGAGTAATGAATGGAGAACCGAAACCAAGCTCGATACCGCCCGTCGGTACATCGTACCAGAACAAGCTGTCAGCAGCTGCAGCCATAAGAATAACATTCCCCGGACCACAGATCGTATCTCCTTCCGCTGTTGGTAAAGCCGGAATGGCGTTGATGTGAATGAGTGTCGTAACAGTATCGTTTGCACGTACATCATCAGCTCCCAGTTCAGTGTATGCGGTAAATGTGGCATCACCACCGCCGGAAGTATTCACGGTAGTAGAAAATACAACTGTTGAATCAGCCCCTGCAGCGAGTGATGAAATTGTAGCATTCAATGTTGCAGTAAAGTCTCCTGTTACGTCCACCTGCACCGGAATATTGCTTTCTGCAAACTGTCCGTAGTTGTGAACCACAACAGAAACGACAGTGGCAGCATCCTCGCATGCATTGTCAAGCGGAGTCAACATAGCTGTAACTCCCACGTCATGACCAAGTCCTGAATATTCATCGGCGCCGATATCAGGGGTGGTTCCACTACGTGGGTCTCCATCAATATCATCAAGTAAATTTGCCTGGGGAGAGCCCAGGTTATCCATGCTGAGTGAAGTGGCATGCAGGTCAGAAGCAGTAACAAATGCAGGATCAACAGAAATAGAATTGGTATCGTGACCCGTGGCTGTTTTCCAGTCGTTCAGTGTAGCCTGGTCAGTTCCCAGGTATCTTCCTACATTCGAACCTGTTGCATAGATGTCATTGTAATTGGAACTTGGAAGACCGGTGTTAGCTGTATCAGCAATGAGATACGCATACCCGCCGCCTGAGTTAACCAGCGCATTGTTTCTAACCATAATTCCGTAGATACCTCCTCGCAATGCAATTGCTGATTCATTCACGTCAGTTGATTGCGCATGCACGCTGTTGTTTACAATGTCAAGATTTCCTCCTCCGAGGAGTGTGATTCCTGACAATGCAGTTGTGTTTACAAAGTTATTCGATACCACACCACGTACATTAGGGAAGGCACCGCAGTCGATCAGGTATAATCCGTGACCGGGTACTGAAAGACATTTATTTTTTGAAACATTCGAGTTGCGCAGACATGCACTCATGTATATTCCATAATAAGTCGGGGATAAAGAATTACTTACAATAGTATTGTTAGTGATTACAGGCGCCTGCAGGTAAGCGAGCTGCATTGCAAATACAAATTGATTCACAAAATTGTTGTGATTGATAACGGTTCCATTCTCCAGGCTCACTGAGCTGGTGCCATTGAAATAAATACCGATGGAACCATTTTCAAGAAGATTATTAGTAAAAGTATTGATGGAATCGTTGAAAGGAGTACCGCCGCTTGAATAGACCAGCGCTCCAAGACTGTTGGCTGTGATGCCGTTGAAAACACCCAAAAGGTGACAATTAGTAACGGTGTTGTAAGATGCAACCTGGGTGTATTCGATAATTCTTGCATTTGCTGAAATTCCGGAACGTGAAAGCGTCATTTGTTTCAATGTAAGGTAATCTGTTCCATTCAGCCGGATAAGATAGTTGTTGAGTGTCGTGCTGTCTACTGACGGAATATCAAGAATCACGGTCGAGCTGTCGCCGTTTTCACTCTGGAAGGTCATAGTATTTGTCGCAGATGCACCTGTAATCTGGTTGATGACCAGTTTCTCAGAATATGTGCCCGGTCTGACATTGAATGTTACGGCACCGCAGACGCCGACATTGTTCAGGTCATTCACTGCCGCAGTGAAGCTTGCATAATCAGGAGATGCACCGCCAATGGTGTATGAACCACTCAATTGTGTAGTGACAGATGCTGATGAAGTGTCGTTGGAATTGTCAGCATCAGCGGCACCGTTTGGATTTTCGCTGTATGCAATAAGATTATAATTACCTGCATTGAAATTATAAGCGCCAAGCAGCATGGTCGTGTCGCCGCCGGGAACAAGCGTACCGGCATAGCTTACGGGTGTTTGAAGAACTCCGTTTACTGACCATTGAACGGTAGCAGTCGTAATATTTGCTGCGCCATAGTTGTGAAGCGTGGCTTCAACGTTTGCTGAGCCACGGCATACGGTTCCTGCAGGCTGCGTAATTGCAGAGATACCGGCATCGTCCTGTGCAAAAGTTGAGGAGCAGATAAGAAAAAGAAAAAATGAAAGAATGTAGTGGAGGGGAGTAGTTACTCTTCTCATATTGATTGATTTTTATGTTAGTTAATTCAGAAGTAAAAAATGAGTTGTAAATATAAGGAGAATTGATTTCAGCAATTTTTTATTGTTAAAAATATTTTCACGACATTGTTGGGAATCATGGATGTGCGAAGACACGAAAAAACAATGAGGTAAAAGCATAAAAACCTGCCAGAACCTTCCAATTGTAATGCAGGATGAAATTCTTATTCGAAAACTCCGGATTTATTTTTTATTATATTGCACCATTAACCTCATTGCAATGGCTACGCAGGTCAGGTTCCTGGACAAGGACAGGTCGGAATTCTACAGCACACTTCGTGAAAATGTAGACCGGTATTTCACCGATAACAACATTTCAAGGAATGCTAATGCCACAATGGTATTGAAGTCTGCTTCGCTATTGCTTCTCTATCTTGGCCCGCTTGTATTGATCTGTTTATTTCATCCCTCCATGCCCGTCAGCCTTTTCCTTTGGTCATTGATGGGGTTCGGAGTTGCAGGAATGGGGATGAGCGTGATGCATGACGCCAACCACGGTGCGTATTCCTCGAATGAAACGGTAAATAAAATCCTCGGACATTCAATAGTGCTCTTGGGCGGCTCCGTTTTCAACTGGAAGCAGCAGCACAACATCATGCACCATACATACACGAACATCACGCACATGGATGAGGACATTGACAGCAAGATAGGACTCCGTTTTTCTCCGCATACCAAACTGCAAAAGGTGCATGCCTTTCAGAAATTTTACGCGATTTTCTTTTATGGCATCTCCACGCTTTACTGGTGTACGGCGAAAGATTTCGTCCAGTTTTTTAAGTATGCAAAAAGTAAATCGGAGTTAAAGACAAGAAAAAAATATTTCGAAAAACTCACCGGTATCATTGCAAGCAAGCTGGTTTACTATGGTGTCTTTTTCGCAATTCCGATGCTCTGCGGAATTTCAATTTTGGAAATTCTCCCCGGCTTTATCCTGATGCACTTCATCGCAGGCATTGTCCTTACTGTCGTGTTTCAGCTGGCACATACCGTTGAAGGTACTGATCATCCCATGCCCGACAGTGACGGCAACATCGAAAATGCCTGGGCCATCCACCAGATGCAGACAACGAAAAATTTTTCCCGGAAGAATAAGTTCATCACATGGTATGTAGGAGGTCTGAATTACCAGATCGAACACCATTTGTTTTCAAAGGTCTGCCACGTGCATTATCCGCAAATTGCACCTATCGTAAAGGAGACGGCGGAACAATTCAATATTCCTTATTTAGAGAATGAAACTTTTTCAGGCGCGGTGAAGTCGCACTTTTCTGTGCTTGGTAAACTTGGAAGGCTTCCGGATTTGGATACTGCGATTGGTTGACAGATTGCTGTCGGGTCTTCGCGCGGCGCATCTTGCGTTGTGAGACCCGACGGAAATGGAGGCTAATTTTTCCTGAAACTATACTATCAATTCACAGGAAAATAAATTCGATTATATTGGATTTCTATGATACAAATGCTTCGCACTTTTGATTCTGAAACTAAATCAGGAAATCCATGGGCCGACGTATGCGAACATATTTCAGTGAACAACCGGTTCGATTCATTACGACGACTTTTCGTGATTGGAATTATATACTTACAAGCGAGTCATATTTTAAGATAGTGTGTGATAGCCTGAATTTTGTTAGTAGAAAATATGAAACTGATATTGTTTGCTACGTTTTGATGCCGAATCATATTCACCTTGTTTGTGTTTTTACAAAACCCTCAAGAGTTTCAGATTATATGCGTGATTTTAAGAAATTTACGTCTGGTGAAATTATACGACAACTGAAGTTTGATAGTAACACATCTATGATTGAGAAATTGAAGAACGGTATCAACAACTATAAAGTTTGGAAAGATCGCTTTGATGATTATGCAATACTTGATGTTCGAAGTCTGCACACAAAAATCAATTACATACATAATAACCCTGTTCGCAAGGGATTGGTTGATTGGTCTTCTGACTATAAATATTCGTCTGCTCCATTTTATCAGAATAATACTCAGGGGCCGGTGAATATTGTTCACTTCATTGAGGCAATGGGTTCACAAAGTCGATATTGGTATGGGCAAAACCGGTAAAGTGGTGATTTTCGTTTCCATTCTGTCGGGTCGCCCTTCGGAAGACCCGACAGCAATTCAGTGCTCATATTTCTTCAACTGCAGCTCCTTCCCATCAAACACCGCATACGTAAAATACTTCACCCAATCCCCTAGGTTGATGTATCGCGATTTTCCATTGATTGCAATGTCAAGTGGCAGGTGACGGTGACCGAAAATAAAATAGTCGTAATGATTTTTTTGAAGCAGCTCTTTTGCATGGATAACCAGCCATTCTTTTTCTTCCCCATGATAAGTTTCATCAGTACTGCCTGTGGCGATTCTGCTTTTGCCTGAAAAATAATTTGCAATGCTCACGCCGAGGTTCGGATGAAGTCGCGCAAAAAGCCATTTGCTCACGGGGTTGGCAAAAACTTTTTTGATGAACTTGTATCCATGGTCGCCCGGACCCAGTCCGTCGCCGTGACCGATGTAAAATTTTTTTCCGTTGTATTCTTTTTCGATTGGATCGCGATGGAGTTGTACGTTCAATTCCTTTGTCAGATAGTCGAATGTCCACATGTCGTGGTTGCCGGTGAAATAGTAAACCGGGATTCCTGCATCGGTGAATAGTGCGATCTTCCCCAGTAGTCTGACAAAACCGCGCGGCACAACAGTTTTATACTCAAACCAGAAATCAAAGACATCTCCGAGCAGATACAACTCTTCGCAGTCGGGGAAAATTTCATCCATCCACCGCACGATTTTTTTTTCCCGTTCTACGCTGGATGCATGGTCGGGCACACCGAGGTGAAAATCGCTGGCGAAATATATTTTCTTTCCTTCTTTCAAAATCAAAAGCGGATTTGGTCGCGCAAAGTAAACGGGTTCAGCTTCGAGATATTCAGCTCGAAGCGGATTTTTTTCAGGTAGGTATCGTACTTATCCGGAAATTCATCATACACGTCCTTGATGTTGCTTGAAAAGAAGAATGGGAGGTAAACAGAAAGTACTTTCGGGATCAGGCGGATTTCAATTCCCGCATCGAACATGAAATCGGTTTCGCTCTTCAGCGAATTCACTTTTGCTTTGTCGAAGGCGCCTACATCGGTAAATAAATAGATCGGGAGTTTGCCGGGAAAAGGAACCTTGAGGTTTATTGTTGCCAGCCATGTTTTCGCCTGGCCTTCATAATCTGTGGCAGCTTTGAAACCTCCCTGAGTGGCTGTAAACTGCTGCGAAAGAATTCCCTCTTCTTCTGATCTTCCAAGAAAAACTTCATCGTATAAATAATCCTGGTAAATGCCGTTGCTGTTTCCTTTCTGTCCGTTCATGTGGTACCGCGCATCTACACGACCGGAATTCCTGAATTCAAAATCTTCCATCTCTCCGTTGAAGCCGGCAAAAATTCTATACTCCAGTCCACGCCCTTTACGGTTGAAAGAAATCGTCTGGTTGAATTCCAGCGAAGCCAACCCCAGGTTCAGCGTCTGACCTATCGTGAGCTTAAAATCATATGGATTGTATCTCACCTGGTTGCCGAAATTGTAAATGAAGAAATAAGAGTTCGCCGGCCATGTACTCACTGAAAGATTGTAGACGTTGATGCTGTCACCAGGATTACTCAGGAGCGTGGAATCCTCCATCTCAGATTCCACATACACATATCGCAGCGTGATGAAGTTGTATTCATCAGGGTTTTTTTTGCGGTCAAGGAAACTGAGCGTAATGGTTGAAGAAATTTTTCGGAATGCCATGTCTTCAGAAAAATCCTGTTTGGTGCTGTCCACAAACCTGTTGTAATGATTAAATGTATACGATGAAACGCCAACGCCCAATGTAATTTTATTGATGAAGCTGCTGTTCAGGTAATAGTTGTATTGAATCCTGCCGCCGCCGGCAAGCGATTGAGTTGCGGGAGAATACATCGGCGCCAGCAAATACTCAAACCGTTTTTCAATCGTCGTCAGGTTGTGCAATGTTCCGCCGAACATCCACTTATTGTAATTGTTCCAGCCGATGATAGGAGCGAAGTAAAGCTGAGTGCGGTTGGGATCTTCTTCGGTAACAGGAACCCGTATCTGCAGCTTTTCCATTTTCCTGAATATCCCCGAAGTCTTGATGGCATTGTTTCTTCTTCTTGGCTCTGGAATCCGTTCACCTCCGTCAATCTTTATGATGTCGCAATCCTGGCACTGAAGACTGAATGACTGTGATCCCTTAAAGCCGTCGTACCATTCGGTGTGTTGTATTTTTCCATCCTTGATGGCACTCAATGAAACAGGGGATGAGATGTCACCGACATTGGTAACCTTCACGGAGTACGATACACCAGAACCTTTAGCAGCACAGATTTTGTAATCAATTTTTTTTGTGGATTGTAAAAGATCATCAAAAAACCAGTCCAGTTTTTTTCCTGAAGTTGTCTCAAAAATTTTCCGTATGTCCTCAGGGTAAGGATGTTTGAATTTCCATTCGTCGAAATAAGCATGCATGCATTTGTCGAAAGTTTCCTCTCCGAGGTAGCACATCAAATAATCAAAACTCAAAGCAGTTTTACGATAGACATCTGCGCCGTAGTTGACGCCGGAATAATTTTCTGCGTTCAGCGAAGGCTGCTGGTCCGTATTTGCGCGCGCTCCATGCCAATACTTCAGGTATTCCAGCTTGCGGTGGTTGTAACTTAAGTTGGATCGGTCGCCGAAAATATACGTGCGCTCCATCTGCTTTGCACTGTCAGTTGCATACTTCGTATAAGTGTATCGCGTCTCAAGGAATTGCGTCATACCTTCATCCATCCAGGGAAACCTGCGCTCATTGCTTCCGAGCACACCATAGAACCAGTTGTGCCCGATCTCATGCTGTATCGTGGCTTCCAGGTCGAATGCGCTTCCATACGTTCCGATGGCGGTAAGCATGGGATATTCCATTCCGTCGCCGCTAGCATCTGCTACGTCAGCACACGTGAATTGCCCGTATGGATATTCCCCGATCCATTTTGAAAAATAAGTAATGGCATCTTTTGCGTATTCGTTTGCTTTGAGCCAGAGACTTGCTTCTGCATTTGTGAACATGGCCCAAAGCGTGACTTTATTTCCTGAGCCCGGAAGTTGAAACTCATCTTTGAGGACATGATATCGCTTGTCAGCAAACCATGCAAAGTCGTGTACGTTCTCCGCATGGTAATGAAGTGTTTTTATGGCAGTGTCAGAAAGCGGGAACGACATGTCATGCTGAAATGAAGTCATCTTTTTTGTGACATCGGCAAGACTGTCGAGCCACAAAAGCTCGGGGTCACCCTCAGCTAATTTTCCCGTTGATCCGACAACATAATTTTTCGGCAGCGTGATATAGACATCAAATGTTCCGAACTCTGAATAAAATTCCCCGCGTTCGAGGTATGAAAAATAATTCCATCCGTTCTGATCATACACTGCAGGTTTTGGATACCACTGGGAAATGTAATAGGCTTCACCGTCGTGCCCCAGGCGCGAAAAAAATGACGCAGGAACTTTTACCCAGAAATTTATATCGAACGACATCGTTGCCGAGGGGGCCAGCGGTTTTTTCAGATGCACAATGCAAATGTCAATGGTATCTTCCAGCATTTCCCAATCGAGCGGTTTTCCATCCGTCCGGAAGCTGACGCCATCGATATATCCAAAGTCGCTTTCTTTCGCCACAGCCATACGGTTCGATCCCATTGCTGAAAGCTGGTTCGCAAGATTGGTTTCATCGTTCCTGTAAGCATTGGGCCAGAGGTGAAAGTAGATGTCATGAAGTGAATCAAGGGAATTGTTGGTGTAGGTGATAGACTCATCACATTTCAGCAAATGCTTTTTATCATCCAGTTCAACACGGATTTCATAATTCACCTGCTGCTGAAAATAATCGCGGGCATGAGCCTTCATCAGGATCAGCGCAAAAAGAAAAATCAGTATGAAATGTTTTTCAGGTTTCCACATGGTGAGTATGCGTGTGCAACTTAATGAAAAATAAGAATGTGACGAAGCATGCCCTGAGCCTGTCGAATGATAGCAGCCATAGATACATTTCCGCCCAATCAGGTGATAATTTTCGCTCTCCAATCTCCTCTCTCCCTTCACCTTTCATTTTCCGGAACTCAACCTTCTGATATTTCAACTAGGTGTAATTAATTCCTGAATCCTAATCCGTAACTCATGCGGGCTCAATCCTCTTGCCACAATCTTCCCTTCTCTGTCGAGCAAAATTGTGTGCGGAATTTCTTCAATGCCGTAATCGGTTGCTGGTTTAGAATCCCACTTTTTCAGATCGCTGACCTGTATCCATGTAAGTCCATCGTGGGCAATGGCCGTCTTCCAGGCGTTGGCATTGTCGTCGAGTGACACACCATAAATTTCAAGTCCTTTACTTTTGTAATCGCGATAGATCGAAACCATTTCCGGCATTTCCCGCCTGCAGGGACCGCACCAGCTGGCCCAGAAATCGATGACGACTATTTTTCCTTTCAGGGATGACAAGGAAATTTGTTTTCCGTCCGGAGATTTCTGACTGATCTCAGGTGCTGCACTACCCACCGGAAGTTTTTTCATGTCCTCCACCTGTTTTGAAAATACCTCCAGGTATTTATTGTCACCCAGTGATTTTTTAAGCGAATCATTCAGCTGTACAAGCAGATCAAAATCTTTTTGCTTGTCAAGATATTGGGATGCAGACAGCGAAACGATAGAAGAAAAATTGTTTCTGACCAGGTTCAGGGCATAGACCCGGAGAAGTGAATCATATTGTCTCTGCAATGCAGCACCTGCCAGATCTTTTTCTGCCGGACTATCAGCGCGGATCACAGAATAGAGGATGTTCATGGAATCAGAAAGCTGTTGTTCATGTCTTTTCAATTCCAGCAGCAGCTTCGTATCCGCAGATCCTTCCACTTTGTAAGTCCGCTCAAGATCTTTTGCATCTCCGGAAAAAGAAATATTCTCTCCGCCGTGAAGGATGAGGTACGCAACTTGCTGATTGCCGGTGCGGATGAGGTAATAATCAAGTGCATTGGCTTTGTTTGGAATGGTAAAGTTTCCATTCGCGTCAGCAACAGTTGAATCAATCGTTACATCTCCTTCCGGGGTTATCTGCTCCAGATGGATAACGGCTCTGTTACCATTCTTAAGCTGACCGCTGATTGTGGCCTCTTCGGCTTTTTTGGTTTTACATGAATAGAGGAGTAGGAACGAGAAGAAGAAAACCAGGATACGCATAAGAAATCAGTACTTGATAAATTTATTTGCAAATGTACCATCATCGGAGTTTACTTTCTGTGAATGTTTCTTATTTCTGAAAATAAACTATAACATCATTTGTTACATTCCACTGTTTAAGCAAAACTCCATTCAACCTGGAATTGCCAGGATCCGTGATCTTAGACCATGACAGTACATTGCAATCTGAATCCAGTGCAATAATTTTTTCTTTTGAAATGGCAATCTTATTCAGCGCTTCTTTTTCGCAGATGTTTTCTTTCTTAAGCGAGGAATCTGCACTTATAAATATCACTGCGAAAAGAAGTATGAATGAACAATAAGCCGCCCTGAACCTGGAGGTATGATTTATTAAAATCAACGTCGACAATCCAAGGAGATAAATCATGCATATGATAACCGGAAGAAACGTATCACTCCTGATAATATTGGGACGATATTCCCGGTATCCGCCAAGTGGCAGAATCAAAACATAAATGAATATGAAGATGCCGATCCATTTTGCCTGCGACAATACTGAAATGGAAAACTGATTCTTAACCTTCCCAAGAAGGAACAGGTTTAAAATTACCGTGAGAAGTAACAGCGGTGGACCAATCTTCTGTGTAAATAGATTGAGGAGTCCTTTCGGAAGCAATGCGTACCGTTCAGCTAGTGAAATGTTGTGAAAAAAATTTTCAGCATTGTATCGCCCGAGGTAAACGGAATAAAGTGAAATAACAATCGCGGGAATCATAAAAGCGTACAGCCTGGCGGGTATTTTTTTGATTGACAAACTCCGTTCGGCAGTAAAATTCCTGGACAATTCATGAATAAATAAAAGAAACAATCCAAGCAACGTCAACGCCGCATTCAACGGCCCGCCAAGTGCAAGAATGATTGACAACAAAACCAGGATTGCAATTCGCAGAGAGGATATTTCATTCCAGGAATTGTTTGTAATAAGCCTTCGAAGCAGACTCACAAAAACTAATTGCATCATTATCCAGAAGGAATAAAAAAAAGTATAAGTGATGGAGGAATTGATGATTCCCATGTAACCTGTATATCCATTCGTCTGAAACAAGGTGGTAATTAATGCAGCTGCCAGCAGAAAATTAAAATGTCCGGGTTTCTTTTCCCCGGTAATAAGAAATGCAAGCAGATAGATGATGGCTGCCTGGATCAGTGTTTTTGCAAGTGCGCAGGAGAGATAAATGCTCTCCACTGGAGTTGAAAATTGCTGGAGAAGCGCAGGAGCATTTTTGAAATACGTTGACATGGTCCAATGTGCAAAGAACCTGTTGGTTCCGCCATAAACTTCATGGTTCAGCAGGACGTTCATGCCAAAAGGATCGTGCATGACTTCAGGATATCCTAAAACAATGCTTGCAAGATCTCCGTCAAGTGATTTATTATAATGCTGAATGAAAGAAAAAACGATATCGAGAAAAAGAAATACGATTAAAATTAAACGTACATGCTTTTTTTTCATGGTTAGATTGGCAGTACTCTAAATCTAATTATTTCCGTATTCACTTTACCGCTTAAACCGGAAATTGTTTTGGCTGCTAATTGTCTACTGTTTACTGTCTATTGCCTACTGGCTTTAGTGGTACCGCGCCGTATCCTGCTGCTTGCGGGTATAGTCGTCCATCTTGATCCGCTGCTTCCTGCGCACAAGGTACATCGCTGTTGCTATGCCGGTTCCGATGAGCAGGAACCACCACGATTCTTCATCGGTGAAATATTGGAAAAGTGCCGTGCAAAAAGTTGCGATGGCAACGCACAGCCAGGCGATTTCAAGAATTCGGAGCATGTTCGTTTTGGTTTAAAGGAATCGTTCCCTTGATGTTAAAAATTTTATACTTGCTGAAATCCTGGTTGGCCTCAAAGCCTGTACCCATGATAATTTCACCTTTCGTGGTAATCTTTACAAACTCATCGCTCCTCAGCTTCTCCGTCTTTTCATCCCAGATGAGATGTTCTGTATTCAGTGTTTCACCTTTCTCATTTACCACTACCACATTCCGCCTCGCTTCCATCTTCTGTTCGCGCTCGTAACGGATGCCGTAGTCGGCGGTGAGCTTGCTTTTCACATGCATGCTGTCGTCAAAGAAATTTGCCACCAGTCCGCGGGGCATTTCAATGTAAGGATTCTCAGTTTCAAAACGGTTCAGCTCACGGGCCAGGATTTCAACCTGCACATGTGCCGAATCGCTGTAAAGAATCCTGATTCCTGTGGCTGTTTCAACCGGGGCAACCTTGTGGTTGCTTAACAGCTTCACTTTTTCAATATCATTTTCACAGGAAGTAAAAATGAACCAGATTGAAAAAACAAGAATTGCAATTCTGCGAATAAACACTGTAGCAAACATAACGGATTACTTTCGAAACTCAAAAAAACAACTGAAATGTTGAAAAATTGTAACACCTCAATAGAACTTGTGGATCAGTTGGCAGTTGGCAATTTGCAGTTGGCAAATTGAGATAGAGTTGGGGTATGAGTAATTAAAATTGGAAGAACTATTATTATATGGCTGTTAATTGCAAACTGCCCTCGCCGAAGGTGAGGTTAACTGCAAACTGCAAACTGATTTAGTCGAACTTATCCTTGATGAACCACCGGTCGTTCAATGTGAAACCAAGGGTGAATTTTATGTAATTCATCTCCACCAGATTGTTGGCAGTTGTTCCGCGGCGGCCCAGTTCAAATGCAAATTGCGCGACCGTAGCAACGCGCTTCATCGGGAAGCCGAAACCTACGCTTACTCCATAATCTGTGAGCTGTGAATTCTTAAGTTGAATATAGGTCTGCTCATAGTGTGCGCCGATCCTGTATTGGATAAGGCTCATGTATGACTTGATACTCCTGTCGTTTGGCGTCCACTGCAATCCGCCGCCAACGCGCCAGCTGTTCGCCAGTGAATCCTGCTCACCGAAGAGTGAATAATCCTGCCAGTTCTGAAGCGAAAAGTCCATCCCTGCAATAAAGCGACTGCCTTGCCGTGCGGAAAATCCAACCCCGACATTAAAGGGGAGTACCATCTGACCGGGCCTGTCGTCGATCTTGTAAATGGTATCCCTCACATATTCGATGTTATTAACGTAATAATAATTCTCAACAATCTGGGAATGCTTTGCCTTCATTGAAATGGAAGGAGCACCTGTGAGGCCGATGGAAAGGGACCAATCACTTTTTTGCTTCCGCACTACAACTTTCTCTTTTGCAGAATCCGCTTCTAAAATTTGCCACCGCATTTCATCAATCAGCGTTGCAATTTTTTCGCGCTCGCTTTCCCGAACAGTGCTGTCAGTTGTTGATTTTTTGCTGATGGCTACAAGTCGTTTCTGTAACGACATAATGGAATCTTCAAAGATTTCAATCCGCCTGTCGAACATTACAAGGCTGTCGCTTTTCGCGACGGAGAGACTGTCGAATGTTTTTATCAATCCGGCATTGAAGTGGAAATCGCCGACATAAGTTTGATCTGAGAGTTTTGCGTTGTAGTAGCTGTTATCAGGATACTCAATCCGCCTGAGCTGGTCAATTGTCCCGAAGATGTAAGAAGCATTTACTCCGAAGTAAAAATTTCTTCCAAGACCGAATCCTGTTCCAAGATAAAACTGGTTCAATCCGCCGGAGCCTTCATACACATGCAGTTCGGCATCACCATTACTATTGAATTGCTGATCATTGATGCTGTAGCCGACATTGCTGAATGGCAGGATACCAAAACTCAATCCCCATTTCCTTGGCTTAATCGGAAATGCCAAAGCCAAATAGGCAAACTGGGCATTGTACTGGTAGGAATGCAAACTTGTGGATGTATATTCTTCATACATACTTGCAGATCCGCCGACATCAAAAGTGGTGAGGAGGATAGAGGCGTAGGATGCAGGATTTGAAAAATTGATATTAAAAGGCTGCATCAATCCAAAACCAAATCCACCCATTCCGAGGTTTTTTGCAAACCCACCTTGTTGAAGATCGCCTAAGGCATACCTCGAATACGGGGAGCTTGTGGAAACCTGGGCCCGGACTGAAAATGAAAATAAAAGGAAAAGGAGAAAAGCGAAGCTATTTCTTCGTGATATTATGTTGCAAAATTTCATTTAATCCGGTAGATGTCAATTTAGGGGCGGCAAAGATGGGGAAATTAAAAAGATGCGCAAAACAGCCGGCATCTCCCCCTGACAATATCACTTTCAGCCCTTTGTACTTTTTCCTGTAACGTAAAATATATCCTTCCATTTCATTCAGCATCCCTAGCTGTACGCCAGAGACGATAGATTCAGTTGTACTGCCGCCTGTTATTTTAACTTGTGCTGCCGGCTTTATCAGCGGAAGTCTTGAAGTGAATTTATGCAGAGCGGCATATCGCATCAGCAGTCCCGGACTAATCGCTCCACCCAAATATTCATTCCGGTCATTGATGAAATCATATTTCACGCAGGTGCCGCAATCAATGACAAGGCAGTTTTTCCCGGGAAAAATTTTAGCAGCTCCGGCTGCATTTGCCAGCCTGTCATTCCCCAGGGTAGAAGGCGTTTTGTACCGATTCTTAAAGGGGAGTGGGGTAGAATCATTCAATTCAATGAATGCAGAATTTTTCTTCAGAAAATTTAAGACACCTGCATTTTTTCCCGCAACAGTAGATAGAATGGAAGATTTGATTTCATGCTTCGCAAAAATCTTTCTCAAATCCTGAATGGTCAGTGACTGATAATCGGCTTTGGATACTGCTTTGTCGCCTTTGAAAATAAAAATCTTCGTACGGGAATTTCCGATATCTATTACGAGGTTCATCAGTTTTTCAATGGGTGGGACTGCTTCCCAACAAAGGCGGACGGGCGTTGCTTGCAGTGACTACTTTGAACAGGTTTGTGACAGTCGCTCGCCGCTGCCGCTTGCCGCTGGCTGTTTACTGCCTACTGCCTACTGCTACTGCCTACTGGTTTTGTGGTGACAGCTGGAATCGAACCAGCGACACAAGGATTTTCAGTCCTTTGCTCTACCAACTGAGCTATGTCACCAGGAAATGTTGTTTTTTTGATCAGCAATGCTGATTTTTTCAAAAAAGGTTGGCAAACCTACATGATTTTTTTAGAATCCTAAACGGAAAAGAAAAAAAAAGACATGTTTTATAATGTTGTATGCACTGTGCATCTGATCTTAAACAGTAACTGACGTACATTGGAAACTTAATGTTGCAGTTGACGTATTGATTGCCATACTGAAACAAGAATGAATACCAAATTTGAACGGGTGTTGCTCGTGGATGATAATGACATTGATAATTTCATCAATGAACGAATGATCACCACTTCCAATTTTTCGAAGCAAGTGACCGTAAAGAACTCTGCTGAAGGTGCCCTTGATTTTCTCCGCAGAAATTCTGATTCTACCGAAACGCTTCCGCAGGTGATTTTCCTCGACCTGAATATGCCTGTGATGGATGGTTTTGGTTTTCTCACCGAGTTTGAAAAGCTTCCGGATTCAATAAAGAACTTTTGCAAAGTGATTGTGCTTTCTTCGTCCATCTCTGCAGAAGACATCAACCGTGCTTCTACGAATATGTATGTTCGGAAGTACCTGAACAAGCCACTGAACGAGAAATATCTTTCGGCGGTTAGCTTCTAGAGCTACAAATTACGAATCTTATCTAATTACCAATTACGAATTTCTGATCCTAAGTTTGATTTGTAATTTGTAATTAGAAGAGATATGTAATCCGTAGCATCAAGACAAGTATTTCCCCACGATCGGAAGCCTTCTTCCCTGCCCGAATGCTTTGGGTGAAACGCGAAGAATTGGTGGCGTCTGGTAACGCTTGTATTCATTTGTATTGACCAGCTTCAAAACACGGTTTACAAGTGCTGTCTCATTTCCCATTTCAATCAATTCCTGCGGACTTTTGCGCTGTTCTATATATTGGTAAAGGATGGGATCGAGCACCGGATACTCCGGTAATGAGTCAGAATCTTTTTGCCCCGGACGAAGTTCTGCAGATGGTGGTTTACTGATAATGGCTTGCGGTATGATTTCCTTCTCTTTATTCACTTCTTTCACAAGCTCATACACCTCAGTTTTATACACGTCTCCAAGAACAGCCAATCCCCCGCACATATCGCCGTAAAGGGTTCCGTACCCAACGGCAATCTCACTTTTATTTGAGGTATTCAGAAGAATGTGTCCGAATTTATTTGACAAAGCCATGAGCAGCATGCCGCGGATACGTGCCTGGAGATTTTCTTCAGCTACTGAGTGAGGAAGATCTTTGAATTGCCGACGGAGTGTATGGATATACTCTTCATAAACATGTTCGATCGGGATCAGCTCATGTTGCACATCCAGGTTCTTACACAATGCGAGTGAATCAGTAACAGATTCGAACGACGAATACTGGGATGGCATCAGGACGGGAAGCACATTTTCTTTTCCCAGCGCTTCCACGGCCAGGCAAAGTACCAGTGCAGAATCAATGCCTCCTGACAATCCAAGAATAGCCTTTGTAAAATTCTGCTTCCGGAAATAATCGCTGATACCCATCACCAATGCTGAATGGATTCGTTCCATTTTTGACGGGATATTTACAACCGGAGCAAACGACTGAATGGATGCAGTATCCACCACGATGAAATCCTCTTCGAAAAAGTTCATTCGCTTCACCACATCTCCTTTTTCGTTCATCACCAGTGAACCGCCGTCAAAAATAATTTCAGTTTGCGCACCGACATGATTCAGGTACAGCAACGGCAGTTTGTATTGCTGTGCATTTCTGCTGAGGATGTTGTTTCTTTTTTCGGCATGACTGTAGTCGAACGGCGACGCAGCTATATTGATCAGCAGCTCCGGGTTTTCTTTAGCCAGTTCTTCCATCGGAGAGCTGATGTACATCGGATCATCTTCTACATTCCAAAGATCTTCGCAGATAGTGAGCGCGATTTTTTTTCCGTTCACTGAAATACAATGGAAGCTGCGGTTGGGCTCGAAGTAGCGGTATTCGTCGAAGATGTCGTAGTTCGGGAGCAAAGATTTATGTACTGCATCTGCAATTTTTCCTTCCGAGCAGATGTAGGCTGAATTGAAAAGATTTTTTCCTTCAATCTTTGGATTGATTGTAGGACAGCCCACAATTGCAGTAATTCCTGTGCAAACCAAAGCGATCTCTTCTGCTGATTTCCTGCACCGTTCAATGAAATCCCTGAATTCCAGGAAATCTCTCGGCGGGTAACCAGAGATTGCCAGCTCAGCAAATAAAATGAGTTCAGCTTTTTCACTTTTTGCGCGCACGATAGCTTCTTTCATTTTGAAAACGTTCTTTTCAAAATCCCCGATCGTATAGTTCAACTGTGCAAGCGCAATTTTCATGTCGACAAGAAAATAAAAACCCCATTCATTTAAAGAATGGGGCACAAAGGTAATTAAAGTGACTAAGGGACTAGGTGACTAAGTGATTAAGTAACAGCCGGCTGATCACTCTCAACTCACAACTCTTCAGAACAATACCCCGAGCGTGAGTGCCAGGTAATTGCTGTTCCCTTTTACTTCTGCACCGTTAAAACCTTTATCGTCGATCAGGTCGAGGAAGCCATTATTAAAAGTAATACCAAACATCAATGATGTGCTTCCGCCCAGGCTGTACTCAGCTCCTGCGGCGAGGATCATGGATAAATTAAACTCATTGATCTTGTCGCTGTAATTGGCATTGTCATCTATCACTACATCGTTTACTTCGATTTCAGCTCTTGTCCGAATGGCATAACCCGGTGATAATCCAGCCTGGAAGAAATAGGTTATGTAACCAATTTCATTTGTATGTAATTTTAAAGTGAGTGGTATCTCAACAAATTGAAGAGATAGTTTTGTTCGTTGAGTATAGTTGACATTGTTTTCAGAATAGGTGTAAACCGTTTTTCCTCCGCGGTAAGCGATTTCAATTCCCGTGGAAAAGGTATACCTCTCTGTAAAATTAAAGTCAGTGATGAGCCCATAGCCAAAGCCGAAGGGCATACCATCTGATTTAAAATTCGGTTCATCGGGTGCATCCACCCGGAACCATGCCAACGCAGGTTGAACCTTAACGCCGAAACGGAAATTGCTGTCCTGCGACCAGGCTGCTGTTACGCCGAATGCAAGTGTGAAAACAAGAAGTATTTTTTTCATATTAATTGAAGGTTGAGTTGTTGAAGGATGAATCCGATCGGGATTTCCGCAGGTCTACTTTCTTTTACCTTTACTCCCCGATAAATTGGATTTTACAATGTTACGTCAATTTTCAACCTGCGTTTCGCTTTCACATTACATTCTTTTTTACACGCTGCTGTTCGTTTCCTCATGCAAAACCGACCGGAAGGAAGTTGATGTTTCACAAGTCGATATAAACATTCATGCCGTGCGGTTTGAAAACGATCTGGCTGAAAATGTGGGTAATCTGTCGTGGCTGAAAGGGAAATACGGGAGTTTCTTTGACTTATATACTTACCAACTCCTGCAACTTGGGACTCCCGATACCTCTCTGCTGAAAACGAGACTGGAGGATTTTATACATGATCCGGACATTACAGCTATTTCTGCTGATGCTAAAAGCATGTACCTTGACTTTACTGAAACCGATGCTCAGTTAACAGATGCATTCCGTCATTATAAATTTTACTTTCCGGGAAAATCAGTTCCGGAAGTCGTCACTTTTATTTCCGGGTTCAACTATGCCGTTGTGAGCGCTGACAGCACTTTAGGTATCGGCCTGGACATGTATTTAGGAAGCGATTCAAAATATTATCCGTCGCTTCAGCTGCCGATCTATAAAATCCGTAAGATGCGAAAGGAGTATATCGTACCTGATGCCATGCGTGGTTGGGGACAGAGCGAGTGGGAGCAGGATCCTGCACAAACGGATTTGCTGAGCCAGATGATTTACCTGGGAAAAATTCAATACTTCATTGACAGGATGATGCCCGAAACCCCTGACACCATTAAGTTTGGATATACTTCCGCGCAATTGCAATGGTGCGAAATGAGTGAGAAAGCGATCTGGTCTTTCCTGATTGACCACAAGCTGCTCTTTTCATCCGAGGCAAGCCAGATCGGTAAATTTGTAAATGATGGCCCCACGACCAATGGATTTCCGAAGGAATCTCCGGGGAATATCGGATCCTGGATGGGATTCAGGATCGTAAAAGCATATATGGACAAATTCGACAAGGTGACCCTGGCCCAACTGATGGAGGAAAAAGACGCAAAGAAAATATTTCGCGATTCGAATTATAAGCCGGCGAAGTAGGTATGGCGTTATCCTGCCTTTAGGAATCTTACTTGAAAAAATCTATAAATCTAATTTTGAGATAGGTTCTTTTAATTTGCATATTCGTACCCATATTTCTATTCCAATGAAAAGCTCAGAAATCAAATTCACCGTTACGCTCGACGACAACAAGGTTCCGGAATCCATTAAGTGGGAGGCAACTGACAGCGGCTTTGAAGGCAAACGCGATTGCAAGGCAACCATGCTTACCGTTTGGGACGGAAAAGAAAACACTACACTGCGGATTGACCTCTGGACGAAAGAAATGCTTGTGGACGACATGAAACGATTTTTTTACGAGAACCTGATGACCATGGCGGAGACCTACCAGCGCGCAACCAACGATGCGACCATGAGCAGGGAGATTAAGAAGTTCGCTGATCATTTTGCCAAAGAGACGGAGATATTTAAAACCAGCTAGCCGCCATTGGCCGTTTGCTTTTGCTATCAGCTATTTAGGATAGCAACTATGATTTAGTTAGTACAAGTTCATAACCGAAATCATTAAATTCAAAGGAGCAACTTCGCTTAAAATGATTTATGTTTTGCTTTTTAGGGTTAGAATATTGGGACATACGGTCACACTGTTGGACACTATTGTAATTGCAGTCTTACTAATTTTCATCGCGTTGTATAAACGAAAAAATAAATCTTGTTAATGGTATGTTTTTTAGGCTGAGAAAACTCTCTGATAAATCAAGTTAAATACTGTACAATGAAAAAAATAATATCAGTTTTTGTGCTGGCAATATTTGCAGCCTGCAATCCAAAACCCGCCGAAGAAAAAAAAGCTCCCGAAATGAAAGTGAAGGAAGAATCCGTTGCATACTCGGCAGATTCGGTGAACATGCAGGGGTTTGTTGCATACAATGAAGCCGACAGTTCCAAACGTCCGGTTGTGATGATTGTACATGAATGGTGGGGGCTTGTTGACTATCCCAAGGAACGGGCACGGCAGCTTGCAAAGCTTGGATATTTTGCCATGGCTGTGGATCTATTCGGAGATGGGAAAACTGCATCGAATCCTGGGGAAGCACAAGCGCTGGTGATGCCATTCTACACCAATCCGCAAATGGCAAAGGCACGGTTTGATGCAGCATTGGAAAAAGTGAAAACTTACTCCCAGGCCGATCCAAATAATATTGCAGTTATCGGATATTGTTTCGGAGGAAATGTAGCGTTGAACATGGCACGCATGGGTGAAGACCTGAAAGGCGCCGTGTCATTTCATGGATCTTTGTTGGGTGTACCGCCTGATAAGAAAACGCTGAAGGCGGAAGTCCTGGTTTGTCATGGCGATGCCGATAAGTTTGTTTCTCCGGAAGAAGTTTCGCAGTTCACACACCAGATGGATTCCATCGGTGCGAAGTATACGCTGAAGCATTACGCAAATGCAACGCATGCATTTACAAATCCGGCATCAACGGAGAACGGAAAAAAATTCTCCATGCCGGTTGAGTACAATGCAGCTGCTGATACGGCTTCGTTCAATGAGATGATTGCATTCTTTCACAGAATTTTTTAAGCAAGCTATCTGAAACATTGTGAAATTTTTAGTAACAAATAAAAAAATTTATAGGCTATTTGATTCATAGTTAGGGTATTTGAGTGAACAATTCATTCGCATTTTTTTGTTTTACCTTTGATTTATACATGCGAAAGTTAATTGGGCTGTTTTTTATTCTTATTGGTACTACCTGCCATTCGCAGTCAGGTGTTTGGACTTGGATGAAAGGTGATTCTATTTCTGGAACAGAAGCTCATTATGGAATTAAATTATTGTCAAGCCCGCTAAATCGTCCATCAGCTTTGTATGAAGCTTCGCAATGGACAGATCAAAATGGATACTTCTGGCTTTATGGCGGACTTCACTTAAATTCTACATTCACCACAATAACCTACGAAAATGTAATGTGGAGGTTTAGTGCCATAAACAATGAATGGACATGGATGAATGGTGATACTGTTCCAAATCAACTGCCAGTCTTTGGGACAAAAGGAATCGCTTCTCCTGCGAATTCTCCTGGCTCTGTTGCATATGGCAGTGCGACCGTTGCTGATAACGCAGGAAATTTATGGCTTTTTGGTGGAGCTATTTTTCCAAATGGAAGTTCAAATCAATTATGGAAGTATAACTTTTTAATCAATCAATGGACATGGATGAGTGGAGATGCTACATTCAACTCACAAGGCAATTGGGGAACAAAGGGTGTTCCTTCTATATTGAACTCTCCGCCCTCGAGATCTGAAACAACAGCTGCCTGGTGGGAAAATGGAAACATTTGGTTATACGGGGGGCAAAATAATAGCACATTCATGAATGATTTATGGAAATATAATATTGCTACCAATGAATGGACATGGATGAATGGAGACTCAATACCATCTGTACCTCCAAGCTATGGTATAAAGGGTATTGAAATTTCATCGAATAACCCTGGAGCAAGAAATTGTTATAGTCATTGGAAGGATAATGGTAACCTATGGATATTTGGAGGGAATGACTTTAACTGGGATTGCTATTCTGACATGTGGAAGTATTCTCTTTATACAAATAATTGGACATGGATGAGCGGAAGTAATTTGCCGAATCAATTAGGTTATTATAACCAGTATTGTGAAAATGATCCTTTACAATATCCTGCTGCAAGGACTGAGAATAAATCGTGTTGGACAGATACATGTGGAACTTTTTGGATGATGGGGGGATTTACATTTAATGATTCCGCATTAAATGATCTTTGGAGATATTATCCAGTAACAAATGAATGGAAGTTTGTCAATGGAGATTCAACCTACAACACCTTTGGCAATTATGGACAATTAGGTGTTCCTTCGATATTTAATGAGTGCCCGGCCCGTATCGGAGCTGTTTCCTGGAGATCAAATGCTGGTGACCTTTGGTTATTCGGAGGTCATGCAGCTAGAGTTAACCCGGTACGTGCTATCAATGATATGTGGCGCTTTACCGCAGATTCAAGTTGCAGTAGTTGTTCTTACCCATCATTTAATCTTCAAGCATCAAATGCAAAAGTATGTCCGGGAACTTGTATCGATTTTAAGTCAACATCGGTGAATGTAAATTCTTTCCAATGGTATTTTCCAGGAGCTAATCCTGATACAAGCACAGTGGAAAACCCTTCCAACATCTGCTATCCCATACCGGGATTCTATGAAGTTACTTTAATTGCAGGTAACGCGACCTTTTCCGATACCTTAATCTTCCAAAATTATATTGAAGTATATCCTACACCTCCAGGTCAGGCAATCACACAACAAGGTGATACGTTACTTGCTAATCAGGGATCGTCGTTCTATCAATGGTTTTACAATGGAAATTTAATTCCGGGGGCGACAGATTATTTTTATGTTGCTCAAATGAGTGGCGATTACAATGTGATTGCATCAGATACGAATGGTTGTGAGGCTGAAGCTGCCACTTTTAACGTAATTTCGGTAACAGAAAATAATACCATTGTTGAGAATGAAATTCGGATTTTTCCTAATCCTGCAAATGAAGAAGCCGAAGTTGTTTTTTATCAAAAGTCACGGCACTGTGACTTGAATATTTATGATGTGATGGGAGTTCTCCGCGTGCAAATAAAAAATTATTCAGAAAGAAATAAAATAAGCTTAGAAGGTTTAAGCCCGGGAATATATTTTATTGAAATCTTATATCAGACCCCACCTTCCAGGTTACGTTTTGTTAAACAATGATCGGTCTTCTGATATTTAGATAAGTTAACTTCCGTTAATTTTTTCTTCCCTTATAATTTTTTCCGGTGGTCGCCGTTGACAAGTAAAATCAACAGCCAATGATACACACCTCTCTCTACTGGAAAAACCATTTCTCTACCAATCTTCAAAAGCAACGTGTGGATTGGAATCTTGCTCCGTCAATTACTAAAGAGCAAAAGGAAAAAATTCTGTACTCCATGAAAGCGTGGCAGTTGGGTGAAACCAGCGATGGCCGGCATTTGCTTGCAGCCGCATCATCTTATGCGGAAAAAATTGGGGACACTGAATATGTAAATTCAGTCAGGCTTTTTATTAAGGAAGAACAAAAGCATGGCAGCAATCTTGGAAAGTACATCGACAGGATCGGAGAACAACGTGTCAGAAGGGACTGGGGAGATACGCTATTTCGCAAAGTGAGATACTTCAACCGCAGCATGGAACTCTGGACCATTACCGTCATAATCGTCGAAAGCGCGGCGCAGATTTTTTATGCTGCCCTTCGGGATGCGACACAATGCACACTTCTCAAATCAATCTGCAGCGACATCCTCATTGACGAAGCGCATCACATTAAATATCAGAACGAACGGATGTTTATCATCTTCCGTGAAAAATCTTTTTACAGCAAGGCTATCTCATTGCTTTTCTATTCCACCTTGTTTTTTCTGACCATCCATGCCATTTGGTTCGCGCATAAAAAAGCTTTCCTCGCAGGAAATGTTACCAGGAAGGGCTTTATGAGGGAGATGTACTATAAGTTTTTCAAATGCATGCAATTCCTGCATTCACCGCAGAAGGAATCAATTCACTTTGAAGCGGCTTTAGCCGGAGTATAAAGGATGAGCTGATAGATTGAGTGTATGAAGGGGAGAATGAAAGAGCGGGAGAGGAAGAGAAATTTACAATCTCAACTTCTTAACATCTCAACGTCTTAACTCCTCAACATTCAACTCGATTACCAACTGCTTTTCCTTCGTGTTCTGTTTACAACGGACTTTCCTATCAGCACACCGAATAATCCGCGGGTCACTTCACGTACAATTGTTTTGGTGAGACTGCTGCCTGCGATTTTCTTAAGTGTGTCGCCAATACCGATGGAAGTTTCAGGTTCATTTCGTGTTTCCGTTTTTGTTTCCGCAGTGGCTTCGTCATGGTCCGGCTCCATTTTCTTGTTCAGAATTTCATAAGCGCTATTGCGGTCGATGACTTCGTTGTATTCTGAAGCGATCGTTGATGCAGCCACGACTTCATCCTGTTCAGCCGGCGTAAGCACACCCATGCGGGATTCGGGTGCGCACATCAGTGTATGCACCAGCGGAGTGGGTATTCCTTTTTCATTAAGTACTGTTACGAGCGCTTCGCCGATGCCTAACTCTGTAATAAGTGTATCGGTCTGGTAAAATTCCGTAGTGGGAAAATTTTCCGCCACAAGCTTGATATCCTTCCTGTCTTTTGCGGTAAACGCACGGAGAGCATGCTGAATCTTTGTCCCGAGCTGGCTGAGGATGATGTCGGGAATGTCCGTAGGCGCCTGCGTGCAGAAATAAATTCCGACTCCTTTGCTTCGAATGAGTTTTATAATCGTTTCCAGCTGCTGAAGTAAAGAACGTGAAGCCTCCTGGAAAATCAAATGCGCTTCGTCCAGAAAGATCACCAGCTTCGGTTTGCCGCTGTCGCCCTGCTCGGGAAACTTTGCATAAATTTCTGCAAGCAGGCAAAGCATGAATGTGGAGAAAAGCTTTGGCCTGTCCTGGAGATCCGTGAGACGAAGAATATTTATAAATGCTTTTCCTGAAGAATCTTTTTGCAGCAGATCATCTACCTCGAATGATTTTTCACCAAAGAAAAGATCACCGCCCTGCTGTTCCAATTCAAGTAGTTTCCTCATGATAACGCCTGATGATGCGGGGGAGATAGCGCCGTAATTTTCTTCCATCTCTTTTTTTCCTTCTCCATTCGTTAGGTGTTGTAGCGTTGCGCGGAAATCTTTTAAGTCGAGCAGCGGAATCTTTCTGTCATCACAATATTTAAACACGATTGCAATTGCGCCTTCCTGGTTTTCATTCAGTTCAAGAATCTTTGAAAAGAGAACAGGTCCGAATTCAGAAACCGTTGCCCGCAGCCGTACACCTTTTTCATTTGAGATCGTTAGCAACTCGACAGGACATCCGGCAGGAGTCCATGCAGTTCCGATGGCTGTCATTCGTTCCCGGATCGTCGGGTTTTCTGTTCCCGGACGAGCAAGCCCGCTCACGTCGCCTTTTATATCCATGAGCAGTACGCTCACACCGGCTTTGGAAAGAGATTCGGCAATCCGTTGTATCGATTTTGTTTTTCCCGTTCCTGTTGCACCGGCAATCAGGCCGTGACGATTCACAGTTGCTAACGGTAATGAAACCTGTAACCCGGCAACCGCTTTCTTATCATACACAGGTCCGCCCAGCAACAGGCTGCTCCCGCTAAAAGTATAAGCGGATTGAATTTGTTCTTTGAAGGTATCTGCTGACATATTTTTTTGTTTTCAGTTCTCAAATATAGCGATCATGTTGCCGTTTATTGACAAACCGGTCACATGAAAGCACAAAGTTTGGTTTTTATGCCGCTGCTGATTGCAACTGTTTATGCTTGTACAAATGGAAAAGCAGGCTCCGATACTGTTAAACCGGTAGTAAACATTTCGTCGACCCGTCTCAAAGCTGCTGAGGCGCTCCAATATTGCCAAGCTAAAGGCTTCAACACAAGCTTTTGTATCCTGGTCGATATGAGCCTGCACTCAGGCGTCAGCCGGTTTTTCGTCTGGAATTTTTCAAAAGATACACTACTCTATAGTTTCCCTGTCGGTCATGGATGTTGCGACAATCCATGGAGTGGCGACTACTCAAAAAATAACCCTTCGTTCAGCAACAAAGACGGAAGTCATTGTTCGTCGCTTGGTAAATATCAAATAGGTGAACGGGGATACAGTGAATGGGGCGTCAATGTGAAATACCTGCTGCATGGACTTGAAGCAACTAACAATAATGCGCTTCAGCGGCAGATAGTTTTTCATTCCTGGGAAGCTGTTGCTGACAATGATGTGTATCCCGATGGTACACCGGAAGGCTGGGGTTGTCCCACGCTTTCAAATAACAACTTCATATTGGTTGATTCGATGATAAGGAAGACAGATAAACCTGTGCTGTTCTGGATCTACAAATAGTTTAGAGTTAAGAGTAAGCACCGGTTCGTAATCTCGCGTCATCGTTTCAAACTCTCAACCCAGGGACTTCAGCCAAACGACCAATTCATCTCTCGACTTCCCAAGTTTTTGCTGCAGGCGGCCAAGAAGTTCATCATCTTTCCCCTCCTCGTATCGCAGGTCATTATCAGTTAGGTCTCCATGTGCCTGTTTTACTTTTCCTTTGAGTTCATTCCACTTTCCTTTTAATTCCAGCTTATCCATGATATTATTTTTTTCATTGGAATTAAATAAGCATGCCAGAGAAGGTGTTCAGGTAAAATAATCAGACAGTAATCACCGGGTAAAGCACACGTGGCCAACATCTCAACATCTGAACTCTCGAGGTTGCACTCGCGATGGCGAGCAAAGCCTCGCCAATCTCAACTCCTAAACTCCTCTACAATGTTAAAAGTTAATTAACAAGTCTGAACGACAATATTAACGCCCACTTAACCACAATCTTTTTCCTCGCGCAGTAGGTTTGATTTTCAAGTTGGCAGTTTGCAATCGGCAATTGGCAAAAAGGAAATAGCCAAGAGCAAAAGCTAAATCCTAAAAGAAACAATATGAAAAAGAATTACACCGCATTTATTCTTCTTCTTTTTTCTGCCTCATATGTAGTAGCAAAAAATTCTCCCGTCGTCTCCGGAAAGGTGAATGACGCCCAAAACAATCCCGCGGCATTTGCCAATGTAATATTGTTGAATGCCGCCGACAGTGCAATCATCAAAGCTGCACTCAGCAATGAATCGGGGAAATATGAGTTTGAAAATATTGATGCCGGCAAATACATCGTACTTGTTTCACAAATCGGGAACAAATATTATACAGCTCCATTTACAGTGAGTGAGGGGCAGGAAAATGTGGAGGTTGCTTCCATCACGCTTCCCGAAAATGCACTTACACTTTCTGAAGCAAGCGCTACAGCCTACCGACCGTTCATCGAACACCACATTGATGAAACGGTCGTGAATGTTGAGAACAGCATTGTGAATGCAGGTGGTACTGCGCTTGAGGTTTTGAAACGATCTCCGGGAGTTACGGTCGACAACGAAGGCAACATCAGGCTTACCGGGAAACAAGGGGTGATGGTCATGATCGACGGGAAGCCAACTTATTTATCAGCAAGAGATCTATATGAGTTCCTGCGCAATACTTCCAGCGACCAGCTTTCGCAGATTGTCATCATGACAAATCCTTCTTCTAAATATGATGCTGCTGGAAATGCAGGTATCATCAATATCAAAATGCGAAAGAAACAGAACATCGGACTGAACGGTTCTGCACGCATCAGTTACGGCCAGGGCAGGTATCCTGATTTTGGTACGGGCATTCAACTGAATTACAGGAATGAAAAAATAAATGTGTTTGGAAATTATGATTTCATGCGTGCGTTTTATTTTGAAGAAGTCACGAACATCAGGAGGTTTACCGAAGCGAATTATACTTCTTCTTTTGAGCAGGAGACGTTCGATAAAGGTGGATTCTATTCCAATAACTTCCGCGGAGGAATTGACTACTATGCCGGTAAGAACAGCACCATCGGTTTGCTTGTGAGAGGGAATCTCTTCAACAACCACGATAATACAACGGCTAAGACGTACATCAAGAACCTGAGTGAAACTCCTGATTCAGGTTATGTTACAGAAAACATCAACGACAGCAAATGGAATACAGTATCAGCCAACCTGAATTATGTGTTGAAGATAGATACGCTCGGCAGCGAGCTCAGTACGGATGTAGATTTTGCCAAGTATGAAAATGGAAGTGACTTCACTTTTGCAACAGACCATTATGCAGGCGATGCAACGCTTTTATATTCTGAATATGCTACCGACGAACAGCCAGCCGATATCAGCATACGCTCATTAAAGCTGGATTATGTGAAGCAGTATGCAAACAAAATGAAAATTGAAGCCGGAGGTAAGACAAGTTTTGTTGAAACGGATAACGATGTCCAGTATTACAATTACGTAAACGATGCACCCATCCTGGATACAGGAAAGACGAATCATTTCATCTACAAAGAAAACATCAACGCACTTTATATGAACTGGGCCGGGGAATTCAAAAAGCTTGGCATTCAGCTTGGCGTACGTGGAGAACAGACCGTTGCAGACGGCGACCAGGCAGTGCATGACCAATCGTTCCACCACAATTATTTTGATTTATTTCCGAGTGCATTTTTTACGTATTCATTTAATGATAAACACCAAGCCAGGTTGTCCTACAGCCGCAGATTGGACAGGCCGGGATATGGTCAGCTGAATCCATTCCGCTACTTCATTGATCCATACAATTATTTTGAAGGCAACCCGAACCTGAATCCGCAATACACACAAGTATTCGAAGCGTCCTATAATTTCATGCGCATGTATTCGATTGCTGTCAACTTCACTCACACCGAAGATGCCATGACCAGCATTGCAAATCAGATCGATTCAACCCATACGACTTATATCAGGACTGAAAACCTGAACACGAACGACAACATCGGAGTCACGCTGAATATTCCCCTGCACCCGACATCCTGGTGGGAAAGCAGTAACCAGTTCACCCTTTACAACAATGAATATACCGGGGTATCTTCCGTCGGAGAAGTAGATAAAAGGATGACGACATTTTCCTTCAACTCATACAACACCTTTGCATTAAAGAGCGGCTGGAACTTTGAGCTGAGCGGTTATTTCAATTCATCAGCTTTATACGGGACGATGGTTTCCGATCCCATCGGTTCCGTTTCAGCCGGATTCAGCAAACGTTTCCTGAAGGACCGTTTCCAGCTGCGCGCCAATATCAACGATATTTTTCATACCGACATTACAACCTCCATCATCAAGTATCAAAACATTGATGTGGATTTCAAACGTGTATACGACAGCCAGTTTATTCGTCTGCACCTGAGTTACAACTTCGGAAAGAAAACTTTCCAGCACATTGGGATCCTAAGCTTAGAATTCCACGTGGACAAGTTGTC
>JADMIO011089303.1_pt1 | contig 82419 bp, 61 predicted proteins | sample 8958161 | NCBI WGS metagenome assembly JADMIO01 (sample SAMN16585339, study PRJNA669376) | soil metagenome | isolation source: Crop rotation soil | place: USA: Cullars Rotation, Alabama | collected 2011
GCCGCGACTTCAAGTCACGTGAATTCCAAGCTTCGGATCCCACTGTGCTGGAAAGTTGCCCGGCTGCAGGACCGCCGCAACCGCGCCGCGAGTCGCGGGCTCGGCGGAGAACTCGGGCTGCAGTTTGCCGAGACCTCCCTGCCCGTACGTCTTGATCTTCGCCGGATCCTTCGACAGGGGATCTCCGCCCTGGATGATGCCGAGCTTGATGATCCGATGAAACGCCGTCTTGTTGTATGCGCCCTCTCGCGCCAGCTTCATGAAGTAGCCGACATGATTCGGCGCCAGCTCCGGCTCCAAGTCGATGACGAACTCTCCCTCGGTGGTGTTAACGACGGCTTGCTTGTTCTTCATCTCGGCCGGCTGCAGCGGCGTGACAAAGAAGCTTTGCAGGAGGAGGGAGAGCACGATCGCGATGGTCATGAGCAATCAAAACATACTATGGGCGCCCGCTCCCCTCGGGTGTCCTCTCACAAGAGATCAAGAGGTCAGGAGGCACATTTTGGGGGCGGGTCAAAACTGGCGTACTTCGACTGTTAGCGGCGTTCGAGATCCGTCCTCTCACAGGAGATCAGGAGATCAGGAGATCAGGAGGCACATTTTTGGGGGCGGGTCGAACCTGACTCCCGCGTAAAAGCAGCGTACTTCGACTCGTGGCGAGGCCCAGAAACGGCGATGTTCTCGGCGCCTGCACGCCGAAACAATCGAGATTACGGGTGGCCACTGTTCTGCTTCATGCCGGGTCATGATTACGATCACTCCGAAGGTTGATGATCTCGTCGGCGGCATCATCGGTGGCGCGATCCAGGTGCATCGGTCGCTCGGGCCGGGGTTGCTCGAATCGGTTTATCGTGAATGCCTGACGATCGAGTTGACGAAGCAGGGTCTCTCCGCGCTGCCTGAGCGCACGCTTCCGGTCTTCTACGACGGCCAACGGCTTGCCAGCAAATTACGGATCGATTTGCTCGTCGATGACGTCGTGGTCGTGGAGATAAAAGCTGTCGAGCGCTTCCATCCGGTCCACCTGGCGCAGGTCATCACCTATCTGAAACTCTCGGGTTGCCCCGCAGGCCTGTTACTCAACTTCAACACCACAGCGCTGCGGCAGGGCGGCATCCGCCGCGTCTCACATCCAGACATCTATGCGAAGAGCCGTCGCCAGTCAGAGGACGCCGATGTCATCTCGCCCCCCTGAAAGAGTGTGCTCCTGACCTCGTGATCTCCTGTGAGGAGACGATCGAAGCCCGCGGGACACGCATTTCAAAGAGGAGCCTCCTGACCTCGTGATCCCCTGTGAAGAGACGATCGAAGGCCGCGGGACACGCTTTCAAAGAGGGGTCTCCTGACCTCGTGATCTCCTGTGAGGAGACAGCCATCACGCGCATACTGATGACCATGAAGATGGCCCTCTACTCCGACCTGGTCCCCTGGTACCACCTGGTGGACCCCGCGGAGGACCATCGCGACGAAGCGGACGCCTTCGAAGCGGCCTTCACGCGCGGCGCCGTTGTGCCGCCGGCAACGCTGCTGGAGCTCGGGTCCGGCGCGGGACACAACGCACTCCACATGAAACGGCGCTTCCAATGCACACTGACTGATCTCTCCCCGCAGATGCTGGCGCGCAGCCAGGGACTGAACCCGGAGTGCGAACACGTGCCCGGCGACATGCGCACAATCCGCCTCGGGCGGACGTTCGACACCGTGCTCGTCCACGACGCCATCGTCTACATGACCAGCGAAGAGGATCTGCTGGCCGCGGCGCGGACCGCATTCGTCCACACCGCGCCTGGTGGCCGCGCCGTGTTCGCACCGGACTGCGTGCGCGAAACCTTTCGTGAAACCTCCGAGGTCATATCGGGAGACGACGGCACCCGCGCGATGCGGTGCGTGGCGTGGACGTGGGATCCCGATCCGCGCGACTGCACGGCGAACGTGGAGTTCGCCTTCCTTCTGCGCGAAGGGACGACCGTCACGGCGGTCCACGATCGGCACGTCGAAGGACTCTTCACACGCGCAACGTGGAAGCGCGTGCTGGCCAGCGCCGGCTACACCGTCGCAACGATGCACCGTCCTATTGGTGACGGCGAGTTCGATGATGTGTTCTTGTGTACGAGACAGTGACAGAGACAGAGACAGTGTGCGGCGGGGAATGGCGGGGATAAACCCCCGCCGCACACTGCTTAGTGCCGCACACTACCCTACAGTGTGGGGCGGGGGTTTATCCCCCGCCTTCGCACTAGCGTCTCAACCAAATGCTCGAGGCACGCGGCGGGATCACTGGTGCGGCCGGTGTGGACGGCGGACGGCTGGATGATGGTGCTGCGCGGCGACACCAGCCACCGGAAGCGGCCGCGCGCCGGCAGCTCGCCGATCGGGCCGGCGGCAGAACCCCCGCGGCAGACGAGCGGGATCGTGGCCAGATTGGCGCGCAGGACCTCGAGGTCGGCCGATGGATCCAGTGCCAGCACCGCCGCTTCGTCGAGTTCGATGATCGCGTCGAGGAACTCGCGGTCCGGGCACGACAGGATCACACCGGCGTTCAGCTGCTCGCCACGCTCGACGCGAGGGACGACGCGGATCAGCGCGTAGTCGTAGGTGTACTCAGCGGACACGAACGACCTCCTCGACGAAGGCGCGCGGGGACGCGAGCCGATCCACAAGGTAGCGCTGGTATGCTGCGCGCAGATCACCGACCGATGGGGCGTCCGGGTCCGCTGATAGCCACTCGTCCGGGACCATGGCGAGCACATCGCCGATGACGTCTGCGGTCAGGGTTGCGGCCATCGCTTCATCGACCTGCGTCAGCGGAGACGCCTGGCGCAAGAGCACGTGTTCCTTGATCCCGGGGAATGGACTGCGCGCGCGCCCAGGCTCGGTGTGCCAGCCGGGAGAGTGATGGAAGAACAGCGTCGCGCCATGATCGATCAGCCATGGCTGCCGATGCCAGATCAGCATGTTGGTGTTGCGAGCCGTGCGGTCGACGTTACTCACGTAGGCATCGAACCATACGATCCGCGCCGCCAGATCCGGCGTCATCTTGTGCACGAGCGGATCGTAGCTGACGGAGCCGGGCAGGTAGTCGAGCGCCAGGTTGAGGCCCGCACTGTCGTGGATCAGCGCGTGGATCTCCGGATCGGGCTCGGTGCGCGCAAGGTCCCGATCGAGTGATGCGAAGACGATCTCGGGAACGGGAAGTCCTAGGATGCGCGCGAGCTCGCCCGACACGAGCTCGGCGATCAGCGCTTTCGGCCCCTGCCCGGCGCCGCGGAACTTCAAAACGTACATCCCGTCGTCATTCGCTTCGACAATCGCCGGGAGCGATCCGCCTTCACGAAGCGGAGTGACGTAGCGGGTAACTTCAACCGTCCTCAGCGGCACGGCGTCATTGTGGCACGGTCAGTCGTCGCTGCTTCCGAGCACCTTCGGTGCAACGGGCGCCGGCCGCTGCAGCTGGTGCAGGCCGGCGTAGACACCGTTCAACGCAAGAAGCTCCTCGTGACTCCCGCGCTCGGCGAGACGTCCCTCGTCGAGCACGAGGATGACATCCGCGCGGCTGATGGTGGCGAGGCGATGGGCGATGACAAAGGTCGTCTTCCCGGCAAGCAGCCGGTCGAGGCCCTCGAATACGAGCCGTTCCGATTCCAGGTCGAGACCTGAGCTTGGCTCGTCGAGGATCAGGATGGCAGCGTCACGCACCATGGCGCGCGCGATGCCGAGCCGCTGCTTTTGTCCACCAGACAGCGTCAACCCACCCTGCCCCACAACCGTGTCGTAACCCTCAGGAAGCTGCTCGATGAAGGCATGGGCCTGTGCCAGTTTCGCCGCTTCGATGATGTCGTCCCGGGTTGCATCGGGCTTGCCGTAACCGATGTTCTGCCACACCGGCGCATGGAACAGCTGCGTCTCCTGCAGCACGAATCCGATCTGCCGGCGCAACGATCGGATCCCGAACTCCTTCACATCGATGTCGTCGACACACAGCGAGCCGCTGGTGGGGTCGTAGAAGCGAGGGATGAGACTGACGAGCGTTGACTTGCCGCTGCCGCTCGGTCCGACGATGCCGACAAGCTGACCCGGTTCGACGACAAACGACAGGCTCTTCAAGACCGGGCGCGCCGGATCGTAGCCAAAGGAGACGTCGCGAAATTCGACGCGTCCGCGGACTTTCTCGACTCGGCGCGGATTCAATGTGCGCGGCAGGCGTTCGTCGGCATCGAGCACTGCCTTCACGCGCTCGAGACCGACCGCCGCCTGGGCAATGTTGGTGCTGGCGCGCGCCAGGCTCTGGATCGGCCGGAACAGCCGTCCCAGGTAAGCGAGGAAGACGACCAGCGCACCGGCGGTCATCTCGCCCTGCATCACGAGCCGGGCGCCGAACCACAGTACTGCCGCGGTGCCGATCGCCACCATCGTGGTCACCACGGGGCCGAGGAGCGAGCGCACCCGCCGGGCGTAGAGCGCGGCCTCGACGCTCTCGATGCTCTTCGCCCCGAGCCGCTGACGTTCAAAGCCGCCCTGCGCGAATGCCTTGACGACGCGGATCGAACCCAGCCCCTCCTGGACGATGGAAACGATCTCGCTTTGCCGCCGGCGGACGTCGCGTGTCGCCTCGCGGATGACTTTGCGCAGTCGGAACACGAACACGACGAGCAGCGGCGTCAGCGCCAGCGCGACCAGCGTGAAGCGCCAGTTGAGCATGAACATCACGACCAGCATTCCGCCGAGCGTGAGGACGTCGATGACGATGTCGAGCAGCGCCGTGGAGGCGAAATCCTGGACGGCGTTGATGTCGTCGGTGATCGTGCTGATCAGCGGGCCGACCTGTTGCCGGTCGTAGTACGACATCGAAAGGCGCTGGAGGTGAGCGTAGACACTGAGGCGGAGATCATGCGCGATCCACTGGCCGATGCTCACGGTGTAGAACGCGTTCAGATACGCCGTGCCGGCCTGCAGCATCGCAATGACGATCGTGCCGGCGACCGCGATGTTCAGTGCCGTCATGCGGCCCGGCGACTCCGCCGCGAACCACGCGAACATCGGTGGCAGCGGACGGCCGTCAAAGACCGAGTCGAGGACGATCTTCAACGGCCACGGCGCCGCCAGGCCCATCGCGGTCTCGACGAGCATCGCGAATATGACGATGAGCAGCCACTTCCAGTAGGGACGAGCGAGACGGACCGCGAAGCGGATCATCTGTGCATCGGGAGACTCGCGTCCGCGCCGCGCGCCGGAAGACTGAGCGTGAACTCCGCACCTTTGCCGTGACCGTCACTGCGTGCCTGGAGCGAGCCACCATGCATGTCCGTGAGGTGTCTCGCGATGTAGAGGCCGAGACCCAACCCGCCGTTCTCGCGTGCGGTCGAGGAATCAGCCTGCTGGAATCGGTCGAACAGTCGCGGCAGGAATGCGCCGTCGATCCCGATCCCGCGGTCACGAACGCTGACCAGCACCGCGCCGTCGCGCGCGGTGATCCCGACGTTCACCGTTCCCCCCGGAGCGCTGAACTTGATCGCGTTCGAGAGCAGGTTCCAGACGACCTGTTGGAGCCGTTGCGGATCCCCGGACACCTCCGGCAGCGGCGTGTCGGCCTGGAGCGCGACCGCCACGCCGCGCTGTTGCGATGCGGGCAGCACCGACTCGATCGCGGCGTGGACCACGTCGCGCACGTCCACGGGACCGATGGCGAGTTCGAGACGACCGGTGCTGATCCGCGAGGTGTCGAGCAGATCTTCGATCAGCCGCGCCAGCAGACCGGCGTTGCGGACGACCGCTTCGGCGGCCTTGCCCTTGGCGGCGTCCGGGACGGCCTCGTTGCGGACCATGTACATCCAGCCGAGGATCGCGTTCAGCGGTGTGCGGAGTTCATGCGAGAGCGCCGCGATGAACTCGTCTTTCGCGCGGTCCGCCTGTTCGGCTTTGAGCCGTGCCGAGCGTTCGAGCGCGAGCAGATCATTGCGCGCCTGCTCGGCGCGCTCCAGGTCTTTCCCCGTCCGTCCGAGAGCAACAGCAGTCCTCCAGATCGTCAACGACAGCAGCACGATCATCGCGACAGCAAACATCGATGCGCCGAGGCTGACGTCGTACCAGCCGCGACGCTCACCCCAGACACGGAAGTAGCCCAATACGAGCGGGACCGACACCGCGACCACGAGCAGGCGCCGCGCCATGATGCCGTGCGGCGCCTCGGTGAGAAGCGCGGCGACCGGTCCAACTGATGGACGCGCGGCAATGAGGCCCAGGCCAAGCACCAACAGCGCCACCGCCGTGTGAAAAGCGATGCCCGTAAGCTGGCCGATCGAATAGAGCTCCGTCGCGCCGTAGATGTACCCGACGGTCGGGACGAGCGCCAGGGTCATGACGATCGCGCCGAGCACCTGCGCCACAACGACACCGCGCCGCGTCTTGCGATGAAGACCCGCGAGCGCGATCGCACTCAACACGAAACAAAGCGACGCGTTCACTCCCATGCGCCCCGGACTCGCGGTGGCGAGGGCGCCGGGCGCCTCGGTGAAGAGCAGCTGGTCGATCCCGAGGTCCCACTCGACCAGGTGCTCACTGAGCGTGGCGGCACCGAGCAGGCCGACGAACGCGCCGCAGCAGCGGCCGCCAATGAGCAGGGCTTTGTTGGCGTTTCTCAAGAGGATCAGTGCCAGGCCAGCCGCCAGCAGTCCAGCGGCAGCGTTGGCCTTCATCGTGATCGAGCCGAACAGCCCCTTGAGATCCTCGATTCCAAGGATCCACCCGACGAGCACGAGCGAGGCGACGACGACGAGCAGCAGTCCGGCGAGGGGCGTCGTGCGGCGAGCAGATGGTGCGGACAACAGCGAGGGAGTATACCTTGCGGTCACAACGGAGCATGCGAGGCGGGGGGAGCGGGGACGACGGGCTGCTAGACTGCGCAGAGGAGCACTCCATGCGAACGATTCTCCTCTTGGCCGCCCTGTCGGGTCTGATTGCGACACCCGCACCACCGCAGAACTCCACGGCTGCCGCGAAGGCGCAGGTGCTCGAGATCGACGTCGTTGCGGTGGACGGCCAGGGCAAACCGGTGACGGATCTCAAGCCTGGAGATGTTGACGTCTGGCTGGAGAGCTACCGGCTGCCGCTCCAGTCCCTCACGGTCCTGAGCGATAACGACGAGCGGCGGCGGCGATCCGTCATCCTGATTCTCGATGACATGACGATCGTTCACGAAATGATCCCCCGCATCCGCCGCACTGCCACAGAGGTGATCGAGCGGCTCGAGCCAGGTGACCATCTCTCGTTCGGACTTCTGAGCGATGGCGGCATTCTCAAGACGGCCACTCCCGCGGTAGTGCGGCAGGCCATCGATCGGTTCAACGTCCGTGCGAGCGCGCCGTTGCGCGCCGACGACCTCAGCGTCCACGTCTTCGCCACGCTCACCAATATTGCGCGGCAGGTCGCAGAGACGCCGGGGCGCCGGAAGACGCTGATCACGGTGGGGCCTGGCTGGGTGTTCGACACGCCGATTCCGCCGCCAAGCGTGTCGCGAAACCTGCGAGCAGAGTGGACGACAACGCTCCGCGATATGGCGCTGTCGAATGTCGTCCTCTACGTCCTGGATCCGGGCGGCGTCGGATCCTCACCCGTGACGGGTGGAACCGGTGGACTGGCGCGCGACACCGGGGGACATGCGTTCATGAACAGCAACGATGTGCCCGGCGCGGTCGATCGCATCCTGACGGAAGCGTCCACCTACTACATCGTCCAGGTCGAAGACCCGCCGTTCTTCCGGACCGCGCCGTTGAGAAAGCTGGACGTGCGCACGAAGCGCAACGACGTCACCCTGCGCGCGCGGCGGCTGATTCCCGGCACCGCCGGGAAGTAGGCCGCCACCGTTTATATTTGTAGCCGGTCCAAATCCCCCAGTGAGGTCTCCATGCCGCATTCCCGCTCGCTTCTTCTTACTGCTCTGCTGACGCTCGGATTCGTCCACTCCTTTTCATCCGGCCTCGCCGCGCAAACGCTGACCGCGGACGAGAAGGCGTTAGCGGCCTACAAGCTGACCATGCCGAACGTGAAGAAGGCGATGGCGGTGGTGCAAGCCTTTCTCGACGAGGAAGCAAAGGATCCGAAGGTCCAGGAACACCAGAAGCTGAAGAAGCAGATCGAAACACTGCAGGCGAAAGACGAACTGACCGAGGCCGAGCAGGCGCAGTTGGACAAACTTCAAGAGCGTGTCGAGGCGCTCGAGCGCGAAGCCGAAAGCAAGGACGATGACTCTGTCTTCGGTAAAGCGCAGACGATCGACTCGATGGAAGCGGCGATGAAGAAGCATCCAGCCGGCGCCGCCGCGCTGGCCAGGGCCGGCATCTCCGCCCGCGAGTATTCGTTGACGATGATGGCGATGCTGCAGGCGGCGCTGATCGAGGGAATGTCGCAGGGCAAAGCGGATCTGAAGAATCTGCCGCCCGGTGTGAATGCCGAGAACATCCTCTTCGTCCGCGAGCACAAGGCGGAGCTCGAGGCGATGCAGAAGGCGTTCGAAGGAAAGAAGTAGTCACGGGTCCGTCATGGACATCGACGGACCGAACCCGGAGGCACCGCGCCTGCTGGCGCACGTCGAGATGCTCGCCGGCACCATTGGCGAGCGCAATGTGTGGCGCTACGACGGCCTGCAGCGCGCCGCCGAGTACATCGAGGCGGAGTTCACGCGCTACGGATACGCGCCGCGCCGGCAGACCTACGAGGTGTCGCGCGTGCCGGTCAGCAACATCGAATCATCCGTGACCGGCACCTCGCATCCGCACGAGATCGTCCTGCTCGGCGCTCACTACGACACGGTGTCGGGATGTCCCGGTGCGAACGACAACGGAACCGGTGTCGCGGCGCTGCTCGAACTCTCGCGCCGGTTCGCAGGGCGGCCTCAGGCGCGCACGATCCGCTTCGTCGCCTTCGTCAACGAGGAACCGCCCTTCTTCCACACCGACAACATGGGTAGCGTCGTCCATGCCCGCGCCGCCAGGGCGCGCGGCGACAACATCGTCGGGATGATGGCGCTGGAGACGATGGGGTACTACTCCAGCGTGAAGGGAAGCCAGACCTATCCTCAGCCGATCGCGATGATGTACCCGGATGTCGGGAACTTCATTGGCTTCGTCGCCAACCTCGCATCGACGCGGATGATGATGCGGGCGCGGCGCGCGTTCAAGGCACGCACGCCGTTTCCGCTCCAGTCAGCGGCCGCGCCGGCCAGCATCCCCGGGGTCGGATGGTCGGACCAGTGGGCGTTCTGGGAGGCCGGCTATCCGGGGATGATGGTGACCGACACGGCGCCGTATCGATATCCCTGGTATCACACGGCGGACGACACGCCGGACAAGATCTCAGCCGATAAGGTCGCGCACGTCGTCGACGGCCTGGAGCACGTCGTCGCGGTGCTGGCAGGAGTGAACCAGCCCTGAACGGCTGTCAGTCCGTCGGCACCTTCGGCGTCAGTCCCCTGCACGCTCAGCGTCAGTCCCCTGCACCCTCGGCGTCAGTCTCCCGCACCCTCGCCGTCAGTTCCTACCCGTTGAACGCTGCCATCGGGTGATCGATGCTGACGTCGTGGTCCATGCCGAGGTCGTCGGACGCACTCACGCCGCCGACGAGCTGCGCCATCAAGGCGGCGAAGATCGTGGCGACGGCCCGGATCGGCTTGGTGAGCCGCCGGCCCTGTTCCAGCTCGATAGCCAGCACTCCGGCGGATCCGCCCGGGGCCATCAGCGGCAGAACCAGCGCGGCACTACTTTGTGCGCTGCCTTTGATGACGCAGGGTTGTCCGGAGCGGAAGGCGGCTGCCGTGGCATTGTCGTCCTCCCGGCAAACTCCGGGGAGCTGGGCGACGACGCGGCTCGAGTAACCGTGAGTCATGGCCGGCCGGAGCTCCTGGCTGGCCCCGTCCCACACCCACACGATCAAGCCGCTTGCGTCCATCATTCCCGCGACCTCGCGCAACAGCCGCGGCACGTCATCGGCCCGGTCGATGCGGCCGAACTCGGTGCAGAGGTGGGCGAAGGCCATGAGGTCCGGTTCCGCGACCGCCGGCTGCTTGGCGAGCGGTTCCGGCACCCGTTCGCCCGCCAGCACCGTGTCGCTGGCCGACTCGCGCATCGGTTCCTGCAGAATCTCCAGCCGCTCAGCCGTCATGGCGGCGGCGATCTCTGCAGCCATGTCGGTGTTCTCAGCGACCGGGGCCTCGGCTCGTTCGTCCATGAGCTGAGGCGCGGGGGCAAACAGGGGCTCAGACCCTGCCCTCGTCTCGTCGAGTTGGAGCGAGTCGATGGCTTCGAACGAGCGTTCAGCTGCTGACCGGCGCGGCATCTCCGTGGACACGGACGTATTCGTCCTGAGCGGCTGCTGCGCGGCGGGCTGCGCCATGACAGGCGCCGGCTCCGGCGTGGAGTTGGACGTGCGGGCGAACCCGAGCGACGCCATCAAGGTCCGAAAAGGACTGCTGGCCTTGCCGTTCGCGCCCTCACGCTCGATCGCCGCCGCGATCGCTTCCGCTGAAGCCACGTCGACGGGTGAGGGATGCGCCTCGGCGAACTCGCGAACCGTCGTGTCGGGGTCGAGGTTGAGCGCGTTCGCGTACGAGCGGATGAAGGCCCGGCGGAAGATGCCGGCAGGCCAATGCGATACGTCGTCGCGCTCGAGATCCTCGAGCAGCGACAGCTTGATCTTTGTCTGTTCGGCGATCGTGGTCAGAGCAATCTGTTGCTCTTCACGGTGCCGGCGCAGTCGGGCGCCAAAACTTTCGTGCATACGCACACCTCGGCTGGGGGCTACGAAATTGCGAACGCAGTGTCGCGATGGGAAAAGCTAGAACTCATGTGTTCAGCGTCCATGAGGGACGATACCGCGCAACCCCTGGCGAGGCGGCCCTGAAGCGGTGAGGACGTGAACCTGCGAGCGAGAGTAGCAACATGAGCGCGGCAGTTCAAGGCTCAAACGTACCTCAGCCGAAGTTTTTCGCAGGAACTGCGGCCCGAAACCGGGGGAATCGCCCCTCCACCTCGAGCGTACTTCCGCTAGACTAGGCCTTCCCAGAGGTCCTCCATGATCAAGAAGATTGCGCTTGGCTGCGGGCTTGCCCTGCTGTTGACCGGTATCGTCGCCGCCGGTCTTGCCTATTACACCTATCGGCAGGTCTCAGCGACCTTCACACAGTTTGCTGCGCTGGCCGAAGCGCCCGAACTCGAGAAGTCGGTCAAGAACCGTGAGGTGTACGTAGCGCCGGCATCGGAAGAGATCACCGAGGCACAGATCGAGAAGCTGGTGAAGGTCCAGGCCGACGTCCGACAGCGTCTCGGCGAGCGGATCGCGGCATTTGAGAAGCAGTACAAGACCCTGGTCGACAAGAAGGAGGCGTCGATCGCGGACGGTCCGAAGATCCTGCAGGCCTACGCCGACCTGGCGTCGACATGGATGGACGCCAAACGCGCACAGGTCGAGGCGCTCAACGCGACCAACCTCTCGCTCGATGAGTACCGCTGGATTCGCGACCAGGCCTACCGCGCACTCGGCCAGCCATTTGTCGATATGGACCTGAGCAAGATCATGGAAAACGCCAAAAGCGGTGTTCAGTCGGGTATCGGCGAGTTGCGTGGCTCACTCGGCCCCGAGGGTCCGGAGGCAAACCAGGCCCGCATCGCGAAGTTCAAGAAGCTGCTCCAGGACAACCTCGCGCTCGCATCATTCGGTCTGTAGTCCGATAGGGCAGATAAGGTATCAACGGCCAACTACGAACCTCCAAACACCAAATTGGAAGTTGGAGATTGGAAGTTGGTAGTTGACGGTCATTCTGCCTGAGACGCCCGCGCCGCTGCTACCCCCTGTAGCACGAGTGGGAATAATCACCGCGGCCCGCAGGTTTACTTCACCGGCCGTCTGCTTTGTAAGGGGGGATACGTGTAGCTGTGAACATCCAATTGCGACGGGCGGTTGACGCACCCTGGACCAGGCAGGAATGGGAGGGGGTCGCAACCGTTGCCGCACGCGCTGCGCTCCAGGCCACCACGGACGAGCGCGCCGCACGCGCCGTCGGCAAACATGCACGTGCTGTACTTCGTGCCTACAGTACGAGCTTCTTTGTCGTCACGCGCTTCCTGCCGCCGCTCAAGCGTGAGCGAGTCGAAGCGATCTACGCCGCCGTTCGTTTTCCTGACGAGATAGTCGACACCTTCCCTCTTTCCTCACAAGAAAAACTCGACGCACTCGACGACTGGGCCGACGACTACGAGCGGGCCCTGACGATGACCTCGGTGCAGAGTGGTGTGAGGGCAGGCGTGTCTCCTTTCACTTCGCTGTTCGCATCGGTGGTGCGCACTTGCGGCATCCCGGCCGACTACTACCGGTCTTTCCTCGAGGCGATGCGATTCGACGCCGCACCCCGCCGCTTCGTCGATCTCGAAGACCTCATCGAGTCCTACATCTACGGCAGCGCCATCGTCGTCGGCTACTTCCTGGCACACGTCTACGGACCCTCGTCACCCGCCGACTGGAATCGCGCCATGCGCTCCGCGCGCCATCTCGCGATCGGCCTGCAGCTCACCAATTTCCTGCGCGATGTTGGTGAAGATCAGCGCCGCGGGCGCGTGTATCTGCCGCTCGATCTGCTGATGCGTGAAGGAATTGATGAACCGGACGTTTCCGACCCACGGCAGCACGAGGCGTTCGCGCGGGTGCTTCGAAGGCTTGCCGCCACGGCCGAGGGGATGTACGCCGCATCAGCTGCAGACCTGGATGCGTTTGCGCCGGACAGCCGCACCGCGATCCATGCCTGCATACGGGTGTATCGCCAGTTGAACGAACGGATCGGCCGCAGTCCCCAGGGCATCCTCCACCGCGAGCACGTGCCGTTCACCGAGAAGGTCCGAGTCCTGCCCACCAGCAAGTACTGGAAGCTTCCGATCGCGTACCTGGCGTCGTGATGGCGGCGCGCCAGCCTGTGGTCATTGTCGGGGCGGGCCTCGGCGGCTTGAGTACCGCCATTCATCTGCGAGTAGCGGGATTCGACGTGACGCTGCTCGAAGCCAACGAGCGCGTCGGCGGACGGGCCGGCCTGATCGAACGCGACGGCTATCGCTTCGACGTCGGCCCTTCCCTGCTGAACTACCCGTGGGTGTTCGAAGAGTTGTTTCGAACCGCGGGTCGTAATCTTCACGAGCGGGTGCAGCTGCTGCCCGTGAATCCATCGGTGACATTCCGCTGGCCCGGCGGCGAGCACCTGGCGCTCTCGAGTGACATCAGCCGGCTTCTGGCCGAGTTCGAGCGCGTTGAACCAGGATCAAGTTCGCACACCGTCGCGTTCATGCGCGCCTCACAGGCGAAGTACGACGTCGCGTTCAACCGCCTGGTCACCCAGAACGAAGACAGGTATCTGCCCTGGATCAAGGGCGTGGGTGTGCGCGAGCTGGCGGGTATGGGCCTCGGGCGATCGTTGGACGGCGAGCTGGGCCGCTACTTCAAGAGCCGCCACATCCGGGAGGCGCTCGGGTCCTACGCGATGTACCTCGGCGGATCGCCATTCGAGCTGCCAGGGTTCTTCTCCATCCTTCCGTATGGAGAACTGGCCTATGGGCTATGGCTGCCCAGGGGCGGCATGTACGGACTGGTCGAGGCGATCGAGGCGCTCGCCCGCGAGCTCGGTGTCGAGATCCGCACGCGCTGCCGCGTCTCACGGATTGTCATCGACGACGGCCAGGTGCGCGGGGTGACTCTCGAGGACGGTGAGTTTCTCGCATCGTCCTCCGTCATCTCCAACGTCGATGCGCCGACCACAGACACCGAGCTCATCGCGCAGCCTCGTCTCGCCGCGGCCGCAAGATCGACGCGTATGACACCCGGCGTCCTCACCTTCTACTGGGGCATCCGCGGCACACTGGGCAAGGCCGGTCATCACACCATCTACCTGCCGGACGACTACCGCGCGACGTTCCAGGACCTGTTCAAGCGTCGTCGCATGCCCGAGCAGCTCGCCTTCTACGTTAGTGTGCCGTCTGCGACCGATCCGCAACTGGCCCCACCCGGCTGCTCGGCAGTGTTCGTCCTCGTGCCGACACCGCTGCTCAGCGACATGCCGGACGTCGACTGGCGGCAGTTCACTGCGGGCGTGCGCGCGAAAGTCCTCGAGCGTCTCGCGCGCGAGGGGCTTCCTCTCGCCGAAGATCGCATCGAGGTCGAGGAGGTCTACACACCGGCGGACTGGAAGTCGCAGTTCGGCCTCTACGATGGCTCTGCGTTCGGCGCCGCCCACACGCTGCTGCAATTAGGGCCGCGGCGGTCACCGAACTACCGGCGGAACATCCGCGGGCTGTTCTACACCGGCGCCGGCACCACGCCGGGGACGGGCGTGCCGATGGTCGTCCTGAGCGGTAAGATGACGGCGGAGCGCGTCACGATGGCGCACAACGAAGCTCGATGATGCACGTCCATCGCTACGGCACGGGACCAGACGTGTACTTCGGCCTTCACGGGTGGGCCGGCAGTCACCTGACCTACGCGCCGATCCTTCCGCACCTCCCGCCGTCCGCAAGTTTCTACTCCGCCGATCTGCCCGGCTACGGTGCGTCGCCGCGTCCAGCGGCATGGACGGCCGAAGCCATCGGTGACGCGATCGCCGCCGAGATTCGCCGCGTCGATGCCCCGCACGTCACGCTGGTCGGGAACTGCGCCGGCGGCATCTTCGGCCTCGTCGCCGCCGGCATCGTGCCGGACCGAGTGCGCCGCATCGTCCTGATCGACCCGTTCGCATTCCTGCCGTGGTACTTCAAAGTCTTCGTGCATCCGCACTACGGCCGCATCGCCTATCGCAGCACGTTCGCGAATCCGATGGGCCGATGGCTGACCAACGCTTCACTGCGCAACCACCGCGGGACCGACACGCACCTGACCGACTCCTTCAGAGAAATTGACCACGAGGTGTCGCTCGGTTACCTGGAGCTGCTGGATGCGATGGGCAGCATCTCGCGTTTCGCGGCGCTCGACGTTGACACCGACATCGTCTATGGCGAGCGCACCTTCACGGCGGTGAAAGAGTCTGTCGTCCAGTGGCAAAAGCTCTGGCCGAAAGCCAGGCAATGGCGACTCACCGCCGGGCATCTGCCGATCGAGGAAGCGCCGGCCGATCTGGCCGCGATCGTCTTCAACACGGTCGGACGCGCCGAGGCGCGCGTGTGACGCCTGGCGCGTCGCTGACAACGATCACCCTGTGCGCCTACGACGGCGCGCAGCGCTTCTGGGCCTTCAACCAGATGGGCAGCTCACGGCGTGTGCTCGCGCGCACCCAGGGTCTGCGCTTCTGGCGTTTGCTCGGCACCGGCCATGGGCGGGGCTTCAGCCTTCGACCCGACTTCTCACGCTACGGACTGCTCGCGGTGTGGGAGTCGGCTGATGCGGCTGACCGATTCATGTCCGGCTCACCATTGATGCGCGAGTACCGGCGCCGCTCGAACGAATGCTGGAACGTGTGGCTGGCACCCTACGACGCGCGCGGTGCCTGGGGCGGGGTCAATCCCTTCCTGCCGCTTGCGCTTCGGGTCGGTTCGGGCCCGGTCGCGGTGGTGACGCGCGCGGCGATTCGTCTCAGCCGTCTGCGCAGTTTCTGGAGCGCCGTGCCGTCCACCACGGCAGGCTTGGACCGCGCGAAGGGCCTGCTCGCATCAGTCGGAACGGGTGAGACACCATTCGTGCGGCCCGCTACGTTCAGCGTGTGGCACAGCGAGGCCGACCTCGTCGCGTATGCCTATGGCGACGCACAACACGAGGAAGTGATCCGCCGCCGCGCCGTTGAAGGCTGGTATAGCGAGGAACTGTTCGCGCGATTCACTCCACTGCGATCCGAAGGGACCTGGAAGGGAACCGATCCGCTGGCTGGGTTACTGCGGTGATCGAAATCCTGGCCTGGATCAGCCTCGCGCTGATCGCGCTCACTCTCGGCATCGTGGTGTGGAACGTTGTCGCCTGGCCGGAAGTGTCGCCGGCCGTTACCCAGCTGCCTGGATTGATTTCGGTGCTCATCCCGGCGAGGAACGAGGCGGCACACATCGGTGCCTGCGTGGACGCTGCTCTCGCGGCCGGGGCGTCGGTCGGCGAAGTGCTGGTCTATGACGATCGCTCCGAGGACGCGACGGCCGAACTGGTGCGCGCACGCGCTTCGACGGACGCACGCGTTCGTCTCGTCGAAGGCACGGCGCTGCCGCACGGCTGGTGCGGCAAGAACTTCGCCTGTGCCAGCCTGGCGGCTGCCGCGCAGGGAAGCTGGCTCCTTTTCCTGGATGCCGACGCGCGGCTCGCGCCAGGCGCGGCGGACCGTCTTCTCGCCGAGGCCGCGGCAGGCCAGGCGACGATGATCTCGGCGTGGCCGGCGCTGGTGATGGTGAGCTTCTGGGAGCGGGCGCTGATGCCGATGCTCAACGTCGTCACCTTCAGCCTCTTTCCCGCGCCACTTTCGTTCATGCGCAACGATCCCTCGCTTGGGCTCGTCCATGGCGCGTGCATCCTCGTGCATCGTGACGCCTACCTCCGCGTTGGCGGCCACACCGCCGTCAAAGGCGAAATCTTCGAGGACCAACGTCTCGCGCACCTGTGGCGCGAGCGCGGCGAACGCGGCTTCTGTCTGGACGGCCGGACCGCGGTGTCGGTCCGCATGTATCGCTCGCTCGGTGAGATCTGGCGCGGGTTCCAGAAGAACTTCTACCCGGCCTTCCAGCACGAGTGGAGTTTCTGGGCTTACCTGCTTCTCCACGCGTCGATTTTCATCCTGCCGATGGTCCTCGTCGCGATCGCACCTTCGTGGACGACGATGTCGGCCGTCCTCGGACTGGTGGCGGTGCGACTGCTGTTGGCCGTCCGATTCAGGCACCCGGCCTGGACGGTGCTGATGCACCCGGTCGCAGAAGTCGTCCTCATCGGCATCGGCCTGGCCTCGTGGTGGCGATGCCGCACTGGACGCGGCGTCGAGTGGAAGGGACGCCGCTACCTGGAACGCGGCCGGCGCGGCGCGAACCTGACGTGAGCACGCGTCACGCAGTCGTCATCGGTGGCGGACTAGGCGGCCTCGCGGTCGCGCTGCGGCTATCTGCCGCCGGCTGGCGCGTGACCGTCTGCGACAGCGGATCGACCTTCGGCGGCAAGATGAACCAGTGGTCGGACGGGGGCTTCACGTTCGATACCGGTCCGTCGCTGATCACGATGCCATGGGTGTTCGCCGATCTGTTCACCGCCGCGGGGACGCGCATGGACGAACACATCGAGCTGATTCGGATGGAGCCGCTCGCAAGGTACGTGTTCGATGATGGAACGTCCCTCGATTACGGCTCGAGCATTCCGCAACTGCTGACGACGATCCAGCAGGTCGAGCCGCGCGACGTGGACGGCTTCTGGCGTTTTCTCCACCTCGGCGCACGGATCTTCGAACTGTCGAAGGAGACGTTCTTCCGCCGCGGCGCCTTCGAACCGCCTGACGCGGCGGCGCTCCGGGCATTGCGTCACATGCCGCTCCGTCACGCGTGGGGCAACTACCACTCGGTCGTCGCCAAACACTTTCGCAGTCCGTATCTGCGCCAGCTCTACGACCGCTACCCGACGTATGTCGGTTCGTCGCCGTACGCCGCCCCCGCAACACTCGCGATCATTCCCTACATCGAGCTCGCCTTCGGCGGCTGGTACGTACGCGGTGGGCTCTACCGCATCGTCCAGAGCCTCGTCGATCTCTGCCGGACGCGTGGCGTCGACCTGCGGACGAATTCGCGCGTGGCATCGATCATTCGCGACAACAAGCGCGCCTCCGGTGTGCTCCTCGAAGGCGGAGAAGCCCTCACGGCCGACATCGTTGTCATGAACGGTGACACGGCGGACGTCCCTGGCCTCCTCAACGAACCTGATTCGGCGCCGCTGGCACCGGCGGAGCGTTCGCTATCGGGTTTCGTGATGCTCCTCGGCGTGCGCAGAACGCTGGCCGACGTACCGCATCACTCGGTCTATTTCTCCGCCGACTACGAGCGCGAGTTCACGGACCTTTTTGCCAGGCGCATCTTTCCGGAGGATCCAACCGTCTACGTCAACGTCGCGAGCCGGACGGACAGGTCGATCGTCCCGGACGATGGTGAAGCGATCTTCATCATGGCGAATGCGCCGGCGACGGACGTGCCGTGGACGAACGGCGAGGTGAAGGATGCGACATCGCGCGTCCTGGCGAGATTACGGCGCGGCGGATTCCCCGAAATCGAAGCCGACATCGTGGTCCGTGACACGTGGACGCCGACGCGGCTGGCGTCGAGCTACGCGGCACCGGGCGGCGCCATATACGGTACGCACTCGCACGGCTGGCGGCGTGCCTTCATGCGTCCGCCAAATAAGGACTCGCGTACCGGTGGGCTGTACTACGTCGGCGGCAGCACGCATCCTGGCGGTGGAACGCCCACCGTTCTGATGTCGGCGCAGATCACGAGCGACCTGATCGCGAGGCACGAACAGCCGTGACAGGGTCGCGCGTACAGCGGTATTTACTCCTGTCGAGTGGCGCGTTGTACCTGGTGATGTGGGTCGGCGGCATCGTCGCTTACGTGTTCCGCGGCGGACCGGGGCCACACGAGGCGTGGACGGCGCCGGCGTTCCTGGCGCTCGCTGCGATCCTGGTCCTCGGCACGTCGCGGCGACGCGAGGCGCTGCTGCTCACTGTCGCACTGGTGCTTGGGTTCGTGAGTGAGTACCTCGCCGTCCAGTGCGGCTGCGTCTTTGGTCCCTACTCGTACACCGACGTCCTCTCCCCCCGTGTGCTCGGCATTCCGCTGGTGATGTCGGCGGCGTGGATGATCCTTGTCGCGTACGTAAAGGTGATGCTGGTGCGCATCACGTCCACGGCGTGGATCGAAATAGCAGCGGCAAGTCTTTGGATGACGGCGATCGACCTGGTGATCGACCCGGTCGCAGCCGGACCACTCAGCTACTGGTCGTGGGTGAACCCCGGGGCTTATTACGGGATTCCGCCATCCAACTTCCTGGGGTGGTTCCTTGTCAGCGCCGTGATCTTCGCCGTCCTGCGGCTCGCACCGGGAGCGTGGGCCGACAACCCATGGGCACGCCGAATAGGCCTGAGCGTGATCGTGTTCTTCACGGTGATCGCCGGCTCCTATGGATTCGTGCTCTGCGCGGCAGCCGGCGCGCTGCTGGTGTGCCTGCACCTGGCGGTCGTCAGAACCGGAAGGTCAGGCCCACCTGTGCGTTCACGAACACCGGCCTGAAGCTCACGGTCGCGGCCTGCGCCAGCAGGTCGTCGATCAAATCGTCCCCGCCTTCACTCGAGAAGCGGAGGTCGTAATCGCCGAAGTAGAAGGCGCGCACTTCAGCCATGAAGGCGACGCGCCCGCCCACTCGAATGCCGGCCCCGCCATTCACACCGAAACGATGGCCGCTCTGTCCAGGGGAGGCGCGGAGTTGCAGGGACGCGTCGAATTCCGGCAGGCCGGAAACGCCCGGCGCGTCAACCGCGAGAGGGATGCTGCCGGTGACATCGATGTCAGGCAGATAGCTGAGGCCACCCGAGGCGATCAGCGCGACTGGCCCGGGCGTCGTGAAGCGGCCGTTCAACGAGAGCAGCGGGATGCGGTCGGTCTCGAAGCGACCGGGCGCGAGGATGATGCTGGCGGTCAGGCCCTCGAATGGGAACGATGTGCCGCGCAGGTCGTAGCGTGCGCCGCTGAACTCGAGCCCGACCTGCGTCGCATCGATGCGCCCTTCGATCCCGAACACGCCGAAATTCACACCGATGACACCACCGAAGACCGTACCGCCGTCAGCGCCGATCTCCGGGGATCCAGGGACCGTGACCTCGACGCCCGGAAAGGACGGATTCCGGATCGCGAAGCGTTCGTTGTAGAGCGGGAATGCGAGGCCGCCGAAGATCGTGGCATCGACCGACTGCGCCGAGGCCGAGGTCGAGCCCCCAAGCACGAGGACGACAGCATGAGCCGCGGCGGACAACAGGCCGAGAACTGTTCGTTCGCGCATGCCCCGATCATCGCACCAGTCTTGACATGGCCGCCACCGCTGTCATGATTCCCTGCCAGTACCGCAGTGAAGCTCGTCAGTGAAGGCATGCGGCTCGGTCGCTATGAGATCCGCTCCAGACTTGGGTCAGGCGGGATGGGCGAAGTCTACCTGGCCGACGATACGCAACTGGGCCGTCACGTCGCGCTCAAACTGCTGCCTGCCGAGACGGCGGCCGACCCACACGCGCGCGCCCGTCTCATTCGTGAAGCGCGGGCCGCCGCAACGCTTGACCATCCTTACATCTGCTCGGTCTATGAAGTCGCGGAGACCGACGGTCTGCTCTTTATCGCGATGCAGTATGTCGAGGGTGAGACGCTCGAGACCAGGCTTCGTCGGAGCGAAGTGGCCATCCCCGAAGCGCTATCGATCGCGGTGCAGGTCGCTGACGCACTGACTGAAGCGCATTCGCACGGCATCCTGCACCGCGACATCAAGCCGGCCAACATCATGGTGACGCGCCGTGGTGACGCCAAGGTCATGGACTTCGGACTGGCCAAACCGGCGCACGGCGAAGGCGCAGCAGGCGAGACGAGGACGGTCTCGGTCCTGAGCACACCCGGCGCGATGATCGGGACGCTGCCATACATGTCGCCGGAGCAGGTCCGCGGCGAAGCGCTCGACGCGCGCAGCGATCTCTTCAGCTTCGGCATCCTTCTCTACGAGATGCTCGCAGGCCGCCGTCCGTTCGAGGATTCCAATCCCGCAGCGGTCGCGTCGGCGATCCTGACGCGAGAGGCGGCGCCTGTGGCTCGTTTCGCGCCGGACGCGCCACCCGAGCTCGAGCGCATTGTTGCGAAGTCTCTGAAGAAGAATCCGGACGAGCGTTATCAGAGCAGCAAGGACCTGCTGATCGACCTGCGATCGCTCAAAGAGGAGCACGACTTCAAGCGCCGGCAGGAGCGATCGTCAGCGGACGCGCTAGTCCCGCGCGACAGCACGCCAGCGCCTGCAGCTGCCACGTCGCCCGTCGTGACACCTGTCCCTACGCCTCCTCCGGCGGGCAGCATGCCAGGGTCCGAGCCAAAACGCTCACGCGCACTCCTCGTGGCCGGGGCGTTCGCCCTGCTGCTGGCCGTCGCCGCGGGCGGTTGGTTCATGTGGCGGGCGTCGCGCGTGCGCTGGGCCGAAGCACAGGTGCCAAAGATCCTCGAGCTCGCCGGCAGTCAGCGCTACTTCGACGCCTTCGATCTGGCCGTCGGCGCCGAGCGGTATCTGCCGGCCGACCCGAGGATCACGGCGGTAATGACGACGGTCGCGAACACCGTTTCGTTGACCAGCGACCCGCCCGGTGCGAGTGTTTACTTGCAGCGGTTCAACCCTGATTCATCGGGAGCGCTGCCGCCGCGGCAACTGGTCGGCACGAGTCCGCTCGAGAATCTTCGCATCGCCCGCGGCGCCTACATCGTGTCGTTCGAGAAGGGCGAGTTCAGTCCCGCGGAGCTCACGATCTCCGGCGTCCCCGCCCGCCTGGGCGCCATGACGATCATGCCGCCGCCGATCAAGATCAACCAGCGACTTGTGCCTTCCACGGTGCTGCCGGCTCGCATGACCCTGGTGCCGGGAGGTCCGTACCGGATGGCCGGCTGGGAGCGGCCCACCGACCGGCGTGTCGATCTGCACGATTACTTCATCGACAAGTTCGAGACGTCGAACCAGGAGTTCAAGGAGTTCATCAACGCCGGCGGCTATGTGAAGCGGGAGTTCTGGACGATCCCTGTCGTCAAGGATGGCAACACCGTGGCGTGGGAAGACGCGATGCGGCTGTTCGTTGATCGTAGCGGGCAACCCGGTCCGCGCGAGTGGTCCAGCCAGAGCTTCCCCGAGGGCGAGGCCGATCACCCGGTGACCGGGGTGTCGTGGTACGAAGCGGCGGCTTACGCAACATTCCGTGGCAAGCACCTGCCCACACTGTTCGAGTGGGAGAAGGCGGCGCGCGACGGGAAGCAGGGGCCCGCCGGAGTGCAGTACATGCCCTGGGGTGTGTTCATGCCCGGTGACACGCTCGCGCACCGCGCGAATTTCGGGAGCGCTCCGGTACCCGTGACGTCGTTGCCGTTCGGCATGAGCCCATTCGGCGCCTACAACATGGCGGGAAACGTGTCGGAGTGGACCCGCAACGACAGCTCGGATGGATTCATTGCTACGGGTGGATCGTTCGGAGACCCAACCTACACGTTCGGGCAGGCCGCCGGTCGGCCCGGTACGTTCAGCTCGAGCAAGCTGGGTTTGCGCCTCGTGAAGTACGGCGCCAACGTCACCCCCGACCAGGGCGCGGCGCGGATCGAAGTCACAACCGAGATCCCTGTGTACGCGCGTTCAAGCGACGCTGATTTCCGCAAGTACGCACAGGCTTACGCTTACCCTCACACGCCGCTGGAGTCCCGCATCGAAGAGACGGTACAAACAGCCGAGTGGACGAGGGAGAAAATCACGTTCAAGAGCGCCGGCGAGACGCGCGCTATCGCCTATCTCTATCTGCCTCGTCATTTCCCAAAACCGTTCCAGGTCCTTCACTTCGTGCCAGCTGCGGACGTCAATAATGGCTTCCGCTCGCTGAGCGACGCGATGGACGAGCGCATGACGCCATACGTCAGGGCGGGCCGAGCCATCTTCGGCGTGGTGCTCAGCGGCTACATCGGCCGGCTCAGGTCAGACGCCACGCCGATCGATCCTGGCACCGTCGAGTACCTGGAGTACATGACCGGCCGGATCATCGACCTGCGGCGCGGGCTCGACTACCTCGAGTCACGGCCGGAGATCGACAAGACTCGCATCGGCTTCTTCGGGCCGAGCGCCGGCGCGCAAATCGGGTTGATCCTCGCGGCCGTCGAGAATCGATACCGCGGTGTCGTGCTCATCGGGGTTGGGTTGGGAAGGCGTGGTTCACCGATCGAGCCTTCTGCTGATTCAGCCAACTTTGCGCCGCACATCCTCGCACCCAAACTCATCGTGCAGGGCCTCTACGACGAAGACACCGCGCTCCGAACCGCGGCTGAGCCGCTGATCAAGCTTCTGAGCGAGCCGAAAGAAGTGTTCACGTACGAAGGCGGCCACGTGCCGTCGATGGACGTTCTGCTCAAGGTTACGTTCCCGTGGCTTGATAAAACGTTCGGACCCGTTAGGAACTGACGCTGAGCGTGCGGAGACTGCGCACAGGGTGCGGGAACTGACGCTCAAGGTGCGGGAACTGACGCTGAGGGTGCGGGAGCTTCGCAGAGCGTGCGGGAACTGACGCCGAGGGTGCGGGGGCTTCGCACAGGGGGCGGGAACTGACGCCGGGGGTGCGGGAGCTTCGCAGAGCGTGCGGGAACTGACGCCGGGGGTGCGGGAGCTTCGCAGAGGGGGCGGGAACTTACGCCGGGGTGGACTTGATCCGATTTGGTGGACGGTTTAGTTATGCGGCCTGAGCGCTCCGGCGCTCGAACTCCGCCGGGCTGATTAGGCCGAGCGTGGAGTGGCGACGCCGCTGGTTATAGAACACTTCGATGTAGTCGAACAAGGCCTCCTTCGCGTGAGCATAGCTTTCAAAGCGCTCGCCCTCTTCGCTCTTGACCGTGGCGAAGAAGCTTTCCATCACCGCATTGTCATAGCAGTTCCCGCGGCGACTCATCGAACACGTGATGCCATGGTGCTCGAGCCGTGTCCGATAGTCCTCGCTGGCATACGTGCACCCCTGGTCAGAGTGATGCAGCAGACCGGGTTCCGGACATCGGCGCTTGATGGCCATGTCGAGGGCTCTCAGTGTCAGGTGACGATCGTTCACAGCGCTCAATGCCCAGCCGACGATGAAGCGCGAGTAGAGATCGAGGATCGCCGCGAGATACAACTTGGCGTTGCCGCCGATGACGAACTCCGTGGTGTCGCCCACCCAGCGCTGATTCGGCCGCTCCGCCTCGAACTGCCTGGCGAGGACGTTGGCCGCCAGCGGTTGGTCGTGCTCGCTCATGGTGGTCGATCGGAAGCGCTTGCGCACGCGTGCACGCAGCCCCTCTTCCCGCATCAGCCGGCCGACCCGTTTCTCGCTGACGCGCTCACCAGCCTCGTGCAAGTCTTTCCAGACCCGCGGCCGGCCATAGCGCCCGCGGCTCGCGCTATGCGACGCCCGGACCTGGACGCGCAGTTGACCGTCCCGCATCGTGCGCGCCGACGCCGGCCGCTCCTGCCACGCGTAGAAGCCGCTCGGCGAGACCGCCAGTGCCCGACAACACTCCGCCACCGTGAACTCGGCCCTCTCCGCAGCAATCCAGGCGAACTTTACGCCTGGTGCTTCGCGAAGAAGGCCGCGGCTTTTTTTAGAATCTCGCGCTCAGTCCGTAGCTCGCGCACCTCCTTCCGGAGTCGGGCGAGCTCCTCGCGCTCGGCGAGCGTCAGTCCGGTGCGGCCCTTGCTCCGGTCCGCTTGGGCGCGCCGCACCCATTCGCGCAATGCCGTTTCGGTCAGGTCGAGATCGCGCGCGGCGGCGCCGACCGTCTTGCCTTCGTCAAGGACCAGGCGCACGGCGCTGGCTTTGAATTCATCCGTGAACTGGCGACGGGAGCGTCGCTTGGGTGTGTCGGCCATCGGTTTGGACATCGTATTCCCCTTTGGAAAGATGTCCACCGAATCGGGTCAAGCCCAGGGGGTGCGGGAGCTTCGCAGAGGGGGCGGGAACTTACGCCGGGGGGGCGGGAGCTTCGCTGGGTGCTGGGGGCTTCGCAGAGGGGTGCGGCTGGCTTAGAGGCTGTCCCAAATTCTGTGTGGAGGGTGTCAGAAATTTTGTGTGTGGGGCATAGCATGAGGAGTCGCCATGCCCCGCCCCGCAAGCCCAAGCCCGAGAAAGCCCGGCGGAGATCTCGTGTACGGCGGGCGTAAACCCCCGCCGCAGACTGTCCCGCCTTCGCACTTCGCGCTTCGGCGGGGCAGGCGCTCAGCGAAGTCCCCCGCACTCCCGGCGTCAGTCCCCCGCACTCTCGGCGTCAGTCCCCCGCACTCTCGGCGTCAGTCCCCGCACACCCAGCGAAGCCCCCGCACCCTCTGCGTTAGTTCTCGCCCGTTCTGCGTCAGTTCCCGCCCCCTCGGCGTAAGTTCCCGCCCCCTCAGCGTCAGTTCCCGCCCCCTCAGCGTCAGTCCCCGCACCCTCTGCGTCAGCTCCCGCACCCGCTGCGTCAGCGCCCGCACCCTCGGCGTCAGTTCCCGCACCCGCTGCGTCAGCGCCGCCCAGCGTAAGATGGGTTTTCATGAGCTTGCGCATCCGGCTCGTCCTCGCGTTCTTCGCTCTGTCGGTGGTGCCGATGGCCGCGGTGACCTTTTACTCCTACACGACCAACGTCGAGGCGTTGCGCGTGGCGGCTCAGCGTGAGGCCGACCTGCTTGCCGGTGAGCTGGGACAGCGGATGCAACTGGTGACGGCACAGCTGTCGGAACGCGTCGGGCACCTGATGGACATTGCTGAAGTCCAGGCCGCCGCCGATGCCGCCGCGAAGCAGTCGATCGCACTCGCGGCAAACGCAAAGGCCACCGAGACGGCAGCCGTTACAGCGCCGACACCGCCGGAGCCGGGTGTCTACACGTTCAGTACCCAGGCGGCGCTCAGCGATCAGATCGCGACCTCCCTCGGACAGACCGCGATGCTCCTGAACAACGTGCGGATGTCGAACGTCCGCCCTCCGGGTCCACCCCCCGGTGCGCGGGGAGGTGGGCGCGGTAATCCGCCGTTGCCGCCCACGACAATGATTCCGCTGCCGCCTGCTTCGGTGGTGGTTGTTCCACCGTCGACGCCGGGCGGCCCCCAGCGCGGCCGCCGGCCTCGTCCATCTTCGGACGGCAATCGCCTTCCGGGGCAGCCAGCGGCAATCCCGGTCCCTCCTGCGCTGGCGCCAGGCACGACCTCGGTAGCGCCCGCCGCGCCTGCTCCGTCAACTCAAGGTGGACCGGGCGCGACAGCGCAACCGTCCGCGCCGGCGAACGCCGCAACCACTGTCACGACGCCGGTGACCGCGATCACCCCGACGACGGATGCGAACGGCAATCTGACGATCGACATCGCGCCGCTTCGACGGACCCTGTTCCGGCAGGTCCTGCCCGCGGGCAAGCGTTACGAGGACCTGACGCCGGAAGATCGGCAGCGGCTCGCGGCGGAGGTCAATCAGCGCCTGCTTGGCATCCAGCAGGGGATCCAGATTGGCGCCGCCGAACTGCAGAAGCGTGCGCTGGAACTCGAGAAGGAAGCCGCCGCCACGGCGCTCGCGGACAAGCCCGCGTCGGCGACCGCGCCCGCTAAGCCAGCAGCGCCGCCGGTGGCGAAGCCGGCGGTGCCGGCCGCTGTTCCAACCTCAGGGTTGAAGCGGCGCGCGTCACTCACCGGCAACAACATCGCCGTTGATGTCGAGCGCAACGGTCAGGTCGTGCGCTCGATGAACGCCGAACTGAATCTCCCGAACGTCCTCAGCCTGGTGTTCTCGACAACCCAGCGGGATCGTGGCGAGGTGCCGTTCGCCGTCGCCAGGGACGGCACGGTGTACGCGCGAACCGAGGCCGACAAGGTTCGCGTCGCCGGGTTCGGCGATGTCGCCAAGCCGGGCGGTCCGGCGGTCGTCAGCAAACGCGACTGGATCGTCGTGACGACCGAGGACAAGTCTGGATCCGGGCTGCGCCTCGGTGTGGCGCGCCCCGTCGGTGACTCGCTCGCCAACCTGCGCCGCGCCGCCGCGCGAAACGCCGGGCTCGGGCTGCTCTTCATCGCTGTTGCATTGGTAGGGATCGTGCCGCTCTCCGCGCATCTGACGCGCAATCTCAGCGCGCTCAGCGAAGGCGTCCGCCGCATCGCGCAGGGCGATTACCACGCGCGGGTCCCGGTGAAATCGACCGACGAAGTCGGTGAGCTCGCACGCGCCTTCAACCAGATGGCCACCGACGTCGAGCGGCACGAGAAGACAGCCGTGGAGCAGGAACGCATCCGGCGTGAGCTCGAGCTGGGACGCCAGATCCAGAGCGAGATGCTGCCGCAGGCGCCGCTGAATCTCGGTCTCACGCAAGTGCAGGGCGTCTCGGTTCCAGCCCGCGAGGTCGGTGGAGACTTCTTCAACTACTTCGTGCTGGACGACGGGCAGATCGCGCTGCTGATGGGCGACGTCTCGGGCAAGGGTGTCGGCGCCGCGCTGCTGATGGCCAACATCCAGGCATCGCTGAAGATCAGGCTCGCGCTCGGGCAGAATCTTGCCGCCGTCGTCGACGCACTCGACCGCGACATCGAAGCGGGATCACCGGGTTCGGTTTACGCGACGCTGTTCATCGGCATCCTCGACCCGGCAGGCCGGGTGCTGCGCTACGTCAACGCGGGTCACAACCCGCAGTACGCGCTGCGCCGCACGGGCGGACTCGAGCGCATGCATGCGACGGGCTTTCCGGTTGGACTGATCGCCGGTCATGGCTACACCGAACTGTCCGTGCAGCTCGCGGCCGGCGATCTGTTGTTCTTCTACACCGACGGCTGCGTCGAGGCCGAGAACGAACAGGGAGAGATGTTCGGCGTCGAGCGCCTCGAGCCGATGCTCCTCGAGGCCGTGCAATCGGCCGATCCGCTCCAGCGGATCGAGCGCGCGATGGCGGCCTACCGCGGTTCGTCGGAACCGCTCGACGACGCGACGCTGATGACGGTGAAGGTGGGATGAGGGGGAAATGACACACAGCCTGCAGCAGACGGTTTGCCTTCTCGCCCGGACGCCCGGCACGCTGAACGCGCTTCTGCGGGATCTTCCGGATGAGTGGACGCAGCGTAACGAAGGCGAGGGCACGTGGTCCGCGTGCGATATCGTCGCTCACCTGATCCACGCCGAGCGGACCGACTGGATGGTGCGCGTGAACGCGCTGCTTCAGTTCGGACCGGCGCACACCTTCGCGGCCTTCGATCGCACCGGTCACGCGCGAGATGGACAGGAGCGGCCGCTGGGGCACCTGCTGAATGAGTTCGCGCAGGTCCGGTCCGAAAACCTGCGCGAATTGCACGCGCTGAATCTTCAGCCCGATGACCTCGGACGCCAGGCGCGGCATCCGGCGTTCGGTCCGGTGACGCTGTCGCAGCTGCTCGCCACGTGGGCGGCGCACGACCTCACTCACCTGCACCAGATCTCGCGCGTCATGGCGTACCAGTACCGCGATGCGGTGGGTCCGTGGGAGAAGTACCTCGGCGTCCTCCACTGCAACGGCCACGGATAGCACGGATCACACGGACAAATGCGGCGTCCGTTCCGTGAACTCCGTGTATTCAGTGGTTAAAAACCGTGAAGTACCGGCTGCCGATGCCCTGCGCCCGGCCCTGATTGTCCCGCACGATCCACGAGATCGTATGCCGGCCGTTCTCCATCATCGTCGTGTCGATCAGGCAATAGCCGACGGCCGACCGCGCATTCGTGTAGCCCGGGAAGATGGACGCGATGTCGTGGCGATAGAGTCCATAGACCGGATGCCCCGCGAACGCGCCGTCGATCATCACGTCGATGGACGTTCCGTCCGTCGGGATGATGGCCGACCCTGGCGTGAGCGCCCAACCCCAGTTGTAGATGACACCCGAGACAGTCTCTCCCTGCCCCGGCGTGTCGATTGCGCCAAAGGGCAACGCGGCCGAAGCGTTGTTGACCTCGATGCTGCGCGAGCCGATCAAGGCGCGGTTGCCTTCCGCGTCCTCGGCAACGGCATGGACGCGGAAAGTTCCGTTGCCTCCGCCAGGCAGCAGGTTGCTCAGGATCATCAGCCCCCACCCGGCGCGTGCTGCGGCTGGCGCACCACGGAACGCCGCCTCGACGTCGGGCCGCGCGCCATCGACGAACCTCGCGTCCCCGACGTAGACGAAGCCACTCTCGCCCGCTACCGGATCGCGATAGATCTGCACGCGCACGACCCCGACATCGTCCAGCGCCCAGCCGGTGACCGCGATTGCGCCGGAGAGGTTCAGGGCACCTTCGACAGGCGTGTCGAGGCTGCCGAATGGTGAGTGAGAGATGGTGCCGGCCTGCGTGATCGTCACCAGCTGCCCGCCGATGGTCAGCGTGGCGGTCCGCGAATTCGTGAGCACGTGCGGTTCGACGGTCACCTCGATGACGTTTTCGCCCGAGCCATGCGAGCTCGACATGCGCGTCCACTGCGGCGCGTCGGTACTCGCTTCCCAGTCACACATCGTCCTGAGCGTGATCTGCCTGGTTCCGCCGCTGACCGGAAACGACAGCGCGTTCGAGTCCACGCCGTATCGGCAGCTCTGGACGGCTGGCGGTGTGCTGGTGAGGCGCACGCCGCTGACGGCGAGCTCCTCGTTGAGGAAGACGGAGTTCCGGTCGAGATCGACACCCACAAGGAACTGGTGCGGGCCCGGGGTGGTGTCGAACATCACCGCGTAGGCGCGGCGTCCGCCGGACGGCACCGTCAGATCGATGCCGGGGCCCGTCAGGCCCGCGATCAAGGTGGATACGTCTGCGTCCAACGCGAACCGCATCAGGTTCAGGGAGTCGAACGCCAGCAGTCCACCGCCGCCGGGAAGTTCCACTGGAGCCGTCGCGTAGGTGCCCGCCGCGAAGTCCGACAACACCGTCAGCGAGCCCGGATCGAAGGTCACGCGTCGGCTGGCAGGCGGCTCGAACGGAGACTGATACAACGCGTGAACCCGCTGGCGATCCGCGGAAAGGGCAAGCCCACCCGGCACGACGCGCTGGCGCACGTCGGACGAAATCACGTTCAGTGTCGCAGGGTCGACTGATGTGAGGCGGGAGGTGTAGGCGAACGCAAAGCGTGTTGGATCGAGTCCGAAGAGGACGATGCGCTCGGGGTTCGTCGAAATCTCCACATGACGGACGCCCGGCAGGATCCCCACCGACTGCACGATCGTTCTCGATACAGGATCGACCACGCTCAGCGTGCCCTTCCACGCGTCCGTTTCGAAGGTAACGGTGCTTGCGATGAACACCTTCGATCCGTCATGCGAGACCGCGATCGGACCGGCGTTCTCACCCGTCGGGAACGTCCCGACCAGGCGGTGATGTCGCGCGTCGATCACCGTCATCGAACCTTCGATGATCTGGGGGGGCTGAGATCTTACCGTCTTCGCCGACGAGACGTAGATGTAGGCGCCGTCGCGCGATACGGCGATGCTCACGGGCGCTGTCTGGGGCGGCAGCGGCAGGCGAATCACGAGCCGCGCGGTGCCGGCGTCGTAGACATGAACCGCTGACGTGCACGGCGTCGCGTCGGCGCATAAGGGGCCCGGCACGGCGGCGTAAACGAAGCCGGCCTGCGCGTAGCCCGGCTGCACGAACAGGGGACACAGCGAAAGGACGACCCCCGCCAGAAAGAGACTCAGTCGTCCAATGATCATCGGTAAGGGGCCCCCGAACAAGCGCGGGCGTCAGTATACCGGCGAACGAAAACGCCCGGCCGCCCGTTGTGCCCGGGCGATGACCCTGTGCAGGATCTCGGGGTAGTGACTGATCCGCCCGGCGTCCCCCTTGATCGACACCGAGGCGACGCGCTTGCCGTCGGCGGACGGCAGGTCGGCGCTGCCGATCGCGATGAATCCATGCCCGAGGCCGAGGTCGGTCATCGGTGCCAGGAACACGCGCGCGTCACGGATGATCGTGACGCAAAGGGATCCGAACGTGTCATCGAGGGAACCGGGATTGGTACGGACGACGGTCGCGTGCGCCCACGCCGGAAGCAATCCAGCGGCCTGCATGCCGATGCGGAGAGGGCTGGTTCGCGTCCGCGACGCCGCGATGAGCCGGTTGAACTCGCGCGCGAACTCGACGAAGCCGCCCCACGGTCCGCTGCCGTCCGCGAAGTCCGCGGGCCGCAGTGGAACAACATCGACGTCGCGGTCATAGCCGCCCGACGCCTGGACGTCCACCGTGGACGCGATGCGGACGCCGTCGAACTCCGGTTCCTGGCTGAGGAGCCAGGCGATCAGCGCGCCGAAGGTGACGTCGCCACCGATTGCCGGCCCGTAGCGTTCGCACAGTTCCCGCCGCAGCACGACGACCGGCGAGAGGTCGACGAAGCCGACCAATTGATCCACCGCGCGCTCGCCAGGCGCGTGGCACGGACGCGGACCGAGGAACGCGCTGGCGGAGTGGACGGCAGGAAAGGCGACCGGCTCGGTTCCCCACGCCCGTTCGAGCCGGCCGAGCAGATCCTGCAGCGGCACACCGTCGAGGCCGACGTGGTGCGCGCTGACCCAGAGGTCCATGACGCCGCGGTCGCCGTCGGCGCGCGCAATGCACGCGAGGTAGCCAAAACCGAGCGTCCGGCGTGACACAAAGTCCGGCGGACAGAAGCGATCGGAGTGATCCAACGGTTCGAAGGACAGGCAGCACGCCGACAGGATCCTCGTTGCGTACGCCTGGCCGTCGCCGGCACTGCCGAGGACCCGCCGCACCTGCTCGAGCAGCTGCTGCGGACGCTGGACCTCTGGAAGCCGCACGGTTTTGTTGTAGGCCGCAATCACCGCTTCGTGCACCCGGGCACGGACGCCGGGGGCCGGAGCCGCCGCACCGGCCTCCGACAGATGCGGCTCTATCGCTTGCAGGGTCCCGCCGGCAGCGTATCGAAGCAGCACCACATCGACAAAGGGGACCCGCCGACGGATGGTCACGTGACTGCGCCACTCGAGCGTAAAGTGAGCGTCTGCTTCACTTTCGAGGTAGGAGTGCAGCGCTCGCGCGGCTCTCGTCTCGAGCGGGTCGGAGCCCGCTGGAACCCGGAGGCCGAAGGCCGAAAGTGCGAACCGGGTCGATTCCGATCGGAGCAGGATCCCCACCGTTCGGCGCCAACCCTCCGGCGGGCGCCTCAGTCCGAGGCCGATCAATGCCTTGCCGGCAAGGACGGACGCCGCGGCCGCCACGTTCGCTCCAACCCGCGCCAGCGTGCCGGGTCGCTGGGCTGCGTGCCGGCTATTTGTGACGCTACTGTCCGTTACCGTCTGCATTTGCTCCTCGCGGGCCGACTATAATACCTAGTCCCCGGCAATTGATGCTACCAACCACGATCCAGCACTATCGCATCGAGGAAATGATCGGCCGCGGCGGTATGGGCGAGGTCTATCGCGCCTTCGACACGCGGTTGCAGCGCCCCGTCGCCATCAAGGTGATGGCCGATACCAGGAAAGAGATCGAGCAGACCCTCCAGCGATTCCTGCGCGAAGCGCGCGCCGCCTCGGCGCTCAACCACCCCAACATCGTCGTCGTGCACGATATCGGTGAGACACCCGAGGGCCGTCACTACATCGTGCAGGAGCTGATCAACGGCCGCACGCTCCGCAATGAGATGCTGGAGCAGATCGCGCTGCCGAAGGTGATCGATCTTTTCCGGCAGGTCGCCCGCGCGCTCACCGCCGCCCATGCCGCCGGCATCGTGCACCGCGACATCAAGCCAGAAAACATCATGGTGCGCGCCGACGGCTACGCCAAGGTGCTCGATTTCGGCTTGGCGCGTGTGCCTGAAGTGGAAACCGGCAGCGCCAGCACGCACAGCGGCCATGAAACGACCTCCGGCGTCCTCGTCGGCACCATGGCCTACATGTCGCCGGAGCAGGCCCGTGGCGCACCAGCCGGCGCACCCGCCGATGTCTTCGCGCTCGGGATCACGCTCTACGAGATCGTCGCCGGCCGCCGGCCGTTCGTCGCCCCGACGATGCCGGCTGTTCTCGTGTCGATTCTGATGGAGGAACCCGTTCCCCTGAGCCAGCTGGCTCCAGCGGCGCCGCCCGGACTGGAGCGCCTCGTCCACAGGATGCTCGCGAAGGATCCCGACATTCGTCCATCGGCCGGTGAGGTCGAGGAGGAACTCGCGCTGATTGCCGGCGGCGAGAGCCGCGGCGATGCAAATCCTACTCTCGTGGAGCGTCGGACGGTCGGGCGCGAGAACGAGCGCGAGGCGTTGCGCCGCGCATACAACGACGTTCGCAACGGTCACGGCATGGTGGTCACGGTGATGGGCGAACCCGGGATCGGCAAGACGGCGATCGTCGAGGACTTCCTCACCGAGCTGTCGCATCTGCCCGAGCGCCCGATTGTCATCCGCGGACGATGCTCGGAACGGCTCGCCGGCGCGGAAGCGTATCTCCCGGTCCTCGAGGCGCTCGACAACCTGCTGCATGGGACGACGTGGAGCACGGTGCACGCGCTGATGAAGAGCGTGGCGCCCAGCTGGTATGTGCAGGTGGCGCATACCGCCGCGAGTCACGACTCGGTGGCGCGGGTCCGCGAAGAGGCGCCGGCGCTGTCGCAGGAACGTATGAAACGTGAGCTGGGCTCGCTCATGCAGGAAGCGTCCCGCGTGCGCCCGTTCGTCCTGTTTCTCGACGATCTTCACTGGGCCGACGTCTCAACGATCGATCTCGTGAACTACCTGGCCGGACGCTTCGACCAGATGCGCGTCCTCGTGCTGGCGACGTACCGCCCCGCCGACATGGCGCTCGCGCAGCACCCGTTCCTGGCGATCCGCGACAACCTGCGGACGCACAGCGCCCTGAACGAGATCCCGCTCGGCTTCCTCGATCGCCGCGACGTCCAGCGCTACATCGAGATCACGTTTCCACAGCACCGCTTGCCGGCGTCACTGGCGGATCTCATTCACACCAAGACCGACGGCAGTCCGCTGTTCATGGCGGACGTCGTCCGCTACCTGCGCGATTCAGGCAGCCTCGTGCAGAACGACGGCACCTGGGTCCTGACCCGGTCCGAGGCGGATGCGTTCCAGGAACTGCCGGCGTCGATTCGCAGCATGATCGCGCGCAAGATCGAACGGCTGTCGGACGCCGATCGGAAGCTGCTCGTCGCCGCCAGCGTGCAGGGGAACCAGTTCGATTCGGCCGTCGTGAGCGAGGCGCTCGAAATGGACCCGGCGGACGTCGAGGAACGGCTGGATGCGCTCGAGCACGTGTATGTCTTCGTCAATCGCGTGAAGGAGTACGAGTTCCCGGACTTCACGCCGTCGCTGCAGTACCAATTCGTGCACGCGCTCTACCAGAACGCGCTTTACGCCTCGCTCCAGCCGACGCGCCGCGCCGCGCTCAGTGGCAAGGTCGCGCGTTCGCTCGTCCAGCACCACGGAACGGAGCACGCCGTCATTGCCGGCCGGCTGGGGGCGCTGTTCGAGACAGCGCGCGACTTCACCACCAGCGCGCGTTACTTCCTCGACGGAGCGCGTCACGCCGTAAGCCTGTTCGCCTTCCGCGAGGCGCTCTCTCTGGCCGATCGCGGCCTCAGTGTGCTGCGCGGGATGCCCGAGGGCACGGAGCGACGGCAACAGGAATTGGGACTGCAGATGATCCGGGGACTCGCGCTTCGGATGATGAAAGGCTGGGCCAGCCCCGAGATCGAGCCGGTATTCGCGCGCGCCCGCGAACTCTGCCATCAGCTGGATGACGCGCCGGAGCTGTTCCCTGTGCTCTGGGCGATCACGCTGTTTCACGCGATCCGCGGCGACCTGCGACAGTACCGCCGCGGTGCCGACGATCTGATGGAAGAGGCACTGCGCACCGGGAATCCAGTGTCGCTCATCGGCGCGCATCATCTGCTCGGCGTCTGCCTGGAGTTCGAGGGCCACATCGTCGAGTCGAGCCGCGTTCTCGACCGCGGACGCGAGTTGCACGATCCGGAACAGCACAAGGTCTACACCGCCATCTACGGCCTCGATCCCGGCATGATTGCGCGCGCCATGTCGAGCCGCGCACTGTGGATCCTCGGCTACCCGGACCGCGCCGTGGAGCGGGCGCGAGAGACGGTCGAACTGGCGCGGTCGCAGCGCCAACCCGTGACGCTCGTGTTCGCGCTGCTCGTCAAGCAGGGCATTCATCTCGTCCGTGGCGAAGCCGAGGACGCGCTCACGATGGGCAACGAAGTCGTGGCGCTGTGCCGCGACTACGGGCTGCCGCAAGAGCGCGAGTGGAGCCGCGCCTTCCAGGGCGGGGCGATGGCAATGCTGGGACGCCTCGAGGAAGGTATCGAACAGCTCGCCGACAGCCTTGCGGTCCAGCACGCGATCGGTGCCGGCCTGGTCCGCAGTGCGTTCCTCGGCATGCTGTCGGATCTGCTTCGATTTGCCGGACGCGTTGAGCAGGGGCTCGAGGTCGTCGACGAGGGGTTCTCATACGCGGAAACGGCCGGTGAGGGCGGCTACCTCGCCGAACTGCATCGCGCGGAGGCGGAACTCCTGCGCGCGAGGGGCGACGCGGCTGGTGCCGAAGCCAGTTTCATCGCGGCCATCGACTACGCACGCGGTCAGCAGGCGCGTGCGTTCGAACTGCGAGCCGCGACCGGTCTGGCGCAGCACCTGGTGGCCGCCGGCCGCGAACCCGAGGCACGTACCGTCCTCGAACCTGTCTACAACTGGTTCACCGAAGGCCTGAAGACCGCGGACCTGCTGGCGGCACGGTCGACGCTGGACCAGCTGCGCTAGACGGCAGCGGACGCTTCATCCGGACGTCCTCCGGCAGCTTCGCCGGCCGCTCGAACTTGTAATCCCCCGGATAGTTCGCATCGTCGAACGTTTTCAGGAACTCGATGATCTCGTAACGCTGGGTGTCGTCGAGATCACCGTAGAACCACCACTCGTGGCCCGTATTCCAGTTCCCGATCAGCGAGGTGTCGTACTCGAACTTCGGTGCGCCCTCGACGGTCAGAAACCGCGGACCGTCCATCACGAAACCGAGTTTGACCGGATCGAACTCCTTCGTCCCCATCTTGAACTTCGTCGGCCGCTTCTCTGCCGTCAGGAGGAGGTCGTACAGCGTCGGGACCGAGCCGTTGTGGAGAAATGGACCTGTCGCCCAGATGCCCTTCAGGGTCTTGGCGCGATAGACGCCGCGGTTCCGGGTATCGTAGAACTTCTGGTAATCGCGGAGGGGGGTGCGATACTGCGAGGACGGACGCACGCCCTGGGCTTCCCACTGGGCCTTGACCGTGTCCGGTATTCCGTTCTCCTTGTAGTAGGTGTTCTTCACCTGCTGGACGATCTCGAAGGCGGCCGTGCCAAAGGGTTTTGGACCCTCGTCGGTCATCACCATGCGCTCGAAGTTGATCGCGGTACTCGGGTCGGTACCGACAACGTCGAGCGCAAAGAGCTGGTACTCGTTGACCGTGCCGGTCTTGCGGTAGGTCTCGTGACAATTGGCGCAGGTGCGATCGAAGATCGCCTTGCCGCGGGCGGCCTTGTCACGGTCGATCGCGCCGAACAGTTCCTCGGGCCATTGCGGTGCCGATAGCTTGTACTGCAGCCCCTCCATCGCGTGCAGGTTGTCGAGACGGACGGTGCTGCTGAAACCCTTCGGTTGATAGGTCGCCCCGACACCGAGGGCCTGCCCGATATTTCGCTCGATCACCGAGTTCGTATTCGCGCCCCACTGGAACCACGACGTGTGCTGCATGCCCCACAGGTGCGGGAAGCTGACTGGCGCATCGGCCGGCAGCGTGTTGATGCCTTCCGTAAAGTTCTTGCTCTTGTAAGCGCCGAAGAGTTCGTTGCGGCCGACGCCGAATGCATCGTTGCGCCCATAGCCGTCCTCGGTGCCGAGTGGCTGCGCCTGCACCACCATTTTGACGGCGGCGAAGCCGTGCAGCTTGTCCTCGAGCAGCGACCGATTCTTGATCGCGGTGCGCAGCCCGGCGAGCACACGCCAGAAGGCACCGGGCTCGGCCGCATCGAGCGTCTCGAGGTCGCTTCCAGCGTCGGCGGCAGCGCCTGCATACTTGCCATCCACCACCATGCCTGCGGCGCGGACAACGGGGAATGGTTCGAGCCGCACGAGCTTGACGCGACGCCAGCGATCCAGGAACCTGGACCGCCGATCCCAACTCCGGGCGGTGGCGGTCGCCTCGTCGACGATCGCCTTGACGAAGGCATTGATGTACGCGCCCGACGGGCCGCCGTCGATGCGGAAGGCGCGGCGATTGAAGTGCAGTTCGCCGACGTGGCACGCCGTGCAGTTCAGCCCCATCATCTGCTGCCCGGTGATCTTGCCGTAACCGGCGGTCACGCCGACGGGCAGGCCGTAAGGGTTGTAAGGGCTGGGCGGATCGGGGATCAGCCCGAAGCGCTCGATGTTCTCGAGGAACGGCCGGTATCCGAGGACGTTGCCCCTGTCGTCCTTCACCACCTGTTCGAGCGCGAGCAGCCAGGCGATCGGGAACGCCTCGCCGCCTTCGCTCAAGTGGTAATACTGCTGGCGCTCCATAGCCGTGAGGCCATTGCTGCCGAGCGGCGCGGCCCCGGCCGGAGGATGCACCGGCAGGTCCTTCGCGACCGGCGCAACCGCCCAGCCGAACGCAGCGGCAAACGCGAGGAGCAACACGGTGGCGGCAGTCCAGAAGATCCATTTGCCTTTCGGCACGGGCGTCCATGGACTGGCGACAGCCGGCTGCGCCAGGCGCGCGGCGCGGCTTCCGGCTTCCGCACGCCAGCGCGCGCGGTTGATGCTCCCGATCGGCCGCATGTCCGGCGTCCTGTGCTCGGTGACGTCGATCGAGAACGCCTCTGCCTCCGCAGGTGCAAGCACGGACTTCGGCTGCAGTCTCAGCCGTCCGACGACGTGGAACGGCGCTTCGGCTTCGTTCCACTCGATGGCCGCGTTCTCGACCCAGAACTCCGGCTCCCGAATTCCGCCCGCGTGAGTCATCTTCGCAGGATCGAGGAGCTGCAGGGCGAACGAAAACTCGCTCATCCGATCGTCTTCGTTGACGTGGCGCGACAGCTCTTCATGCAGACGGTTAGGACCCGGCTGAAGCGGACGCGCAGGATTGTCGGCCGGGATCGCCGAATACTTCACAGCGTCGCTGTCACCAAAAAGGAACGGCACCGTGCTCCAGAAGCGCAGCCGCTGGTAAGGCAGGCGCGGTGTGCCGCGCTGCTGCTTCATGCCGAGCCACATGGTGCGCAGCAAACTGCCGACCTCGGCCCAGGTCAGCGATCGCAACGCCTGCAGTTTGCCGCGACCGCCTTGCGCTGAGAGAACCCTTACCGCGACCGCGAAGGCATGCGCGTCGTTGATCGGGAATGTGGTCGCGCTGTTCATCGAGAAGTCGACCCGCGGCACCTCCGGAATCCCGGCTGCCGAGAAGTCGACGGCGAAGGACATCGCGCGAACGTCCCGGACCTTGTCGGGTCGATGCCCGCCGTCCGCATTGGCGAAACGGACGATCGCCGGATACACACCCGGTCGCGCGAAAACGCCTTGGCCCAGTCGAGAGGCGAGTCCTGGATCCCCGGTGGATCTGCCGAGGTCGAAGATTTCGAATTCGGCGCGGACGCAAATGCCCTTCGCGTGCGTGCCGCGGGACAGCGGTCGCTTCCCACTCGCCGCGGCCTGGGCCTGAATGGCCAGCATGCCGCGCACGATCTCATCTACATCGGCCCCTTCGCTGGGGCTCTTCCGCTCGAGGCCGGACGCGGTGTCGAATGCCTGCACAAGCGTCATTGGTCAAACTCCAGGTAAAACTCGAAAACACGCAGCGGTGTGAGCGAAAAATTATACGCGCGGCGCGCGTGCGGCGGCGAAGGCATCCGCACCCTTCGTCGTGCGTTCCACCTCTGCACAAAGGTCCCAGGCGTCCGCGTTCCCGATCCCGCCGGCGAGCGACATGATGCTGTGATCGCCCAGTGCGCGATAGCTCTCGAAGCGGTCCTCGTCGAAGAACTGCTGGCTGGTCGAGTCGTGCGGGAAGGAAATATCCAGCGCGGCAAAGTTCAGGACGTCGACCGGCTCGTCGCCCGACAGCGTCGCCTTCACATAGAGCAGCCATCCGTCCGCGGAGCCGGCCCCATCGACGGCCGTGTAGCGGATCCGGCCGAGGACGCCATGACGATTGGTCACGCCCTGTCCGGCCTTCGTCATCTCGAGGCCGTCGAACTCGATGGGGATGCCCATGTCGATCCGGATCCTCCGCACCGCGTTCGACAGGTCCGCGAAGGTGTAGTCAGGGTCGCAGCCCGCATCCGACACCACGATCACCCCGCAACGTCTCGCCACCATGGACCACAGCCCGAGGTTCTCGAAGTGGCCGCCATCCGAAAGGTAGATGTACGGGTTGACGTCGCTCGTCAAACCGAGCAGCTCGCGAATCAGGGGACCGACGCCGAGCGTCGGATCGCTCTTGCTCCACGTCGTCGGGTTCCTCGGATTGCCGAACCACAGACCCAGTCGCGCATTTGCCAGCGTTAGCAGAAACGCGCGCGCCTTGGACGAATATATCCCCATCGCCGGACTCGCCGCCGCACCCGAGACCGCGAGCGCGCTGCCGAGCGACAGGCCGGTCGCCGGTGCGCCGCCGTCCGATCCGTATTCCGAGGCGCGGCGATACCCGAGTTCAGCGCTGCCGACGTGGAGAGGCGAAAACGTGAACGCGTACGCCTTTCGCTCGTGCCGTCCGATCCTGGTGGATGCGACGTTGTTGAGGGTTGCGTTGATCACCTGCAGCGGCCGCACGTCGCTCAACTCGTGGACGTTGAGGTCGTCGGCCGGATCGAACCCGGTGAACGCGTTCGGCTTCCGAACGCGATGGCTCGCGCCGAGGAACGTTCGGATCAGCCGCTGCCGGTACATGCCGTTCAACGAGAACCTGTTCACCGGGACGAACCGGCTCACGAGCAACCCGAATCCGAGCAGGCACAACCCGAAGATCAGCACCTGCCGCGGTCCCACAACCACGTCCTCCGCGCCGGTATGCGTGAACCCGCGGAGTGCCCAGGCATTGAACCAGGCAATAGTCGCCAGGAGCACGACGATGGTGATGGGGAGCGCGAGCCGTTGCACGACGACCCGCCACATCGCTGGCGGCCCTGGCCTGGCGCTCTGGCGCGAAGCGAATCCGACCAGCGAGCTGAGAAACGGAATTAGAAAGCTGAAGAGCGCGGAGCCGGTGCGGTGTTCGAGTTGGAGCGCCGAACTCGCGGCCTGCACGCCGGCCTCGACGACGTCGGCGAGGTAGAACACGAGGACGCCGGCGGCGAGCCACAGTCCGGCCGCGATCGCGAGCCAGGCAGCAAACCGGCTCCACCACTCGAGCGCCGCGTCCGATATCTCGCGGCTGGCGATGCCGAGGAACGTGGTGTTCGAAAGCAGCATCAGCAAGAGAATCGCCGGCACACCGAAGACAGCGTAGGTCTCGCCGAGTGCGTCGCCAAAGTAGAAGTACTTGTGCGCGAACCAGTAACTGCCGAAACCGATGATCGGCCCTGAAATCAGCGACGCCACGACGATGCGGACACTGTTGGTCATCCGTACGGCGCGGTCCTGAGGCTGGACGGCGTTGGCGCCTGCGAACCGGTTGAACGCCGCGACCGCGACGAGCGCCAGCGGGAGGCCCAACACGAGCCAGGGTCGCATCGGGTAATCGGCCGACCAGTTGCTTGCCACGACGAGCGATACTACCGTCGCCAGCGCGGCGGCGATTGTCGGCACAACCGTGCGCCAGTTGGGGCGTGCGAGTGTGCCGATCACCAGCCAGCCGGCAGCCGGGACAACCGCCGAGACGAAGAGCGCCGCATTCTCGTTCGGCGCGCACGGGTATGCCGACCAGAACAGCGTCATACCGATAGCTCCCACGACCGTCGGAGCGACGACGAAAGTCAGGAACCGTCCCTGCGACCACTCCTCGCCGCGGCCGATGAAGTTCATCACCACGTATCCGATCGCGACGACGAACATCGAGAGCGAGATGAGGAAGAACCAGAACGGCGCCGCGTCGGTGGGGAGGCACGCTTGCCCGGGCGGAAGAATGATGTTGTTGTCGAACGCCGACACGGTCGCCATGTACAGCCGGGGCACGAGGAGCCCGGCGGCCAGCAGCGGAAGCAGCACCAGCCAGTTGAGGAACAGATTCCGGCCCATGGTCGCGAGCAGCGTCCAGACGTCGGCCGAGACCAGCCCGCCCGTGGGGGCGAGATACCGACAGGTCGCACGAAGCCGATCGACCGGGGAGAGCCGGGCCGCCTCGACGCCGTTCGAGCTGGCGACTGCCGGATCAAGGCCCGCCATGACTTCGCGTGGCCCTTCGCGGTGCAGCCACGTCGTGAACCATCCGCCGATGTAGCCACCGCCCGACACGGTTGAGAGGTAATCGAGCTTGCCGAGAACACCGATCCGCCCCAGCGCCTGAAGGACGCCGAGGCCGAACGTGGCGCTGCGGATCCCGCCGCCCGAGAGACACAGCGCCGTCGGACTGCGCTGATGGATGAGAAGGTGGAGCGCGCGCAGCCGCTCGTCGGGATCGGACGGACCGCTCCCCTCGAATGGCTTCACGCCATAGAGGGCCTCGTACTCACCCTCGAGAACGTGCGCCCAGTCGAGGGCCCCGGCCGGCTCTGACTTCGCGGTGCTGTGCGTGTCCGGGTGCGCCATTCGGGGCGCCTATTCTACGGCAACCAAGGGGGATGGCGGGGGATAAACCCCCGCCGCACACTGTCGGGACGGGGACGATGTGCGGCGGGGGTTTACCCCCGCCATCTCGCACGCTGTCCCCGCCCCACACTGCTACTTCTGGGGCGTCACCTTCAGCAAATACTCGCGCCGTTTGGCAACGAACGTCTTGAGGCCGTTCTCGCCGGTGAGGCCGGTCTCGAAGGCTTCAGTCGAATACAGCTTGCGCGTATCGAGCTTCACGTCCTCGGCGATCACTGACTGATACTTCGCAGCCATTGGACCGAGCTTGTTCCAATCCAGCCACCGCTCCGCGATATCACGGACGTAGGCGAGGTACTTCGCCTTCAGCGCCGGGACGGCGAGCAGCTTCGAGCGCAGCGGCTTCGACGGATCGTTCAGACCGATGAGGGGATCCAGCTCGGGACCGCCGCCGCCTGGTCCGCCGCGACCACCGCCAGGACCACCACCGCGGAAGACGTCCTGCGGAGGACCACCCGCAGGCGGCCCGCCTGCGCGTCCATCGGGCGGGGGCCCGCCCATCCGACCATCCGGCGGCGGCCCACCTGCACGGCCGCGCCCGCCGCCCTCCGACATCATCGCTTCGTTCATGTCGTGCGGGATGACGTGGAACTGGCGCTTCTCGTCCTGGTAGATGCTGAAGTCGCTGGCGCGGGTCCAGTAGCCGTCGGTGTTGACCAGCGCCATCTCGATGGCGAGGAACTTCAAGACGCCGTCGATATCGAGCTTCGGCGCGAGTTCCGATTCGAGTTTGTCGGCGGGCGTTTCGTTCAGGACCTTGAACATCGCGATCAGGTCAGCCCAGACCTTCGGGTCGTCCTTGGTCTTGATGTCGTAGATCTGCTTGTATGGCGCGAGGTCCTCGCCGAGATACTCGAACCCGCCGCGTCCGCCCGGGCTGCCCGGCACCTTCCAGCGCGCGCCCTTGTCGGTCTTGTAGTAGTCGCGCAGGAAGTCTTTGTTGTATTGCTGCGCGTTCACGTAAACACCCCAGCTTTCGCCGTTGATCGCCACGCGCATGTAATTCACCTTCGGCGCCGGCAGATAGGCGCGCGCGATCTCGGAGTAAAGCACGGCGCGAACGAACGTCGGGTCGCTGGTGGCGTTGAGCAAGTTCAAGGTGCGATAGCCGCCGACGTTCTGCGCCTCGTGGACGAAGTCGAAGGACAGGTTCAGCGAACGCTTGTTCCCCTCCGGCGCCATGAAGAACGAGGACGCGCCGCGGAAGTGCACACCGACGTCCTTGTAGGTCACGCCGTCCACGATCGCGGTTGCGGGCACGTCGACGTCGGTGTTGTTGAAGGCGGCGAGTTCCTGTTCCCAGTCGGCGTTCTCGAACTGCAGGAACACCGTCCGCAGCACGTTCGGGTCGTAGAGCGGTTCGGTCTTGTAGGTGCGGACGTCAGTCGGCTTGAGCGCGCGGCCCGGCGTGCCAGGCTCGATGCCGCGACCACCCGGTCCACCCCTGCCGCCAGGACCGCCCGGCCCGGGGCCGCGTCCACCTGGTCCACCTGGTCCGCCTGGTCCCGGAAACCCACCGCGGCCGGCGGAGTTGGTGGCCAGCCACTCTCTCGCCGCTTTGCGCTCGACGGCATCGAGCCGCTTGTCGGCGTTCTTGTCGAACTGCGCGACGATCTTCTGCTCCTGCGGGCCCATCATTCCGCGTCCGCGGCCGCCAGGTCCGCCAGGACCGCCACCCGGAGGCGGACCTTGCGGTGGACCCTGGGGCGGCGGATTCTGCACGCGCGCCGACAACGCCGGCGGAAGCGTGACGGCAGCCACGGCCGCCAGCACCAGTGCCGGGATCACAACCTGCTTCTTCATATGGATTCTTTCTGCGAGCCGGCCCGTTCGAGCGAGATGCCCTGGACGCCCTCGATCCGGTTGAGTGCCTTGACGAAGTCCTCGGCGCGCTCTTCGTTCCTGAGCGAGGCGGTGTAGCACTGCTCGAGCGCGACACCCTGCTTGGTCGTCTCGATGGACGTCAGGTGGCGCGCGCCAAGGTACTCGTCGAATATCGGCTTCAACACGACCGAGGCGTCGTAGCCGAGACCAATGCGGATCTTGAGGACGAACGGCGCCTCCCGCTGCGGCATCGCGATCGCACCGCGGCGCATCGCCAGCGCGGCAATCGCCACCACGCCGATGCCGCTGATAGCGAGGACCGGCTGCCCCGCGCCCGCCGACATGCCGACCGCGACCGCGAAGATGACGTAGGCCGTGTCCTGCGTGTCGCGAACCACCGTGCGAAAGCGCACGATCGACAGCGCGCCGACAAGACTGAACGCACGCGCGACGTTGTCCCCGATGACCTGCGTCACCATCGCGATGAGAATCGACAGCAGGACGAGCGTGACCGTGAAGGACGGCGCGATCTCGTCGGCCGGTCGCGTGAAGCGGTACACGAGCGTGACCACCCCGCCGAGCAGCATCGCGATCACCAGGCGGACGAGGACGTCCACCCCGATCAGCGGCACCTGGTCGGCGGCACGCGCGAGAAACTCAGGCATGCACCGCGCCTTCGGCGAGCACCGGTGACGGCGCATGCCCCAGCGCCGCCATCGCCAGCCGGTACTTGGACGCGGTACCGATTTCGAGCGAGAACTCCTCCACCAGCCGCCGAAACAGCGCCGGCAGGTAACGGTGGTACTTCAGTTCGAGGATCAATTCGTTGTCGAGGAACGGGATGCCATCGTTGGTGAACGCGGCATTCTCGATCGGCGCGGCGCGAAGTGCAGAGTCGAGCGTGAGCCGCGCGATCCCGTCCGGGCAGGAGAGCACGCGCGCCATGCGGTGATACGACACCTGGCACGAGGGTGAGAGCCGGCGCAGCCGGAGCCGGCGGTGAAACCACGCGCCGTCCCAACCCGGCTTCGGATCGGGCGCCTGCAACAGCTGAAGCGAGTCGATCGATGCGATCGTTCGTCGCTTGATCAGGAGCCCAGGCTTGCGGAGCTTGCGCTCCAGAAAGACGACATCAGAGGTGCCGTAGCGACGCACCCGGTACTTGGCGCGTCCGTAGGATCCACGCCGGTGGAAGACGTCGAGCGCCTCGGTGTCGAAATAGAGGCTGACGGTTTCGTATTCGTCCTCGAAAGGTCCGGCACCGTGCGGATCCGCGCGCAGGTGCTCTCGCGCCCAGACCCGTATCGCCGGCGCCAGGGCGGGAGCGATGACGAACTTGATCTCCGACGCCAGCGCGCGCGTCTCGCGCGTGTGAACCATGGTGTTTACATATACGTTACATGGCCTCAGGCACGAGGGGTTGCCACGAAAAGGTCACAGAAAGCTGTCAGCTCTCAGCTTTCAGCTATTAGCTAAGGCCACTGGCCAACAGCTAGCGGCGAGCGGCTGACAGCTGACAGCTGACAGCTGAGAGCTACTCCGCGCGAAGCGCCTTCATCGGATCCACCGCCAGTGCCCGGCGCGCGGGGACGTAGGTAGCGGCGAGCGCGACACCGGCAAGGACGGCAATGACGGCGAGGTAGGTCAGCGGATCCGCGGGGGATACCTGGAACAGCATGCCGCGGATGGCGTTGGCCATTACGGCGGCAGCCGCGAAGCCGCCCAGCATCCCGGTGCCGACCAGCGCCAGGGTCTCGCGCGTGACCAGCCATAACACACCGCGACGCTCGGCGCCGAGGGCGACGCGCACACCAATCTCACGCGTGCGACGGCTCACCGAATAGGCGATCACGCCGTAGACGCCGATCGACGCGATCGCGAGGGCGAGGCCGGCAAACAGCGCGACGAGAGCGGCGGTGAACCGCTCGCGCGCGATCGACGTCGCGACGACATCCTGGAGCGTGCGCACATTGAACACCGCGAGGCCGGAGTCCAGGGACCGAACCTCCTGCCGCAGCGCCGGCATCAGTGACGTTTCGGGGAGGCTGCTTCGGACGACGACCGTCATGCCGCTGGCGGCGTTCTGACGATGGCTCTCGTACACCTCAGGGTAGACGGACGTCGCGAGGCTCTCCTGCTTCTCGTCGCTGACGATGCCGACGATCGTGCGCCAGGTGTCCGGTGTCTGGACCCGGGCGTAGCTGATGCGCTTGCCGATCGGATCTTCCCCGACGAAGTACGCCCGAACGAATGCTTCGTTGACGACCGTTACCGGCGGTGCACCGGCCGCGTCGCTGTCGGCCAGGTCACGGCCGCGAATGATGCGAAGCCCCATGGCTTCGAAGTATCCGGGCGTGACGTCCTTGTGGCCGAGTTCGCGACCCTGGAATCCGGGCCGTCCGTCGACGAAGAGATCGCCCGTCCAGCCTCGACCCTCGAGCCCGATCACCGTTGCGGCGCCGGCGGCCTCCACGCCTGGCAGCGCCCGCACCCGTGGCAGCAACGCTTCCCAGAACGCGACCACCTGGGGTTCCTCACCGTATTTCACTCCCGGTAGCGTGAGCTGGAAGGCGACAACACCATTCGGATCGAACCCGGGAGGAACCGAGTTCAGGCGCTCGAAGCTGCGCAACAGGAGACCGGCGCACACGAGCAAGGCCACGGACGCGGCGACCTGCGTGATGACGAGGACCCGGCGGGTGAGGCTGCCGCTACCCGTCGTGCGGACGCCGTCACGGAGCGCGGTGGAACTGGCGTGCGCTCCCACCCACGCCGGCAGCGCGCCGATCAAGAGCGTCGTCAGCGCGGTGATAGACGCGACGAATGCGAGCGCGCGCCAGTCCAGTGACACTTCGTCGAGCCGCGGCAGGTCCACCGGACTGGCGGTAATGATGGCACCGAGCGTCCAGCGCGCGATCAGGATCCCGAGGCCGGCGCCGAGAACAGCAAGAAGCAAATTCTCCGTCAGCATCTGGCGCGCGATGCGCCAGCCGCTCGCCCCGAGCGCCGAGCGGACCGCGAGCTCTCGCGCCCGTCCCGACGCGCGCGCCAGCAGCAGGTTCGCGAGGTTGGCGCAGGCGATGAGCAGCACGAGCCCGACCGCTGCCATGAAAAGGACCAGCGCTGTCTTTACATCACCGACCATCCAGTCCTGGATCGCCGCGACGCCGATCCCCATCTTCGTATTGGTGTCGGGATATTCCTTCTCGAGGTCCGCGGCGATGCGCTGTAGATCTTCCCGTGCTTGCGCGATCGAAACTCCGGGGCGCAGGCGAGCCACCGGACGCAGGAAATGGGGCCGCCGCTGCTCGAGGAACGACGCGTCCACTGCCTGCGGCATCCACAGCTGGACGCGCGTGTCGGGGAACGTAAACGACGGCGGCATCACGCCGACGACCCTGTAGGGCACCATATTGACCTGCACGTCGCGGCCAACGAGATTGGGATCGGCACCGAAGTGGGACGCCCACAGCGCGTGGCTCAGGATCGCAACGCGGTTGTGCCCGGGCACCTGTTCGCCCTCGAGAAAGTCGCGGCCGAGCATCGGCTGCACGCCGAGCGTGCGAAACATGTTGAACGACACTCGGAGAGCGCGCAGGCGCTCGGGTTCCGCGCCGTCCGCCTGCAGATTGCCCGATGAGAACATCGGCGCTCGATTTTCCATGCTCGGGTAGAAGGCGATGTCCTGGAGCGTTCGGTTTCGTGCCTTCCAATCCATCAGGTTCGCAGGCGAGGCCGTCGCGGTCGTCCAGTTGCGCAGCGGGTTGGTCTCGAAGATGTGCACCAGGCGATCGGGCTCGTGCAGCGGCAGCGGCTTCAGCAGGACGCCATAGACGATGGAGAAGATGGCGGCGTTGGCGCCGATTCCGAGCGCCAGCGTGAGTGCGGCGATGACGGTGAACGACTTCTGTGCCGAGAGCACGCGCCACGCGTAACGAAGGTCCTGCATGAGCATCTCGAATCTCCATTGCTCCTTGCGGAGCCACAGCGCATGAACGAAGGCGCCGAGGGTGTGCCGGACGAGCACAGAGGATCCTCGCCCGCTCGACTGGCCCCAGGCGAGTTCGGCCTGCCATTCGCGGCGGAAGTCGTCGCGATGCGCGGACGGGGCGAGCAAGGCGGCCGCCGAGACGATCCGGCGGGCCAGGTTCATGCGCGTCCCTTCGCGGGAATCGGCTTGAGCGCGCGGTAGCGGACGACCTGCTCGTTGAGCAGGCGGACGCCCGGGGCGGTGAGCTTGTAGTAGCGGCGCGGCGGGCGCTTCTCGTCCTGGGCGATGGTGGCGTCCTCCCAGCTGGATCTGACCAGCCCGTCACGCTCGAGCCGCCCGAGCGCGGGATAAACGGTCCCACTCGGCAAGCCGGTGGCGTCGATGACTTCAAATCCGTAACCAGCACCGCTGCCGAGAGCATGCAGGACGGAGACAGCGGCAAACGAGAGGCTTCGCGGCACGAGGTAGTTCTACTACATAGGTAGCCCCGCGGGCAAGCTCTCAGCTTTCAGCTGTCAGCTCTCAGCGCAGCACGCAGCCCTAGCACGTGGCACGTAGCTGATGGCTGATAGCTCACAGCTGACAGCTCTGAGCTACTGCCGCGTCTCTTCGCCGAGCCACTCGGGATGCTCCGCGGTGGAGTCGTGGATCGACGAAGTCTTGAACAGCTCGAAGGCGCCATGCGCTGCGGCGATCGACGTCTTCCCTCTCAGCTTGTCCAGTTCCGCCTCGGTCATTGGACGGAAGTTGCGCGCGACCTCGATCGCTTGATCCAACCGCTCCATCGATTCGATCCCGGTGATCACGACCGACGTCGGCAGCGCCAGTGCGTAGTGCAGACACTCTGTCGCCGTGACGGTGCCGGACGTCAGGATGGTACCGGCCCCCATGCTCTTCATGCCGAGGACACCGATATCCTCCTTGACCAGGGCCGGAAGCACCCGCCGCTCGAAGCTGCGGTAATGCGCGTCCATCACGTTGAGCGGCATCTGCACCGTGTCGAACCGGAAGCCGTTGTCGCGGGCAACCGCGAGCGTATGCAGATGAATGTGCGGGTCTTTGTGGCCGGTGAAGCCAATGTAGCGGAGCTTGCCGGCCGCACGCGCATCGACGAGCGCGGCGTTGGCGCCATCCTTGTCGAACATGCGGTGCGGATCCTCGTAGCGAATCACTTCGTGGTGCTGGACGAGATCGATCGTTTCGACGCCCAGTCGCTTCAAGGATTCGTTCAGCTGGCGCTCAGCCTCCTTCCGCGACCGTCCATCCACCTTGGTCATGAGAAAGGCACGATCGCGGTAGCCATCGCGCAGCGCCTTGCCCATCCGCTTCTCACTGACACCGTCGTGATAGTCCCAGCTGTTGTCGAGGAAGGTGATGCCCCTGTCGATCGCGCTGCGGATGATCTTGATTGCCGCGCTGTCGCTCAGGTCCTCGGATCCGAGGTGATACCCACCAAGACCGACGGCAGAGACGTGCTCGCCGGTGCGGCCGAGGCGGCGGTAAGGGATGTCGTGATCGCCAGCCATGAAGTCCTCCGCAGCTTCCGTAGCAACGTCGCTGCCGTCTTGACATATGGCGGCCGACTGAATGAACATTCATTCAGTGCCGACTACCACCGTTACCGCGCCGCCCGACAAGCGGACCGCCATCCTCGACGCCGCCACGGTGGTGTTCGCCAAGCGCGGATTCTTCGGCGCGCAGGTCGCCGACATCGCGCGTGGCGCCGGGATCGCCGCCGGCACGGTCTACCTCTACTTCAAGAGCAAGGACGAGATCCTCACCTCCCTGTTCGACCGCACGATGCGCGAGGCTATCGGCGAAGGACGAGCTGCGCTGGCTGATGTCGAGGATCCGGTCGAGCGCCTGCGGCGGATCGCGCATATGCACCTCGCGCGCATGGGACGCGATCGCAACCTGGCGATCGTCTTCCAGGTCGAGCTGCGGCAGACCACGAAGTTCATGGAGCGGTTCTCCACCACCGGACTGCGCGACTACCTTAAGGTCATCCAGCAGACGATCGAGGACGCCCAGAAACGCGGGCTCTTCCGCAAATCCTTCGACGCGAGGATCGCCACCAAGGTGTTCTTCGGCGCCCTCGATGAGATGGCCACCAACTGGATCCTCAGCCGGCGCCGCTACGCACTCGACGGCCAGGCCGACGAGATCGTCGACATCCTCGTCGGCGGATTCGGCGCGCCGGGGAAGGGCACGCGGTGATCCACTCCGCCGCGGTGCTCGGCGCGGGAACGATGGGCGCGCAAGTTGCCGCCCACCTCGCCAACGCAGGGCTGCCGGTGCTCCTGCTCGACGTCACCGCCGACGCGGCGAAAGCCGGACTCGAGCGCGCCCGCAAGACCAGGCCGGATCCGTTCTTCCTCCCGGAAACCGCCGCTGCGATCCGCACCGGATCCTTCGACGACTACCTCGCCGAGGCGGGCAAGGCCGATTGGGTCATCGAGGCGATCGTCGAGAAGCTCGACGCCAAGCACAACCTTCTCAGCCGCCTCGCGCCGCACCTCACTCCACGCTCCATCGTCAGCACCAACACGTCGGGGATTCCGATCGACCAGGTCGCGCAGGCATTCACGTCGGCATCGCAGCGAGCGCGTTTTCTCGGCACGCACTTCTTCAATCCGCCGCGGTATCTGCCGCTCGTCGAGTTGATTCCCGCCGCCGACACGGACCCTGCCGTCGCCGCGGAGCTGCGCGCCTTTCTCGATCACCGGCTGGGCAAGGGCGTGGTGGTCGCGCACGACCGGCCGGGATTCATCGCCAACCGCATCGGCGTCTACGGGATGGCGCGGACGCTGGAGCTCGTCGCCGACGGCCGCTACTCGATCGACGAAGTGGACGCACTCACCGGCGTCGCGATCGGACGTCCGAAGAGCGCGACCTTTCGCACCGCCGACATCGCCGGACTCGATATCCTCGCAAAGGTCGCGACCGATCTCGAAACGAACCTGAAGGAGGACGCCTTCCGCATGCCGCCGTTCGTCGAGGCGATGGTCGGTGAAGGCGCCATCGGCGAAAAGGCCGGCCGCGGATTCTTCCAGAAGATAAAGGGAGCGGACGCATCAGAGATCCACGTGCGCGATCTGGCCGCCGGTTCGTATGTGCCGCGGACCAAGGCAAAGTTCGCGTCGCTGGAGGCCGCCCGCTCCATCGAGGACGTCGCTCAGCGTGTGAAGGCGCTGTTTCTCGCCAAAGACCGGGCCGGAGAGTTCCTCCGCGCAACGCTCGGTCCGACGCTCCTCTACGCGGCACGGATCGCACCTGACGTCGCAGGTTCGATCGACGACGTGGATCGGGCGATGCGGTGGGGCTTTGCATGGGAGCTGGGTCCGTTCGAGACGTGGGATGCGATCGGAATCAGCGAGGTGCTCGCCGCGTTGAATGTGCCGGCCGAAACCGCGCCGCCGCTGGTCATCGACGCGCTGGCGCGCGGGCGCAACACGTTCCGCGACGGCGGACTGCCGGCGGCTGATCCTGACCACGGCATCCTGCGGAACGCGATGTCTGCCGCCCTGCCGAGTGGCACCTCGGTGCTGCGGCGTAACCCCGGCGCCACCCTCGTGGATCTTGGCGACGGCGTGCTCGCCGTCAACCTGCACTCGAAGATGAACGCCATCGGCGGCGACACAATCGAGATGCTGGAAGCGGGTGTCGCGACTGCAGCTGCCGGCTACACCGGACTGGTGATCGGCACCGAGGGTCCGCACTTCTCCGCCGGCGCAAATCTCATGCTCCTTCTCCTTGCCGCGCAGGAAGGCGAATGGGACGACATCGACCTCATGGTCCGCAGCTTTCAGCGCGCGACGATGGCGTTGAGACGATCGCCGGTGCCGGTGGTCGTCGCGACGGGCGGGCTCGCCCTGGGCGGCGGTTGTGAGATCGCGCTGCACGGCGATCGCGTGCAGGCCTATGCGGAGTCGTACATGGGCCTCGTCGAAGTCGGCGTCGGCCTGATCCCCGCCGGCGGCGGGACCAAGGAGATGCTGGCGCGCGCGATGGAGGCGATGCCGGATCCGAACGGCGATCTTCTGCCGCACGTCCAGCGCGTGTTCGAGACCATCGGCTTCGCCAAAGTGTCGACGAGCGCGCCGCACGCGCGGCGTCTCGGCTACCTGCGCGACGTCGATGCGATCACGATGAATCGCGAACGCGTCGTCGCGGATGCGAAGCGGACGGCGCTCGCACGCGCCGCTGCAGGGTACCAGCCACCGGCGATGAGGACGGCGATTCCGGTCGGCGGACCAGATGTCTATGCGGCGCTCGCGCTCGGCATCCACCTGGCCCATAGAGCCGGACGTATCAGCGATCACGACGCCACGATCGGCCGCCACCTTGCGCGCATCCTGTCGGGTGGCGACGTCAAGCACCGCACCACGCTGGGCGAACAGCAGATGCTCGATCTCGAGCGGGAGGCGTTCCTGAAACTCACCGGCGAGCCGAAGACGCTCGAGCGCATTGGCTACACGCTCAAGAGCGGAAAGATCCTGAGGAACTGATGCCTGCCGTCATCGTCAGTGCCGTGAGAACTGCCGTCGGCAAGGCGCCGCGCGGCGCGTTGCGATTTACCCGGCCGGACGAAATGGCCGCCGCGGTGATGCGTGCCGCCGTCGAGCGGGCAGCGGGACTGGATCCCTCGGTCATCGAGGACGTCATCTTCGGATGCGCGATGCCGGAAGCCGAGCAGGGACTGAACGTGGCGCGGATCGCAGCACTGCGGGCCGGCCTGCCAATCAGTGCCTCGGCCGTCACGGTGAATCGGTTCTGCGCGTCCGGCGTGGAGTCCATCGCGATCGCGGCCGAACGGATCGCGGCCGGCGGCGCGCAGGCCATCCTCGCCGGCGGCACCGAGTCGATGAGCCTGATCCCGATGGGCGGACACAAGATCGCGCCGAATCCGCGCCTCGTGGCTGACTATCCCGACGTGTATCTGAGCACCGGTCTTGTCGCGGAGAATCACGCGAACGAGGCTTCGATCTCGCGTGAAGAACAGGACCAGTTCGCGCTCGAGAGTCACCAGAGAGCTGTCGCGGCCATCGATGCCGGGCGTTTCACTGGCGAGATCGTTCCGCTCACCACGCCGGACGGCGTGCCCTTCACAACCGATGAGGGTCCACGGCGCGATACATCGCTCCAGGCACTGGCTTCACTCAAGCCGGCATTCCACGCCAAAGGCTCCGTCACTGCGGGTAACTCCTCGCAGACGAGCGACGGGGCGGCCGCTGTCGTGTTGATGGACGAGTCCTATGCAAGGGAACTCGGGCTTCAGCCGCTCGCCCGCTTTCTCGGCTATGCCACCGCCGGCGTCGCGCCGGAGCGCTTCGGCATCGGACCGGTCCCCGCGGTGCAGAAGCTTCTCGCGCGGCTGTCGATCCCGCTCGATCGCATCGGCCTGGTGGAATTGAACGAAGCGTTTGCCGCGCAGGTCCTCACCTGCCTGCGCGAGCTGCCGATCGATCGCAGCCGGCTCAACGTGAACGGCGGCGCGATCGCGCTCGGGCATCCACTTGGGTGCAGCGGCGCGCGCCTGACCACGACGCTCCTGCACGAAATGCGGCGGCGCGGCGAGCAGTACGGCCTCGTCACGCTCTGCGTCGGCGGCGGCATGGGCGCGGCGGCGCTGTTCGAAAGTTTGTAGGCCCGGCCTTCAGGCCGGGCGACAGGGGGAAACGATCATGGCAACCGAAGCAGCAACGGATCTTCGCGGTGGTCTCTGGCTGGTCACCGACAGCACGAACGTCTTCTCCCCCGAACGGCTCAACGACGATCACCGCATGATCTCCGCAACCGCGCAGGAGTTCATGACCAACGAGGTCCTGCCCGCGATCGAACGCCTCGAGCAGAAGGACTGGACGCTGGCGCGCGAGCTCGTCGCCAGGGCCGGAGCGCTCGGCCTGCTCGGCACCGACGTGCCGGAACAGTTCGGCGGCGTTGATCTCGATAAGGCCGCGTCGATCCTGGTCGGCGAGGCGGTCGGCCGAAGTGCGTCCTACGCGACGACGATTGGCGCCGAGACGGGCCTCGCGATCTTCCCTCTCCTCTCGTTCGGCACCGATGCGCAGAAGCACCAGTTCCTGCCGCGGCTGGCGTCCGGAGCGATCGTCGGCGCCTATGCACTCAGCGAGTCAGGCTCGGGATCCGACGCGCTTTCAGCGCGCGCCCGGGCGATACGGCAGCCGGACGGCTCCTTCGTCCTCAACGGCGAGAAGATGTGGATCACCAACGGCGGCTTCGCCGACCTCTTCATCGTCTTTGCCAAGGTGGATGGCGAGCAGTTCTCGTCCTTCATCGTCGAACGCGCCTTCGCCGGCGTCACGAGCGGCAAGGAGGAGCACAAGATGGGGCTGCACGGCTCATCGACCACGCCGCTCATCCTGCAGGACGTGCATGTGCCGGCCGGCAACCTGCTCGGCGAGATCGGCAAGGGACATCGCGTCGCGCTCAACACCTTGAACTACGGACGCTTCAAGCTTGCGGCGATGTGCACCGGCGGCGCCAAGATGGTGATCGCCGAAGCCGCGACGTACGCCGGATCCCGCCGGCAGTTCGGTCAGCCGATCGCGTCCTTCGGCGCCGTCCAGCACAAGCTTGGTGAGATGACAGCTCGGACGTATGGAGTTGAGAGCGCGCTCTACCGTACCTGCGGTTTGATCGACGCCTCTCTTTCCGAATCGCACAACCTTCCGGCCGCGCTCGAGGAGTTCGCGATCGAGGCCTCGATGCTCAAGGTCGCATCGTCCGAGATGCTCGATTTCATCGTCGATGAGAACGTGCAGATCCATGGCGGGAATGGTTTCGTGAAGGACTATCCCGCGGAACGGCACTACCGCGATGCGCGTGTGAATCGGATCTTCGAAGGCACCAACGAGATCAATCGCCTTCTGGTGCCCGGCATGCTGGCGCGACGAGCGGTCAAGGGCGCACTGCCCTTGCTTGCTGCCGCAAAGGCGCTGCAGGACGAACTGCTCACGCCGCCCGCGCTGTCGAGCCAGGCATCCTCACCGCTTGCAGCCGAGCGCGCGCTCGTCGCGGGCATGAAGAAGACAGCGCTCGCCCTGCTCGGCACCGCCATGCAGACGTATGGGGAGAGAATGCCGGACCACCAGGAGGTACTGACCTTCACGTCGGACGCGATTACTGACGCCTTCATCGCCGAGAGCTCGCTTCTCCGCGCGGTGCAGGCCGCTGCGGACGATGCGCCCCGTGTCGCACTGCACGAGGCGTCGGCGAGAATCGTCGTCTACACGGCCGCGTCTCGAGTAGAAGCGTCGGCGAAGGAGGCGCTTGCCGCGATGGCGCAGGGCGACATGCTGCGAACGTTGCTTGCGGCGCTCCGCCGCTGGCTCAAGTCGACGCCTGTCGACCTGGTGAGTGCGCGCCGAATCCTCGCGGCTGACGCCGTGGAGCGCCGGAAGTATCCGTTCGACATCCACTGACCCAGGAAACGGGGACACTCAACTTAACGCTAAGTCGTTGAAAACGTGGACGCTTCGGACCGCCGATATTCGGCGGTAGCATTGGTGAATGCGCAAGATCTTCACGCCCCTCATCCTCCTTGTGGCCCTGCTCTGCCTGGGCGGACGGCCGAATGCTCAACAATCCGAGACGACGCGTCTGAACGAGTGGTTCGCGGCGCGCTGGCAGGAACAGCTCAACTTCAGCCCGATGCAGAAGACCTCGCTCGGCATCAAGGACGATGCCTATGACGAGATCGATGATTTCTCGGAGCGCGGCGAGGACGAGCAGCTGGCGTGGTTTCGTAAGGCAGCGGCCGAGCTGAAAACGTCCTTCAAGTACGACGCGCTGACGCCTGAAGCAAAAACGTCCTACGACATCTGGACCTATCAGCTCGAACGGACCGAGCGCAACGTGCCGTATCGCCGGCGCGGGTATGTGTTCACGCAGATGCAGGGGGTGCAGGCGGCGCTGCCGCAGTTCCTCATCACCATGCACAAGGTCGACACCCCGGCCGACATGACTGCCTACATCGCAAGGATCGGCGGCATCGCGCGGGCAATCGACCAGTTGCTGGTGCGCGCGCAGGCCGCAGCGAAGGAAGGCGTGCGTCCGCCGCGCTTCGCCTATGAGGGCGTGATCAAACAGTCGCGCGGACTCGTGACCGGAATGCCGTTCGGCGGACAGACGGACGCGCCGGTCTGGGCTGACGCGAAGAGCAAGATCGCAGGATTGCAGAAGGCCGGCAAGATCGAGGCGGCCGAGGCGGAACGCCTTCAAGCTGCGGCACGCCAGGCGTTGCTCGACAAGTTCAAGCCGTCCTACGACGCGCTGATTGCGTGGTTCGAGCAGGACATCAAGAACACCGACGCGGAGGCGCGTGGCGTCGGCGCGTTGCCGCAGGGCGCCGCGTTCTATAAGGAACGGCTGATCGATTCCACGACGACCGATATGACCGCGGACCAGATCCACGATCTCGGCCTCAAGGAAGTTGCGCGCATCCACGCCGAAATGGAAGTGGTGAAGAACAAGGTCGGCTTCAAGGGGACGCTGCAGGAGTTCTTCAAGTTCATGCGCGAGGATCCGCAGTTCTTCTTCCCCAACACGGACGAGGGACGCGAAGGCTACCTTCAGGCAGCGCGGGATCACCTCGCGTTCATCAAATCGCGCCTGCCTGAGTACTTCGGCCTGCTGCCGAAGGCGGATCTCGAGGTCAAGCGCGTCGAGCCGTTCCGCGAGCAGCCCGGTGCGGCGCAGCACTACTCGGCCGGGACGCCGGACGGTTCGCGGCCGGGTGTCTACTATGCGCACCTGATCGACATGAAGGCGATGCCGAAGCACCAGCTCGAGGTGATCGCGTATCACGAAGGCAATCCCGGCCACCACATGCAGATCTCGATCGCGCAGGAGCTGAAAGATCTCCCGACCTTCAGGACGCAGGCCGGATTCACCGCATACGTCGAAGGCTGGGGCCTCTACGCCGAGCGGCTGGCGAAGGAGATGGGCGCCTACAAGGATCCTTATTCGGAGTTCGGACGTCTCTCGAGCGAGCTATGGCGCGCGATCCGCCTCGTTCTCGACACCGGGATCCACTCGAAGGGTTGGACCGAGAAGCAGTCCGTTGATTACTTCATTGCCAACTCGCCATCGGCTGAAGGCGCGATCCGCTCCGAGGTCCAGCGCTATATCGTCTGGCCCGGCCAGGCAACGGCCTACAAGGTCGGCATGCAGAAGATCCTGGCGCTGCGCGAGAAGGCAACGAAGGCGCTGGGCAGCAAGTTCGATATCAAGGGCTTCCACGACACCGTCCTCGGCGGCGGCGCGCTGCCGCTCACGCTGCTCGAGCGCCGCGTGGACGGCTGGATCGCGAGCCGCAAGTAACGGCTATCAGCTCCCAGCCAGAATCTTTCTGGACGCTGATAAACCGGAAACGGGGACACTCAACTTAACGCTAAGTCGTTGAAACTACGGACCGCGGCGACAGTCGCAGCCGTGGCGTTCGCCATCGCCGCAACGCGCCGCCGAGAGGACCGTTTGACGATCAAGACCTCGGACTGACGCTCGCCGTTCGCGGAAGCGCTTGGCGCGAAGGCGGAATGGCTGCCTGGTTCAACGCGAGCGACGACGCGGCGGCGGCTGCGCGATGATCGCCTGATACGCGAGGAGCACCGCGCCGCGGACGGCAGGCTTCTTCGCGTCTGCCAGCGGCACCGTCGTCCACCCCTGGCGTCCCCACGCGCCTGCTGCAGGCACGAACATCGTCGGATGCAGCCTGATGAACTCCCGCTGCTCCTCGGGCGACAACTTCAGAACCCCCGATTCTTCGCCCGGCTTGAGGCTGGCGAAGATGCGGCCGTTGGCGCGAAAATCGGGATGTTTCATGTGCGCGCCTTCGACTGCCCCCTCCATGCTGAGGACGATGTCGCGGAAGTCGTCTGCGGTCATGTGAAAAGCCTACCTTCTATTCTCTAGTCGGAAGAGATGAGTGCGCATCGACATCCGCCCTGGTCTATGCTCCCGCTGAATGGCGGAACCCCGAACCTGGACCGGTAGTCGCCTGCGACGTGCCTGCCTCCACGCTCTCCTGACCGCTCTGCTCTTCAGCGCGTCCGGAAGCGCAGAAGAACGCCTGCCGATCAAGAACTACACCACGGCCGAGGGCCTCGCCCACAACACGGTCAATCGAATCGTCAGGGATTCACGCGGCTTCCTGTGGTTCTGCACTTCCGGTGGTCTCTCGCGCTTCGATGGGTATTCGTTCAGAAACTTCGGAGCCGAACAGGGTCTGCCGCACTCGGCCGTCTACAACCTTCTTGAAACCCGCAGCGGCGAGTACTGGGTCGCGACCGGCGCCGGCGTCGTGCGGTTCGATCCACAAGGCAACCCTGATACTCGAGCGAAGTCCGGCACGCCGATGTTCGCGCTCGTGCTGACTCCTGGTGCGACGGGACCACCCGCACCAGCACGGGCATTGTTCGAAGATCGCGACCGCACCATCTGGGTCGGCACCGATCATGGGCTGTTTCGGGTCTTGCCCGGTCGCCGCTCAACGTTAGAACCGGTGGACATCGGCCTGGCGCCAAGGCTGATGGCACGCGAAGTACGAGACATTCTCGAGGACAGTGACGGTACGCTGTGGATGGCAGGTAGTGCGGGGTTGTACCGTCGTTGGCCTGACGGCACGTACGCGCGCTATACGACGGCTGATGGGTTGCCGACGGTCAACCTGTCCGATTTATTCGAGGATCGCCGAGGGCAGTTGTGGGCTGGCAGTCACGACGCCGGGTTCTTCAGCGTCACCGCGGACGCGTCGCACGGGCTACCGCAGATTGGTCCCGCCTTCACGGATGGCGTGAGCACCAGCTGGGTGTTCGAGCTCTACGAAACCTCCACCGGCCGGTTCCTGGTGGGCAGCAAAGGCCTTTACGAATTTCTAGCTGCTGGCAATTCACCCGCGACGCGCTTCAGGCCCTACGGTTCTGCGGCCGGAATCAGCGACCCGCAGGTGACCGCCTTCGCCGAAGATCTAGCTGGCAATCTCTGGCTCGGCACCGGCCGTTCGGGCGCAACCCGGGTGACGCGTGCCGGCTTCACCAGTTTCGGAGAATCGGACTGGATCAAATCGGTCGGTGCGTCGTTTGAGGATGCGAGCGGCCGGGTGTGTTTCAGAGGTCAGATTCTCGGCGATCACGAAAACACCGTATTCGATTCGAAGACCCTGGACCTTGTCCGCACTCGTCCCAGTGATTATCACGCCCGGTACGGATGCCTGTCAGAACGTGGGTTCGAGTGGTTTCTGCCGCCGTGCATCTGGAACTTTGGTTGGGTCATCGAAGGCATCACGCTGCGAGCCAGGGATGGTGAGTGGTGGCTGGGCACTGGGAATGGGCTTGCGCGCTTCGGCCCGGTTCCCAACTTCACGGATCTGAAGACGACTGACCCTATCGCGATGTACGGCTGGATGGATGGAATCAGGGGGGAGCAGATTTACCGTCTGTTCGAAGACTCCTCGGGCAACATCTGGATCTCGAGCACTTCAACGGCAAAGGCGCTCGGGCTCGCGCGGTGGAATCGGGCGACCGGCCGTATTGACGATCTCGAGGAATCACCCGGGTTGGAACGACTGAGTCATGTCTGGACCGCAAGGTCGTTCGCCGAGGACAAAAGCGGCAACGTCTGGATCGGGTTCGACGGGCAGTTGGCCCGCTACAGCGATGGAAAGTTCGCGCTATTCACCGACGAGGACGGCGTGCCTCCCGACGCGATCAGGGAGATGCACCTGGATCACGCCGGGCGGCTCTGGATGACGTCGCAGCAGAGCGGTCTCACTCGGGCAGACATCACGCCGGACGGTCGGCCGACGTTCACGCATTACAGCACCGCGGATGGTCTCTCGAGCAATAACCTCCGCGTGATCACCGAGGATCGCCAGGGCTACATCTACACAGGTTATGGCAACGGCCTCGACCGCCTCGATCCCGCGACGCGCCGGGTGAAGCACTTCACGGCGGCTGACGGACTTGCACCAGGGCTGGTGTTATCAGCCTTCCGCGATCGAGACGGCGTACTCTGGTTTGGAACCTCGAACGGCATCGCCCGATTCGCGCCAGTCTCCGAGCCGCCGACCTCTCCACCGCCCATCCTGATTACCGCGCTCAGCGTCGCCGGACGGTCGCAGGCTGTCTCCGCGATTGGTAACGCCACCCTCGCGCTTGCTGATCTGGCGACTGGCGAGAATGAACTGCAGATCGACTTCGTAGGCCTGGGGTTCGGCGCCGGTGAGGTGCTGCGCTATGAGTACCGGCTTGGCGATACGAATACGCCGTGGAGTGCGCCCACCGAGCGGCGAACCATTACGTATGGGAGCCTCTCACCAGGGGCCTACGCGTTCGAGGTGCGCGCCGTGACTTCGGACGGCGTCCGCAGCACTGCACCGGCGACGATTGCTTTCAGGATCCTGCCGCCGATGTGGCAGCGCTGGTGGTTTGTGTCGTTGGCGATCCTCGCCACCGCACTCGCCGCCTACATGGCTATGCAATATCGCGTCGCCCGGCTGTTGGACGTCGCCAACATGCGCACCCAGATCGCGACCGAACTCCACGACGACATCGGGGCGAATCTGACCCGTATCGCATTACTCAGCGAGGTCGCGGTCCAGAAGGAAGCCAGCCCGCCGCTCACCTCGATCGCGCGCATCGCGAGGGAGTCGGTTGGGGCGATGAGCGACATCGTCTGGGCGATCAACCCGAAGCGGGAGACGCTGCTCGATCTGACCCGCAGGATGCGGCAGCATGCCGACGAGCTGTTCACGCTGCGCGGCATCGACCTGTCGTTCACGGCGACAGGTGGCGCGGACAGCAGAAGACTGACTGCTGATTTGCGCCGGGACCTGCTGCTGACGTTCAAGGAAGCCGTGCACAACGCGGCGCGGCACTCCGGATGCTCGGCGGTAGAGATTAGCTTGTTGGCCGAGCGGAAGAAGCTGACCCTGGTCGTCTCGGATAATGGGCGCGGCTTCGATCCGATGATAGAAAGTGAAGGTCAGGGGTTGACCAACATGCGCAAGCGGGCCGTGCGACTCAACGGGGACCTGGAGATCAGGACGGCGCTTGGCCAGGGAACAACCCTCACGCTCCGCGTCCCGTCCTAGATCCCACGACCGTGAGCCTACGCACCCAGGTAGTTACATCAGTCCATTACCGATTGCTATAAGAGGCGCATGGCTGCCGCGCTTCGTTCGATCATCTGTGTCCTGGGTGTGACTTGGGGAATAGCGGGATGCTCTGAGTCGGCTGCTCCACCCACCGGGCCCTCTTCCACCACCCTGCCGCTGCCGGCGCCTGTCATCACCGAGGTAACTCCCTCCACTGGATCGGTCGGCGGTGGTGCCTCCGTCAAGATCGTCGGGACGGGTTTCAGGCCAGGGATGGTTGCGAAATTCGGCGGTATCACCGTCAGCGGCCGATACGATTTCCGTGATCCGACCTTCTCGACCTTCTACATAGAAACGCCGGCGCACGCCGCCGGGATCGTCGATCTCGTCGTGACCAATCTCGATGGACAGTCGCATCGGCTCCCGCCCGGGTTCACCTACGCGCCACAGGAGTCGTTTGATCTCACAGGTTCTTGGGGCGGCTTTACCCTCAACGGCGAGGACACCTGGGTTGAGTTCGAGATTCGAGAGAACAAGCTCGTCAGCGCATCGTGTGGTTACGACCTCACCACCCCGTTGACGTTTCCGACTCTCCCGACCATCGAGAACGGTGCGTTCTCATTCACCGCTGACGGCGGAGCGACGATCTCAGGGAGGATCGTATCGACGTCGGAGATCCTGGGGACGATCAGCTTCCCGCAGTGCAGGCCGGGAATCATGCAGTGGCGGGCCACGCCCAGGACCAATTAGACGAGACGTTACTTTCGCTCCAGCACCTTTGCCATGGCCGTCAAGATCATCACCGGCGCAACATTCGTTCTTGGTTTGCTGGCTTTGGAGACTGGAGTCGACGTCGTCGTGCGAGTGGCGTGGCTGTATATCGTCACCGGGGCCCGCGGCTAGATACCGGAACCACCGCCGCGCGCGGCGATGGTCCCGGTCAACAAGACGTCAGAACTCGAACCGGGCCCCGAACCGGACGGAGATTGGGTTCTGGAATGACAGGCGGCGGCCGAAATCAGGATTCAGGGTCCCGAACGCCGACTCGGTGTAGTTGTCGTAGTCGGTTGCCGTCCGCGTGTTGAACAGGTTGAATACGTCCCCGAGCAGCACCAGTTGCCGCCCGGCGAGGCGGAAGCGGTAGTCGGCGTGGACGTCCACTTCGGTCGTGGGCCGGGTCCGCGTGCGGAAGCCGTCTTCGGTTTCGAAGCCGGCACCGCGCGGGGTCTCGGGGATTTCGCCGGCGCTCTCGTAGACCGGGTTCGCCGCCAGTGCGGTCAGCGGCTGGCCCGAGGCGACGTTGAGCGCGAGGCCGACGTTCAGGCCCATCGGGAACACGTAGTTGCCGAACACCTTGAACTGGTGACGACGATCGTTCGGCAGCGGACCCGCCCCAGCGGCGCCGAGGAAGCGGATGTCACCGCGGAAGCCAAGCTCGCGGCCAAGCGCCACGTAGCTGGGATCGTTGGTCGGGAAGTCGAACAGCGACGTGATCGCCGGATCCGACTGGCCGTTGTCGTTGCGGAAGAAGCCCTCGAACGTCCCGTGCAGCCGTGAGAGCCGGTAGGACGACTGCAGCGACCAGTTGTTCGCGAAGCGGCGCTGCAGCGCAATCTCGAACGAGTCATAGTCGTGGATCGCTTCTTCGAAGCCGAGCGGACCGAACTGCTCCGCGAAAGTGACCGGGGTGTTCTCGTCCGGGTTGGTCACGAAGTACTCGACGCTCCCCAGCTCCGAACTTGGCAGCAGATAGTAGGCGGCCATCGGCGCGGTGCCTACGTCTTCGAGGACGCGCCCGAAGTTTCGATGGGTATACCGCAGGTCGAGTGCGATGCCCGGCAACACTTCCCACTCGAAGCCTCCGAGGAACTCATCGTGATACGTCGACCGCGCGTCATCGTCGAACACCGACGCTGAAAGGCCAGCGAGAATCAGGTGTCGCGTCGAGCCGCCGGCGGTGATGCCCTCGGCGATCGGCTGCGTCAGCGACGCGTCGAAGTAGTCCGCACGCGTGACGCCCGCATCGCTCGACAGCGCGCGCGCCGCGAGGTCGTTCGGGATCTTGGCGAAGAAGCGGCCCCAGTTGGCGTACGCCTTCATTCGGCCCTGCCCGGTTGGATCGAAGGTAGCGCCCAGACGAGGGGCCCAGTTGTTCTGGAACGAATAGTCTTCGAGATTTCCCTCGAGCACCTGGCCGTCGTAGCGAACCCCGGGCCGGACCGTGAAGCGGTTGCCGATGCGCCAGGTGTCCTGCGTGAAGAAGCTGGTGTACTGCTGGTGCGTCTCGCGGACGTTCGCCAGGTTGCTGCGCGTCACGCGGTAGATGCGGCCGAACGTCGGGTCGGGCAGGATGTCGACCGAGGCACCGGTGACCGTCTGCTGACCGTTCGACAGCGTGAACGGCGTGCCGCTGTAGTTGGTGATGTTGTCGTAGTCGATGTTCTGCCATTCGAAGCCGACGCGGAACTGGTGGTTGCCGTACAGATCCTTGATGTAGGTCGACATCGCCGAGGCCTGCACCGTCCGCCCATCGTTGTTCTCGTAGAAACCGATCCCGCCGGAGCGAATGTTTGGCGTAGAGGTCCGGTCGGTGTAGGCGAAGCTGTTGACGGACGGGACTTCCACAACACCGTTGGTTGCGTTCGAGACTGAGCCCTCGATCAACCAGTTCGGCGAGATGACGCCGTCCAGGCGGAGTGTCTGACTGTGCCCGCCGAAGCGCTCCAGGTCGCTGAACCCGGCTTCGTCGGTCCGCAGCAACGCGGATCGGCGCTGCGGGCCAGTCGGTCCGGAGCCCGGATCACCGAAGAACGATACGTTCGCCCGCCAGCCGCCCATCTGTCCGGTCAGCTTGGTCGAGTAGGCGAGGATGTTCCGCTCACGCGTGAAATCCCCTTGCTGCCGCAGCGGGAATTCCTGGGGTGCGATGAAACTCTGCCGATCCCATTGCGGATCGATGGCCCCGAAGAAGAAGAGCCGGTCGCGAAGGATCGGTCCGCTCATCTCGATGCCGACATCGCTGAGGTTGGTGCCAGTCTGGTTCACAGACTCGACTCGCGTCGCCGCTTCCGTCTGGACTTCGCGGAAGCTGCCCTGTAGAGCCGATGGCTGGACGTAGCCGAAGGCCGTTCCGCGAAACTGATTCGAGCCGGTCTTGGTGACGACGTTGACGATCCCGCCGGTCGCCTGGCCGAACTGCGCTTCGTAGCCGGCGGTCATCACCTGGACTTCCTGGATGAAGTCGAACGTGACGCCGGTGCCGAGTGAGCCGAGCACGATCGAGTAGGAGCCGAGCGCACCGTACCCGGGGTTGGTGATGTTCACGCCGTCGACGATGTACTGGTTCTCGAGTCCGCTGGCGCCCGACACCGAGGGATTCGCCCGTCCGGTTCCGCCGCCGCTGCTGACGCCCGGTGCGAGATACACCGTATCGCTCAGTCTGCGCTGCACCGGGATCTGCGCCAGCATCCGGGCGTCGATGTTCGTCTGCGCGGTGGATTCGGTGACGTCGACGAGTGCCGACCGTCCGCTGACTTCAACTGTTTCGGTCAGTGCGCCGACCTGGAGCGTGAGTGGAATCTCGGAGCGCTGACCCAGCCTCACCTCGATGTTGCGACGCTCGGCCGGCCTGAAGCCGGAGAGCTCGGCGCGAACGACGTAGACGCCCGGTGGAAGGAACGGCGCGAAGAAGCGCCCGGTCTCATCCGTGACGAAGGTCTGGTTTCCCTGCGGCGCCGTCAACGTGATGGTGACGCCCGGCAGCGGCAGCCCCTGCGGATCCGTGATCTGTCCGCCGATCGATCCGCCCGTCGTTTCCTGCGCTCGCGCCGCATTGGCAGAACACGCAACAAGCAATATGACAACCCCTAACAACTTCCGGTACATGAATCGGTACTCCTTCCGTGCTTGCACGATCGCGCGCACGTCACGCGCAGACGCGAAGCGTGCAAAAACTGGTACCGGTTTCAGGAAAGGAGACGCAGGCGGTAGTAACTGGCGGGAGGACGCAATGAATACGCGCAGCGTGAGAGCGAGGAACAGCAGGACCGGGCGCGAGCGGACGAGGCTACTCACCTCGTCCGCTATTTCTTATCGCTTCTCGTAGATCATCGTCACCGGTGCATCTTGCGAGCTGAACTGCGTGACGACGTGGAGCTTGCCGCCGACGAGGGATAAGGTCTGCGTCACTGTGAGCGAAGGCGTGATCGCGCGCGTGACCACGAGCTTTTCGCCTTCCCATTTTGCTGTCGCTTTGAATTCACCGTTCTCAGAGGCGGATCCGCCTTTTACCGAGCTCTCGCTGCCGTTGGTGGCGAGCGTGACGGTCCCTGAGTCAGGGGCGATGGTGCCGGGCTGATCGGGACGAATCACCGTAAGTGAATCGCCGTTCTGCGCGATCGTGCAGGTCACACCGCAGTTCAAGGCGGCGCCGCTGGCGATGCTGATCATACGGCGTTCGCCACTGGCTGAACTCTGACCGCCGGCGTTGCCGCGCCCGGTTCCGTTGTAGATCGAGTCGACCTGCACCCATTCACCTGAAAGATCCACTTTGGGTACGACCCTTATCAGAGTGGGCGGGGTCACTTCCTTGGCCATGACGACGGGCGGCGGCTTGACCGCCACGACCTTCTTGGGCGGGATCAGGGTGGGCGGCGTCTTCTTTGTTCCGGCGTCCTGTGTGGCTGCCGCGGGAGTGCCGGGCGTCGCGACCTCGGGTGTGGAGGTCGACGTTGGCGCCACTGACGAGTCGAGCGCGCCGGCCGCTCGCGGTGCGAGTGTTGCGCCCGCCAGGACGATCGATGAGAGGCTGCAGAAGACAACCGTGGAGATCGCTCGTGCGCGTGACAGGGGTTTCATTGGTCCCTCCTCGAAGATGTGTTTCATCCGAACGGGCAGGCCGCTTCCGGGCATGGCCATGCCGATGACATTGAGCCGCTTGCCCTGGCGCGTCAGCGTCCGCGCCATGTCGATCAGGTAGTCGCAATAGTCCTGCGGTGAGTGCCCGGCACGGAGGACCGCCGCGTCGCACGCCTCTTCCGCGAGATTTGCCAGCCGTCGCTCGAGCCACCACGCCAGTGGGTGAAACCAGAAGATGGCGCGGTTCAACAGGGCGAGCCACTGGACGAGCGGATCGCGCCGGCGCGCATGCGCGCCTTCGTGGGTCAGTACCGCGTCCAGCTGCGCGGCGGGCCAGCGCTGCCACCCTTCAGGCAGGATCAGGACCGGTGCGAACCATCCGACCGTGATCGGTGTCGCGCAGCGTACGCTCGTTGCGCGTCCATCACGGATCACCGCAGCGCGACAGAGCTTTAGTGCCTGGAGTGTTCCGATCGCGAGTCGCGTCAGCAGCGCAATCGCGCCGACGAGGTACAAGCCGATGAGGATCGATCTCAGGGGCAGTACTGCGCCGCGGCCGGAAGACGGATCGAGAGTACCGGGGAGCGGCAGCGTCGCGCCCGCTAATGGCACGGCGAGATCCGGGTTACGCGAAGGTTGCGAAATCGACGTCGCGACACTGACCGGCAGCACTGGGAGTGCAAGGTGCGGCCCGGCGACCGACCAGATTGGCAGCAGCAGCATGACAACGAGCACCGTCGTCCAGGCGGCATGTTGTCCGGCCGCAGGCCGGATGCGCAGGGCCCACAGGATGAAGGCCGCACCGGCAGCGATCAGCACGGCTCGTATCGCGACGTCCAGCAGGAGCGCAGGCATCTACTTGCTCGCTTTCCGCCGCTCGCGGGCAAACGCCTCGAGCCGGCTCAGTTCGTCCTTGCTCAGCGCCTTGGCTTCGACCATCCCGCTGACCAGCTCCTCGACCGAGCCCTGGCAGAACCGATCGATGATCTGCCGCACCGCCCGCGCCGCGAGGCTGCGCGACGGTTCCGTTGCGCGATAGAGATAGGCGCGCCCTTCCGTCTCGTGGGTGAGATAGCCCTTCTGTTCGAGCCGCCGCAGCAGCGTCCGCACCGTTGTCTCTTTCAGATCGCGGCTGCGCGACACGACAGCGTAGACCGCTTCGACTGAGCACGGGCCCGAGTCCCACACCGCGCGCATGACTTCGTTCTCGAGGTTGGTGAGTGGCGCTTTCACCGGCGCGCGTGTGCTACTACGCTTTGTCATGGTACGTTTTGTACCAGTACATTTCGGGGATGTCAAATGGAGCTAGGCGGTCGGTATTCCCAGCCCTGCGAGGTAGTGAAAGGTCTCATCGTAGAAGGTGGGCGATCTGGTTGGATCTGTTGTTTCCCCTGGCGGAACGAAGATCACCATCCCTTGCCGGGCCCTGGTGAGAAGCACGCGATACGCATTCAGCAAGTAGCGCTTTCGATCGTTCTTGTGGATAGTCGTCCATGAGTCGCCCCTGAACGAGTGGGAGCACCATCCACCGTTCTGAAGTCGGAGGTCCGCATCCCATGTCATGCAGATCCAATCCAACTCCAGGCCCTGAATCTGGAACTCCGTTGCCGCATCTTCCAGGTAGTAGCTGGAGCGGGTGTCGTGCCGGTCGTTGAGAAACCAGTGGATTGGGTCGACGTTGACGCGGACGTCGATGGCGTGCGGCTTGAGCCGTTGCGCTTGCGATGAGGCCACCAGACCGTAGCGCTCCGAGCCACGCGCACGTTCGCGAATCCATGCCTTCGCTCGGGCCAAATCGCGCGTGATCGCAACTGGATAGCGGAGCGACACCTCCTTGAGAAGATGCCGCGCACCCTGTTCGTCACAGTCGAGAAGCGCTTTCACAAAGGCCGACACCTTCTCGGACCTGAATGATCGCATTGACGCCGAGAGGTGGAGGCGCGAATCTCGCACGAGACGCTCGACCGAACCAAAGTCGTCCAGGGCTGATTCTGCGGCGTACTCTGAATCGGTCAGACCCGGAGAAACGTAAACACGCCACTCTGGGTATCCGATCCGTACCGCGTCGAGCCATTCCGAGATCCCGGCTTCTCCGTCGTGAATTTCTTGTCCGCCACCGACGAGGCAGATGACAACAGCCCACGCGTCGTGTCGGTGCAGGTACGAGATGAGGAAGCCAGGCTCAGAGTCCTTGAAATCCGCGATCTTCTTTCGCCGCTTCATGAAGTCGGCGGTTTTGCGGTGGTTCCAGGCTCGCTGCGCCTCGTCAAAGATGACGACGTGATCGAATGGTGCGGAGCTAGTCCGGATTCCCTCGTCTCGGAAGTGGTGAATGTTCTGGATGAAAGGTTTCACCTTCTGGCGGATCGCGCCCTTGCGTGCGCCCGCGCCGAGGCGGAGGTACTCATCGCGCGTCAGTGCCTCCTGCAAGACGGTAACAAGTGGGCCATTCCCCGAGAGAAAGACGGCCCTCGCATCGCCATAATCACGACGACGAGTCGCCACGTTCAGGCCGACCAGGGTCTTCCCTGCTCCAGGGACGCCGGTGACGAAGACGATGGCCTTTTCGCGGTTCTTGCGGGTTCTGTCGACGATCTCCTCAACCGCAGCCGAGGTCACCCTTAGATTTGTTGCGCCGGCGTCATGACGCGAAATAGCCTCGACTGAGTGGTTCGCGTAGAGCGCGCGTGCGGCCTCAATGATTGTCGGCGTCGGGTGATAGGGCGACACTCCCCACGCATCACCGTCCAACGGCGGTCCCTCGACGAGTGCCAGGCCGTCCTTCAATGCCTGACCGAGGTCCGCTGCGTTGCATCGGCGAGGTGGACGGGCTCCATCCTCGTGTGGCTGCGGCCACGCCGAATCAGAATGCTTGGCTTCGGTCGCTACCAGGATTGGCAGGATCGGCGCATCGTGGCTACCTCGATGAAAATTCTTCAGGTCGAGCGCGTAATCCCAGGCTTGATTGAAGTCGGCCAGTCGATACTTGCGCTCGCCGGACTTGAATTCGATGGGAAAGATGACTGGCCCGGAGATGAGGACCACGTCGATTCGACTGCCTAACCGCGGGACATCGAACTCGAAATAGAGGGTGCCGGCGATGCCGACCAGGGCTCGATTGAGGATCTCCAATTCATGAAGCCATGCACGGTTCTGCTCAACTTCGAGGTCGTAGCCGTGGGCTGCGGCCAAAAGTCCGAGCACCTCGGCGACGCTGGTCTCAAGGAAGCGCTGAACGTTAGCGACGTAGTAGCCGGAAACGGTTCCTGGCAAGGGTTGCGTCAAGACAGGCCGCAGTTTACTCGAGGCTCTGGCCCAGAGTCGCGGCAGGCTAGCGCGACTCGTTCCGGGACAGGCGAGCTTCTTGCGCCGCGTATTTTTCTCGCGCGAGGTGCAGATTTTCCTTGACGCGTTCCGGCAGCGCTCCCGGCGTCGCGCCAAACCGTCGCATAGAGTGGCGGTTCCACATGCGTGCAAACTCCACGTGAGGCGAACCAGCGCTGGACCACTTCGCGCTTCGTCCTGCCGTGCGATCGCCCAGCGGCGCGCATCCAGGGCGGCCCAAAAACAGCGTGTTACAAAGGGAGATGACGACGCTGAATGCAACGCTCCGAGATGTTGACGACCGATCGCTGCTGAATGCCGCGCAGCGGTTGGCCACGGAGGAGCGGCGCGCGACCGCCGCACTGCTGCGCGCGCTGATGGAGATCGACAAACGGCGCCTCTACCTGGGCGAGGGCTGCGCGTCGATGTTCACGTACTGCACGCAGGTGCTGCACCTCTCGGAGGGCGCGGCCTACAACCGGATCGAGGCTGCGCGCGCGGCGCGCGCCTACCCTGTGATCCTGGAGTTGCTGGAACAGTCTGCGGTGTCGTTGACGGCCATCCGGTTGCTGGCGCCGCATCTCACGAACGACAACCATCCGACGGTGCTCGCGGCGGCGCGGCATAAGTCGCGACGCGAGATCGACGAGCTCATCGTAGCGTTGAAGCCGAAGCCTGACGCACCAGCGCTGGTGCGCAAGCTGCCGCAGGTTCGCCCGTTGGCCTTGGCTCCCTTGAGCGACGTCACGTCGGCCGAAACCGCGCGCCCAGCCGTCACGGCCGCATCAGAAGCACCGACCCCGGTTCGCATTGAGCCCACGCGTACAACGACGCCGCTCGCACCGGAGCGCTACCGCATTCAACTCACCGTCTCGCGCGAGACGCACGACAAGTTTCGCCGGGCACAATCGCTGCTGCGACACGCCGTGCCCTCGGGTGACGCCGCGGAGATCTTCGATCGCGCCATCACGCTGCTCGTCGAGAAGGTCGAGCGCCAGAAGGCCGCATTGGTCGCGCGGCCGCGCTCGACGCATAAGAGCGACAGTGCAGCGCGGCACATTGCCGCGGCCGTCCGCCGCGAGGTGTGGAAGCGTGATGATGGACGTTGTGCCTTCATCGGAGCGCACGGACGCTGTGGCGAAACGGCGTTCCTCGAGTTCCACCACGTCCACCCGTTTGCCGCCGCCGGGCGCGCGACGGTTGACAACATCGCGTTGCGCTGCCGGGCACACAACGCCTTCGAGGCCTCACTGTTTTTCGGCGGTGGGGCGGATGTCGTACGCGAGTCACCATCGCCTACACTCGGCCGGTGACAACCGCAGTCGCTCTCAGCATCCTCGCCGGCATAGCTGCCAAGGTCTTGCTCTCACAAATGTGGAGGAACAAGACACGAACCGGCAGCTCTCGCAACTCTACGGCCTGGTCGCTGGCTGGATGGGGCATCGCGGTGGTGCTCAGCGTGGCAGTCTGGGTTGTGGCTGTCTCGAAGCTGGCGGGCTGACGGCCGAAGCTGCATTCCGCAGCTGAGTCGGGTAATCTTCAGGGATGCAGATTTTCCGCTCCGCGCTCCAGTTCTCGTTCCGATCCACGCTCGCCGCGCCCGTGGCCGGCCTCGCACTCGCCCTGACGGTTGCCGGCTGCTCGAAAGAGGCCAAGGCGCCGGCGACCGCTTCTGCCGACACCTGGGCCACGGTGGACGGCCGCTCGATTACCCGGGACGAGGTCGAGAAAGCCTTCCGGCGCACACAGGACGGCGCCGCGAAGCTCTCGCCCGAAGAGGCGATGACGATGAAGTTGAGCATCCTCAACGAGATGATCCTGCAGGACATCCTGCTCGCCAAGGCCAAGGCGCTCAAGATCGAGGTGCCCGAGAGCGAACTCGACGCCGCCTATGCGGATCGCAAGAAGAACATGACCGACGCGGTCTACGAAGAGGAGCTCAAGAAGCGGAACCTCGCCGGACCCGACATGCGCGAGAGCCTGCGCCGCGAGTTGATCACCAAGAAGCTGCTCGACCAGGAAGTCGTCAACAAGGTCGCGGTCAGCGACCAGGAAGTGAACGACTTCTACAACGCCAATCGGGCGCAGTTCACGGTGCCGGAAGAGTCCTACCGTATCGCACAGATCGTGATCACTCCCGACCGTGCGCCGCAGCAGGTCAACCGCACCGGCAACGATGCGACCACCCCGGAGGAAGCGGCGTTCAAAGTGCGGATGGTGATGGAGCGCTTGAAGGCCGGCGCGCAGTTCACCGACGTCGCGATGGACTACTCCGAGGATCCGGAGACGGCGCAGCGCGGCGGCGACCTGGGTCTCGTCCCGGTGTCAGCCCTGAACAAGGCGCCCGAACCGCTGCGCAAGGCGGTGATTGGCCAGAAGCCGGGCACGGTCAACGTGGCCAGCTCCGGCGGCATCCACACCATCGTCGCGGTCATCTCGCACGAGCAGGCCGGAGAACGCGGCCTGACGACCCCCGGTGTGAAGGACGGCATCACCGGCACGCTCAAGCAGCGCAAGGAGCAGCTGCTCCGTACCGCCTATCTCTCGGCGGCGCGTGGTGATGCTGATGTCCGCAATCTCGCGGCGCGGCGCGTCGTCGAGTCGCAGGGCAAGGCGCAGTAGCAGCAGGCGGCGGCGTGGCGAAGGCGACCTCGACGAAAGCCGTCCTCCTTTCCGGCGGCAATCCGCAGATCGCAAAGGGCGAGGGGGACGGTCCCGTGCAGGCTTACATCGCGGCGATGCCGGGATGGAAACGCGACATGGGCCGCCGCCTCGACGCCATTATCGTGCGCACCGTGCCAGGTGTGCGCAAGGCCGTGAAGTGGAACTCGCCGTTCTACGGCGCCGGCGACGACGGCTGGTTCCTCAGCCTCCATTGCTTCGCGAAGTACATCAAGGTTGCATTCTTCCGCGGCACCTCACTGCGCCCGCTCCCACCGCGCGAGTCCAAACAGAAGGAAGTGCGATACCTCGACATCTACGAGGACGCGCTCGACGAAACGCAATTCGTCTCGTGGGTGAAGCAGGCGAGCAAACTGCCCGGCGAGCGGATGTAAGCGGAGATTGCGCATGGCGAAGAAGAGCAGCACCGGGAACGACACAGCAGGCGCAACGCCCTCGCAGTTGATCGATGGGCGGATCAAGGAGCTGGGCGACTGGCGCGGCGACACGCTGGCGCGCGTCCGAAGTCTGATCAAGCAGGCCGATCCCGACGTCATCGAGGAATGGAAGTGGGGCGGACCGGTGTGGTCGCACGCCGGGATCATCTGCACCGGTGAGACCTACAAGAAAGCCGTGAAGCTGACCTTCGCGAAGGGTGCGTCGGTGGACGATCCGGCGGGGATCTTCAACTCGAGCCTCGAGGGCAACACGCGCCGGGCCATCGACTTTCCGGAAGGCGCCACGATCGATGAAAAGGCGTTCAAGGCACTGATCCGCGCCGCCGTGAAGGTGAATACGTCGGCCTGAGGACCGGCGCCGCACGCGCTGCGTCAAATCGGCCGCCACTGTGGCTTTCGCGCCGCTGTCGGCTCGATTGTTCGTGTGCCCGCGCTTCCGGAATCGTGCGCCTTCGGTTCGGCCGCAAGCAGCTGCACGATCGAGTTCGCACTGTAGACGATCAGAGCCATCGCCAGCGCCCCGACGAGGATCTGAAAGAGCAGCGAGATCGATTCGCTCAACACCTGGAAACCGGCGAGTTCCTGCAGGGCAAAAATCAATAGCGCAAGTTGGCCGAACGCCGCCCATAGCGACAGAACGGACGACAACAGCAGCGTGAGTACGAAGCCCTGGTATTCGGTCTGGCCTCCAGCGACTGCCACCGGTGTTTGGAGGATGGCGTAGACCGCCGGCGCCAGCGCCGCGACGGCGGTCAGAACCGCTGCCGTCACGATATAGCCCGTCTTGTGCATGCCGGCCGTCTGATCACCGAATGCGGCGAGCGACAGGACGGCGGTCAGGAACGCGGATGCCACCGTCGCTTTGGATGCCCAGCTCTTGCCCCACTCGGGAACGCCCATCCGGTCCGACAGCTTCAGCTTCGCCCGGCTCAGGTATGCGAGCGCGACCAGTACGACGGACAACCCGAGCGTCCCAAAAATGAGGACGGATTGGAGCGTGGGCGGAAGCGGCTTCAGCACCTTGAGGGCGCGCGCCGTGCCAGGACCGCCCTGTCCTTGCGCTTTGAGGATGATCCAGCCGTCCCCGGCTGGTAACTCCTGCGGCTCCTGCCCCGTGGACCTCACAGGAGAGAGCCGGAGCGCCATGGGTCTGAGGTCATAGGGCGCGATCTTCGCGTCCGCCGACTGCACGGTGACGACCGCTGTGATGGAAGCGCCGGTCCGATCGATTAACCTGACCTGAAACTCGGCTGACTGCTCCTTGTCGGTGTCGTTCTTGACGATGACCGTGCGAGCGAGCGACTGCGAATCGCCGCGGGTTTCGAACGTCAGCGGTGTCGACGCGTCAAATACCAGCGACGGCTTGGGCGGCGCTGTCGGGGCGGGCCCGGCGCCGGCGCCTGCTTGCGTGGGCGTTGTCGTCGAACCGCCTGGCGTCTGCGGACTCCCTTGAACGATGGCAAATCCGAGTGCACCGGCAAGCAGCCACGGCAGAATGGTCGACATCCGATCGCCGAGGGTATCCATGCGTCACTCCTTATCGTCGCGATCTGACAATACGCGCGCGCGCTCTGGATCCCACCGCCAGATCGGCGAACCCGATTGCAGGCGCACGCCGCCCAGCCAGCGATCGATCCCGCACACTTCGACCCGGTCCTGCTTACCCGCCAGTATCGCGGCACCAGTGTCCGTCAGCTTCACGCGCGACGCGAGCGGCGCATGCGGCGCCTGCTCCGGTGTCAGCGTCAACAACGCCGGCGACGTCCGGGACAGATCCCGCGCCATGTTGGCGAGCGACAGATCGGTGAGGTAATACGCGTCCTCCCCCTCCTGCATTCGCGGAAACGCATCGGTCAGCCTGATGCCGTCGCGGGCAGCGAGCTCCAGGAGGCGGCGTTCGGTTCGAGAGAGCCCGTCGATCGTCAATGGATACTCCTGGAGGAAACGGGTCAGGGCCGCCGCGAGAAAGGGCAAGTCTGTCGTATCACCAAGGCGCAACAGATCCAGTGCTTGCGGTGTGTCCTTCCGGAACGCTCCCCACGCGCGCTGCGCCAGCGCGTACTGCTCTTCCGTCACCGGCGTCCGAGTGACGAGCAGTGATCCGAGTTCGCCGGGCGTGAGCTCACCGAGGCCCTTGAAGTGTGGCCGGCCAGGAAACGATCCGATGCAGATAAGGCTGACGACCTTGCTGCCGGGGACGCGCTCATGAATCCATGGCAGGAGCTGGATCAGATTGAGCTGATCGAACAGATCGTGCTCGTACCAGAGGATCAGTTCGTCGTATGCATCGTGGCGCTCGATCGTCTCTCGCCACAGACGCATGTCGTTGACGACATCGACAACTGAGTCGCCGCCGCGCAGCACCACGAGTTCCTCGTCACCCAGATCACCTGGGACGGGTCCCTCGTAGAGGACGTCGGCCCAGATCGATGACTGGCCCGGTATGCCGGCGGCTTCGATCGTCGCCGTCGTGCTCGTCCCGTTTGCGACGTGGAGAAAGCGAGGACTGGCCACGTCACCCCTGAATCGGTACCGACCGTGTCGCCAGCCACAGGATGAAGTCGGTCATCGGTGGCGCGCCGCCGAGACGACGTAACATCTTCGCGGCCTGCGAGCGATGCCCCTGCGAGTGCATGCACACCTGCATCAGCGCCTGCGCCACCGTCCACTGCGCGCCGGGAATGAGCGGACTGTCGATCCTCCGCGACATCTCCTCCTCGGTTGCACTCGCCATCCACGCGTTCTCGATGTGCTGCGTGACCTCGTAGTTCTCGACCAGCGCCTCGAGTGTTGCGGGGACGATCGTCTCCTGCGCGCGATCGAACGGCAGCCCGAGACAGGTCAGCGTCCAGAACCGGTTCGAGACGAGGATGTGGTGCAACAGCTCGCGAAGTTCGGGATCCTTTGAGGCGTCAGGATGCTCGCGGATGGCCGTGAGCATCAACGCGTTCGCGTAGGCCTTATGAGCGATGAGGTCGCGGATCATCTGCAGCATGGCTGAATGCTAGCAGGACGATCGGCCGCGTCGCTACCGGATCAACCCCTTGGCACGATCCTCGGCGAGGCCGTCTGGATACGCCAGCATCAGGTTATGCCGCTGGACGGCTGCATTGAATGTGTCGCGGTCCCGGTTGTTGGCCGCGACGGCACTGTTGTAGGCGAGGATGCTCTCGTTCAAGGCGGTCCGGTGACGTTCGGCACTCGCCACCTCCTCCGCCGACGGCCCGCCTGATCCGGCGGCGTTCGCCGCCGTGATCCGCTCGTTCAAGTCGGCGACGAGTTGCTCGACGCGCGCCGTTTCCGTCTTGATCGATTCGCCTTGCGCGTTCACCTGCGCGTGAGCGGCGTCCAGCCGCGTGCGCTCGGCCGCGATCCACTCGCCCAGGGCCGCCTTCTCCTCCGGCGGCGCCCAGGTCGCCTCGAAACAGCCGCTGTCGAAGATCCGGCGCAACTCGTTTTGAAAGGCGGCATCGTGCGCGGTCGACGTTTGTCCGTCCGAGAACAGCTTGACGTGGACCATCTCGTGGCAGAGCGTCCGCCTTGCGTCCGCGGTATCGTCCTTCAGCGCCGCCTTGAGAAGAATGATCCTGCCGTCCGTCATGCCGTTGAGGCGATAGTCACCGACGTCGAGCCGGTCCAACCGCTCAGACCACAGAACCTTCACCGCCGGGAGCCCCCCGCCGAAGTGCTGCGCATTCAGCTGCCGGAACAGCAGTCCGAGGTCGGCATCACCGGGCTCCTCACGCGAGGCCTCGATGATCGCGCGCTCGGGTGAACCTGGCCCAGGCGCCGACAACGCCTCGCTGAGGCCGCCTTGCCGATACACAAGGCCGGCAATCAGCACACATATCAGCAGAACGAATAGAAGGACGGTCCGGCGCATCGGTTCGCTAGGATAACGCCAGCCGGACCTGCGGCGATTGCGGGCGGTATTCACCGCATAAATAGCGGCGATAATCAGCCACTTGCGGAGAATAGGGCTTATAATCTCCGCAGGCATGCGGCGAATGGCGGACATCTATATTCATGAGCTTACTGATTGGCCGCAATTCCGCTGGGATAACGCGCGGCTGACCTCCCGTCTGGCTGCCGTCCGGCACCTCCAGGGACGCCTCCTCGGCCAGATGGAACTACTCGGCTTCAGCCTCAAGGACGAAGCTGCCCTTCGCACACTCACCGAAGATGTGGTGAAGAGCAGCGAGATCGAAGGCGAGAAGCTGGACGCTGAGCAGGTCCGATCGTCAGTTGCGCGACGTCTCGGCATGGACATCGGCGGCTTGCAGTCTGTGGACCGTCACATCGAAGGCGTCGTCGAGATGATGCTGGACGCCACGCAGCATTACGACACGCCGCTGACCAGCGAGCGACTGTTTGCCTGGCATGCCTCGCTGTTCCCGACCGGCAGGAGCGGAATGCATCGCATCACCGTGGGCGCCTGGCGTGACGATCGGACCGCGCCTATGCAGGTCGTCTCCGGACCCGTCGGCCGCGAACGTGTGCACTTCGAGGCACCGCCGGCCGACCGCCTGGACGGCGAGATGCGACGGTTCCTCGATTGGTTCAATCACGAGACGACGATCGAGCCCGTGATGAAGGCCGCGCTTGCGCATCTCTGGTTCGTGACGATTCACCCCTTCGACGATGGGAACGGACGGATCGCCCGGGCACTGGCGGACATGCTGCTCGCCAGGTCGGAAGGGAGTTCGCGGCGCTTCTACAGCATGTCGGCGCAGATCCGCGACATCCGCGGCGACTACTACCGCATCCTCGAGCAGACACAGCACGCGACGATGGACGTGACCTCATGGATGGAGTGGTTCATCGCCTGCCTGAGTGCCGCAATTGCGGCAGCACAGACGGCCCTCGCGGATGTCATCCACAGGGCGCGCTACTGGGAGAAGCTGACGGACGTGCCGCTCAACGAACGTCAGCGACTGGTAATCCGGAAGCTGCTCGACGGATTCGAGGGAAAGCTGACGACGTCGAAGTGGGCGACGCTCACAAAAAGTTCGCAGGACACGGCGTTGCGTGACATCCAGCAACTCGTCGAACGCGGCGTGCTGGTGCGCAATTCCGCCGGCGGGCGCAGCACCAGCTATGCGCTTGCAGAGCGGCCCGGCAGATCAGGTTTCTAGGACGAGAGACCGCGGATGATCGCCAGCATCTGGTCGAGATCGACAGGTTTGGGGATGATCGGAAATCCAACCGGCGCGTCTTCGGGTGACGAGGTGCAGATCGCCAGCGCAATTGTTCCGAGCCGTCCGGACTGGCGCAGTGCTTCGATCACCTCCCACCCGCTCATGATGGGCATGCGGAGATCGAGCAGCACGATCCCTGTGAAGGCGGCCAGTTGCTGCAGTGCCAGCTGACCGTTCCAGGCAGTCCTCACCGTGAACCCTTCCGCCTCGAGTACGAGAGACAGCATCTCCCGCACGTCATCATCATCGTCGACGACGAGGACGGGTGGTTTGTGTGTCACGTCAATCATGGCGCAGCGGAAGGAGCACGCGGACGATCGTGCCCGTGGATTCCGAGGATTGAACATCGATCGTCCCACGATGCGCTCGAACGGTTTGCAGCGCGAGGTAGAGACCGAGGCCGAGCCCCACTGATTTCATGCGCTTGCGTTCGGCGGCCCGGCGGAATGGATCGAAGACCAGCGGGATCATCTCGGGCGGGATTGCCTCGCCCTGGTTCAGCACCTCGATAGACGCGTCGGCAGCCAGAGCCAGGATGGTCACGCGGACCGGCGCGTCGTGGCGGCCGTGTTCGAGGCCATTGAGCACCAGGTTGTGAAGAACGCCGGCGATGCGATCCCGATCGAAGCGGCCGACGAGATTGCCATCGGTGACGAGCTCGATCGTCCGGTCAGGGAACTGCACGTCGAGACGCTCTATAACGCTTTGGGCCACCTCGCGAAGGTCGGCGCGTTCGAGAGCCACCGGCAGGCCGCCACCAAGCCGTGCCTGGACGAGGTCGAGCAGCTGGCCGATCATCCGTGCCATGCGGTCGGCGCTCGACGCGAGGCGCGCCGCGATCTTGGCTTCCAACGGATTCTGCGAGTGCCGCGCCAGCGATGCCGCGCCGGTCGTGATCACCGTCAGCGGGTTGCGCATGTCATGTCCGAGCGCGCCGAGAAAGAGATCCTTGAACTGCTCCGCCTCACGCCGTTCCTCGCGCGTCTGTCGCAGCTCGGCGGCGTCCTGGAAGATTCCGACCGCGGCAATGATGCGGCCGTTCGCCTCGCGAATGGGTGCCGTGCTGGCAAGAAGGTTCCCGATACTCCGGTCGGCGCGCAGCAATTGCACTTCCTCGCTGCGGACGATCTCGCCGGCGGTGAGCGATCGTGCGAGCGGCTGCTCCCCGGGCGGATAGGGCGTCCCGTCTGCACGCGCCAGTTCGAAGTTCGTGCCGTCCGGACCGAGCTCACGCGGCAGCGTTCCGCCATACAGCTCGCGCATGCGCGCGTTGTCGAGGATGACGGCGCCGGCCATATCGGACAGCATCACGCCGAGCGGCAACTCGGAAACGACCGTCTGCAAATGGCGTTGCGCGCGTTCAGCGCTGGCGTGCAGCTCGGCGCGCTCGGCGCGGAACTCGAGGTCCTGGTCGATCCGCTTGCGGCGATTCAGTTCACGTCCGAGCAGGAGAGACCCGAGCGCCAGCATCGCGAATGCGAACGCGTTGCCGAAGATGAGCAGCATGTTCGTTCGCCACGCGGTGATCTCGGCACGGCGGCTGCGCTCGTCGAGCAGGCGGCGCTCGACCTCACCCATCATCCGCACGCGCTCGCGGATATCGTCCATGACGATTTTGCCGCGGCGACTGCGGACCATGTCGTAGGCCCTGGCGGTGTCGCCCGTGCGGTAGATACCGATCGTCTCGGCGACGAAGGCGAGCTTCTCTTCAACGAGGGGGCGAAGGACAGCCAAATGCTGCTGCTGCTCGGGATTGTCGGCAGTCAGCGATTGCAGCTGGTCGAGCGCGGTTATGGCACGCGTCGACGCACGATCGTAGGGCTCCAGGAACTGCTCGTCGCCGGCGATGAGGAATCCACGCTGCCCGGTCTCGACGTCCCGCATCTCGCCGAGCGCGGCCTCGAGGTGACGCAGCACCTCCTGCGTATGGTTGACGCGCCGGGTCTCATCGCCGAATCGCCCGAAAAAGACGATCGTAAAGATCGCCAGGCCGCCAAACACCACCAGTGCCACGGCATAGGTCGACAGTATTGTCCGATCACGCACAGCTCGGCTATGTGCTGCACGCCGCGTGCCGGGGGGCCGCTATTTCTGCTCGCCCGACTGTGCTCCAGCTGGCGGCGAGAAGGGCTCGATCGGGATCTCTTCGTAACGCACTTCGAGGATCTCCAGTTCCTCGGTTCCTGCGGGCGCGCGAAGAACAACCGTGTCACCCGGCCCGGCCTTCATCAACGCCTTGGCCAATGGCGACATCCACGTGAAGTAGCCGCGATCCAGATCGATTTCATCGGCGCCGACGATCCGAACTTCGCGCTCGACACCGGCCGCGTTGGAGTAACGCACCGTGGCACCGAAGAAGATGTGCGTCGCGGCGCGGCCGGTACGGGGCGCGGCGGGGTCCACGATCTCGGCAGCGTCGATCCGCTTGCGCAGGAAGCGGATGCGCCGGTCGATCTCGCGCAGCCGTTTCTTGCCGTAGTGGTAGTCGGCGTTCTCGCTGCGATCACCGTTGCCGGCGGCCCATGCCACCACCTCGGTCACGGCCGGACGCTCCCTGGTGAGGAGGAACTTCAGTTCCGCGCGCAGCCGCTCGAGGCCTGCCGGGGTGATGTAGTTCTTTGCCGGCGGCGGCGCCGGAGTTGAAGCCTGTTCCGCAGGCTGGTCCTCGTCATCGTCGTCGATATCGTCGATGTCGTCGATATCGTCAGCATCGTGGGTGAACTGGTCGGTCATGGTTCGTGATTGAAGTGTATGCCCTCCTTGACAGCGCCGCCATGCGCGATGCATATATGTGTGGCGCATGTAGATAAGCAAGGAGCATCAGTGGACAAGGAAAGACCGGTTGATCGTTTTCTTCCGCTGCGACCCGTTGAGTTCGACGTGCTGCTGAGCCTCGCTTCGGGTGAGCGGCACGGCTACGGCATCATCCAGGACTCCGGCATCCGCGGCATCTCGAGCCCGCCCGACGTCGGCACGCTATATCGCGCGCTGGCGCGGATGCTGGAGCAGAAGTTGATCCAGGAAAGCACGCGGCGCGAGGCGCCGGATGCCGGGAACGAGCGGCGGAACTACTACCGGATCACGCCCCTGGGCCTTCGTGTCGCGCAGGCCGAAGCCCGCCGGATGGCAGCGTTGACACGCGCTGCACGGGCCAGTGGTCTTCTGAAACAGGTGGCCCCATGAGTCCACGGTCGCTTCGGGCAGCCGAGCGTTGGCTTCGCCTCGTCGTGCGCCTCTATCCCGCCGATTTCCGCGACGAGATGGGTGAAGCCTTCGTCGAGACGTATCGCGATCGCTGCCGGTCCGCGCGCGCTCACGCCGGCGCTGCCGGCGTGGTCGGGGTCTGCGTCCTTCCGCCGTCTCGTCCGCGCACCGCTGTTCGCGCTCACCATGCGCGCCACGTTGACCGTGGGGCTCGGCGGCTTCGCCACGGTTTACACCGTCGTCCACAAGGTCCTGCTGGCGCCGCTGCCGTATGAGCGTCCCGACGATCTCTACTACGTGTATCGCGACCTGTCGGCGATCGTCGATCTGAAACGCGGCGCACTGGCCGGTACCGACATCGCGCTGTTGCAGAGCATGGGCGGACCGATCGAATCCGCGGTCGGTGTGTGGACGTCGAGCCAAACCCTGACCCGGTCCGGCACCGGGGCGAGTGCCAGTCCTGAGGAAGTCGGGATTCTTTATACGACGGCAAACTTCTTTCAGGCCCTCGGCGTGGAACCGATGCTGGGGCGCGGCTTCGCTTCCGGCGAGGAGGGCCCGGGACAGGGTAACGTGATCGTCCTCGGCAATGAACTGTGGCGGTCACGTTTCGGCTCGGATCCCGCGATCGTCGGCGGCGACATCCAGCTCAATGGGCGGCCCCTTCACGTCATCGGCGTGATGGGCCCGCACTTCCAGTTCGAGCGGCACGGTGATGCCGGGACGCTGGTGGCGGATGCATACGTTCCGCACTCGCTGGATCTCAGTCGTGCAGACCCAGGCACTGGCGACAGCGCCGGCTTTGTTCGCGTCCGCGCCGGCACGTCGCGCGATGTCGCACTGGCGGCTGTATCGGCGGCCGGGCGCGTGATGGACGAGAAGTACTTCGCTAACCGTGGCATCAAGCTGTACGCGGTGCCTCTGGCCGACGATCTCATCGCTCCAGTCCGGCAGTCGCTGCTGGTGCTCGGCGCAGCCGGTGGGCTCCTGCTGCTGGTCCTCGCTGTCAACATGAGCACGCTGCTGCTGACGCGCGCCTCGCGGCGCGACCACGAGTTCGCCATCTCCCGCGCCCTCGGCGCGAACTCCGCTGCCCTCGCGCGCGCCACGTTGCTCGAGGCAGCCCTTCTCGGTGCCGCCGGCGGGGCCGGCGGTGTACTGGCAGCCATGTGGGGAACGACGGCGCTACTCGCACTCGCACCTGAGGATCTCCCGCGTCGCGCCAACATTGCCGTCGACTGGCAGATCGCGGCTGTCGTGACAGGCGTTGGACTGTTGCTCGGCCTGCTCGCGGGAGCTGTTCCCGCAGTCTGGGCAGCCAGGGCGAAGCTGTCGACGCTGCTCCGCAATGCCGCCGTTCGTGGTGGTGGCGCCCATGGCAACATGCGTCGCGCCATGGTGGTCGTGCAGGTGGCGCTCTCGCTCGTCCTTCTCTGCGCCGGCGCCCTCGTCGTCCGCAGCTTCGATCGTCTTCTCCGCGCCAATCCCGGCTTCACCGCCACGGGCGTGCTGACAATGAGTGTGCCGATCCCCGCGGAGCGCTATCCCGAAGACGCACAGGCGCGCGGCCTGCAGCAACGCCTGCAACAGGAGCTCGCAACCATCGCAGGTGTGGAGTCGATTGGCGCCACCTCGGCGCTGCCGCTGACTGACAGCGCCAGCCAGACGATGGTGACGATGCCTGGCGCGCTGGGGAACCGCGGTGGCGAGCGCGATGCGCCGCTGGTGGACGCCATCAGGATTCGCCCGGGCTACTTCGAGACGATGGGAGTTCGGATTCTGGAGGGGCGTGACTTCGCGACCGGGACGGCGACAGGGTCTGGAGAGGCGCTGATCGATCGTACGTTGGCGCGCCAATTCTTTCCGGAGGGAAGCGCCGTCGGCGCCCGTCTGCGGGTGGGAGACGACTCGTTGCGGGTCGTCGGAGTAGTGGAGCATGCGCGGATGCGGGACCTGCACGCTGATGGCCGCGGCCAGGTCTACCTGAGTAACGATGACTTCACCTTCCACACGTTGACCTTCGTGGTGCGCAGCCGGCGCGTGTTGACGACGCTCGTGCCCGACGTCCGCGCTGCCGTCCGCCGCGTCGATCCACAACTCGCCCTGGCGGAGGTGCGATCCATGGAGGACGTCGTCAATGAGTCGCTGCGCCAGCCGAAGTTGAGCGCATCACTGCTTGGCGGTTTCTCTGTCGGCGCGCTCCTGCTCGCGGCGATGGGGTTGTACGGGGTCATCGCCGGGTCCGTTACCCACCGCCGCCACGCTTTCCAGCACATTGGGATCCTAAGCTTAGAATTCCACGTGGACAAGTTGTCGCG